>ENA-UOXV01000392-UOXV01000392.1-marine-metagenome-genome-assembly--contig:-NODE-392-length-61912-cov-8.236772_pt1 | contig 61912 bp, 55 predicted proteins | sample MGYA00238165_ERZ766961 | MGnify/ENA primary metagenome ERZ766961 (study PRJEB28924, sample SAMN03173240) | marine metagenome | biome: Marine; feature: Water; material: Subsurface seawater | place: North... | reverse complement strand
ATTTGCCAGCGTCTTGGACCCGAAGCTGACGAGCCGGTCATAAACGTTAACTGCGATTGCATAGCTGGGGCGGTTGGTACCGGAGCGATGGATATCCATGCTGTTGGGACCGTTCGGCAACACGACAACGACAGTGTTGTCACGCCCTGCCGCGCTGGCCGGAATATGCCGCAGCATCGGAAACATACCCACGCCGGCAACCAGGCCCGAAGTTTTTAGAAAATCACGCCGTTTCATTGAAAAGCCTCCTGTTCATCTGCACCGTCTCCCAAAGCGCGGGGGACGGCCTTTGACAGATGACTTTGCAAGGAGTTTGCCAACACGTGTTTGCAGAGCCGCCGTTCCGCAAGAACGGTCCAAAACATGCGGCAATCCAACGAAAATAAATTTTGGAAGCCCGCGTCCCGACGACACATCAAAACACATGAGCTGCTGGTGACATGGGGCGCCTGCCTAATCCATAATCATCGGCCGTCCGATCGGTTATTTTGTGTGCACATTTCTGTTTTTCTTTTTAATACATATGATTAGTAACTTTTCATTTGTGCACAATTTTGACCCCCAACCCCGCCCGGACAAGAGAATCAGGCACAAAATCAACACGATATCAGCACTCCAATGCTTCAAATCCTGCAACCTTCGGCGATCCATCCTGCTGCACAGAACACACCTGCGGCTTGAAGCCACGAACCGGCGGCTGATATAGCGAACAGGAACACTGCCGATCCCTGGGGAAGCTGATGCCAGACGCCTTCGACTACATCATCATAGGGGCCGGTTCGGCAGGTTCGGTTCTGGCAAACCGTCTGTCAGACAGCCCGTCGACGGTATGCCTCCTTGAGGCCGGGCCGCGCGACCTCAACCCGTTCATTCATATCCCGGCCGGATTCATCAAGACATTGGTCAATCCACGGGTGAACTGGCTTTACGAAACCGAGCCGGCTGCTGGTACCGCAGGGCGAAAAATCGCGACACCACGCGGCAAGACACTCGGCGGGTCCAGTTCGATCAACGGGCATATCTACAATCGCGGACAGCGGCTCGACTTCGACACCTGGGCCCAGATGGGCAACCGTGGCTGGAGCTATGCCGACGTCCTGCCGTATTTCATGCGCAGCGAACGCCGCATCGGGGACGGCGATGACACCTATCGCGGTCGTGACGGGGAACTCGCCATCACGGATATCGACAACACCGATCCGATTTGCGACGCCTTCATTGATGGTGTGGTAAATATGGGGATCCCGCGCAGCGAAGACTATAACGGCGGCGTTCAGGAAGGCGTCGGCTACTTCCAGCGAACGATCTACAAGGGCCGCCGCATGAGTGCCGCGCGAGCATTCCTCTATCCGGCGCGGGGTCGAAAGAACCTCAACATTCGCACCGAGGTTCAGGTGACCCGAATTCTGTTTGAAGGGCAGCGCGCGGTCGGCGTCGAATATCGCCGCGGCAACGCGCTTCACGAAATACGTGCCAACAAGGAAGTCCTGCTCTCGGCAGGCGCGATCGCCTCGCCTCAGATATTACAGGTCTCGGGCATCGGCAATCCGACCCATCTGGCCGAAATCGGTGCACCCGTCATTCAGGCTCGCGAAGGCGTCGGAGAGAATCTGTCCGACCATTACGGCGTTCGCCTTGCCGCCCGGGTTCGCAACGCGCGCACCCTTAACGAGCGCACACGCGGCCTTGCGCTTGTCGGCGAAGTCGCAAAATACCTGATCGCGCGCAAGGGGGTGCTCGCCCAATCACCGGGCGTGGCGCTTGCTCTCTGCAAGTCACGGCCGAGCCTCGAACACCCCGACCTGCAGGTGATCTTCGCACCGGCGAGTTACAAGGAAGACGCCGCCTACCAGCTCGATGATTTCCCGGGCATGACCATCGGATCCTGGCCGATGCGCCCGGAAAGCCGTGGCTTCGTGCGTGCGCGCAGCTCCGAAACCGGGGACAAGCCGGAAATCCAGCCGAACTATCTAGAGGCTGAGGCTGATCAACGCTTGATCGTGGACAGCACCCGTCTGGCGCGGCAGATGATCCGCACACCTGAACTGGCGCACTGGTTTGAAAGTGAAACCACCCCCGGGGACAGGTTGCAAAGCGATGATGAACTTCTCGGCTATGCCCGCGAACACGGCACCACGATTTTTCACCTGATGGGCACGTGCAAGATGGGACCCGTCCATGATGCCGGGGCTGTCGTTTCCGACGAACTCAAGGTCCATGGCCTTGAGGGCCTTCGGGTGGTCGACGCTTCTGTGATCCCGACATCCCATTCGGCCAACACAAACGCATCGACCATCATGATTGCGGAAAAAGCCGCCGACATGATCTTGGGCAAGCCCCCAATGCCTGCGGCAAACTTCGATGACATCGGATCGGATAACGCGCTTGTGTAAACGGTTCGTCGCCCTACGTGCTTTATAGGGAGCCGGATGACACAAGGCGGGTGGCAGTGAAAAATCGAAAACTACTCTCAATCGGTATCGTGGGATCTGTCGTTGCCGCTCTATGCTGTTTCACGCCCCTTCTTGTTGTCGTTCTGGGCCTGATCGGGCTTTCCGCTCTGACCGCGCCTCTCGACCTGTTCCTTGTGCCTGCCCTCATTCTATTCCTGCTGATCACGGTCTACGCCCTATGGAAGCAAGCCAGAACATAATCCCCGCATCGGAAATCCAATGCCCCGAATGCGGGCATCGGGAAACCGAGACCATGCCCACGAATGCGTGTCAGTGGTTCTATGACTGCGAGGGATGCGGCACTGTGCTGAAACCCAAGCCCGGAGACTGCTGCGTCTATTGTTCCTATGGCACCGTGGCCTGCCCGCCAATTCAAGCCGGGGATGCCTGCTGCACCTGAGCGACTATACGTCCGTTCAGCGGACGGACTCCCTCAGCGCCGATCATTCGGAAACACAGAGAATCTCGCCTTGGACATGGACTTACCGCCCCAAGTGTACCAAGTACGACGCAATGAAATCATATGACAGCGCTGGCCGGGCTCGCACCGATCCAGACGCCTAAAAACGGATTGTTCAATGAAGAAAATCGGCTTCCTCAACTTCGGTCACTGGTCAGCCGGGCACGGATCACAGGTGCAAACCGGTGCAGACGCGTTGCTCCAGTCCATCGACCTCGCCGTCGCCGCAGAAGAGCTTGGTGCTGATGGCGCCTTCTTCCGGGTGCATCACTTCGCCCGCCAGCTGGCCTCCCCCTTCCCTCTTCTGGCGGCGGTCGGCGCCAAGACCAGCACGATTGAGATCGGCACCGGCGTGATCGATATGCGCTACGAGAACCCGATGTATATGGCAGAGGATGCGGGTGCCGCCGATCTCATCGCGGGCGGACGTCTGCAACTCGGCATCAGTCGTGGTTCCGGCGAACAGGTCACAGACGGATGGCGGTATTTCGGTTACGCGCCCGGCGAAGACGAAACCCATGCCGATATGGCGCGGCGCCACACCGAGGTCTTTCTCAAGGTTATCGAAGGCGAAGGGTTTGCCCAGCCAGACCCGAACCCGATGTTCCCGAACCCGCCAGGCTTGCTTCGCGTGGAGCCGTACTCCGAAGGCCTGCGCAATCGCATCTGGTGGGGTGCTGCCTCAAACGCGACGGCTGTCTGGGCTGCAAAGCTGGGGATGAACCTGCAAAGTTCGACTCTCAAGACCGACGAGACCGGGGAGCCATTCCACGTTCAGCAGGCCGAACAAATCCGCGCGTACCGCACCGCCTGGAAAGAAGCCGGTCACGCCGGCACGCCGCGCGTTTCGGTGAGCCGCAGCATCTTCGCGCTGATGAATGATACGGACCATATGTATTTCGGACAGCGGAACGAAAGTCAGGATCAGATCGGCATGCTTCACGGCAATGTCCGATCGATCTTTGGCCGCAGCTATGCGGCCGAGCCCGAGACCCTCATCAAGGAACTCGCCCAGGACGAAGCCATCGCAGAGGCCGACACGCTGATGCTCACCGTACCCAACCAGCTTGGCGTCGCATACAACGCCCATGTCATCGAATCGATCCTGAAACACGTCGCACCGGAGCTTGGCTGGCGGTAATCGCCCCCAGACGCCAACGCAGTGCCGGAAAGAACAAAACCGCAAATTCCAGATTTGCTGTCAGGTGTCTGGAGAAAACCAGCGCGGCGGATGCATCAATCGCGGGTCACGAGCGTGACTGCTGCTGCCATCACACACCGGAACAGCGCAGAAATCACGCGAATAGACCGATGGTCGTGGGAAACCTTGGCGCGCCCGGGAAGATTCGAACTCCCAACCTCCTGATCCGTAGTCAGACGCTCTATCCAGTTGAGCTACGGGCGCTTCGCCAAAGGCGCGCGGAAGCTAATCAATCGCTCCTTGGAAAGCAAGACCTCCGAGCCGCTTCACAACGGTTAATATTTCGCGCATAAATCCGGGCTAAAAGCCGCTTGCCGCGAGTCCACCCAATCGGTAACATCGCGCGCAACCGATTGGCTAATCAGCAAATTTTGCGCTTCCGCAGCGTGGGCCAGCCTGTTTTGGGCAAGCGCAGGGGCACCGAGGGACAAGGGATCGGATGAAAACGAAACGTACCTGGTCGGCAATTGCCGGCGTAGCACTCCTGTTGGCGGGCTGCGAATTCACCGATGATGCACTCATTCCATCACTGACCGGAGACGATCCGGCCGGTGGCGAACGCATTGCGATTCCGCCGGGCGCCTCCGAAGGCAACCAGCTCCCCACACTTGGGGCGAACACTTTTGAGCCGGGTGGCGTGACCGCAGGTCAGCCGACGGGGACGGAAGTCGGACGCCGTGTGGACCGCTTGCGCGACGACCTTGGTCGTTTGCAAACAAGCGTCAGCAATGACAATTCTGAGCTTCAGACCCTGCGCCAGCAGACCATCAGCGACGCGCGCCGCTATCAGGATCTGATGGCTGACATTCAGTCGCGCCTGCAGGTGGGCACCACGCCGGGCAACCCGACGGTTGTTGCCGCGTGGACCGAATCCCAGACAACCCTGGACCGCATCGCCGACAGCGTTGGCCAGATGAACGCGCTCTCGAACAAGGTCGCCAATGACAGCGCCCTGTCCGCCTTCATTCTGGAATCCGTGCGCGCCACTTATGGCCTGACCGGTGCTGTTGATGAAGATCACCGTCAGCTTGCCGTACTAGAGGACGAAGTGAACCGCACGGTCGTTCTCATTGACCGCCTGCTGAACGAGTTGAACGAAGACGTCGCCCGCCAGACAAACTATGTCAGCCGCGAGCGCGCCGACCTCACCGTCATGTCGGTCGCCGTCAAGAATGGCGAATTGTTCGGCAGCAGTCTGTCCAACCGGGCCTTCGGCAATGCCGCGCCGATCCGTGGTGCTGGCAACACGGTTGGAAATCTGGGCAATCGTCGCCCGCTCGTCGTGATCCGCTTTGATCGTCCGAACGTGCCGTATCAGGAGCCCCTGTTTACAGCCGTGCGCGAAGCCCTGGACCGTCGTCCGGGCGCCGTCTTTGATGTCGTCTCGATCGTGCCTCAGCGCGGCACACCGGCGCAGGTCGCTCTGAATGCCAACCAGGCCCGGCGCAATGCCGAGCAGGTTGTTCAGAACCTGACCCAGATGGGCCTGCCCAGTGACCGTCTGTCACTGAGCTCCACGTCAAGCGGAACTGCCGTCAACAACGAGGTTCGCATCTACGTCCGCTAGCGGACGGTGATGCAACGTCGTCAGACGTCGCGCGCATCAAGCGCGCGATCGAACTCCACCAGTTGCGCAGTCACCCGGCCAAGGATCGTATCGGCCGGGTAATTGCCGTTTGCGTCTGGTGTTCCTGCCGCAATGCCTGTGAACAGTTCAATCACCTCGTCCACATGGGCGGCCGAGTAAACATGGAACTGGCCGGCGGCAATGGCTTCGGCAATGTGATCATCCAAAACCAGACCCTCTTCATTGGCGCGCGGGAAGACCACACCCTGTGTCCCGGTCAAGGCGCCGGATTCAACGCAGGTCCGATAGAAACCTTCCGTCTTGTGGGTCAGTCCTCCGATTGCCTGAACGTCACCATGCTGGTTCATGGAGCCCGTGACGGCCAAATCCTGTCGCAGGGCTACGCCCGAGAGGTCAGACAGGATCGCAAGAACTTCTGCAATCGACGCACTATCACCATCGACCCCGCCGTAACTCTGTTCAAAGGTGATGGAGGCGTTGAAGGACAAGGGAATACGTCGGGCCAACAAGCCCGACAGGAACCCCTGAATGACCAGCGCACCCTTTTGCTGGATGGGGCCCCCCATCATTGTTTCCCGCTCGATATTGGTCACGCCGCGACGCCCGACCGAGGTCTGCGCGCTCACCCGTGAGGGGGCTCCAAAGGCATGATCCCCCATATCACGAACCGTCAGCCCGTTGACCTGGCCCACAGCTTCTCCCGTGGTCGCAATCATCACCCCGCCGCGCTGGATCTGTTCCTGAACACGATCTTCCATGCGGGCATTGCGGGTCCGGCGGCTTGCCCGTGCCGCACGAATCGCGTCGCGGTCGATTTGCTTGTCACCATCCGCATGCGCGGCATAGATGGCTTCATTCACAATATCTTCGACCAGCTCGAAACGGGCCGATAACCTCTCCCGGTCATCTGCCAGTCGTGAGGCATAGCCCAGAAGATAGTTGATCGCGTCCGGCGTGCATGTGGTCGCGCCGTGTTTGTTGGCAAAGCCCTGCAAGAGGCCGGCATAACAGGCCAGATTTTCCGGCGTCGCCTCCATCTCGGCATCGATCTCGGCTTTCACTTTGAAATAGGCCTGATACTCGGGATCGACGGAAAAGAATGTGTAAAACCATTTCGGCGCACCAACGACGACGACTTTGACGTCGAGAGGCACCGGGGCAGGTTTCGGCGCTCCAGCCACGGGCACGCCGCCCGAGCGATACTGCTCTTCCATGCGAATGACGCCGTCACGCAACGCGCCCTTCAGGTGCTCCCAGCTTCCGCCCTGTGCTGCGATCGCTTCGGCCCGCACCACGAGAACGCCGCCATTGGCGCGGTGCAATGCTCCAGGCTGCACCAGTGAAAAATCCGTCTGCAGAACGCCGCCAACCTGACGATACTCGATCCGACCAAACAAGTTTTCGTAGGTCGGGTTTCCTTCCAGTACGATGGGCGGCCCCGATACATCTGCATTGTCGACGAGCAGATTTACGGCATAGCGCTCCTCAGGAGATGGCTTGGGCGGACGCGGCATGCCAGGTGGCAATTCGGGTCCATCCTCGGCATCGCGGAAATACTCGATGTTTTCGATCACATCCACACGAAATGCGACCAGCCAGCGATTCAGACTCGCATGATCCTTGAAGCGTGCCGTCAGTTCATCAATCAATCCGCTGACCGCATTCTCCGCGACGCTGTTGTTGAGTTCTCGCACCTGTTCGACAAGCTTGGTCTGATGTCGCGCCGCATCGCGGTTAACCTCAGCGAGCATCTGACCGACTTGCTGCCCGGCCTCTTCCATCGCCTTTCGTTCTGTCTCTGGAAACTCGGAAACATCACGCGGCTTTCCATCATCTCCCAGCGCAACAACCATCAGACCCTGCGGAGACTGGACCAGTGACAGACCGACTTTCTCTGCAACCGCACGGGCGGCTTCTATTCCTTCACTGACCCGTCCGCGCATGGTCGTTTCAAGATCATTCAGGCTCTTTTGATATTCGCTCTGTCCGAAAGCGTGATGCAAAGCCTTGCGCAGCTGGGGCACGAGTTCTTTCATCGCATCGCGGAATTTGCGGCCCTCACCAGATGGAAGCCGAATCACCAGTGGTTCATTCGCGCGGCTGAAATTGTTCAGATAGAGCCAGTCATCGGGTCGCTTTCCGCCCGCCATGGCCTCTTCGAGATAATCCAGCGTCGCGGTCATGCGACCGCTGCGATCCTCTCCCACAACAAATATATTGAACCCCGGGTCGCGCGCGCGCAGACCAAAATCAAGCGCATCCCGGGCCCGGGTGTGACTGGACAGACTAAAAACACGTGCATCTGAATGCACATCTGACTCTGGCACTTCAAAGGCTGGCTGACCGGCATTTTGCGCCGCAATTTCACGGATCGGCATAATACTCTCCTCAATTCCCGGAAAAACTATAGCCACTCCCCGCGGCAGCGTCGCGATGGTATCCGCACACATTCATGCCTATATTCATCACATGTCCGTTTTCACTGACATCCTGCGTGGTGCCGTTCTGGCCACCTTCATTGTCCTGCCGGCGCAGGCAGGGGACCGCGTCAAAAGCTCAGATTCATTCGAGCGTATTATCGAGGCCCAGATCGCGGCATTTGCCCGCGATGACGGCATGGCAGCCTTCCGCCTTGCCAGCCCGGACATCCAGCGCATGTTCGACTCACCAGAGCATTTCATGCGGATGGTGCGATCCAGCTTCAAACCGGTATATCGCCCGCAATCCTATCGGTTCGAAAAGTCACTTCTCGTGGATGGACAGCATGCACAGCCCGTCAGCATTATCGGTCCCGATGGCCGCGGCGTGATCGCACTCTATCGAATGCAGGAGCAGAGTGATGGAAGCTGGCGAATCGCCGGTGTCACGCTACATCCTGTGAACGAACGGGGCATCTAGTCTCCCCGCACAGTATTTGCATGGCCGCCCGGCCAAGACTTTAATGCATTTATCTACATTCGTTGCAGGACACTTTCGCCATGGCACTCTCACAGCATGATTTCCCCGTCTCCTGGGAACAACTTCACCGCGATGCCCGCGCGCTCGCATGGCGCCTTGCCGAAAAGGGCCCCTGGCAACGGATCGTCGCTATTACACGTGGCGGGCTGGTCCCCGCCGCCATCGTATCCCGCGAGCTTGAGGTTCGGCTGGTCGACACGATCTGCGTCTCCTCCTATGACCACCAGGCTCAGGGTGAACTCAACATCCTCAAGACGATTGAAGGCGATGGTGTCGGAACCCTGATCGTCGATGATCTCGTCGACACCGGAAAAACCGCCAAGGTTGTCCGCGAAATGCTGCCCGACGCGCATCTCGCAACGGTCTATGCCAAACCCGCTGGACGCCCGCTCGTGGACACTTTTGTCACGGAAGTCAGTCAGGACACATGGATTCACTTTCCGTGGGATCTCGAATTGCAATTCGTGCAGCCGATTGCCTCGACCACGAGCAGCTGACCCTTCAGCCGATCCGCTCGGCCCGCAATCTGGGGTCCAGAATATCGCGCAGGCCGTCACCGAGCAGGTTTAATCCCAGCACCGCAAGTGCGATCGCCAGACCCGGCAGGATCGCCAACTTGGGATCAATCGTCATGAGCGTCTGGGCATCAAACAGCATCCGTCCCCAACTCGGGGCCGGCGGCTGGGTACCCAGCCCCAGATAAGCCAGCGCGGCCTCGGCCAGGATCGCCACAGCAAACTGGATCGTCGCCTGAACAATCAGCACGGATGCAATATTTGGCAGAACATGGTCGCGGGTGACGCCCAGACCACTCTTGCCGATCGCCAGGCCCGCGCGCGCATATTCCATGCCCCAGACCTGCAGCGCCGCACCACGCGTCACCCGGGCAAAGACGGGAATATTGAAAATACCGATGGCAATGATCGCATTGACGATCCCCGGCCCCAGGATTGCTGTGATCAGGATAGCGGATACAATCGCGGGAAATGCGAAGAACACATCCGACCCTCGTGCGACCAGTTCATCAATCCAGCCACCTCGTATCGCAGCCAACAGACCAAGGGGCACGCCGACCAACAGCCCGATCCCAACGGCAACAACACCGACCAGGATGGAATTCCGCGCGCCAACCATCAAACGCGTGGCAACATCCCGGCCAAACTGATCCGTGCCCAGCCAATGCCCCATGCTTGGCCCCTGCATCCGGTCCGCAATGGCAATGGCGTCAAACCCATGGGGGGTCCAGACCAGCGAGACCAGCGCGGTTACGCAAAGCAGTCCCGTCAGAAGCACACCGATCATAAAATTGGGATGGCGGCACATCATGCCGACCGCCGTGCGCGGGGATCGATCACCCCATAGGCGATATCCACCAGAAAATTGACCACCACGACAAAGCAAACCAGCAGCAGAACGACGTCACGCACGACCACAAGATCACGCGCACTCACCGCCTGAAAAATCAATCGACCGAGACCCGGCAGGGAAAAGACGCTTTCAATAACAATTGATCCTGCAAGCAGAAACGCAAACTGAAGCCCAAGGATGGTCGTCATCGGGATCAGCGCATTGCGCAGCACATGGCCCCAGAGGACGCGTCGCTCACGAATACCTTTGGCGCGTGCCGTGCGCACGTAATCTGCGCCAAGAGTTTCAAGCACCGAGGCCCGCGTGACGCGCGCCAGAATCGCTGCTTCAGGCAACGCCAGTGAAAACACCGGCAACACCAGCGCCCAAAGCGCAACACCAGCCCCTGCATCCCATCCAGGAAACCCGGTGGAGGGAAACCAGCCCAGCGCCACAGCAAACACGAGTATGGCAATGATCCCGAACCAGAAATTCGGGATCGCCATGCCGATTTGGCTGAACCCCATCACACCGTAGTCACCCAGCCGCCCGCGTCGCACGGCGGCAAACATGCCCAGCGGCACCGCGATAATCGTCGACACAACGAGCGCCAACAAGGCCAGCGGCACCGTGACCAACAGACGTTCACCAATAAGCTCAGAAACAGGAACCGCATAAGTATGACTGATGCCGCTACTGCCCGACAGCAGGCCGGCGATCCAGGTGAGATAGCGAACCGGAGCAGGGCGATCGAGACCCATCTGGGCGCGCAGGGCGGCCAACGTATCGTCCTGCGCTTCCATCCCGAGAATCAGCAGTGCCGGATCACCGGGCAACACTTCCAGAATGACAAAGATTGCGAGACTGGCCACCGCAAGGGTCACCAGCAGGACCAGCAGTCGGCGCAGCAAAAAAATCAGCATCGCGCGCTGCGCCCTTCAGATGTAAGGCCTATTCCCAGCGGGCGTTCGTGATATCGATGGCCTGCACCGGCGCATTGTGCCACATCCCGGTCAGGCCCTTGCGCCAGACCCCAAGACGGGCGAGCTGAAACATATAGGCATTCACGGAATCCGTGGTGATGATGTCCTGCGCGACAGCCAGCAGGGCATTGCGCGCAATCGGATCGCTTGTGGTGTTCAGGCGCTTGATCACCGCCTTGAAGGCCGGCGAGTCATAGTTGAAGTAATATTTGTCGCGCGCATAAATCCCGATATCCATGGGCTCGGTGTGGGAAACGATGGTCATGTCGAAATCATCCCCACGGAACACCTGTTCCAGCCACTGAGCCCATTCGACGGGAATGATCTCCACCGCGATGCCTGCTTCCTTGAGCTGCGCGACGACAATCTCTCCGCCACGCCGTGCATAAGCCGGCGGCGGCAGTTTGAGGGTCAGCTTCAGGTCGCTGACCCCGGCTTCAGCCAGCAGCTCGCGTGCGCGAACCGGGTCATGAGGATAGGTTTCCGTGAGATCTACATAGGCCGGGTTGTGTGGCGCAAAATGTGTACCGATCGGCGTACCGAACCCGAACATCGCGCCATCGACAATCGCCTGACGGTCAATCGCATGGGCAATGGCACGGCGCACCCGCACATCATTGAGGGGCGCGCGGGCGTTGTTCAGCGCCAATATGGTTTCGCCCTCGGTGGTTCCGATGGCGACCTCAAACTTAGGGTCTGCCTGAAAGGCGATGACGGCTTCGGGTGCATTCAGGTTGGTCGCAGCATCAATATCGCCGGCCTTGAGCGCAGCCACCTGCGCGGAAGGATCGGACATGAAGCGGAAAGTCGCCTTCTGGATCGAGTTGTCGCCCGACACAGCAACCAGCTCCACCCGGTCACCCTTGACCCAGCGTGAGAATTTGAACGGCCCGGTACCGACAGGATCGGTCTTGTTCGTTGCTGCTGATTCCGGCGCAACAATCACCGCATCGCCCCATCCCAGATTGAACAACAGCGACCCTTCGGGACGCGAGAGGGTGATCTTCACCGTTTGGGGGTCCGCAGCCTCGACCTTATCAATGGCGGCAAAGAGCGGCTTCTGCGCGTTCACGGAATCTTCGGCACGCGCACGATCAAACGAGAACACGACATCCGAGGCATCAAAAGCAGTGCCATCATGAAACATCACGCCGGACTTGAGATCGAATGTGTACACAAGCCCGTCATCGGACACGGTCCAGCTTTTCGCGAGCTGCGGCTGAACCGCACCGGTCTCATCAATACGCGTCAGTCCTTCAAAGATGTTTGCGTATACCGTTTCGTCAATCGCCGCAGCGGCCCCGGCAGTCGGATCGAGATGCGGTGGCTCCAGAGTGACCCCGATGGTCAGACTGTCTTTGGACTGCGCGTTCGCAGGCCCTGTCGAAAGTCCGGCCAGGGCAAAAGAGGCAAATAAGGCTGTTCCGAGAAGAAGTGTTTTCATGTTCCACCGTGTTCCCTGTTCAAGCGTGCGCGCACCCTAGCAACCGGCCTATTCAGCGTCCATCGCCGAGGGGTAGGCCTCTCCATAAGACAACCAGACATCATCAAGCGTCTGCGCATGGTAAACCCCGCGGGCCACGGCACGCGCCAGACAATCCGCCGCCAGCATGCCGATCCGGGCAAGCTCCCGCACATCCCCAACCGGATGTGTCCCGGTCGACAGGGCAAAGACAATATCACCATCCAACGGGGTGAACGCGGGGCGTATTGCACGTGCCAGCCCGGCCTGTGTCATCATCGCCACCCGCCGCGCCTGACGCTGATCCAGCGCGGCATCTGTGGCGACCACCGCAAGCGTTGTGTTCCCCCTCTCGGCAGCCGTGTCGTGCTTGTTGAGGGGGTGATCGAGAACCTCCAGCGCTGCGGGTCCGCCCAATTCTCCAAACTCGTTGCCTTGCTCCAGCGCACCAGCCAGAAACTGCCCGGCTGCATTGGCGACCGGGGAGCCGATGGCATTAACCGCCGCAAGGGCACCCACCGTAATACCGCCATCAATGACAAAAGACGCAGTGCCCTGCCCACCCTTGAGCTTGCGCCCGTCATGACCAGTTGTGGTCGCTCCGAAACCGGCTCCGGCATTGCCGTTTGCCACCTCCAATCCAGCAACCCCAACAGCCTGAAGCGCGAGCGTACGATAGGGCAGCGCATCATCCGTCCCGCTTCGAAAACCCCGCTTGTCCCCGCCATTGAGAAGATCAAAAAGAATAGCGGACGGCACCAGCGGCACGCTCATCTCCCCCACAGGGAACCCGCGCCCCTGGCCCGCGAGCCAAGTGGCCACGCCATCAGCGGCGGCAAGGCCAAACGCCGAGCCCCCGCTAAGCACAATCGCGTCGATTTCGTCGACGGTTCCATCGGCACCGAGCAATTCAAGTTCACGCGTTCCTGTCCCGCCGCCACGTACATCCACAGCCGCCACAACACGCTCATCCGGCAAGACCACCGTGACACCAGTGCGCACAGAGTCATCATGCGCAGCACCAACTCTTAACCCCGCGACATCCGTGATCGCGTTACGCGCACCGACCGTAATCATGTCTCACCTCGCAAGAGATCCAGAGCCGTCCCCGCCATAACCTGCCCGGCGGCGACCATGTCATCGATATCGATATATTCATCGGGCTGATGGGCAAGCTCGAGGATGCCCGGTCCATAGGCCACGCAATGCTCCAGATTTCCGATCCGCCGGATATGCTTCTGATCATAGGTTCCCGGTGACGCCACATGCCGGGCGGGCTTGCCGAGCACCTCGGCAATATTGCGATCCAGCGCGCGCACCAATGGCACCTCCGGGTCGGTCATCGTCGGCGGGACCGACCAAAGTTCCTTGAGCGCATAATCAAAATCGGGCCGTTCGGCTTTGAGCGCCTCGAGCAATTCCACCACCTCTGACCGGACATCAGCTTCGTCTTCCTCAATCAGATATCGCCGGTCGAGAACGATCCGGCAACGATCTGCCACAAGCGCGGAGGGAAAACCGTCCGAGAACTCCTGTTCGGGCTGTCCGCCATGGAGCGAATTGAAATTCAGAGTGGACTGCCGGGCGGCGTCCGGGATGACCGGCATTTCCGTGCGCCGCTGTTCGAGCCGCGGGTAGAGCTCGCGCTCCACCTTCTCGATAAAAGCGCCCATACCACGGATCGCCGAAACACCCAGAAAGGGCATCGACCCATGGGCAATGTGCCCTTTCACCTCAACTTCGGCCCACCAGACACCTCTGTGGCCCAGACAAACAGCATCCTTGTAGAGCGGCTCGGGAATGATGACATGGTCCACACGCGGTTTTGAGAAATAGCCACGCTCGGCCAGCCATGCGACCCCGCCATAGCCGCCGGATTCTTCATCCACGGTGCCGGAAATCTCGATGGCGCCGGGGAAACTGATCCCGGATTCGAGCAAGGCCTCCATCGCCACAACACTGGCCGCAAGGCCGCCCTTCATGTCGCAGGTACCACGTCCATAGACGCGCCCGTCGCGGATTTCTCCGCCAAAGGGGTCAACGGTCCAACCCTCACCAGCGGTCACCACATCGATATGGCTGTTGAAATGCACACAGGGTCCTTTCCCGGTGCCTTCAAACCGGGCGATCACATTTGTCCGCGGATATTCATCGCTGTCCCCCAGCGCGCCCTCGGCGCGCAGATACTCCACCGTGAACCCACGCGATGCGAGGCGCGCCCCGAGAAAACGCGCGCAATCGTCATAGACGTTTCCAGGCGGATTGACCGTGGGGATACGGACAAGGTCGGCGGTTAAGGCCGCCATCTCGTCCCGCCGTGCGGCGATCAGCCCGAAAAGTTTCTCACGTTCATGGAAAGACATGCCCCAAGCTAATGCGGTTCATTCCCTTGGGACAAGACCCTAGGACGGACCGTCCACTTCGTTCAGGGACCAATCATAGTCGAAATCCGAAATCTCGAGCACCAGTCGCAACTGTTCGCGAAAGTCCGGCTTCGCATACTGGCGCAGATGCGCAAGAATTCCTGTCTCGTTGCCCCCGAAATCCTCTTCGAACCAGTCATAGATGCTCGAGACTGTCAGTGCGCCGTTCTGCAGGCTGGCGCCCCGCGGATGGTTCACATACGCGACGGCATTTTCCGTCAGCAGGCCGTCAACATTGTCCGCCGTGTAAGCCGTGGTCAGCAGATTGGGGCACCCGATCGACGCACAATTGACACCATAGTGTATGCGCGGGTCACGCCAGATCGGCCGCAAAATACGGTGCTCCATGTCATTGAGAGACAATTCCTCTCCCTCAACAGTGACCAGCTTCTTGTCCCAGGGTCCGATCGAGAAGAACCCTGGTGAAATTTTAATGTCGAGGATTGAGTCTGTCGGATAGTGATCGAGGATCACCTGCACCGTCAGCGCATTGTAGAAGTTGATCCAGTACGCGAGTTGTTCACCACGATTGAGGCTGCTGACCGGCGTGGCCGAGAGGGCCGCGACATAGCCATCAAGCGCCGGACGGTCCGCATCTCTCAGACCGGCATAGTCGAACCGGGTGACACCGTCCGCGTTCGGACGCGCATAACGCCCCAACAGGCGCGACCAGCTGCCATGGTCCACAATCATAATGGATGCCGGGTCATGGGCCTCCCAGCGCGGCCAGAGGTCTGATTTGGGCGCAGCGGTGGCCATCGACGTGGCGGCGACAAGCGTGAACAGCGCCACAAGAGCTCCGATATACACTGATCGGGCCGAAGCGCGAAAAAGGCGAATATTTGTCATATCAGGAATGTTGGTACGCACCGGCAAAACAAAACCCGTGTTCACGCCGATTTGAGTGAACAACATACAGAAACCGAGATCATCGACACCCGCCGTCAGGAGCGGCAAACTGCACAACGATGCAGCCAAGACCTTGTTCATTCTCGCTCGAACCCGATGAGCGCCTTCTCGTTTTCGACGGTATCTGCCGATTGTGCAGCGGATGGGCACGGTTTGTACTTCGCTACGATCACCAGCGAAAAATAACGATGACCACCGTTCAGTCCGAAACCGGCCAGAACATCCTCAGGGAACTCCAGCTGGATACGATCTCACCCGAGAGCATTGTCTTTCTCGACAAAGGCACAGCTTATTTCGGTAGCGATGCCATCTTCAGGATCATCCGCGAGCTGTCAGCCGGGTGGCAGGTTTTCCGCATCTTCGAATTGGTCCCGCTTTCCATTCGCGACTGAGTATATCTCAAGATCGCGCGAAACCGATACCGGCTGTTTGGAAAACGACAAATCTGTTTCATCCCCACGCCCGAAAACAGCGCGCGCTTCCGAGATTAGTCCCGGGCTCCGATTGGCTTCTTAGTCTACGGTCGGGAATGTCAGGCGAAAGACCGTTCCGTCATCGCCGGAGGATGCGAGAATGAGCTCTCCCCCATGGGCACGCATGACATCCCGTGCGATGACAAGGCCAAGCCCGGTGCCGCCCTTGCGTGCCGACCCCTTGAAGGGTTTGAACAGGCCTTCGCGTGCAGCTCTGGCAAGACCGGGGCCGTCATCGGCCGCATCAATCGAAATTCCCGGATCGAGGGTTTCCACCACCCGCAAGGTGACCTGCCGGGCACCGGCCTCGAAGGCGTTGCGCCCGAGATTGGCAAACACGCGATAGACCTGATCACGGTCTGCTTCGATGATGACATCGGCCGAGACTTCGTTGATGACCCGTGACCCCGCGCAAGACACCGCGCCCGCATCTGGTTCGAGAACCGCAAGATCGGAAACCACCTCATCGAGCAGCTCACGCAGGCGAAAGCGCGCAAGGGTCAGTTCAGGGCCTTCGTCACGGGCATAGTTCAGGGTCTGTGTACACAAGCCGATGGCACGATCAATCGCCTGAATCAGAGGTGCGGCCACGCGTTTGACCTCCGGGTTGTCGACTCCCGAAAGCCGGTCCGACAACAAAACCGCCGTCGACAGAATGCCGCGCAAATCATGATTGATCTTGCTCACCGCCGACCCGAGCGCAGCCAGGTGCTCCTGTTGGCGCAGCGCGCCCCGCAGGTCGCGTTGCATCTCGGCCAGCACCGATTGGGCCACGCCAATCTCGTCATCACGTCGGGTCTCCGAAACCCCTCGTGACAGATCCTTGGGGTCTTGCGAAAATCGGGTGATGTCTTCGGTCATGCGGCGCATTGGACGCACCATCATCCATTGCAGTGCGAGGTAGAGCAACGCACCGGTGATCAGCGAAATGACAATCGACAAAAGCAGGATGTTTCGCGAATGGGTAATCATGTCATGGCGCAACAGCGCCTCATTCAGAATCACCTCAACCGCCAGATCGGAATCCTGTGTGGTCGGACTGATCAGGCGCAACGTCGGATCCCCCGAGCGCATCATTGTCGCAAACGCAGCACCAATATCCTGAAACAGGCTTTGGTCGGACAGATTGACTGTCACGTCGACGGGTGGTGGCGGCGCGGAATACAACAGCAATCGACGATCTTCACGCAGGAGCACCACGGCATAGGCCTGAGCGCGCGCAAGAAGTTCGGCTTTGAGTTCCTCGCTCACAAGCTCTGCCGGCGCAGCTTCCAGCGCAAGCACGGCAAGATGGGCTGAATCGGCCTGATCGGTCAGCCAGTTGATCCGAAAACTGGCAATCGAGGGTGCATAGATCAGAATCTCCGCCAGCATGACGAAAGCGATCGTCAAAACCAGCAGCCGGGCCGATAGAGAACGTGCGAACGGCGGGAGTGAAAATTTACGCGACCGGATCATGGCGCGCGCATACTTAGCAGAAAAGCGGGAGAACGGTTAGTCGTTCGACTAGCCAAACTTTGCCAGCAGCCGCACAATCTTCCGGGTCCGGTCCGAAAAGAGCGAGGGCGTGTAATACGACCCGGCAGCCCGCTTGTTGATCTCCCCGCGTGTCGGATAGGGGACAATCATCTGCGCAACAGCGCCGATTTTCATTTTCTGGGAAATGGCGAGAATCCAGGGCTGGATCAGTTCGCCCGCCTGCGGACCCACCATCCCGGCACCCAATATGCGGCCCTTACGGCCGACCACAACCTTCAAAAACCCATCAGTGCGGCGCTCGGTTCGGGCACGATCAATCTCGTCAAACGACGACGTCACCACTCGCACATCATCGCCATAGGCCTCCCTTGCTGCCGCTTCGGTCATGCCGACATTGGCAAGCTCGGGGTCGGTATAGGTTACCCAGGGCACAGCGTCGTAGTTCAGCTTGGAAGGCAAACGGAACAGAACGTTCTTGATCACGATGCCCGCGTGATAACCCGCCACATGGGTGAACTGGTACTTCCCCGCGACATCACCCACGGCAAAAACGCGCTTGTTGGTCGTACGCAACCGGGCATCCACTTCGATTCCCCGCCGGTCATGAACAATACCAGCCGCATCCAGATCAAGGCTCGAAAGATTGGGCGCACGTCCGGCGGCCACAAGGATGTGGCTTCCGTCCACGTCAAAGCTTTTGCCGTCATATTCACACGAGACACGGACGCCGCCCTCGACTGATTTCACAGAAACGACTTTCGCACCCTCATGAATCACAATGCCTTCGGCTTCAAGGCGCGCGCGCACAACGGCAACCAGTTCCCTGTCATCAGGACCCATGATCTTCATCGCCTCGAGCACTGTGACTTTTGCACCCAACTGACGATGGGCTTGCGCCATCTCGAGGCCAATCGGACCGCCGCCCACAACAATCAGATGCGCGGGCAATGCGCGCTGGTTGAACACGGTTTCGTTGCTCAGGAACGGTACATCCGCGAGCCCCGGGATCGGTGGCACCGCCGGTGAAGATCCTGTTGCGATCACGAAACGGCGGGCCCGAACTTTCGTTCCATTCTCGCCGATCACCTCTCGCGGCCCGGAAAAACGCGCCCCCTCCTCATAGACCTCGACACCGAGATCCTGAAAACGTTCGACGCTGTCATGTGGTGCAATCCCGTCAATCACGCCGTGAACGTGGTCGTGGACCGCCGCGAAATCGATATCGGCAGATCCGCCGCCAACCCCGAACTGCGAGGTGTGGCCGTAATGCGCAGCCGCGTGGCCAGCCGCGAGCAGGGCCTTGGAGGGCACACAACCATAGTTGAGACAGTCGCCCCCCATCTTGCCGCGCTCAAACAGCGCAACACTGGCCCCCATCTGGACGGCCCCAGCCGCGACGGACAGACCGCCCGAACCGGCACCAATCACACATATATCGACATTACGAATTTCGCTCATGACTTTGTCACCATGACTTGTAGGGAGGGAAAACAGGCAACCGGGGCGGGATCAGGCGGATGCCTTTTTCCGCGCCTGATATTTTTTGTAGATCACCGGGATCAGAGATAGCAGTGCAAGTGCGATCAGCGGCCCGAGAACATCGGGCTGAAAGATGATTCCCAGATTGGGGTTCTCACCCGCATCCAGCAATGCGCCCAGCCCATTGCCGACCGAGGCGAAGACGAATGTTCCCGGAATAATTCCAATAAAGGTTCCGATTACATATGTGCCCGTGGAGACGCCAAGAAAAGCGGGCACCAGATTCACCAGCCAGAACGGAAACAGCGGAACAAGCCGCAACACCAAAAGGTAGCTCAGTGCATTTTCACGAAAACCATCCTCCATCTTGGTCAGGAAGGGTCCGGCTTTGGCCTCCAACAAATCACCCAGTGCGGAACGCGCAATCAGGAACAGAGCCGTTGCCCCGATGGTCGCGCCCACCACAACAGTCAATCCCCCCACGACGGTGCCGAACAAAAATCCCCCGGCCAGCGTCATGATGACGCCCCCGGGAAAAGAGAATGCGACCACAACGGCATAGAGTGCACCGAATGCCAAGATCGCCAGGACACCATTCTCGGCCACAAGTTCCTGCAACATCCCGCGGTTTTGTTTGAGCGCTTCCAGGGAAATAAAGCGGTTAAGGTCAAACACAAAGTACAGAACAAGCCCCGCCACCAGAATTGCCAGGGGCAGGATTCGTTTGAATAAACCGACGCGCGAAGGCGTCGGGGCGGGATCATGAATTTCGGTATTGCCCATCGTGAAACGTACCTTTCTTGTTGCGACCCTACTTGGGGCAATATGCGCGATGGAGCCATTCACCAATGCGTGAGAATTGTTATCGCACTAACACCGCGAACACGCGTTGACTTCCATCCCCTGAGTTCGTATACCGCGCGCCTAATTGCAAAGCCCTTGAAGGCAATGGAGAATTCGCGTGAAGCGGACATTTCAACCAAGCAATCTTGTGCGCAAGCGCCGCCATGGTTTCCGGTCCCGTATGAAAACGGTCGGCGGACGCCGAGTTTTGGCGCGTCGGCGTGCACGCGGGCGTAAAAACCTCAGCGCCTGAACGGCGTCGCACGTGAATTCTTCGCGTGGACACGATCATCGGGATTGACGAGCTATGGACACGACGGCGCTGGAAACGACGCCGCAGGCGGGATATCGGAATATCTCGCACGTAGCGCGTTTGCCCAAAAGGTCTGATTTTCTGCGGATTGCGGCTCAAAAACGTCGCTGGGCGGCCCCGGGGCTTGTTCTTCAGGTCGCACCGCGCCCTGAAGATGCAGTGGTCCGGGACGGCGATATTCGCGTCGGATTCACCGCAACGCGAAAAGTGGGTGGTGCGGTGACACGAAACCGGTCACGGCGTCGACTTCGGGCAGCTGTCAGACAGGTCATCACCCGATCCGCACGAAACGACTGCGACTATGTGGTCATCGTGCGAGCCGCGACAGCGACCCGTCCTTTTGACAAACTGGTTTCCGACCTTGAGATCGCGCTCAAAAAATGCGACGCGTTCGCACCGGCCCTAGAAAGCGACGTAGAATGACATTCCTATCGCGGACATCAGTCCTGTTTCTCAAGATACCAATCTGGTTCTGGCAGTGGGTTATCTCACCCGTGGTCGGAACCAATTGTCGCTATGCGCCGAGTTGTTCTCATTACGCAATCGAAGCTCTGACCCGGCACGGCCCCTTCAAGGGTGCCTGGCTGGCAGCACGACGCCTGACATCATGCAATCCGTGGGGCGGTGCCGGATACGATCCGGTACCCGAAAACTGCGGCCACAAATCTCATTCACATCTCGACAACGAACACGGTGTTTCCGTGTCGCATCCAGGGGCCTGACGCGCGATGGACCAAAAGAACCTTATCCTCGCGATCGCATTGTCGCTCGCCATTCTGCTCGGTTGGCAAACGCTGGTTGAAAAACCCAAGCAGGAGCAGGCCGAAGCCGAACGCCAGCGTGTCGAACTCGCCGCTGGCCGGGACCCCAATACAATCGGTGTTCCCTCCCTGCCAGCGCCCGGACAAACTGCCCCCGCAGCAACCGCAACCGGCCCGCGTGACCGCGCAGAGGTAATCAGCGAAACCCGCGCAGATCGTATTGATGTCGAGACTCGCTCCTACCGGGGTTCAATCAACCTGACTGGCGGACGGTTTGACGATCTGACCTTGCGCAATTATCGCCAGACCGTCGAACCCAACAGTCCAAGCATTACCCTGCTGTCTCCCCGCGGCTCACTAAACCCATATTTCGCAGAGTTCGGATGGCTGACTGGCAACGGTGCCGTCACCGGCGGTGGCCAGACCAAATGGACCACGACCCAGAACACACTGACCGAGGAAACTCCGGTCGTGCTGACCGCCCGTACAGATGATGGCCTGCAGTTGACGCGCACCATCGCTGTTGATGACAGCTACATGTTTACGATCAACGACAAGATCGAAAATGTCAGCAATGCCCCTGTGAATGTGAGCCCGTTTGGGCGCGTGACACGCGTCAATACGCCCGAAACACGCGGCTTCTTCATCCTGCACGAAGGTCCCATCGGCGTGCTCGATGACCAACTGCATGAGATCGACTACGACGACCTGGAGGACGAACCTGAACGCCCGGAGACCTTCGAATCAAAAGGTGGCTGGCTTGGGTTTACCGACACCTATTGGCTCACGGCCCTCATTCCGGACCAGAACGAGCAGATTGATGCGCGTTTCCTTTACGACACCACAGGTGCTGGTGCCGACCTGTATCAGACCGATTACCGCGGCACAGCAACACCACTCGCACCCGGTGAAAGCCTGGAAAAAACAAACCGGTTTTTTGCTGGTGCCAAGGTCTTCAAGACGCTTGAAGCCTACCGGGACGCTCTCGGCATAGAACGCTTCGAATTGTCGATCGATTTCGGCTGGTTCTTCTTCCTGACCAAACCGCTCCTGAATGTGATCATCTTCTCGGCCAACTGGCTGGGCAATTTCGGCCTCGCCATTCTAGCCGTGACCGTTGTGATCAAGCTTTTCTTCTTCCCACTGGCGAACAAGTCCTACCGCGCCATGAGTGCCATGAAGGCGCTGCAGCCGAAAATGACCGAGCTGCGCGAGAAGTATGCCGACGACAAACAGCAGATGCAGAAAGAGCTGATGGGGATGTATCGGCGTGAAAAGGTCAATCCGGTTTCGGGTTGCCTGCCGATTGTGTTGCAGATTCCCGTCTTCTTTGCGCTCTACAAGGTGTTGTTCATCTCCATCGAGATGCGCCACGCGCCGTTCTTTGGCTGGGTCAAGGATTTGTCCGCGCCAGATCCGCTTAATATCTTCACCCTGTTTGGCGCCATTCCCTGGGACCCACCGACCTTCCTGGCGCTCGGTATCTGGCCGATTCTCATGGGCCTGACCATGTTCGCACAGCAAAAGCTGAACCCCGCACCTGCGGACCCGGTTCAAGCACGAATCTTCATGTTCATGCCTCTGATTTTCACGTTCTTCCTGGCCAGTTTCCCGGTCGGGCTGGTGATCTACTGGACGTGGAACAACTTGCTTTCAATCACTCAGCAATACGTCATCATGAGACGCATGGGTGTTTCTGTCGGCGGCGGCAAAACCAAAGAGACCAAAGAAGAGTGACGCTATGACATCGGGCCCGCGGGATGCATCAGACGCGGCCATCGAAGCTGCACGACACCTGTTCGCACAGGACTGCACCTTTGTGCGCGGTGTGGCGAGTCTGGACGGCCTGCCGGCCCCGAGCCTGCCGGAAGTGGCTTTTGCGGGGCGCTCAAATGTCGGCAAATCGAGTTTGCTCAACAGCCTGACCGGTCGCAAAACTCTCGCACGGACGAGCAATACGCCGGGGCGAACCCGCGAGCTCAACTTCTTTAATCTCGCTGGCCGATTGATGCTGGTCGACTTGCCCGGTTACGGCTATGCACGCGCGTCCAAAACCGACATTGCGCGCTGGAATGAAACCCTGCGCAGCTATCTGCGCGGACGTCCCAATCTGCAAAGGCTTTGCCTGCTTGTGGATGCGCGTCATGGCGTGAAGGCGGGCGATGAGGAAATGATGACGATGCTCGACACCTCAGCCGTCGTCTATCGCGTGGTTCTGACAAAAATGGACAAGCTTTCTGCCACCGAGCAAGAGCAGGTGACCGCAAAGGTTGCCGCCGCGCTCAAAAGCCACCCCGCCGCGCTACCCGAACTGATCACCACAAGCGCGCGCAAGAATTCCGGTATTGCCGAATTGCGCGCGGATTTGGCCACGCTGGCGAACCCCCAATAAGTTGAGCTAAGTTCCTATCAACAGCGGACTTTCGCCCGAAGAACGGAAAACATTATGGGACCAGACAGCGCGCCACCGCCTGCCGAAGAATTACTTGCCAAAGCCGGAGTTCTGGCTGAGGCCCTGCCCTATATGCGGCAGTTCAACGGTCAGCGATTCGTCATCAAATATGGCGGACACGCCATGGGTGACACCAATCTTGCCAGTGCCTTCGCACGAGATATCGTCCTGCTGAAACAGGTCGGCATTGAACCCATTATTGTGCATGGCGGAGGCCCCCAAATCGGGGCCATGCTCGAGCGCCTCAAGATCAAGAGCGAGTTCGTCGACGGATTGCGCGTAACAGACGCAGAAACCGTAGAAATCGTCGAAATGGTACTGTCGGGCTCGATCAACAAGCAGATTGTTTCCGCAATCAATGCCGCGGGCGGCAGAGCGGTGGGCCTGTCAGGAAAGGACGGCAACCTCATGTCGGTCCGCAAGCTGCGGCGCACCCATCGAGAAACGGATTCCAACATCGAGAAAATTCTCGATCTCGGCTTTGTTGGCGACCCCTCGCATGTCGATCCAGATCTGCTCGACAGCCTGACCAAAGCGGACATCATTCCCGTGATCGCCCCCATCGGGATCGGTGAGGATGGAGCAACCTATAACGTCAACGCCGATACCGCCGCTGGCGCGATTGCCTCTGCGGTGGGTGCTGCCCGTTTGCTGATGCTGACTGACGTTACCGGGGTCCTCGACAAAGACGGTGAGCTGATCGCGGATATGGGTGTCGATCAGGCGCGGCGCCTGATTGGTGATGAAACAATCAACGGCGGCATGATCCCCAAGGTCGAGACCTGTATCGACGCCGTTGAAAACGATGTGGATGCGGCTGTCATCATGGATGGTCGTGCCGCACATTCTCTGCTGATCGAAATTTTCACAGAGCACGGCCTTGGCACAGCGATCTGGGCAGACTAACGCGGCTTGTCAGCTTGCCTGACGCAGATGCGTGCCACCGGGTTGGCGCATGTCATAGAGAATCGAAAGCGTATCGACCATCTCGCTGAAATGCTCATACCGCAGACGCTTGCCATGACGTGACATCATCTTGGTCCACACATCAAGCGCATGAATATTGGCACTCAGGCATGTGGCCAGATTGGTGTAGTCATCATCGGCATGAAAGAGAAACTCCTTGAAGGCGCGCGGCTGGTTCAGATCAATGAAGTTGCGGTAGCTTTGCTCATAGGTGTTCAGAACCTGTTTGATACTGCGGTAGGTATCACGCACCTTGTCACGCAGTCCCCCCAAAGAATACTCCACACGATCGCGATCTTCAGGAAGCAGGCGCGCCCAGTCGATCGGAATTGCTGACTTGTCATCCCCCAACCATGCAAAGAACTTCTTCATCCGCGGCAGATGGTCGTCAAACTGCACCTGATAGTAACAAATTGCCTTCCACGCAAAAAATAACTCCGGTGCCCGCTCGGGTGGAATCTCCATACTCCGAACGAAATCCTCGATCCCTTCAATATCTCTGGCTTCCCAGATTTTTGTCAGAAAACGGCTTACATGCTGCTCAATCTTTTCGGTGGGCGCACTGCCGCCATCGGTGTACGCGCGGCGCACAAGGGTCCGGATTTTGGTTCGAATCGGCAAACGAATCCGCTTCCAATCATCCTCACTGATCATGAAATAGTAGGGATGAACCCGGTCATCAAGGTCGAGCTGTTCCGACTTGCTGCGCAGTAGAAACGGATCGAGCGTTGGCAGTGAGTAAATCATCTCGAGAATTTCGAGATCCATCACATAGTCGACCTGACTCTCTTCACTTTTAGAGTCTGCGCCTGTCTTGGCCTGGAGCACCCTGTTGAAGGACGGGTCATCGAACAGGATGGAGTCACCCCCCTCATGGACGTTGTCCAGATTGTAAGGGAAGTACAACAACGTCTGAACGGTGGAGACCATGTTGTATTGGCCGCTATTGCGCTCCATCAACTTGAAGAACAGGGTCTTGTTCAACGTCTTGTTCCGGAACAACTTGCCCACGGGGTCATCAGCCGGAATCCTCTGGCCGATCTCGAACACGTTGAACGCGGTCGAACGACCGGCGTTGATCACTTTAGAGAGTTCCATGCGGTCCATGGGCATGGCGTCATTCCTTCCGTTTAACTGCCATCGGTCATGCCGGCAATAAACTCAAGCTGCCAGGTCATTTCCTCGGGAGAGATAGGGTAGCCATCCGATGCAGTGGCGCGCAGAACGCCACTTGGGGAAATTTTGGCCAGGTTTATTTGCAGGCGGGTCGCCAACCGCATGGACAGACCTGCTTTCCACGCCAACGCCACCAACGCCTTAGCGTTCTGCAGAGAAGCCGCTTTGCGCACCACATCCTCATGCACACCGGCAAGGGATGCCGTCGCGATGATGACGAACTCGGTCTCACCATCGTTCAGCGCTTCGGAGACATGCTTTTCCTTCAAGGTGCCCTTGGCGATCAATTTGCGCGCCCGCTTGGTTGCGCGCGTTTCCTTTACGGGCGCTTTGGCTTCCTTGCTGACCCAATCTGGATCAACGGGTCGATCGCCCTCTTCTTCGACTTTGGCTTTTGCCTTCGAGCTTGCCCATTGTGGATCTTCCAGAGACATCTCCTTGCCCCCGGCAGCGGATTGTCCGGACCAGAGGTCAGCTATATCCGACAATTCTCCGCCATCGAGACGCCGCTTGATGACCTCGTCGATAGACGCAAGTGCGTCACTGTCCAGATCCGTTCTCTTCTTGAGTTCAGCCAAAAGAGGCCCGGCCACAATTTCGGCGATCCTGCGGGATGCATTCATCTTGAGGTTGGGCCGCTTCACCAGCGGTCCATGCCATCCTGGTTGTCCCGGCGCTTGGTCGACAATACGGTCCAGAGTTTCTTCGCGGATCTGCGCGCTTGCATTGCCCAACAATTCAGCCACGGCTTCGATATCGCCCGTGTCGACAATCGCATCCGCGACATCCTGACCCAGCGCGACACGCCGGGAAATAGCCATAAGCGCGCCCTGGACCGTTTCACTGTTAAGCACGCCAATCAAAAACTCATCGCTGAGAACCGGAGAATTTTCCAGCACCGGACCGCTGACAGAGATTTCCTTGTCGAGCGCAAGCGTTTCAACAATATGGCGTGGCGCCCCCGCACTATCTTTGAAAACTTCTGACAGTATTTGGCGCACGCGCACAAGCTGGTCGCCCGCCAGAACTTCCAGAGCCTGCATGGTGACCTGATAGACATTTCCCCGATCACCTGCATTCATATCCAGCGAGGACACCGCGATCTTGCCGGCGACGTCAGACCGAACACGATCGTCATCATCCTGCGCCAGCATCAAATCTGCATGTCGGGGTGTCGCGTCGTTGCGGGCGATGTAGCGACGCACACCGGGATCCGGGTCGCCCGCAAGATAATAGAGAATCTCTGGTCGCACATCGCCGCGTCCAGCTAGATCACAACGCGCGCCGTGATCGCCTTCTCGCGCCATGCGTTTCTGATCTTCATAAGAGATCGATTCGGAATCGACAGATTCAATCTGTGCGTTGGTCATCGTTCTGGTCTTCATCGCGAGTTTCAACGGAAATTTCTATTGGTCGTCCGGCAAGCCGGTCCGGACCGTAAACATAACTCGGTGCAACCACCCAGCCATTCTTGCCCGCACGCTTGGCGGCGTACATTGCCTCATCGCCCCTGATAAGGAGTTCGCGGAGTGTCTCTCCCGAGCCAACCTCGAACTCTGCCAGCCCGATCGAGGCGCCTAATGGGTTCATGGGGTCAGAGAATTGCTCACCAAGCAGACCAATGGCTTCGACAACTTGCCCCGCCCGATCAACGGCAGGATTGACCCCGACAGCATCCAGCCAAATCGCGAACTCATCACCCCCCAGTCGGGACAACAGGTCATACTTCCGATTGTGCTGCCTGAGCAGTTCGGAAATTTCGCACAACACTTTGTCACCAACATCGTGGCCGCTGGTGTCATTAATCTGTTTGAAATTGTCGAGATCAACAAACAGAAGCACCCCATTCGATGCGGTACGATCCGCACGATCCAGTGCCTCATCGAGCCTTTCGTGAAACGCGCGGCGATTCATCAAGCCTGTCAGGGCATCTGTGGTTGAAAGGCGCTCGAGCTCTTTCTGGTCCGCAATCTGTCGCATTCCGATTGCAAGCTGTCCGGCGACCGCTTCCAACATTGCATGTTCATCATCATTCCAAGCGCGCTGCGACTTCTCGCGCAACAACAAGACCGTCCCATTGACCGCGCCGTGATACCAGGTTGCACGACCCAGTAATCCGCGCCCACCGACAGTCTCTTCCGAAACGCCCTGAGTCTTTGCGAGACTTTCTGCCAGCGCAGACACATCGACATCTTCGGGCCAGTCACCATAGCTTGCGGACAGCTGCCAACCCTCATCATGGGAAAAACTCAACACTGCCGATGCCGCAGATGTGGCACGCCCCAGCATGGAAGCAGCCGATTCCAGCATGGCTCTCGGCCGGGCTTCCTCACGAATCTGGTTTACGACATAGGCGACAACCTGTTCGCGCACCTTGGCCTGTGCCAATTCACTATCCCGCAAACGCTCATGTGTAACGTCACGACACAAACCGCGTGCGCCGCGCCAACGCCCCTCCTGATCGACGACAGGAACAGCAGAGGCAAGCAGACAGGTCTCCTGTCCGTCAGCGTTTCGCAACCAGATTTGCGTGTGTCCCATCGCTGTTCGGGTATGGAAGGGAAGGTCAGGATCATCGACATCGACATCGCCCTCGACCAGAAAATCTCGCGGATGGCGACCGATCATGTCCTCCGGCGAATACCCGAGCGCTCCATGCGGGGACACAAAGACGAATTTTCCACTTAGATCAGTCTCAAAGGCGAAATCACTCGAGATCGTCACGAGGTCGCGATAACGCTGACGGGAATCGAAAAGGGCCTGACGAATATTAATGTCGTAGGTCTGATCACGAACCAGCACGATCACTTTACCATTTTCCGACGGCAAAGCCGTGCACTCGAACCAGCGGGCAACATCGTCGAGGACGACCTCAATGCGGTCACATACGCCGCCCCTTGCCTGACGTGCGAGCGCCACGACGCCCTGAAGCGACGCCCCCGGCATACCCGACGCCGCACGCACGAGTTGTGTCCCGAGTTCGTTCGCAGCCGCGACCTCACCGTCTGCGCCAAACTCAATCACCGCGCCCGGCCAGCTTAAGAGCGCATGAACCGCGCCACCGAACTCCGGCGCGGGCAAAGAGCTCCACAAACTGGCAACACGTTGCGCATCAGCCATATTGTCCTGGTCTATGGATCGCAGCATCGTATTCATGCCGCCGTCTTTTCACGTGGGAACGACTTGGGGCGCGGGCTCTCAAAGGCCGAAATCAGTTTGCTTGGGCGGCCAAACAGATACCCCTGACCATAATCGATGCCACATTCGCGCACGAGCTCGGCCGCTTCCTCATCTTCGATCATCTCGGCAACGGTTTTGATATCAAGCTCACGGCACATGCTGGCCATCGCCTTGAGAAGCGCGCGATGTCTTCGATTCTTGATGGCATCGATCACATAGGCACCATCGATTTTCACCACATCAACATCCAGCGCACTCAAATACTGAAAGGCTGCAGCACCGGCCCCAAAATCATCGAGACAAACGATATGGCCTGCCTGACGTAGTGTTTGAATGATACGGTTTGCTTCCTCCAGATCATGCAACTTTGCCGATTCCGTCACCTCGAACAGAATATGTTCTCTGGCATCTGAAAATTCATCCAGAAGCGCCATCAGGTCTTTCACGAAACGCGGCGTGCTGAGAGAACGCCCCGACAGATTGACCGCCGTCATGTAGCGATAGCCCTGCCCATTGGTAGACTCGAGCCAATTCAGAACCTTCCGGCACATCGCCAGATCAAATTCACAGATGATCCCCACTTCTTCAGCAAAGGTGATGAATTCAAAAGGGGAAGCCTCAAAATTCTCATGATCGAAACGCACCAGCGCCTCGAAATGGTGAGGGCGCCGGGATTGCATGTCGCAGATCGGCTGGAAGGCTACATCGAATGCCCCACGCCGGATCATCTCCACAAACCTGTTGCGCCGCTCCATCGTCTCGGCGGCCATTGACGTGAATCCCTCCGAGAGATCGCGCACCGTGAATCCACCGACAGTCTCGTCGCAGAACCGGTTGATCGTATAGACCAGCGCCTGGGCTGTATCCTCTTCGGACATAAGGCCGGCTTCCACTTCGACGGTCGCACTACCGACGGAAACTCCCTGCCCTTCGGGATCCATTTCCTTCGCAAATTTCTCGATTTGTGCCGACAGATTTTCGACATTGAGATCAACATCGTGCACGAGGCCGAAACGGTTTTCGTCGATCTGCCCGGCAAGATCACCATCCACGGAGCTTGCACGGAACAGCGACCCCATGGTCGCCGACAGTTCGGTTTGCGCCTGATCCGTCAGACGCTCGCGCAACTCATCATAGTCTCCCAACTCGATCATGGTGAGGCGACGGTCTTCCCCGGTGTCTTCAGAAGACGACAGAGCGCGGGTCGCCGCCTGAGCAAAGGACGTCCTGTCATAAACCTCCATCCCCTCGACACACACGGAGTTCTCGTCAGAAAAATCCGATCGTGCGGCTTTCACCCGGAAGGAAAGATAGGTGTGCCCCCCCAGGTCAGCCATATGAAAACCACTGGCGGTGAGCAGCATCGGCGGTCCACCCGGAGAGACAAGCGTGATCGGAGCATCATCAATCCGGGTCCCGGATCGTGCGTCACGCAATAGTCGATCGAGGTTTCGCAGATCACTTTCGTGAATCAACTCATTGATGCGCACGCCCTGCAGTTCTTTGGGGCTGCGTCCGGTGAAAACATTGGTCGCGCCGGCCGCGAACGTGATCACGCCCGCAGGATCCAGTTCGACCAGCAAATCCGCATTGCAAAATGCCAGCGCGACAAATCGATCGCGCTCGGTCTTCAGATTCTCGGGACTCTGCCGATCACCTGCTGCTAGATTCATACTGTCCTGGGCTTGACCCAACGCAACGGCTCCACATTTGAGTTTGCTGGGACACGAGATTCCCGACATGCGATGCACAAAGCACCGCAACGTCGAATAATAATGAGTGGGCGGTTAAAGAAGTCTTAGTAATGGGCCGCGCTCATTGGCCCTTAAAACGCTGTATTTATGCGGATTTTTATTGATATGAAACAAATCGAACAGCTGCGCGAGACCGAAACCTGGGTCTTCGATCTCGACAACACGCTCTATCCGGCCTCATGCGGACTGATGGCCGAAGTCTCTTCACGCATGACGCTGTTTGTCGCCGAGACTTTGGCCCTTGAGCCTGAAAAGGCCCTCATTGAACAAAAACGCATGTTCCGTGAACATGGAACAACCTTGCGCGGCCTGATGAACGACCATGACGTGGACCCGGTTCACTTCATGGATTACGTCCATTCTGTCGATTATTCGGTTGTCGGCCCCAAACCGCGCCTCGACGCCGCGCTCGATGCACTTCCCGGTCGCAAGGTGGTGTTCACCAATGCTTCAACAGCCCACGCAGAAACGGTGCTGAAAAATCTGGGCATTGATGATCACTTTACGGGAATTTTCGACGTCGCAGCGGCGGACTACGTCCCCAAGCCGCATCCCAAACCCTATGCCATGATTGCCGCGCAGCATGACTTCGATCCTGCACATGCCGTGATGTTGGAGGATATCGGGCCAAATCTGCGCCCGGCCGCCGAGATGGGCATGACAACCGTCTGGGTTCGCTACAACCCGGAAAACGACCCATACTGGGCCGTTCCCGACGCTGAAGCCGATTACATCCACCATGAAACCGACGATCTGGTGATCTGGCTCGAATCTGTCCTCGCGGCAAGCTGAGAAAAGCCGTAAACCGGGCATTCACGAACGTTGACAGGTGGGACCACGCCCGGCCATCTTCGCGCGCTGCCAAACCAAGACCTGCTACAGGAATACGACATGAGCTCGAGTGATCTGCAATCCGCCATCGAAACTGCCTGGGACAACCGGGAATCGCTTTCCCCCGACACCAAAGGAGCAGATCGCGATGCCGTTGAAACTGCCCTTGCACAGCTCGACAGCGGCGCACGACGTGTCGCAGAGAAAATCGATGGAGACTGGGTTGTCAACGAATGGCTCAAGAAAGCGGTTCTGCTCTCGTTTCGCTTGAACGATATGTCCCTGATTCCCGGTGGACCGGGTCAGGACACACCATGGTGGGACAAGGTTCCGTCAAAATTCGACGGCTGGAAATCTGCCGAATTCGAATCGGCGGGATTTCGCGCTGTTCCCAACGCCATTGTTCGTCATTCCGCCTATATCGCGCCCGGCGTCGTGTTGATGCCGAGTTTCGTCAATCTTGGTGCCTATGTCGCCAGCGGCACAATGGTCGACACCTGGGCCACGGTCGGAAGTTGTGCCCAGATCGGCGAGAACGTGCATCTTTCCGGCGGCGCAGGCATTGGCGGCGTTCTGGAACCGCTACAGGCCAATCCGGTCATCATTGAGGACAATTGCTTCATCGGCGCACGATCCGAAGTCGCCGAGGGCGTGATCGTGGAAGAAGGCGCTGTGCTTTCCATGGGTGTCTATCTGGGTGCATCGACAAAGATCATAGATCGTGCGACCGGCAATGTTCATGTCGGCCGCGTGCCCTCCTATTCCGTGGTTGTTCCGGGCTCCCTGCCCGGCAAGCCCCTGCCAGACGGCACACCGGGGCCGAGCCTCTATTGTGCTGTCATCGTGAAACGCGTGGACGAACAGACCCGCGCCAAGACCTCCATCAACGAACTGCTGCGGGACTAGCGCGCAGATCATGGCAGATTCGCGCGACCCGATTGCGCTGGCCCAGGCGTTGATCCAGTGCCCGAGCGTGACACCGGCGGATGCCGGCGCGCTCGGCGTGCTTGCAGACGCCCTCGGACAGATCGGCTTTGCCTGCCATCGACTGCCGTTTCAAACACCCAACACCCCGGATGTCGAAAACCTCTACGCCCGTCTGGGTAACGGCGGACAGAATTTCTGCTTTGCTGGACACACCGATGTGGTGCCAGTTGGCGACGCTGATGACTGGTCCCGCGATCCATTCTCGGGCGAAATCGTAGACGGCGCTCTTCACGGGCGCGGCGCGGCCGACATGAAGAGCGCCATCGCCGCCTTCACAGTCGCCGTGGAACGCCTGATCGAACGGCATGGCGCACCCGAAAGCTGGAATACGCCGGGCTCCATAAGCCTGCTCATCACCGGTGATGAAGAAGGCCCTGCGATCAACGGCACACGCCGGGTACTCGAGTGGCTGTCCGAACGTGGTGAGACACTGGATGCCTGCATCGTGGGCGAGCCGACAAACCCCGACGCGCTGGGCGACATGATTAAGATCGGTCGGCGCGGGAGCACAACCGGCGACGTTGTCGTACGCGGGACCCAGGGGCACACCGCCTATCCACATCTCGCCAACAACCCGGTCCATCACCTTGTGCGGATGCTCAGTGCCCTAACGGCTGAGCCGTTGGATTCTGGCACCGAACACTTTCAGCCCTCGACCCTGCAGGTCACGACGGTGGATGTCGGCAACCCGGCCAACAATGTGGTGCCCGCAAAGGCCCACGCCACCTTCAACATACGCTTTAACGATCTGCACAGTTCGGACAGTCTGGACGCCTGGGTGCGCCAGACCTTCAATGCGGCACTGGGCGATACAGATGCCGGCTATGAGTTGAGCTTTCGGGTTACCGGCGAAGCATTTCTGACACCACCCGGACCTTTGAGCGAGGCGATCAGCACCGCGGTTGCGGGTGTCACCGGGCGGCGGCCCGAACTCAGCACAACCGGCGGCACCTCCGACGCACGCTTCATCAAGGCATACTGCCCGGTCGCAGAGTTCGGGCTGGTTGGTCAGACAATGCACAAGGTTGATGAGCATGTCGCCACCGACGACATTGTGAAGCTGACTGAAATTTACCTTTCGGTCCTCGAAACCTATTTTGGCCTAAGCACGTAGACGCCAACCCGGCTGCACAGGAGCGCGAAAGCGCATCATGAACATTCAGGAAGCCATCCACGGAGTCTTTGGCGCGTGGCGATTGCTGCATTTCGACCGAACGGGCCTGCAGCATTTCCAGACAACGCCGACAGCCTTTTGGAACTCCTTCTGGGCCGCCGCCATCGTGCTCCCCGCCGATGGCATTGCAACACTGCTGCTCTCCACACCGCCCACCGGCGACACGACCCTGCCCGACACAATCCACACGGTGCTGGTCTATCTGGAAATCTACGCCATCCAGTGGTTGCTGTTTCCTCTTGTCATGGTGGCCTTCGTCGAGACCATCCAACGAAGTGAACGCTTTGAGTTGTTCATCGTCGCATGGAACTGGTCGAACATCGTACGCGCGGCGATCCTCCTTCCCGGAATTGCGATTTTCGCGTCACAGGGTCCGGAATCGGCGGGCTGGGGAGCGGCGGTCTACATGGCCGCGATCGTGATCACATTCATCTATGCCGGGTTCGTCGCCCGCGCCGCGCTCGACGTTTCACCAATGACAGCCACGATGGTGGTGTTGACTGAAGTCGGACTGGCCATCCTGCTGTGGATTTCCGCCCAGACCCTGATCGGCTAACGGGCAGGCGGTGTATCCCGCCATTTTGGGCGGAGGGCGAGCAATCCGAACACCAGCAGCAACAGACCGGATCCCGACACGCAGATCGCCAACGGCCATGCCGTTCCTTGCGGTGTAAGACTGACAAAAAGCGCACCAAGTGCGCCGCCGCCCATCTCGAATGTGGACAACATGGCCGCACTCATGCCCCGTCCCTGATCAGGAATACGTTCGAATGCCAGAACCGGCGCCGTCGCAAACAACGGACCAAGAGCGAACGCAAATACACTCATGGCCGCTGTCAGCGTTGCGGGAGTCTCCCCTACCGCCACGGCGATGATCACCAGAAGACCCGACAGTGATCCACTCCAAACCCCGACAGCAAAAAGCCGCCGCACACCAATGCGCGCAACAACGCGGCTCGCAACCAGACTGCCGATGAAGAACGCCAGCACAATGACGGCCTGATACAGGCCGAAATAACGGGTCGCGACCCCGTGTATATCAATCAGAATGAACGGCGCCTCGGTGAGATAAGCAAAGATCGCCCCAATCGCGAGACCGAGCGTCAGTGAAACCGAGACAAACGCCCCGCGCGACAACAGCTGTCCATACCCGACAACAATCTCACGCAATCGCAGCGCTGTTCGTTCGGCAGTCGGGAGTGTTTCAGGCAGACGCACCAGACCGAGCGCGAACACCAGCACCACGATGCCCGCAAGAAGATAGAAATTCGCCCGCCAGCCAAACCATTCGAAGACGAAACCGCCAATGATCGGCCCTGCGGCCGGTACGAGAGAAATGACCATGCCGTAGATCGCGAACACCTTGGCAGATTTCTCGCCTTCATAGAGATCGCCGATCACCGCGAGAACCAGCACGGCCTCCACGCTGGCTGCTGCGCCCATCAGCACTCGGGCCACGATCAGTTGCCCGATCGTCTGGGACAGCGCAGCGGCAACCACAGTCAGGGCGAAAGCCCCCATGCCCAGGACGAATATTCCGCGACGGCCAAACCGGTCTGCCAGCGGCCCCCAGATCAACTGGGCCAGCGCATAGGCACCGAGATTCAAGGCCATAGTGAGCTGGACGGTTGCAGCATCGGTCCCGAAATAAGCGGGCAGATGCGGCAGGGTCGGGGCATAAAGATCCGTTGAAAGGATCGAGGCACCACTTGCGAAAATCATGATCGTCAGCACCAGAACCGGCGATCTTACCCCCGCACGCGCGGTTGGCATGTCAGTAATCCACCTTCATGAGATAAAGGCCTTCTGCCGGTGCTGTCGGCCCCGCAGCAGCGCGCGCACGCGCGGCCAAGGCATCCGCGACGTCCTGACGGCTCCACTTGCCCTTGCCGACAAGTGTCAGCGTCCCAACGATATTGCGTACCTGATGATGCAGAAAAGAACGGGCAGACGCCTCAACGAGAATTTCACCACCCTCGTGACGCACCGTCAGACGATCCAGAGTCTTCACCGGTGACCGCGCCTGACAGATGGTCGCACGGAAGGAGGTAAAGTCATGCTCGCCGATCAGCGCCTGCGCAGCATCATGCATGGCGTCCACATCCAGTGGCACCGGCTCCCACCAGACCTGCCCCCGGGTTATCGCGGGACGCGGACGACGGTTCAGAATTCTGTAGCGATAGTGCCGCCCAATCGCCGAAAACCGCGCGTGAAAGTCTTCGGTGACGGCTTCCGCGGACAACACGACAATCGGTTCCTTGCGCAGAAAATGATTGAGCGCATCGAGCACAGTCTCGGCATCGGTGTCGCGTGCAATATCGAGATGCGCGACCTGCCCCAGCGCGTGGACACCGGCATCCGTGCGCCCGGCCCCCTGCACCAGAATCTCCTCGCCGGTGAACCCGTGCGCTGCGGCTTCCAGTGCGGCCTGGATCGACGGCCCATTGTTTTGCCGCTGCCAGCCCACATAGCCGCCGCCGTTATACTCAATGAGAATTCGGAACCGGTTCATGCGAAACGCGTGCCCCGGACAACAGGTCGGCCACGCAAATACTCTTGGGCATCCATGGCGCCGCGTCCCGCGCGTTGCACCCGCAAAAGCCGAATCGCGCCGTCACCACAGGCCACGCGCAACGCATCATCGAGAACTTCGCCGGGCTGTCCTTCGCCATCGGCGACCTCTGCCATCAGCACCTTGATCCGGTCGCCGTCCTGCTCGAACCACGCGCCGGGCCACGGTGCAAAACCACGGACATGGCGTGCGATTTCTGCCGCGCTTTTCGACCAGTTAATCCTCTCCTCTCCGCGCTCAAGCTTTCCGGCATAGGTCATACCGTCATCGCTTTGCGGGATTGGGGTGATGGTCCCTGCTTCGAGCCCGGCGAGTGCTTCGACAATGAGTCGCCCACCAAGTTCACACAAAGCATCGTGCAACTCCCCGGCATTCATGGCTGGACCAATATCGATGGACCCACGGAGAAGCTCAGGGCCGGTATCCAACCCCTCATCCATCAGCATAATCGTTACACCGCTTTCGGTGTCCCCGGCCAACAGAGCTCGTTGAATCGGGGCCGCACCGCGCCAGCGCGGCAGCAGAGAAGCATGAATGTTGATACAGCCCCGCTGTGGAGCATTCAGAATGGGCAGCGGCAGGATCAACCCATAGGCCACAACCACAGCCGCATCGAGATCCAGAGCCGCGAACGCGGCTTGTGCCTCAGCATCCTTCAGAGACGCCGGGGTTCGAACCTCAATGCCTTCGGATTCCGCGCGCAGATGCACCGGCGACTTGCGCTCTTTCTGGCCGCGGCCCGCCGGACGGGGCGGCTGGGTATAGACACACGCGATCTCATGCCCGGCTGCCAGCAAAGCATCGAAGGCCGGTACCGAGAAGTCCGGCGTTCCCATGAACGCGATACGCATATCGTCTTCTCACAAAGCAACAGGCAAAGCGTCGCTTACTTCTGCAGACGCTTCAGCTTCTTCATTTTACGCAGGATCATGTTCCGTTTGAGCGGCGTCAGATAATCGATGAACAGCACACCATCGAGATGATCGATCTCATGCTGGATGCAGGCCGACAATAACCCGTTGGCCTCAACCTCCTGCGAGGCACCCTCAGGATCGAGATAGGTAACCTTGATCTCGCGGAACCGGGAGACGTCACCATAATGGTCGGGAATACTCAGGCAGCCTTCTTCAGCCACAACCTTTTCATCCGAACGCCAGACAATCTCCGGGTTGACCATCTTAAAAACCTGTGCGGATTCACCTTCACGCGCCACGTCACAGACGATCAGACGGCGTTTGTCGGCAACCTGTGGCGCGGACAGGCCAATCCCGGGTGCGGCATACATTGTCTCGACCATGTCATCGAGGCGCGCGCGCACATCGTCATCAATCGTCTCAACGGGTTGGCATGTTTGTTTCAGCACCGGGTCCGGTGCCAGAACGATCGGCAGCTTCGCCATATCGCTTTACCTTCAAATCATTGTTATTCAGCGGAATTCAGGGTGTTTCGCGCCGATAGGTATGGCTTCGGGCCAACTTCGTCAAGCCAACACCGAATCTGCCTCAAATGCTAGAATGCCGATATGGATACAATCCTTCTCATCGCTATTCTGATTGGGGTGCTCGGTGCGGGCGCGCTGCTTGCTGCCCTATACCTTGCCACGCGACGCAACAACGGTGGCGCCGAAGCTGCCGAAATGGCGATTCGCCTCTCCCAGATGACCGAAGCGCAGGCCGCGCAGCAGGCTCAGCTTGCCCAGACCCTTCAGGCACAGGAACGCGCTCTGGCCAAGGCTGTCGATGACCGAATGCAGCTTCTGAGTGGCAAGATCGACGCGACATTGGAAAAAACCTCGACCCACCAGAAGACCACGCTGGATGCACTGCAGGAACGCCTGGTGCGGATCGATGCGGCCCAGAAAAGTCTGACCGACCTGTCGTCACAGGTGGTCGGCTTGCAGGAAATTCTCTCCAACAAGCAGGCACGTGGCGCTTTTGGTGAAGTTCAGTTGCAGGACCTTGTTGAATCCGCGATGCCGCCGGGCAGTTACACCTTTCAAGCGACCCTCAAGGACGGGAAGCGCGCGGACTGCCTGCTTGATCTGCCCAACCCGCCCGGACCGATTGTCGTGGACGCGAAGTTCCCTCTGGAAGCCTGGCGTGCCTTGCAAGCCGCCAAATCCGACACCGAAAAGAAGGAAGCCGAGCGGGCCTTCCGGCGCGATGTGGCGTTGCACGTCAAAGCGATCGCGGAAAAATACATCGTCCCGGGTGAAACCGCCGACGCGGCACTCATGTTCCTTCCATCTGAAGCCGTCTATGCCGAACTGCATGCCCATTTCGGGGACACGGTCGATGCGGCCCATCGCGCCAAGGTCTTCATTGTTTCGCCCACGACCCTATGGGCGCTGCTCAACACCATGCGCGCCGTCATGAAAGACGTGCGCATGAAGGAAGCTGCCGGGATCATCCAGACCGAAGTCCTGACCATGCTGAAGGATGTGGACCGTCTTGATGCGCGGGTGGACCATCTGGAGAAGCACTTCCAGCTGGCCGAAAAAGACATCAAGGATATTCGGACTTCAGCCAACAAGGTGAAGAGCCGCGGCGACAAGATTCACGACATCCAGCTTGATGACGGCACCGAGACATCCCCAATCGAAGATACACTCGGCGAAGCCCCGCTGCTCCGCAGCGTGGAGTAAACCTCAGACTTCCCGTCGACTCTTGAGCGCGGCCGTCAGAGTTCCATCATCGAGATAGTCGAGCTCCCCGCCCACCGGCACGCCATGTGCCAGGCGAGAGATCATCACGCCGGCATCCGCCAGTCGCTCGGTGATGTAGTGAGCCGTCGTTTGCCCGGCCACTGTCGCGTTGGTCGCCAGAATAATTTCAGTCACCTGTGCAGATTTCGCACGATCCACCAGACGACCGATACGCAGGTCTTCCGGCCCAACACCGTCGAGCGCGGACAGGGTTCCGCCAAGGACGTGATAGTTGCCGCCATAAGAGGCCGTGCGTTCCAGCGCCCAGAGATCGGCGACATCCTCGATCACACAAATCACGCTCCGGTCGCGTTCGGGATCGTCGCAAATCCGGCACGGGTCGACCGTGTCGACATTTCCGCAATTTGTGCAGGTCCGGATCGCATTGGCCGCACTTGCGATAGCTTCGGCGAGCGGCTGCATGAGCTGGCCGGGCCGTTTGATCAGATGCAACACCGCACGCCGGGCCGAACGTGGCCCCAGCCCCGGGAGCTTGGCAAGAAGATCAGCAAGCCGTTCGATTTCAGGTGTGGACATGCGCGCGTGGTCGCCGCAATCAGCCGCCGAACGGCATATTGAATCCCGGCGGCAGATTGAGGCCACCGGTGAGTTCTTTCATCTCATCAGCCGTTCGTTGCTCGGCCTTGCTTTTGGCATCGGCGTGGGCGGCAACAATCAGATCTTCGAGAATTTCGCCTTCCTCACCATTCAGCAACGCGGGATCAATCCGGATCCCCTTCATCTCGCTCTTGCCGCTCAGGGTAATGGTGACCATGCCCCCGCCTGAGACTCCCTCGACGGTGAGTTCGGCAAGGCGGTCCTGCATCTCGGCCATCTTGGCCTGCATTTCCTGAGCTTGCTTCATCAGGTTGCCAAGATTCTTCATTCGTCGTCCTCAATTTCTATCGGCAATTCATCTTCCCCAGGCTCTTCGCTCAGAGCTTCCCGGCTCATGACACGTTCGATCTTTGCGCCCGGAAATGCTTCCAGCGCCGCGCGCACGACCGGATTCTCAGCGGCCTGTTCATAAGCTGCTGTCTCTGCCGCAGCATCCTGTTCGGCCAGGGTTGGACCGCCCTGTTCGCGTGACACGCTGACCTGCCAGTGATTGCCGAGCCATTCCCGAAGCTGCTTGAGCACCAGTCCCGGCAGATCCGACGGCGCATGTTCGGTCGGCATGAATTCCAGACGTCCGGGCTCGTAGGAAACCAGCCGCACATTCGCGTAGAGATGGTTGCGCAGGGTCATCTCTCGGCGCGTGGCAAACAGGCTGACCAGCGCACGATAGTTTTCCGGATCCGCAAGCGCCTGCGGGGCCACCGCCTGTTCGGGTGCGGTCTGTTGGGTCTCAATTTGCGGTGCCGCTACCGCATGGGCACCATTGCCCGCGACAGCCTGCGCAGCACCGCCAGTCGGAGGTGGGCCATCGGGAGTCGGAGCCGAATTCTGAGCGGCAGGTGCGGCGGGAGCCTCTTCCTGTAGCTTTTTCATCAGGTCACCGGGCGGCGGCATATCCGCGGCATGGGCCAAACGAATCAACACCATTTCAGCAGCCGGCATCACAGAGGGTGCACGCTGCACCTCTCCCACTCCCTTGAGCAGCATCTGCCAGGCACGGGAAAGCACGGCAACACCCAGCTTGTCGGCCATTTCGCGGCCACGCACCCGTTCAAGTTCGGACACCGAAGGGTCATCGGCCGCGTTGGGCACAAGCTTGACCCGGGTGATCCAATGGCTGAGCTCAAGCAGATCCTGCAGGACCGACAACGGATCGGCACCGGAATCGTAAAGCGTGCCGAGTCCTTCCAGCGCATCAGCTGTACGACCGGCCATCAGCGCTTCAAAAATGTCAAATACAGCCGCGCTGTTTGCCGTTCCCAGCATCGCGCGCACATCATCCTCTTGCGCCACGGCGCCGTTGGAACAATGGGCTGAAATCGTCTGATCGAGCAGCGACAGGCCATCGCGGACCGATCCGTCGGCCGCGCGCGCAATCAGGCGCAAGGCACCGTCTTCGAGCTGCGCACCTTCCGCTTCGGCAATCCTGGAAAAATGCGTGATCAGATCATCGGCTTTGATCCGGCGCAGGTCGAAACGCTGACATCGTGACAACACCGTTACCGGAACTTTGCGAATTTCGGTGGTCGCAAAAATGAACTTCACATGTTCAGGCGGTTCTTCAAGCGTCTTGAGCAGGGCATTGAAAGCCTGCGTGGACAGCATGTGGACTTCATCGATGATGTAGACCTTGTAGCGGCCAAACACCGGCCGGTAGCGCACCCCGTCCAGAATTTCACGAATATCACCCACACCAGTCCGGCTGGCGGCATCGACCTCGATCACATCGGGATGACGATCCTCGGTTATGGCGATGCTTTGCGGATCATTGGGATCAGGATTGATGGATGGCCCGCCCTCCGCGTTCAGGCATTTTGCAATGATCCGGGCGGTGGTCGTTTTGCCAACACCGCGCACCCCGGTGAGCATGAACGCATGGGCCACCCGGTCGAGCGCAAACGCGTTGGTCAGGGTCTGGACCAGAGCCTCCTGACCAATGACTTCGTCAAAATTCTGAGGCCGGTATTTGCGCGCGAGAACCTGATAAGCCTCTTCACCATCACTGCTGCTCAAGCTGCTTGCGGGTGTGGCAACAGCGCCGGATGGCGAAGTTGTCTGTTCCGGGACAGTTTCGGCAACCGCCTCAGATTCCGGCGCAGGCTCGGACGCAGCAGCAGGCGGATCAGCCGGCGCATCGAGAAAGCTTCCCTGATTGGGGTCGTCTATCGTCGGGCTGCCGTCGAGAGACTCGTCCGCATCTGCCTCAAGCAGCGCGTCCGTTGGGTCTTCGTTGTCGACGGTCATGAAAGGTGCACGCTTCCCGAGTTGGTGACAGGAACATGAATATCAGATTCGGTGTTCGCATCGGTATTTGAAGTGGGAGACCGGTTGATACGACCCAGGCGGAACTCGTTACGGCTGCTTCCTTCCGGACCTGACCGAGTTGGCGAGATGCCCGTCCGCCCGGCCTCCCGCGTGGACTATATCAGATCAGCGTCACCAATAAACTCCCACGCGCATCATTCTGCTGTGACTTTCCACAGGGCGTGGCGTGTGACACGGTATGGGCCATTCCTGAACACTTTCCAAAAAACAAAAAAGAACCATGGCGCGCACCAATTTCTACTCCAGTGAATATCTGGACCGGGTTTCACACCTGCGAAACGACCAAAACTGGCTTTCCGAGCAGCTTTCCAGCACCAACACACGCCTGATCCCGGTCTGGCAGCAAAACAACCTCATTCAGGGTACGGATAACGTTGAAGCCTCGATCCTCGAAATTATCCATGTCGAGACCCTGCGCAGCATTGATGTTGAGCCTGTTCTACTGGGATTGATCGAGGGCACCGCCTATTTCACGCTGGATGTCAGCCATATCGAGGACCCGCACGAGCACGAAATTTTGGGCGCTGCGGGCGTCTTCGAGGATTTGCGCAAGGTTGGCCAGTATATTCAGCATGAACAGGGCAACCTCCTGGCCTATGCCCGGGGCATCAATTACTGGCACCAGCGACATAAATTCTGTGGTGTCTGCGGCAGCCTGACTCGCAGTGAATCCGCCGGTCACCAGCGACGTTGCACAAATGAAACCTGCAACACCTCGCATTTTCCGCGCACCGACGTTGCCTGCATCATGCTGGTCCATGACGGGGACCGGATCATCATGGGCAAATCCCCACGCTTTCAGGGCAAGATGCAATCCGTGCTCGCGGGGTTTCTCGAACCCGGCGAAACCCTGGAAGACTGCGTGGCCCGCGAGGTCTTCGAAGAGGTCGGCGTGCGTGTGACAGACGTAGAGTACCAGCACTCCCAGCCCTGGCCGTTCCCGTCATCACTGATGGTCGGATTTCGTGCCCGTGCGCTCGACACCGACATCACCATTGATGAGAAAGAACTGCTTTCAGCCGAGTGGATGTCACGGGACGAACTCAAGGCGACAACGCCGGACTCACCCGTTCAACTGCCACGCAAAGACTCTATCGCCCGCCGCCTCATCGAGGAGTGGCTCGCCGAAGGCTAGTGATTACGATATTCGTTGGCCGGGTAGACGCCGAGTACACGGACATTTTTCGAGAAATAGTCGAGTTCCTCAAAGGCCTGCGCCACGCTGGCATCGGCGGGATGTCCTTCAATCTCCAGATAAAAACGCGCGACCGAAAACTTTTCGCCCGAAATGTAGCTCTCCAGCTTCGTGATGTTCACGCTATTGGTCGCGAACCCGCCCAGCGACTTGTAAAGCGCTGCGGGAACCGAGCGAACTTCGAAGATCAGTGATGTCATGGACGGACCGTCATTGGGGTCCGGGTCACGGCGCGCGCGCGCGAGCACCACGAAACGCGTTGTATTCCCGATCCGGTCCTCAAAGCGTGAACGCAGAATCTGAAGATCGTAGATCTCTCCGGCCAGTCCCGGTGCAAGTGCACCGATGGTCGGGTCCCCAAGTTCGGCAATCTCCATCGCCGACCCGGCCGTATCGGCGCGGGCTCGAACTTTCACGCCAAGCTGGGCAAGTTGTTCGCGGCATTGGGCCAACGCCTGCGGATGCGACCGGACCTCAACAAGGCCTTCCAGCGTGGCGTCCTTTGTTCCCAGGAGCTGATGTCGAACATCCAGATAGTGCTCACGGATGATGTAAAGCTTGGATTCCGGCAGCAGATGATGAATGTCAGCCACACGGCCCCCGAGCGTATTCTCAATCGGAATCATCGCCAACGCGGCCTTGCCCTCTTTTTCCACGGCGGCAAACGCATCTTCAAAGGTCGCGCAGGCAAGCGGGGTCATCTCCGGATATGCCTGCATGCAGGCAATATGCGAGTTGGCGCCTGGGACGCCCTGATAGGCAATGGTGTTCGCCGGGTCTGCCGGCTTTGCGTTCGTGTTACTCATGATCGGATCGGCTCTTTCATCAAAAACGCGCGAGCCTGCTAAGCCAGCAAAGCACGCGCGCGCTCAAGATCGGAGGGAGTATCGACACCGAGCGGAACGGTGTCAACGAGGACAGCGTCAATGCGCATCCCAGTTTCCAGCGCACGCAACTGCTCCAGCTTCTCCCGGGTTTCCAGCGGACTGGCGGGCAGAGACACAAACCGCGCCAGAGCGTCCCGCCGGTAAGCGTAAAGACCAATATGATGAAAATGATCGCCCGGGCCGGTTGGAACCGTGGCACGACTGAAATAAAGCGCCCGGCCGATGCGGGCATTCCCGCTCAGAGCCATCACAGCCTTGACCACATTGGGGTTGTCCCGTTCGCTTTCTTCCGTGATCGCACAGACCGCCGTGGAGATATCAACCTCCGGGTTGTCCAGCACTGCGACACATGCGCGGACAACTTTGGGATCGAGAGTTGGCAAATCCCCCTGGAGATTGACGATGGCGTCGTATTTCCCCTCGGGATCGAAGACTTCGAGCGCCGCAAAAATCCGATCCGACCCTGATGGCAGATCCGGATCCGTAAGCACAGCTTGCCCACCGGCAGCTTCAACAGCTTCTGCGACTTCTGGTTCGGAACAGGCGATCACCACCGGTCCGACTTCTGCTTCCTCAGCACGGCGCAGGCATTGGACAATCATCGGCACACCCGCAATATCGGCCAGTGGCTTTCCCGGAAGTCGGGTTGAAGCCATGCGGGCGGGAATCAGGACAACCGGGTTACGCGGGACATCACGTGTTTGCATTGAATTCGTCAGGTTTTTCATCCCTCTGATGGCGCTGCGACCTAATGCCGCGAGAGTTGGATCGGCGCTGGCCGCTCGGTATTCTGGAAGATATATCTCGAAGCACGCGAACGGAACCGTCTCCCCCGTGGACAGGTGGTTGACCGCTCGCTAAATTCGCGACGCGCGATCCATACTGGTCAGCGCGGAGTCCGGTTGAGACGGGGAAAAAGAGTTATGGGTGGCGAAAGTTACAAAATCTGGGGTTCGGCGCTTGTCGCACTGACCGTTGCGTTCGGCATCGGCGTTGCGATCAACCAAGTCACGCACACCGATCATCTGGATATCAAAGCGTATGTCGTTGATGTTCCTGATGGTGGTGCGGAGACGGCCGCAGTGGTGGAAGAAAAGGTGCTTGAACCGATCACCCCGCTTCTGGCTTCAGCCGATATCGCGGCAGGCGAGAAAGCTTTTAAACGTTGCGGCACCTGCCACACGGTCGACAAGGGCGGCGCCAACAAGGTTGGCCCCAATCTCTATAATGTTGTTGGTGCGGCCAAGGGCCATGAGCCGAGCTTCGCTTATTCGGATGCATTGATGTCGATCGATGCGCCCTGGGACTACGAGAACCTGAACGCGTTCCTCGTCAAGCCGAAGGATTACGCGCCGGGCACCAAGATGAACTTTGCGGGAATCAGCAAGCCGCAGGATCGGGCCAATGTCATCGCCTATCTGCGTCAGTTTGGAGACAACCCGCCGCCGATGCCGGGGCAGTAGCCGGGCAGAGCGAAAAACGAGTATCTTCGAAGCGGCGCGCAAGCGCCGCTTTGTCGTTGAGGAGACATCGTTTTGACCGACAACCTCGATTCTGAATTCTCTGCACTCGCTCATCAGCTTGCCGATGTGGCGGGCGCCGCTGCCATGGCTGTGTTCCGCACCGGTTTCGACATCGAAACCAAGGACGATGCCAGCCCGGTCACGCGCGCCGATCGTGAAGCGGAAGCCGTCATGCGCGAACGGATCAACGCCACCTTTCCCGACCACGGTATTCTGGGAGAAGAACATGGTGCCGAGCGCTCGGATGCCGAGTTTGTCTGGGTGCTTGATCCCATCGACGGCACGCGGGCCTTCGTCAACGGCATTCCGCTCTTTGCGACACTGATCGCTCTGGTCCGGGATGGAATACCTGTTCTCGGCTTGAATGCTTTTCCAGCCCTGAACGAGCGCTGGCTCGCCACATCAGATGAACCGACTCGCCATTGGGCGCGGGGGCATGATGGTGTCGCGGTGCGTGTGCGTGCCTGTCCATCGCTCGCGTCTGCGCAGATGTGCACCACATCTCCCGATATGTTCGATACGGCCGACAGCAACCGCTACGCCCATTTGAAGGCTGCCGTCCAGGACACACGCTTCGGAACAGACGCCTGGGCCTATTCGATGGTGTCCTCCGGGCACACAGACATGGTCGCCGAAAGTGGCATGCAACCCTATGACTACCTGTCGCACGCGGTCATCGTGGCCGGTGCCGGCGGGACCATCACCGACTGGAATGGTCAGCCCCTCAGCATCCATTCGGATGGCTCGGTTCTGGCCTCAGGTGACGCGACGGTGCATGCTGCCGCTCTTGCGACCCTCAAAACCGACTAACCGACTAACCCGGAATACGCCCATGGCCCATGACGTGCGCATTGCAATTTCCTGCCCAGATCGAACCGGACTTCTTTCGGCTGTCACCGGGCGCCTGTTTGACCTTGAAGCCGATATTGGTGATGCAAGTTTTGCTGTACTCGGCCAAGCCGCCGAATTCGCCACCGTCGCGAGCCTTCCCGATGCGCTCGAGGCGCGAGAGGTGAAGGACGCGCTGGCCGGTCTCGAAGAACTGGACGGCGCGGATATCTCAGTTACGCCTTTTTCACTGGGCGTGACCCATAGTGAAAGCGGTCAAGTGACCCACCGAATCGAAGTGCGTGGCACGGATCGTCCGGGTCTTGTGGCCCGCCTGACAGAAGCTTTTGCAGATTACGGTGCAAACATTGTCCGTATGGATTGTGAACGGGTACGCGGCGGGGCAAGCGAGGACTATGTCATTCGCATTGAAGCCTGGATCCCGGATGCCCGCGCCGAGACCTGCCTCGCCGCTGTCGACAACACGGCCCAATCCCTTGGCCTTACGAGCCGTGCCGAACCAGCCTGAACATGCCCAAATCCGGCACAAACCGGGTCGAATTGCGGCGGCAAGGCGGCGATCACTAACAACCGTGTGAGCCTGCGTCGGTTTTCCTTGATTGGCAGGGGTTTCTGCCCCCATCTAGGGCCTAGTTGTTTGTTTCGTCCGGGAGATCTCATGCGCCGCACCTCATATCTCACACTGATCGCCGGAATCGGTCTGGCCCTCGCCAGCCCGGCCATGGCCCTGACAGGTACCGACGGCCCGGCCCACGGCATGGCGATGCATGGCGAACCCAAATACGGACCGGCATTCTCCCATTTCGATTATGCGGACCCCGGTGCCCTCACGGGCGGCGAAGATATACGCCGCGCGATCGGAACCTTTGACAGCCTCAACCCGTTTATCATCCAGGGCAACCCGGCCGCGGGCATAGGATTGATTTACGACACGCTGACAACGTCATCAGCAGATGAGGCCTTCACCCAGTACTGCCTGCTCTGCGCAACCATGGAAATTCCGGACGATCGCTCCTGGGTGGAATACGAACTGCGCCACGATGCGTTTTGGCACGACGGAGAGCCGATCACCCCCGCAGATGTGATTTTCTCGTTCAACGCATTGCGCGAGAAAGGCGCCCCCTTCTACCGCTTCTATTATCGCGATGTGACAAAGGTCGAGCAGACCGGGCCGCGCAAGGTGAAGTTCAGCTTTGGGGACATCCAGAATCCTGAACTGGCCCTGATCGTTGGCCAGCTCCCGATCCTCCCGGCGCATTACTGGGAAACCCGCGACATCGGAAAGACAACACTCGACATTCCTCTGGGCAGCGGGCCGTACAAAATTTCGGATGTGAAAGTCGGGCGCTCGATTACGCTTGAGCGTGTCCCGGAATACTGGGGCCGCAATCAACCCACGAATATCGGACGCAACAACATCGATACCCTGCGCTATGAGTATTTTCGCGACCCGGGCGTGGGGCGTATTGCCCTTGTTTCGGGTGATATCGACCGGGCGCGCGAGAATTCATCCAAGGCGTGGGCAACCGAATTCACGGACACCAAACCCGTTCAGGATGGAAAGCTTCTCCTGGAAGAATTCCCTCATCAGCGGACCGCGCCAATTCAGGGATTCGTGTTCAATCTGCGCAAGCCAATGTTTCAGGACCGCAAGGTCCGCGAAGCCCTGACCAACGCCTTCGACTTCGAGTGGTCCAACAAGAACCTTTTTTATGGTGCCTATACCCGGACCGACAGTTTCTTCGACAATTCCGATCTGGGCAGCCGTGGGCTTCTTAAAGATGCCGGTGCGGAAGAACGCGAAATTCTTGAACGCTTCCGGGATCAGCTTCCCGCAGAACTGTTCACGCAAGCCTACACGCCACCGACCACAGACGGCTCAGGAACGCGCGGTCTCCGCGGCAACCTGCGGACCGCAGCGAAACTGCTGGATGACGCCGGATGGGTCATCCAGGACGGCAAGCGCGTGAACGCCGAAACCGGAGCGCCCTTCCAGTTTGAAATACTGCTCGGCAGCCAGACCTTTGAGCGGATTGCTCTGCCCTTCGCCCGTAATCTCGAGAGACTTGGGATAGAAGCCAAAGTCCGTGTCGTTGACGCCTCGCAGTATCGCGAACGGACCGACAGTTTCGACTTCGACATGATCTCGGGAATCTGGGGCCAATCCGAATCCCCTGGGAATGAACAACTGGATTTCTGGAGCAGCATCGCCGCGGACCGCAATGGATCACGCAACCTTATCGGCATTTCCGACCCGGTGATCGACGAACTCATCGAACTGGTCATTACAGCGCCGAACCGGGACAGTCTGATCCAGCGCACCCGCGCGCTCGATCGGGCCCTTATCTGGGGAAACTACGTGATCCCGCAATGGCACAACACGACAGACCGGATCGTCTTCTGGGACCGCTACGGCATCCCCGAAGTGGTTCCCCGCGGCGGGGTGCAGCTCGACACATGGTGGATCGATCCGGACAAGGATGCCGATATCCGTGCCTATCGTGGCCGCCGCTAGCACCGACGCGTAAGGGCAGGATAGTCTCACACCATGCTCGCGTATATCGTTCGCCGTCTGCTGCTGATCATTCCCACCCTGTTTGGGATCATCCTGCTCAACTTCGCCATCGTGCAATTTGCACCGGGTGGACCTGTCGAGCAGATGATTGCACAAATTCAGGGCACGGCTGTCGATGCAACCTCGCGTGTGTCTGGCGGGTTGGGCGATGGCGGCCAGTCCAGCATCGACCAGCTGAACGGCGATACCAGCACGAGCTTTGAATCCAAATATCGCGGCGCGCGCGGCCTGCCGCCCGAATTCATCGAAGAACTGGAAAAGCTTGTCGGCTTTGACAAGCCGCCCCATGAACGTTTCTTCCTGATGATGAAGAACTACCTCCAGTTCGATTTCGGCAACAGCTTCTTTCAGGACAGGCCGGTTATCGATCTGGTTCTCGAAAAACTGCCAGTCTCCATCACCATCGGGTTCTGGACCACAATCTTCCTGTATGGCATTTCGATTCCATTGGGCATCGCCAAAGCCGTAAGAGACGGCACAAGATTCGACGCTTGGACAAGTGTTGTCGTGATTGCCGGGAATGCGCTGCCCTCCTTCATGATCGCCATTCTGGGGATTCAGCTTTTCGCCAGCGGCAACTTTGTCGACTGGCTGCCGCTCCGTGGTCTGACATCAGACAATTTCGCCGAGCTGAGCTTTTTCGGAAAAATTGGTGACTACCTGCTGCACATCGCATTGCCGGTCGGGTCTCTCGTTATAGGCGGCTACGCCGCATTGACCATGCTGACCAAGAACTCCTTCCTGGATCAGATTTCCCAGCAATACGTTATCACGGCCCGCGCCAAAGGGCTGGAGCAAGGCCGGGTGCTCTACGGGCATGTCTTCCGCAACGCCATGCTGATCGTGATCTCCGGGTTTCCAGCAGCGTTTCTCTCCATCCTGTTTGGCGGCGCGCTGCTGATTGAGATAATTTTCTCGCTCGATGGCCTTGGCCTTCTGGGATTTGAAGCGGTGCTCAACCGTGACTATCCGATCGTTTTCGCCACATTGTATGTCTTCGGCCTGATGGGTTTGCTGATCAAGCTGGTGACGGATGTGACCTATGTGCTGGTCGATCCCCGGATCGATTTCGAAAGCCGTGAGGTCTGAGATGACGTCGGCGACCACCAGCGCACGCAGCTTCTTCGGCATGACAATCACGCCTCTCACGGCACGTCGTTTGACCAATTTTCGGGCCAACAAGCGCGGCTACTGGTCGTTGTGGATATTCCTGACCCTGTTTGTCCTGTCGCTGTTTGCTGAATTCATCGCCAACGACAAACCGTTGCTTGTTCGTTTCGACGGCGCGTTCTATGTCCCGATACTCGAGGCCTATCCCGAAACCACCTTTGGTGGAGATTTCGAAACTGAGACCGACTACACCGATCCTTTTGTTGTTGAACTGATCGAAGAGAAGGGCTGGCTGCTCATGCCGCTCATCCCCTACAGCTTCGACACACCGGTCACCGATCTGCCAACACCCGCCCCCTCCGCACCCACAGCACAGAACTGGCTCGGCACGGATGATCAGGCCCGGGATGTCACGGCTCGCCTGATCTATGGGTTTCGTATTTCCGTGCTCTTCGGCATGTCGCTCACCATCCTCGCCAGTATCATCGGCGTGATTGCAGGTGCGGTGCAGGGTTATTACGGCGGCTGGGTGGATCTTGGCTTTCAGCGCTTTATCGAGGTTTGGGAAGGTATGCCTTTCCTGTTTGTGCTGCTGATCGTTGCCAGCCTGTTTGTGCCCGGATTCTGGACATTGTTATTCATCATGTTGCTGTTCAGCTGGACCGGGCTCGTGGGTGTTGTGCGCGCGGAATTCCTTCGCGCCCGGAACTTTGACTATGTGCGGGCTGCGCGCGCACTTGGACTGGGCAACCGGCTGATCATGTTCCGCCATGTGCTCCCCAATGCCATGGTCGCCACGATCACCTTCCTGCCGTTCACACTGGTTGGCGGTCTAACCGCACTGACCGGACTCGACTTCCTGGGTCTGGGTCTGCCCCCGGGGTCGCCATCGCTCGGCGAATTGCTCAAACAGGCCAAAGAGAACTTCACAGCGGAATGGCTTACATTTGCCGCCGTGTTTTCAATTACCGTTATGCTGATGCTGGTCGTATTCGTTGGTGAGGCGGTGCGCGATGCGTTTGATCCACGCAAGCAGATTTCAGGAGATACCGGGTGATGGCCGAACCGTTGCTCAAAGTCGAAAACCTGCGTGCTGATTTTTCGACACCCAACGGTGCTGTCCAGGCCGTGAAGGGCATTTCGTTTGAAGTCGGGAAAGGCGAGACCCTGGCGCTGGTCGGGGAGTCCGGGTCGGGGAAATCCGTCAGCGCACTTTCGATCCTTCAGCTCCTGCCCTACCCGGTTGCGCAACATCCCGAAGGCTCGATCCTGTTCGAGGGAGAAGAGCTCGTAAATGCACCCGACCCCAAACTGCGTGCGATCCGGGGCAACGACATCGCGATGATTTTTCAGGAGCCGATGACATCGCTCAACCCGCTCCACACCATTGAAAAGCAAATCAACGAGGTTCTGTTCGTCCACAAGGGACTTTCGCGCAGTGCAGCGCGCGCGCGCACACTGGAACTGCTGAAACTCGTCGGCTTGTCAGACGCTGACAAACGCCTGAACGCCTACCCTCACGAGCTTTCCGGCGGCCAACGTCAGCGCGTCATGATTGCCATGGCACTCGCCAATGAGCCCAAACTTCTGATCGCCGACGAGCCCACCACCGCGCTTGATGTCACGATCCAGGCGCAGATTCTCGAACTCCTCGACGACCTGAAGGACAAGTTCGGGATGTCGATGCTGTTCATCACCCACGACCTCGGCATTGTGCGAAAAATGGCCGACCGGGTTTGCGTGATGAACCAGGGTGAGATCGTGGAACACGGTCTCACCGAGGCCATTTTCGAAAGCCCGTCCCACACCTACACCAAGCACCTGCTTGATGCGGAGCCGTCCGGGACAGCACTCGCCCCCGACCATGGGGCCCCGAAAATCATGAAAGCGGATGACCTGCGGGTCTATTTCCCGATCAAGGCCGGCCTCATGCGTCGAACCGTCGATCACGTGAAGGCTGTCGATGGCATCACTGTGGAAATTCGAGAGGGACAAACGGTCGGTGTCGTCGGGGAATCGGGGTCCGGTAAAACCACGCTTGGGCTCGCCATGCTGCGATTGATCTCATCTGACGGCCCCATCGAGTTTGAGGGCAAACAGATCGGCAATTTGCGTAGCAGCGAGTTGCGTCCCCTGCGGCGCGAAATGCAGGTGGTGTTCCAGGACCCCTATGGCTCGCTCTCTCCACGCATGTCGATCGCTCAGATCATCGAAGAAGGATTGAAAGTCCACAAGCTTGGTGGCAATGCCGCCGAACGCGACGAAATGATCGTCAAAGTTATGGAGGAAGTCGGGCTCGACCCCGCGGCGCGACACCGATACCCACACGAATTCTCCGGCGGCCAACGCCAGCGTGTTGCCATTGCCCGCGCCCTTGTCTTGCGGCCAAAGTTCATTGTTCTCGACGAGCCGACATCCGCACTGGACAGATCCGTGCAAGCCCAGATCATTGATCTGCTGCGCGGCCTGCAGGAGAAGTACAAACTCGCCTATCTGTTTATCAGTCATGATCTCAAGGTCGTGCGCGCGATCTCCAACCATGTGATTGTCATGCGCAACGGGAAGGTGGTTGAACAGGGCCCTGCGGACCAGATTTTCGATCATCCGAAAGAGGACTACACCAAGGCCCTGATGGCTGCCGCCTTCGACCTCGCCGCCGTGGGTGCCGGCGATTCCGTCGCCACCTGATCATCTGCTATGGCTGTCCTCATCATTGCCCCCGGACTGAAAGCTGATTGGTGGGCGCGCGAACTCAACAAGCAGAACGCTGCTCTCGACGTCCGGATCTGGCCTGACACCGGAAACCCTAGCGATATCGAGCATGCCCTCGCCTGGAAACCGCCCGCAGGAGTGCTTGCCACCTACCCCAATCTGAAAGTGGTTTTCTCCTTGGGAGCCGGCGTGGACCATCTGCTCATCGACCCCGACTTTCCCAATACGGCGGCAATCTCCCGAGTGGTCGATCCCTACCTGACAGCCGGGATTGTCGAGTATGTGGTGTTGCACGTGCTGCGCTATCACAAAAATCAACCGGCACTGAATGACCAACAACATGCAAAAGTCTGGGATGACCGCGCCCACGAGTTGAAACAGGCCGATGAACGCCGGGTCGGCATTCTGGGTCTTGGCGAACTCGGGCAATCCGCCGCCAAAGCTCTCGTGGCGCTGAATTTTGACGTGGCGGGCTGGAGCCGGTCCCCCAAGAATATTCCTGGCGTCACCTGTTTTCACGGTATGGATGGTCTGGCCAAACTTCTTCCGCGCACCGATATTCTGGTCTGCCTGCTCCCCCTCACCCCGGAAACCGAAGGCCTCCTCTGCGCCGATCTGTTTGCACAATTGGCGGACGGCGCGCGCCTCATCAACGCTGCGCGTGGCGGTCATCTGGTGGAAGAGGACCTGATTCCAGCTCTGGATTCAAAACGTCTGGTGCATGCAACGCTCGACGTTTTCCGAACAGAGCCTCTACCGAAGGGCCATCCATTCTGGAACCACCCGAAAATTACAGTGACTCCGCATAACGCATCCATCACAGATCCACGGAGTGTCGCCCGCCAGATCGTGGAGGGTATTTCAGCCGTTGAACGCGGCGACCCCTTGCCCAATGCGGTGGATACAGCGCTCGGGTATTAGCCCACCGGCATCAGGCCAGTTCGATATCGACCCATTTCTTGAAACCGTCGTCATCGGCGAAGGCGTCATACCAACGCCTGATGTTGGGTGCCTCAATCCGGTCAATGTCCAGATTGAACCAGCGATGAGCAATCGGCGCGATCGGTATATCGGCCAACGTAAAAGCACTGCCGGCGACAAACTCGTTCTCCGCCAGCTGATCCTCCAGCACCTGCATCGCAGCGTTCCACTGAACCCGTGCACCATCAATGACATCCTGATTGCGATCTTCCGGCTTGGTGCGGACCAATCCTATAAAGACCGGCACATGCCGCGGCGCGAGCAGGGACAGTTCCCAGTCCATCCATCGTTCCACGGTCTGACGCGCCATGAAATCCGATGGATAAAGGTCACTTTTTGACTGTCGTGCGAGATATCGAATGATGCTGTTGGATTCCCACATCACAAAATCTCCATCGATCACGACCGGTACACGGCCGTTGGGATTCATCGCGAGGTATTCAGGGGAATCGTTGCGACCAAAAGCGCCGCCAATGTCGTTGTCATGTTCATAAACCCTGTTCTGCGAATCACAGTACCAGAGAACTTTCTGCACATTTGTCGACGTCGCGCGTCCCAGAACTTTCAACATAAACAGACTCCAAGCAGGGTATTCATCCAAAGAAGAAGGGGCCGCAAATCTGCGGCCCCTGTATTCTAAACGGTTTGTCGTATTTGCAGAAACTACTCTGCGGCTTGCGCCATATCGTGGCCGGCATTCGCGGTGATCTCATCAAGCACCGGCTTCACCACCTCATTGAACTCGGTCATGTTCTGAATGACCTTATCCTTCGGCATCTGCGCATAGTGATAAATCAGCGTGATGAACTCAGCGGGCATCTGCTCCCACTGGGCCGCCAGCTGATCGCGCACGGATTCGGCAGTACCAATGCAGTAGAGGCCGGAATCGAGCATGGAACCAATGACATCAGCTTCATCGAGCTTCCGGCGACCCATGGCTGCGTAGAAGTTCTTCCAGATATCAAAGTCATGGGCCATCACGGCATCGACGGCAGCATCATAGCTGTCGGCAATCTGCAGCCAGCGCACGATGTTCTGGTTCTGACCTGGCAGCCAGTTGAAGCCATTGGCCTTGGCCGTTTCGGCATACTGGAGGCCCAGCGGCGCAGCCGTGTTGATATCCGTGAAGTAGGTCGGGATGAAACCCATACGCGCGTTGTAATCGATTGTCTCAGGGCTACCGCTGCCTGACACGAAGACCGGCGGATGCGGATCCTGATACGGTGCAGGGCAAACGGAAACATTGACGACGTTATTGTTCTCATCAACCTCATCAAGAGCACCCATACGCTGGGTGACCCCAACCTGGGCAAGCTGCCAGTCATCCACACCCGTATCGCCGGGGTAAGGAATCTGCCAGGCGCTGCCCTTGTGATTCATCGAATCCTGGGTCCAGGCCTTCAGCACGATTTCAATGTTCTCTTCAAACACATCGCGGTTGTGCTGGTCGTTCGCGACGTCCTTGTCGGAGATGTTAAAGCCGCTCTGGGCGAAACCGGCACCAACTGCTGTCTGGTTGTTCTTGGCCGCCGTCGGAGACTTCGTTGACGTCGTGCCGTAATGCTGACCAAACACATTGGTCCAGCGGCTCTGATACCCGCGCGCAAAACCAACGAAACTGCGACCCTGACTCAGATGATCGATGATAGCGGTTTCTTCGGCAACCCGGATCGGGTTCTGAATGCTCATCACATAGCCAAGCTGACCGACGCGCACATTCTTGGTAATGGCCGCCCAGTAGGCATCCATGATCGCTGGCGCCGGGCCAACTTCGTAACCTTCGGACCAGAAGTGATGCTCAATGGTGGCAACACCCCAGAAGTTCAGATTGTCGGCGGCCATGATGACCTCATGCCAGCCCTGAACCGTCTCCTGATAACGCTCTTTGTTGCGACCGATCGGGCGAAGCTTCTCGCGCTCTGCCTCGTTCTCGGCATGAATGACCGGATAGGTCTGCAAAATCGGTTTCACCATGAGTGTCTCTCCCCTTTGAATTTGATCGCCAATGAAACGGCTATTGGGTTCGAGATTAGCCGTTCCGCTAGTGTAATCACAAATTATGATAATTAATAACTAGCATAACCTATATGCATGGATGAGGCATATGACCGACCAACTCGAGTGTTGCCAAAGAGTCCACAAGCGCTCTTGACGGATCATGTGCCTTTACGCCCATCTTCTCCCATGACTTCGCAGAAAGAGCTTTTTGAAAGCGCGGCAGGGTTCGCGCAAGCCGGGCGGCTGGATGAAGCTCTCAAGGCCTACAAATCCATCCTGCGCAAGGAGCCCGGCAACAATCAGGCGCGCTACCGGATCGCCGTTGTGGAACTCATGCGGGGCCGGTTCAGTGAAGGTGCCAAGCTGCTGCGGGTGTGTCTGCGCAAACAGCCCGACAATTCCGATATCCTCTTCAGCCTGGGTCGTGCCTGCCTCCCGTTGGGACGTCATGAAGAAGCGGTCGATCATCTGGCCAAAGCCGCCGAGATAACACCCGATCGCGCAGACATCCTTTCCGCTCTTGGCGATGCTTACTTCCTTTCAGGTGCCACGGAGAACGCCCTCCAGGTGTATCAGGCGGCGAGTGCCCTCGTGCCAGACGACCCCCGAATCAAAGCGAATATGGCGAATGCCTTCTCCCGGGCGGGTGCCCATGCGCACGCGATTGCGACAATCGAGACCGCACTGGCGCTCGCGCCGGAACGTCCCGACATCGCTCTCGCGTATGCCAACACACTTCGCGCAGCGGGCAAGCTTGAAGCCGCGCGGTCATCCATCGAAACATTGTTGACCCGCGATCCCGGCAACATCGACGCCATCGCCTACAAGGCAGAACTTCTGGACCGAATGGGCGAGAACCCAGCAGCAGCGGCATTGCTCAGCCGTCACCTCAACACCAATCCTGCCCCCCACGCGCTCGCACGTGCCGCCGGCCAGGTCGCCATCAATGGCAATCTGGACGCACTCCCACCTGATCGGGTTGTGGCGCTGATCAACACAGCGCTTTCCAGACCCGCTCTCAATCGTTTTGAGCGTCGCGGCCTTCTGTTCATGCAAGCTGCGTTGCTTCAGAAGTCTGGAAAAAACGCCGAGGCCTTTGATATCTATGCGCGCGCCAACGCTGAATCTGGCGTCATCTATGACCAAGCCGCAGTCAACCGGCGGTTCGACCGTTACCGGAACACGTTCTCTCTGGCGCGCCTCCCAAAGCTTTCGCGATCGACTGTCTCGGATTCGACACCCATCTTCATCGTTGGCATGCCCCGGTCAGGCACAACTCTGGTGGAACAAATTATCGACAGTCACCCGGATGCAGCGGGGGGCGGGGAGCTCGGCGGCATCCCGGGCGCCACACGAGCACTAAGCAACTATCCTGATTCGCTCGAAGGCCTGAGCACAGATGACCTGAACGACATTGCCCATGAATACCTGGCCTCACTCAGAGACATCTCGAGCGAAGCGCGTTTTGTGACCGACAAAATGCCGATCAATGCCGAACATCTTGGTTTCATCTGGCAATTATTCCCCAACGCGCGCGTGATCCATTGCCGCCGTCACCCTCTGGCCATCGGCCTTTCATGCTTCTCCCAGAACTTCCGAACAGGGAATGAATTCGCGTTCTCTCTGGAAGGCTTTGCGCATTACTACCGACACTACAGCGACCTCATGCAGCACTGGCAGGAAACACTCAACCTGCCCATTCTCGATTTGCGGTATGAGACTCTTGTCCGCCAACCACGTGAATCAATCGAGAGGCTGCTCGAATTCTGCGATTTGCCCTGGGACGATGCCTGTCTGGACTTCGATAAAAACCAGCGATTTGTAGACACGCTAAGCTACGCACAGGTGCGACGACCGATGACGCAGGAGCCAGCAGCCCGCCACCTGAAATACGAAACAGAACTCGCGCCTCTCTCGGATGCACTGGCCGAAGAGATCGCCGCTTATGAGAAAGATATCTGACTAGCGTCCAAAGCGGTCTTCGATCATCGCAAAGGCGGCCCGCAGACCCTGTGCCTCTCCCCCGGACGGACGCCCGGGGCTGCTCCCCAGATTCCACGCCATGATATCAAAATGGGCCCACGGCACATCGTTATCGACAAATTCCTGCAGGAAGAGCGCTGCGGTAATCGCCCCGCCAAACGGGCCATCGCTGGTACTTGAAACATCGGCCACCTGGCTCTCGATCAGAGCGCGGTAAGGTTTGTGAAGGGGCAACCGCCAAACCGGGTCGGCTGTCATCGCCGCATGCTTTTCCAAATCGCTATACAGCTTGTCGTCATTGGCGAAGACCGCCGCAATGCCCGTGCCTACCGCTACCCGGGCGGCGCCCGTCAGTGTGGAAAAGTCGAGCAGCATATCGGGTTTCTCGGTGCTGGCCTCGGCCAGGCAATCTCCCATCACGAGCCGCCCCTCGGCATCCGTATTGCCATTCTCAACCGTGATGCCCTTGCGTGTCTTCAGGACATCCCAGGGCCGGTAGGCATTGCCTGCCACCGCGTTTTCCACCGCGCCAATCAAAACCCGCAAACGGACCGGCAGTTTGGCCGCCATAATCAGCTGGCCGAGTGCGAGCGCATGAGCCGCACCCCCCATATCCTTCTTCATCCGGAGCATCCCGGCAGCGGGTTTGAGATCCAGTCCACCGGTGTCAAAGCACACGCCTTTGCCCACCAGTGTCACGCGAGGGCCGCGCGTGCCCCAGCGCAGGTCGATCAACCGAGGATCATCATCCGAGGCCCGGCCTACCGTGTGAATCATCGGATAGTTGGCTTTCAGGAGGGCATCACCAGCCGTGACACGAACCTTGGCCTTGAACTTGCGCCCGACCTTACGGGCCTCATCGGCCAACTCGGACGGTCCGAGATCCTCAGCCGGAATATTGATGAGGTCGCGCACCAATGTTGTCGCTTCGAGCATATTCGAGACGCGCGCACGCTCTGCGTTGCTTGGCCAGACCAGATCAGGTCGCGTCACCCGAGCTTTGCGATAATGCGTGAACTCATAGGCCGAAAGACCCCAGCCCAGAGCCGCATCATTGGACGCAGATTTCGAAAGGCGCCCGGCAATTCGGTAGCTTCCATCGGGCAGTTGCGCCGCCAGCTGGCTCCAGGACCACATATCCGTGTCATCATCGGTGACAAACACCGCCATCTCGACACCGCCCTTGGTCGACGGCATCAATACGCTCGCACCGGCCTTCCCGGAAAAACCTGCTCCCTTGAGCCAGGACTGCTGCGCTTTCGAGAGGCTTTTACGCCAAGCCGCCACCCGGTCCGCTGAAAGAACAGTGATCGGGACGGTATCCTTGCGCGCACGGTCGATAAGGTTGTGGGCCACGGTCAAATCCTCGGGTTGGGAAAGTAAGTTCAAAACTCTTGCCCTGAACTCTGCCCGACCATCATCCAGCCCGCAACGTTTGCACGCACCCAATTCACTTCAAACTTGGGGCCGAACAAACTAGTCTGCCCCGTCAAACAAATGAGGACGAACATGGCTGTCAAAGACGACGACCTGATCGGGGCCTGGGCCCTGGAGGAAATGTACGCGGAAACCGAAGACGGCACACGCTCGCACCCCATGGGCCGCGATGCCAGCGGCATGATCATGTACACACCCGACCATCATATGTCGGCGATCGTGCATTTCGCGGATCGTTTTCTGCCCGCAGACCGCCCGAGTGACGAAGATCAGGCCGAAGCCTTTTCGAGCTATTTCAACTATGCGGGCACATGGTCGCTGGAAGGTAATGCAGTCACCCATGTTCTTGCTCACGCGCTCGACCCGAACATGGTTGGTATGTCTCTCACCCGGAACATTGAACATGACGGTGCGCGCATGGTCTTCACCGGACTCGGACCGGATGGCGTGACCAAGCAGGTCATCATCTGGAAACGCTCAAACCCGGGGGCGCCTGTTCCCAAACCCACATAAAACTTGTGATTGCCCGGCGATTGACCCTGCCCCACAGGGCCAATAGGTTCCCCCGGCATTCGCATTCCATGAACGAGACAATAGAGGTCGCCAATGATCGAATTTTACACATGGTTCACACCGAACGGCCGCAAGGTCGCGATCCTGCTGGAAGAGCTCGGGATCGAATACAACACCCACTCGGTCAATATCGGCAAGGACGAGCAGTTCGATCCGGAGTTCCTGAAAATCTCGCCGAACAACAAGATCCCGGCCATCCTCGACACCGACAACAATTATCCATTGTTCGAGACCGGCGCGATCCTGCTCTATCTCGCCGAGAAGCACGGCAAGTTCCTCAACACCAAGGACCGCGATGCCTATTGGCGGACGATGGAATGGCTGATGTGGCAGATGGGCGGCTTCGGTCCGATCCTCGGCCAAGTCCATCACTTCACCAAGTACAATCCTGGCAAGTCCGACTATGCCCAGGAGCGTTACGAGACCGAGGCGCGTCGTCTCTATCGTGTGCTCAATGAGCGCCTGGAAGGCCGCGAGTTCATTGTTGATGACTACTCGATCGCCGATATGGCCTGCTGGCCCTGGGCGGCCCGCCACAACTGGCAGGAAATCGACCTGAACGACTATCCCAATGTGCGCCGCTGGTACATGACCATGCTCGACCGCCCGGCGGTCCAGCGCGCCTGGAACATTCCCGAGAACGATCAGCCGCTGCCGATCCCCGAGTAGTTCCCGCGAACCTTGCAAATTCCCAACCGGCGCCCCCTGTGGCGCCGGTTTTCGTTTGGAGTCCGTTTCACGACTTGCAGCGCCGGACGGTCCAACTATGGTAGGGGCCAAATCACCACCATCAGGATTTGTCCCCATGAAGTTCTATGATTGCGCCACCGCACCCAGCCCGCGTCTCGTGCGCATGTTCATCGCCGAAAAAGGCCTGAGCGAGCAGATCGAGACCGTCGAGGTCAATCTCCGGGAGAAAGAGCAGATGAGCGCAGGATTCCGGGCGATCAATCCGTTCTGCACGGTTCCGGTTCTCGAAGCCGATGACGGGACTCATTTCCTGACAACCCATGGCTGCTGGCGCTATCTGGAGGAAACCAAGCCCGATCCCGTCCTCCTCGGGCACAATGCGACGGAGAAGGCAAAAGTCGCTGACGCTGTCTGGCGCGCCGAGCAGGATGGTTTTTTCGCGGTCGGCGAAGCCCTGCGCAACACGGCAAAGGGTATGAAGGATCGCGCCCTGACCGGCCCCCACGACTACGCCCAGATCCCCGAACTTGGCGAACGCGGCAAGCAACGCATGGGGCATTTCTTTGAACTGCTCGACGAAACCCTCGCCGAGCAGCCGTTCTTTGCCGGAGATTATTTTTCCGCTGCCGATATCATGGCCTTTGTCTCGGTCGAATTTGCAGGCTGGCTGAAGCTCAACATTCCCGAGACAGCCACGAATGCCCAACGCTGGTATGACGCCGCGAAGGCACGCCCGAGCGCGCTGGTCTAGACCGCAAAGACAGCTTCAGGCACCCCGGACACGGTCTATGACGTTTTGCGCATCGACCGGAACGGCATCGCCACGCCAGGCGACATGCCCGTCGGGAAAGATCAGAACGAGTGCGGCTTCATAGCGGGCACGGACCGCATCTTCGGCAACATCAAGCAGGGTGACGGGAACCCCGGTCGCCGCTGCTGCCTGCAACAAGGCCGCAGCGTTCACCGCGAAATCGGTGCGCAGGAGTGTGAACCCATCGGCGAAACGGTCACACAGGGCCTCGCCGTTTTCGAGCCAGACATGCGGCGCGCGATGGCCCGGGCGGGCCGTCGGAACGTATTCATGTGCCGCATCGAGCACGGAGTCCGACCCGTCATCACATACCAGAGGTGACCCTGTGTAGCGCACACCGAGCGCGATCCCGGGAATGATGAACTCGCGGCGGCCGTGATCGGCCAGATGCGCGCCCAGACGCGCCCGCTCGGCCGCCCCGGCTGCGGTCTCCGCCTCGATCACCGGGTCCACATCGAAGGTCCCGATGGATTCGGCGAAGCCGCGCGCAAAGGCCAGATTGCGCGCGCCGGCTGGCCGCCGGTCGACTTCGTAGCTGGCCAGCAGGTTCGGCCCGCCCCAGCCCTGCACATCGGCCGCCAGCTTCCAGCCCAGATTGACCGCGTCGTCGAGGCCCGTATTCATGCCAAGCCCGCCGGTCGGGGTGAACAGATGGACGGCATCGCCGGTCAGCCAGACATGGTCACCGCCATAGGATTCAGCCAGCAGCGCGTGGCC
>ENA-UOXV01000391-UOXV01000391.1-marine-metagenome-genome-assembly--contig:-NODE-391-length-62020-cov-9.167950_pt1 | contig 62020 bp, 59 predicted proteins | sample MGYA00238165_ERZ766961 | MGnify/ENA primary metagenome ERZ766961 (study PRJEB28924, sample SAMN03173240) | marine metagenome | biome: Marine; feature: Water; material: Subsurface seawater | place: North... | reverse complement strand
GCTCCAAGAAAAAATCAGTGCCCCTGAAAGGGATAGTGGTTTTTTCTTATAGCCCCACGTAGTGGGGCCTGAATTGAACCCGGGTTCGATACGAGGAGCGGAGCAACGGAGTGCTTGCACTCATGTTGCGAGCGACGACGTCACGCAGTATAGGACGAAATGAGGAAATGGGAGCTTGCTCACAATTTCCGAATGAGGAACTCACGGAGAGAGCGAAGCGAACGGAGTATTCCCGCCACGCCCCTATTTTTTTATTAAATGTGACAATTCAGTTTTACTTAAATCAACCGTTGAGGTCATAAAAGATTCTTCTGTTTCAGTAAACAAGGGTTCTAATTGAGAAAATCTATATTTCTGAGCTGCAATTGAATCAGGATCGACTTTTACTTTTGACTGAATGTCTTCATAAGACTTCATATCTTCATAGACCCAAAGTGCAATAATCTGAGATTTATCTTCCGTCTGCCAACGACCTACTAATTGAGATCCGTATCGTTTTTGAACGGGTAAAAGATGTTTTTTAAAAAAAGCATTAAATAACTCAATTTTTTCAGAAATCACAGTATATCGACGCAATCTAAATATCATGAATTGTATAATTTTTTTATTTCTTCAAGATCAACATATCTTAATAGAATGAAAAATGAAATTTACCCTTGGCGCCTTTGCGATCATCCTTAACGATAAACAAGAAGTACTTCTTTGCCATCGAAGAGATTATGATTTATGGAACTTACCTGGTGGGGGTGTTGAAAACGAGGAGTCTCCATGGGAGGCGGTAATCAGAGAAGTAAAAGAAGAGGTGGGATTGGATGTAAAAATTGTTTCCCTTACCGGGGTTTACTCTAAGCCCGAAAAGAATGAGGTGGTTTTTTCTTTTCTCTGTGAAGTAATTTCCGGCAAACCAACGCTGACGGATGAAGCCGATCAGATAGAGTATTTTGCTATGGATCAGTGGCCTTCTAATGTATCACAGAAGCAAAAAGAACGTGTGAAAGACTTTTTAGATTCAAATTTTGAAGATCTGCCTCTTTTTAAAACTCAGATAGGACCTTCATCCCTCCCACACTAAAAAAGTTCGATTAACCTCCAGCCAGGAGCTCCAAGGTTTTAGACCGCATAACTATCTGGTTTTTTTGTATGCCTCGCTGACCGGGAATCCGAAACTTTTTATAGAAAAAGGTGGCTGACCCCATTTTTTCCCATTTTTTGCCTATCGGCGAGAGTGACTTGGAGGCTTACAAATTTGGGAGGGAGGGTGCTTGAGGCAAGATTAATATAGATACCGGGGAAATCGACCGCTTTGTTGAAGCGAAAGGTAGCAGTATGGATATCTTCTAGCGGGGAAAAGGCAAACTGTCCAGGACTATGTATGTCTGATAAATTTCGAGGTTTTCCTTCAAATTGGGAGGAAGCTTCAACTGATTCTAGTGCTCGGGAATGATCTCTTAGGCTATCAAATCCTTGATGAGGCTTGTGACTTTGATGACGCATAGAAACACCCTTTTCATCGACAAGGATAGTGTGGCCATCAATTATTTCATCTGATGTCATCTGTATAACTGTTGGGGTTGTGATTCCCTGTATGGTAAAGTCTGTACGACGTTCATAACGGCTGATATCAGGTTTTTCAGCTCGAGCAATTCCCCCGTAAGAAATAGTGAAAATAAAAGCAAAAATGATGAAAAAATTTTTCATGATTTAATTTTATACTTATTTTTCAATGAGATCTAATTATTGTTTTTTCTGAGAAGAGTGTTTAAACTTTCAAGTATGAAAAAATTGATATTCTTTACTTTTGTTATAGTAATTCTAATACTTGCTATATATTTCGGATACTTAGAATCAAATATTCCAGTTCCTCTTGCTTTACCAAATTAAACAACTCAATATGAAAAAAATAGCACTCATTCTCCTTCTCAGCTTTGGAATACCATCTTTTGTCTCAGCTTCAAGCACGGAAGCTTCTTATTATTTTGAAGAAGGTTGGAATTTGGTGAATGGTTTCACGCATCCTGACAGCTTAAGGGGTGGTGAAGTTCTTCCTGAAAATATAAAGGCGGTTTATATTTTGAAACAACCAACGCAAGAATTTGTTCGTGTATATCCTAATCCAGAAACAAAAAAGCTCGAGGGAATACAAGATAGTTACTACGAGAAAACGGCTCAGTTTGTGTATTCTGATAAAGTCGGAAGATCCGAATATATATTTCAAGAGCCCTTGCCACCAAAATACTGGAATGAACACCTAATACACAGAGGTTGGAATCTAATTGGTTTATCAAACTATATGATTGAAAGCTCAAATCATCCTGACTTGACCCTTAGTGAGATAAAGGGAACTTGTAATATTGAGAAAGCCTATTACTTCTTTGGTGGACAATGGATGAAATTTGATATGCCTGAAATGGATTCTACTTTACTGGGAAAAGGACTGCTCATGAAAGTGTCTAATAATTGCATTATGGGCATGGAAGATCCAATTCCAGCACCTCCGAGTATTCCAGGACGATAAAAGGTTCATCCATCCCACACCAAAAAAGTTCGATTAACCTCCAGCCAGGAGCTCCAAGGTCTTAGACCGCATAAATATGCGTTTTTTTTGCATACCCCTGACCGGGAATACGAAACTTTTTATGGAAAAAGATGACTGATCGTATTTTTCATATTAGAATTGACTTATGAATCTCAACATAAATTTCAACATAGTTTCATTACACGTTCTTGGTTTTCTGTTATTCCTCTTTTTTTCACTTCAAATAAGGGATTCAATAACATCTTCATTCATCTTAGGGTTATTTTTAGAGGGAATTTTATTTTTATCCAATATACAAAATAAAGAAACTCGAGGAACTTATGCCTTCAATTTTCTAATTTTTTCAATGATAATCTTTATGTGGGGGTTTGTAGCGCTGAACGCAATGAACTTCTCGTCGTAGAGTATATTATTTATCATTTTCATCTTTTCTATGAACTATAAATTTACCGGATTTGATCATGATTCTTGTCAAAGTAGTCAGTCTCAAACTGTAGATAAAAAACAGTTTTATATTTGGTTGATAGCTCTATTAGCAAATATTGAATTTTATTTCGTGCTTGTTTTGATGGAAATTTATAATAGAAATCAGCACGTTTTTGATGTTTTATTTGATATTGCTACGGGATATCTTCTCATTCTTGCTATTTCAATTTTTATATCAATTATTTCCGTTTGGATTTCCGGATCAAATTTAAAGGTGCGTTATAAATTATTGGGATTCCCTGTTTTATTACTATTACCAATTCCTTTCTTTATATGGGAGATGTATACATGTACAGGTGGATTTTGTAGCTTTGGTGCCACTGTAATAATGAACGGGCTTCTTTGGTCTGCCGTGGTCTTTTTTCTTTTTTCGTGGATTGCTATTTTTCTTAGAAAATCGAATGTTAAATTAAGCAGGGCTTTGATATATATCGAATTAATTTCACTTGTGGGAATTTTTTTGTTGCTCGGTTATTTAGATATGTCTCTGATGCAACTTCGAACGGATGAGCCGATAGAGCAGGAGCAAGCCGCTCAATTATGTAATAGTGTCATCATGTCTTCACGAAACCTTGATTGTTGGAGTGCTGTTATAAAAATGCATCCTCAGAAGAATCTTTGTTCATCAGCAAAAACAAAAAAGTCTAAACAAAATTGTTTGTTTTCTCTGGGAATATTTTATAGAGAAAATCTAGAAAATGGTTGTGAACATAAAGAGTCTCAATTGAGTTATCGGTTAAAAGATGATCTGCTTGAACACGAACGATTGAGGCAATGTTGGGAAGATAAATCGAAAATCTATCCTGAATTAGAGATTTGTCGATGGACCTATTCGTGGAACAAACCCAGGTGTAATGATTTTTTCAGGACATCCTCTTTGTTTAGATATGCGAGATAAATGGGGGCAGTCATTTTTATCTCACCCATCTCACACCAAAAAAGTTCGATTAACCTTCCATCCTACGCTAAAGCTACGGAGGACACGCCAGCCAGGAGCTCCAAGAAAAAATCAGTCTCCCTGAAAGGGATAGTGGTTTTTTCTTTATGCTCCTGTTGAGACTACGAAACTTTTCAGAAAGAATGTTATCCGGGACTTGACTTTCTTGGAAAGGTTAGTAAATTGTTTTTAATGAAAAATGTTTCCACTGGCTTCAATGACTTCAATCTCTGTGAGGAAGAACCATTCGAAGATGAGAGACAACTAGAATCTCGAATTCCAAGTAACCCGAAGCTCCTCCAAAAGCTTCGTTATTTATCCAAACTTAGAAAAACAAGTGGGTCCGGGGCAAAGGCTCTTTTCAAAGATGGTGAAATTTGTATTTTTCCTCATACGCAAGAAGAAGAAACTGCCACTCCATGGAATGATGAATTCCATATGTCTACCGAATATATGGCATTAGGACTTAATGGAATGATTGAGTTTACGGCTTTAAAAGACTTGTTAGAAAATACCGATCAAGAACAACCTGTTCAATTTATGGTTCCAGAAAATATACCTTTGGAAGACTTAAGAGCGCATCTTTATACAAAAATTGAAAAGTTAAAAGCTGATCTTTTAAGGGCTGAAACGGTTATTATAGCGAGTCTTACTGCACTGATAACGGCTGAAACTATCTCACCAGTTCCATTTCCATGGACGGTTCCCATTGCATCACTTCCTTTGTTCCCGGTTCAATTGGGGTTTAAAAAGCATTATGAAAAAAAAATAGAAGCGCTGAATGTATTACAAAGGAACTTAGAAACTTTTTCACCGGAGCAGGTTGTTGTACCCGTTCTTTCTGAGATAGAAGGACATCTAAACGAGAACGACTTTCCAGCCGCTCTTCAAGCAGGAGATGATGCAGATATGAATCCTAATAATGCAAAATTTGTCCCCCAAATACATACATTGGCTGAATGGCTTACCGTTTATCAAACAGAATATTCTGGTCCATCTGAAATAGATAAAATTGAAACTATGACAAAAAATATGTCAACAAGAGCACGTGAAATATGGAAAAAATTTAAAAGTATTTTTGTTAGAAAAACAGTAGAAGATACTCAACTATCAGTTGATCATGTTTTGGTAGGATAATTTCTTTATACCTCCAACACACTTAAGCCCATAGATAAGGGCTTTTTTTGTATGATATAATTTATTTATGAGGAAAGTAATCCTCTATATCGCCGAAAGTCTTGATGGATTTGTAGCGACCAAAGACCAGGGTGTGGCTTGGCTTGATAAATATAATGACCCCAAGATTAATTATGGGTGGGATGATTTCATGAAAAGAATTGATACGGTGGTGCAGGGCAATACCACCTATCAGCAATTCAAACCCAAATACGAAGACAAGGCGTCTTTTGTTTTCACCAAACATCCAGAAAAGTATTCAGAAGAAGACGTTGTTTTTACAAAAGAAAGTCCTGATAACTTCATAAAAAATCTTGATGAAAATAAACATCAGAATATATGGCTCGTGGGAGGACCGACATTGTTAGCAGAATTTTTGAAGCATAAACTCGTCGATGAATGCATCATATTTGTCATGCCAATAGTACTGGGAGAAGGCATTCCTCTGTTTCAAAAACTAAAAACACAGCCGACAATGTCTCTTATTGACTCAAAAAAATACGACAATGGAGTGGTTGAGCTTCGATATAATGTTGAGAAATAAAAAAATAAAATGCTCTTAAAAAATTATTCAAGAATTGTTTGTATCTCTCCACGAGTTTCCTTCGCAGATTCTTCGACAACCGTATCATCATAGAGACCTCGTGCTTCGAAAGTTTTACCAATTCTCACAGAACTGGGAATTATTTCTGTATCATAGATTATGTTTTCATCCGATAGATCCTCAATAGAAAAATCTCTCGGGACTATAATATTTTGCCTTTTCCCTTCCCTAACATGGAGCGGATTCTGAGAAGATATAATCTTATATTTATCATCTCCTGACTGAAATTCCATCAATCGCTGGTCATCTTCCTCTGACAAAGGAGTCATGCCAGCCTTGAGTCCCATATGAAGCACAAAAGGATCCGGCGTGTTGAGAGAAACATTCTGATTTTTTTGTTTTTTTTGTGCAATGGATTGAAGCAGTGGATCACTGACTTGTTCCATCATTTGATTCAGCAGACCATTTCCACGAAATTCTTTATGAACAATTCTATCGATTACTTCAAAGCTATCGGTGGAACCTTGTTCATCATACGGATTATGATATCTCAATCGTGTAATAGGATTTTTTTCAGCATCAAAAAGTAACAAATCAAATTGAGACCTTTTATTTATGAGACCGGTCGTTGCATCTAATTTGGTAAAAATTCTTTTTTGAAGAATAAATCTTCCCGTCTCTGGTACGCCATTACGACTAAACTCAAAATTTGATTCATAAAGAACCGCCATATCCTTACCTTCCTCGTTTGATTTTGATTCCAAGTCTATATCTTGACTATGAAAATATTCTTGCACACCTCTTTGTGCCTCATACCAAGAACTAGCCGGAACCAAAATATCAGTTTTTTCTTCTGAAGATTCTTCCAATGAAACCCCGTAGTTTTCCAGTATTTGTACGGGATTCAATGATTGGTGTTGTTCAAGCCCTTGCATCTCGTCATTATACAATAAAAAGAGCTGATAATCAATGTATCACAACGCTACCCCCCTCAATTCGAACGCCTCTTGCATTTTCTCTCTCAAGACAGTAGCTTGAGAAAAAAAATGACCGCTCCTACTCCCAACGATTTCACGGAAAACAATGCCTTTTGGGAGGAACTTTTCCATCACATACAAACCTCCGTACGGCTTCTCGAACGCTATACAAACGAACTCAACAAAAAAAATCTCGAAGCAGATCGTGCCCACATCAATCAAGAAACCAGACATCTTTCGCGTATCATCAACCATGCGACGCAATTTTTACGAACCGGAGAAGATCCAAATCAAACCTGGGAAAAACTCGAAATCCACTCATTTGTACACAATTTTTGTTCAGAAGTAATTCCCGAAGATGAAAAACAATATTTCAAAAAAAATATATGTGACAAAATTTGCATTATCAAAATATTAAAAGGCCCTCTCGAAGAAGTGCTTCGTATTCTTGTTGATAATGCATTACGGTACTCCCAACCCGAAACAATAATAAGCCTGCAGAGCTCCTGTGACGAAAAAAACTGGAAATTTCAACTCCGCAATGACAGCCTTGGCCTCACCCCCGAAGAAGAAACATATATTTTCAAACCTTTTGCCCGATCGAATGATAAAACCTCGGGAAGTGGGATCGGCCTTTATCTCGCTCAAAAAATCATTGAACAGCACCAGGGCACAATCCAGGTAGACAGTGACAACAAAAGCTGGGTTGAGTTTGAAATAAAAATCCCGCGTATCGACACCTCTTCCACAGAAAATTCTTGACTTTTGAAGAAAAAGTGCCACCTTAAGGAGCATGAAGGTCTTACTTGTAGAGGATCATGCACAAACATGCGCGCTGATCACTCAATTTCTCGAACGTCATCAATATACCGTAGATAAAGCTTCTGATGGAGACGAAGCTTTTCAAAAAGCTAAAACGCACACCTACGACATCCTCATTCTAGATATGATGCTCCCAAGCAAATCGGGCTTTGATATCATTAAAGAACTTCGAGCACTCAATATTCAAAACCCTATTTTGGGTATCTCAGCACTCCAGCTGGCTGAAGATCGAATCAAGGCCTTGGAAGCGGGAGCGGATGATTTTTTGGTCAAAAATTTTGCCCTCCCCGAACTGCTTACACGCATCAAATGCCTCTGCAGAAGACGTGTTCAAAATTCAACATCACTCCTCCAGTGCAGTGATCTTTCTGTCAATTTCGAAGATCGAACTGTCCATCGGGATGGAAAAAGTCTCTATCTCGCCAAAAAAGAATTCGAACTTCTCGCCGAATTACTCCGTCACAAAAACAAAGTACTGAGTCACGAACACCTCTGGAACAACATCTGGAAAGATACGCCGGTCAGTAGCTCTCTTACCAATACTATCTCCGTACATCTTCGATTTCTTCGTGCCAAAATAGACGATCCTTTTCCAAAAAGACTCATCCACACGATTCGGGGACACGGCTACATGATCAGTGAGCAAAAGTCCTAGATTTCTTTAAACCGAATACGTCCCAAGGGAAAATGAAACACAAAGATACTTCCCTCTTTCAACGCGCTTTTTTTTATGAAAAGTTCGCCTCCATGAGCCTCAACAATCTCTCTTGCAAGAGGAAGACCGACTCCCAGACCACACTCTTTTTCGTTGCGACTGGGCGAGAAAACCTTTAACGGTTTAAAAATATCATCGTGATGTTCCGCCTCAATTCCAACACCATTATCCTGCACCTGAAAATAAATGCCTGAATTTTTATCAAATCGAACCCGTAAATTTACTTTTTTCGCAGCCGATTGATTAAAAAAGAGACCATTCCGAATCAATTCCCGAAACACACTGCGCAAACGATTTTTATCAACATGCATCTCATAGACAAAAAGCGAAGGCTCCATACACAGCGTAACGACCTCCTTCCAATGAGGAAATTCTGAAAACAACTGCTGTAAAGTTGAATGCATCAAAGGCTCCAGAGAATACCAATCACAAGCAAGGCTTTTCTGTTCATGCTGCCACTGAAAAATCTCCGTCAATTCTGAAAGTTTATGCTTGAGATCACGGGCCGCTCCATACGCCATAGAAAAAGCTTCCTGATCCGCTTGGGGCAACTTCCCGACATTCACTAAATGTTCCAAATTTCGAACCACCATCAAAGGATGTTCCATTTCATGACAAAAATCATTAAAGAACTCTGTACCAACGCCCTTTTTCAACTTTCGCAAAAAGCTTCTCTCCTCCGAATCTCTCAAAAGATACACCTGAGCCCGTTCTTGTAAGAGTCGTTCTACTTCTCGAATCTCTTGAGAAGAAAATAACCCGCCATCCAATTTTTCTTTTAAGAAGACAAAGCCCACAGGCGTCCCATCTTCACGCAAGATCGGAACGACCACCGCAACTCTGTATTTTTCCAAAGTCTCTTCTGCCTCTTGAAGCCACCGTTGATACCGCCGAGAGTTTTTTCGTCGCGGCCAAATCTCTCCTGAATGTTCTCGTTTATAAACAATCTCATCACGCACCAACGTTTCAATCTTCTGTGCCTGAAAACACTGTGCAAGATCTTGCCCTTCTGCACTGCCTACCGCAACCCAAGAAGCCGTCTCCACCCCCAACGTTGAGGACAAATAGTCTAGTCCTTGATCCACAGAGGATTGAAAAAAACGGAGCCCCAAACGAATTTCATCCAAAACATTCGTCTTCTTCTTATACAAGAAAATATTCCAGGCCGACTGAACCGCCCCAAGAGTATGACTCCAACCTGTTAAGACGAACAAAGCAATAACCAAACCTACAAATACATTCTCCTGGTGAAACCATCCTGCATTGAGATACCACATAAGATGAGAAATCCCTGCATAGATTCCAAGATTTGTCAGATAAACCGCATAAGTTTGAAAAGCCAATGGCATATCCAAAAATCTATATTTTTCCAACGCATAAACAACACAAAAGATCGTCGGAACCAGTAACAAAAAACTATAATCCTGAAAAATAAAGATCTCTTGTCCGGGTAAAATAACATTCGTGATCACCAAGACCAGGGAAGAAATCGGAAACATCCAAAACGCATACTGAACTTTTTGTTTTTCGATCCCGGTAAAAGCACGTAACTTTGAAAACACCAAGAAAAACAATATTCCTACGGCTATTAAAAGATACATCGTATAAATACCGTAGGCCCATCCGGGGGTAAATACAGGCCCCTGTGGCGTCATCCTTTCGGCTTGGTCTACCCATGATGTAAAGCAAGTAATCCCCATCATAACGGCAGAGATCCCGACCCAAGACCAAAGACTCCAGATCGGAAAAGGCCGATGCACACGGGGAAAAACATAAAAGAATCCCAGCAAACCCAAGGCCACAAGTGGACCCGCTGCAAAATTTAAACGTCCAACAAAAGCCAATAAACTTCCCACGTCTCGCAGAAAATAAAAATACAATGTCCCCACCCAAAGCAGTAAGCCGCCTAAAAATAAGCAAAACCACTTCCTTGCCCGTGAAGTTGGGGCTTCATAGAGGAGAACGACCACAAGAGTCGCACAGAGGAAAACCGTTGCCAAAAAAGCAAAAGCCATCATTTCTCAGAAGAAGCTAAAGAAGCACGTAAAATTGATCTAATATTTTTCCCAAATCGTTTTAAAAATTCTACAGGGGAAAGACTAAAGCGTTCTAAAATATCACCCTTCGTCGGTCCCGAAAGAATGACCAAGTTACTTTCTGTAGACAAGGGCGCACAGATCTCCACCGATCCTGATCCGCGAAAAAGAGCATCCGTATGAGACCCTCTCGCCGTCGAAGCAATCCCCGGCATATCAGGATCTGAATCTTTAGCCATCTCAGCAACCAGATCAAATACTATCTGAAGATTCCCACGAAAAGGCTTCACAATCCCTAATTCCGCAAAGTAAAAAAGTTTCTGATCCCGTGCAATCCCCTGAGCCTCCAAAGCCTCAAAGAACTGTTCTTGATCAAACTGAGTATGGGCAAAAAACTGTTCAAACTTTTCATTCCAAATTTCTTGGGGGGTACTTTCCCATCCATAAGAAAAACCTTTAATCCCTTCAACATCAACCAAGAAGGCCGCCCGTATACCCGGTTTTTGCAATTGCTCTTGAAATTCTGAAATAAGTGTTGATGGCCGATGGAAAAGCGCTTCCGGATCCCCCATCTTATCTGGATTTTGCGACTCTAACTCCCCCAAATACGCATACTGGTCCGTACCAAACGCATCTTCTATGGAGGTTGAATCCGCTTCCGTCCCACGATATTCCCCCCACCCTTGATTATCAACCGGTTTACCATGACCAAAGACATCTCGATGCAAAGGCGCCAAATCAATAGAAAGTTCCCCCTGCACCGCCTTTTCCGGGTGGACCAAACTCGTCAACCACAGATTTTTTCGTCCCGGAAGATCATATTTTTTTTCTTGAGACAACCCCCAACGAGCAATCAATTCCGGAATAATCGCCTCTTCAAGTGACGTACCCTCTACTTTATCACACAAAGCTTGTCGTCGATCTTTATAATCCGACTGAGTAATGTCTGGATGAGTTTTAAGCCATTCAAGCTCCATCCATTGCTGTGGACCTTCATAGTACAAAGCTCGATAGCGATCATCAATACGCGTACCAAATTCTTCTATAACCTCCTGCATATAATCCTGTGTCAACAAATCCAACAACTCGTGACATCGCGCACGATTTTTGGAAGCATAGGCACGAATCGCATACTTAATAAATTCTAAACGAAACCGAGGCGCCAAGGTTATTTCACCATTAAACACACGTTCCAATATCGCATCCACCTTATCCCAACGCGCCAAAACAGGATATATTTCTAACGCATGCAACATCCATGTTGGCTCATCGGGAAATACCACTCCCAAAGACTCTAACTGTTCCAAAAGCCGTTCTTGTTCTGGCACATCTCGACGCTGAATCGCCAACCAAAGGAGTTGACTCAAATTCATACAATGACGACGCGCTGTTCGAGGATCTTCCTCTCCAACATCTTTCAACATTGCCTCGGAAGAATCAATTGCCAATGCAGCTCCCGACAAATCTTCTTCCCGCCGCATCAAACGCGCCACTATATACCAATAATGAGAACGCTTATGCGGATCCGTCGCCTGATGGGCCAAATCACGAATACTTTCAATCGGATTCGGTTGCTGCAAAAGACCTTGAAGAACCTCCCCCTCTTCAAGAGAAAGTACTTCTATCCGTAACGACGAGTCTTCACCATCCTGCTCTAAAAAAGAACGAATCGAATCCATTACAGGCTCTAGAGAGGAAGGAAGGTCTTGAGGAAAAGAAGTCATGAAAAAAATTTAACCCCGCAAGTAATCTTCTAAAAGAGTATCCGTAGAAGCCTGTGCAATCTGCTCCTCATCCTCTAATTCAGGAACTGAAATCTGTCCCGACAAATCTTCCAAAGCCTTCGAAGTCTCCTGCGTTGCCTGTGCCGCTAAAGCGTCAGGATCAACGGGAGCTTTCTGTTTTGCACGATCAATAGAGGCGTTCATCAAAATAAATTAACTAAATAATAGTTATCCCTTTCTACTCAGGGACAACAAAAAAGAAAGTCTCTTTTAAAAATTCAACACAGCTTCACTAAAAGATGAAGCGCTGAAAATTTCAAAAAGAAAACTCTTAAAAAACAAGATGAAGGACAGCCAAAGTAGCCGCGACAACGGCAACGAAAAAGAGAACCAATTTGAACATAGAAGGATGGAATAAAGGAGATAACATCAACTCCCACTATAAGATCATTTTTATTCCTGCAAAATATTTAATGTAAATTTAAGGATGAGAAGAAATGGCTTGTTTATGCATCATCAAGATCATTGACTTTACTTTAAAATATTTTCACATTAAAGGATTCTTCACAGAAAAAGGCCTGCCATCCGAAGCTTTGCTGTGAACAGGCCCACCTTCGCATAAAGCTACGGTGGGCATCCTTCCATTTCCGACTCGCTTACGCTCGTCGCAAAGAGAAGGATGGTACGCGAGGAGAGACTCGAACTCTCACGCCCGGAGGCACTAGCTCCTAAGGCTAGCGTGTCTACCAATTCCACCACTCGCGCGTCAAGGGCGATAGTAGTGAACTTTCGTTAAATTTCAACTTTTTATTGTGTACTTTATTCCTCCTCCGCCTTTCCTAATTTTTTCACCTCTTTTCTCAAATGCTGCCAGTCATACGAAAATTTATGATTTTCAGACGCTCGGACCACCGCATGAAAAAGATGCCAAATATCTGATTTTTCAAACACAAACGCATTCCCCGATTCTAATTCAGGATTAAAATTTTCAAACCCCGATGTCGGAGGAAGTACCGGAACAACTCCTTGTGAAACAACTTCCTCGATATCCTGCTGTGAAGGACTTACCGGAAAAAGCGCCACGTCAGAAATCGACAAAAGAGTCTCTCTGTTCTGCGGAAGGTTTTCTAAGAATCGAAAATTATGAGGGAACTTTTCCGATAGAGCAAAACATCTCTTCTGATATTCCGAGTCACCATCAGAAACCATCACTACCTCATGCCCTACCCCACAAAGCGCCTCGACGGTATCGAGTAAAAGCGAAGCTTTGTGCTGATCACTCAACGCACCCAAACAACCAACCCGGAAAGATTTCGAAGAAGAAGACGTCATGGAACAAGTTTGATAAAGAGACGGAGATAAAGTCATGAAAAAAAGTTTGGAACAGGTCATTGTACCGTAAAAAAAGGCTCATGTCGACCAATGCCACTTGCCAATAACAAAGGAATGCGTTTTTAAGACAATGAGAATTATAATTTAATTTTTAATGATTCATTTTGAATTTTGGATTATATTGTTCCTGATTCATTTTTCATTGTTTATTGTCCCCCATGCTTGTTCTTCTCGACGGAAACGCCCTTATGCATCGTGCCTATCATGGCGTTAACCGAGGATTCGTCCCCATGTGGGAAGGCCAACCCGTCGGCATGGTCTATGGATTTGCCTCAACCCTCATCAGCCTCATTGACTACTTTCAGCCCGAACAGCTGATCGTTACGTTTGATACCAAAGAAAAAACCTTCCGCCACAAGATGGATGAAAACTACAAAGCCCATCGAGAAAAAGCCCCGGATGATTTTTACCCACAGGTGCCTTTTATCGAAGAGTTATTAGAAGCCTTCGAAATTCCTACCCTCAAATGCCCCGGCTACGAATCCGATGATATTATCGGAACCGTCGCACGAGCCGCCGAAAAAGAAAATAAAGAGGTCATCATTATGAGTGGTGATTTGGATTTTCTTCAACTCGTCGACAATCGCATTCGGTTAGCTCGGTTCAATGGCGCTATTGAGAAAAGTGAAATCTACGGTCCCGATGAAACCTATGCCCGATATGGCATTCATCCGCAGCAAATGATTGATTACAAAGCCATCATTGGCGATAGCTCTGATAATTATAAAGGTATTCCTGGCATCGGACCCAAAACCGCCGCGAAGCTTTTACAAGAACACGAAACATTGAACAAAATATTTGAACAAAAAGACACTCTCCCCGAGAAGCTTCGCAACAAATTCACAGAATATAAAACCGAAGCTCTTCACTGCCAAGCCCTCGCAACAATCCATACCAGTACCCCTATTGAATTTTCACTCAAAGAAGATTTCGAATTCGTCCCCGAAACAAGTCTCGCCTTTTTTCAAAAAATGAATTTCAACAACCTTCACTCACGATATCTACAACTCTTAGAAAACCCAGCCATAGAGACTATAGAAGAAAAAGAACCTCCAAATCCAGAACCGCAAATGTCTTTGTTTTAAGAAAATATTCCCGAAAAACACAGACTTTTTTATAAGAATCATCGCTTGAACAACTTTCTTGTTTTCTCGACTTTTTTTTATGACCGATTGTGAAATTTAGGCCAGTTTAGGCCCCCAAAAGAATGTTCAAAAAATGCGATCAAGCCAGTCTATATGGGAGAAAATATTTGCACAAAGAAAAATTTTTTGTTAGTTTAAACTGCGATTCATAAAGGAAGAAATCCTCTTATTTATTGGGTTTCCTCCCTTCTCCTTTCTCCTCCAAAAAAACAAAATGACCAGCACTCAAACCTTCGCCGCCCTCGACATCGGGTCCTCAAAAATACGGACGGTCGTCGGAATTGTGGAGGAAAAAAAGAACATCATCAATATTATTGGCGTGGGACTTTCCCCTTCCAATGGTATTCGCAAAGGGATGGTCACCGACATTGATGAAGCCGTTGCGAATGTAACCGCTTCCCTCGAAGACGCCGAACGTATGTCTGGCGAACAAATTCACCGACTCTATGTGGGCTTCTCTGGTCCTCATATTGAAACCTACGATTCCAAAGGCGTCATCGCCATCAATGGTCAAAATTCAGAAATCACAGAAGACGATCTTGATCGTGTTCTCGATGCGGCAAAAGCCGTTTCACTTCCTTCAAACCGAGAGATTTTGCGTATTATCCCCAAGACTTTTTCTGTGGATTCTCAGTACAACATCAAGTATCCCGTTGGTATGACTGGTATTCGGCTCGAAGTCGAAGCCCATATCATCGCCGGACACACGCCGGCCATCAAGAACCTCGAAAAATGTCTCTACGAAACCAAAGTGGATATTAATGAAATCATTCCATCCAGCTTGGCCGCAGCAGAAGCGGTGTTGGATCGAAAGCAAAAAGAACTCGGATGTATTCTGATTGAAATCGGAGCCGCTTCTACCAATGTGGCTATTTTTGAAGAAGGAAATGTTGTTTACTCTTGTGTCCTTCCGGTCGGTGGTGAGCACGTTACCAATGATCTAGCGATCGGTCTTCGAACCTCCATCGATACCGCCGAAAAAATAAAAATTGAATATGGAACGTGTCTTCCTGGAGACACCAATGACCGAGAAGAAATTGATCTCTCCACCATTTCAAAAAATGATACCCATCATATTTCTAAAAAACTCGCCGCAAGCATCATCGAAGCCCGGTACCAAGAGATCTTCACATTAGCGAGAGAAGAACTCATTCGGATTGGTCGTGATGGAATGCTTCCGGCGGGAGTCGTCCTCTGTGGAGGCGCCGTCAAAATGCCCGGCACCGTAGACATTGCGCGTGAAATACTTCAATTACCCGTTGCCATGGGATTCCCACGGGACATTGAAGGCATCGTCGATCGTGTTGATGACCCCAGTTTTGCAAGTGCAATTGGTCTTTTACACTTTGCCAATCGCTATGGAAGTAGCGCCCCTCTCTTTACCTTTCAATTTAAGAAACTTTTTGGGACACTCTCTCATTGGTTTCGAAAAATGATCCCCTAACTCCTCTTCGTTATGAAAGACCTCCTTCAATCGGCTCTCGAAAATACAAAAAATGAAAAAAAGGCCAGTAGTCCTTCAACTTCTCAGGCACTTGATCCAAGCATCACGCCCATTGCGAATATAAAAGTTGTTGGTGTCGGAGGTGGTGGCTCAAATGCCGTCAACCGCATGGCCAGTTCAGATTTTGACAATGTTGAGTTTATTGCGATTAACACCGATGCTCAAGCACTCCATCACTCAAAAGCAGCCTGCAAAGTCCACATTGGACGAGAAGCGACACGAGGTTTAGGAGCCGGATCAGATCCTTCCGTCGGAAAAGCTGCGGCTGAAGAATCAATCGAAGATATCAAGACGGCCCTCAAAGGCGCCGACATGGTTTTTGTTACTTGTGGACTGGGAGGTGGAACCGGAACCGGAGGTTCCCATGTCATCGCCGCTATTGCACGAGAACTTGGAGCACTCACCGTAGGAGTCGTGACGAAGCCTTTCTCTTTCGAGGGACAACAACGATCTAAAAAAGCCGAAGAAGGATTTGAAGAACTCAAAAAGAATGTCGATACCCTCATTACGATTCCTAATGATCGAATCCTTTCGATCATCGATCGCAAAACACCGCTTTCTGATGCCTTCTCTGTTGTGGACGAAGTCCTTCGGCAAGGCGTTCAGGGTATTGCGGATCTTATTACCCTTCATGGACTCATCAATGTGGACTTCGCGGACGTAAAATCCATCATGCAGAATGCCGGAACGGCCCTCATGGGTATCGGTTACGGAGCCGGTGAAACACGAGCCACCGATGCGGCCAAAGCCGCGATTGAATCCCCGTTGCTTGATCAATCCATTAAAGGGGCCAAAGGAATTCTCTTTAACGTTACCGGCGGCGAAGATCTCTCTATGTACGAAGTCGACGAAGCCGCCAAGATCATTACGGAAGCAGCCGATCCTGAAGCGAACATTATCTTCGGAGCGGTTATCAATGATAACTATAATGGTGAAATGAAAATCACCGTTTTGGCCACAGGATTTTCCGATCAGGACAAAAAGAAACCCGGTCACGCATCGCTTATGCGGCAAGCCTTTGGTATGCGCGACATGAATGGAGAAGAAACCACAGAAAACGACCTCGAAACGCCCGCATTTTTGCGAAAAAAACTTCGCTAAATGAAACCCGAACTTCTCAGTCAAATTGAAGAACTCAAGCAACAATCCAGTCGCTTGGTAGAAAATTTGGCGTTAGAAGAAAAAAAGAACCAACTTCAGACCCTTCAGACGCAAATGGAGGATCCCAATTTTTGGAACAATTCAGACAAAGCACAGACAATATCCCAGTCAGCTGCTCATATTCAACAATTTTTAGATCAATGGAATGAACTCCGGTCCAGCCTCAATGATCTTCCCGATCTGGTTGATATGGCCGAAGACAAAGATCTTCCCGCACTCAGAGAAGAAGTCGGGTCCCTTCAGGAAAAACTCCAACAATTTGAAACCCAAACTTTTTTATCCGGTCCCTATGACGGATACAATGTTATTTTATCGATTCATACCGGCAATGGTGGACAGGATGCTGAAGACTTTAGTCAGATGCTTTTCCGGATGTATATTCGTCATTGTGAACAAAAAAAGTACTCAGTAAGCATGCTCGATGAGTCCCCTTCTGATGCGGGTATAAAATCCGCCACGATTGAAATCAAAGGCCCGAATGCCTATGGCCTTCTCAAAAGCGAACACGGCGTCCATCGCCTTATTCGGCTCTCCCCTTTTAACGCCAAAAGTCTCCGGCAGACTTCTTTTTCTCGCGTAGAAATTCTTCCCGCCGTCGAACAAGATTCCGATATTAATATCGCAGAAGAAGATTTACGCATCGATGTCTTCCGGGCTTCCGGTTGTGGCGGACAGTCTGTAAATACCACGGACTCAGCCGTAAGAATCACCTACTTGCCCTTGAATTTAGTCGTGACCTGCCAGAATGAAAAGTCACAACTCCAAAACAAACAGCAGGCGATGAAAGTCCTCAAGTCTCGCCTGCTCCAACTTAAACTCGAACAACAAGCCGAAGAAATAAAAGAACTTCGAGGGGACATGATGGAAAATTCATTCGGATCCCAGATCAGAACCTACACTCTCCAGCCCTACAAGCTCGTTAAAGACCACCGAACAGACTTCGAGCACCCAAACCCCGACAAAGTATTTGACGGCGACCTAGACGGATTTGTAGAGAGTTTTCTCAAAAAAAGTTAAAAGCGCTTCCGATTCGTCTCATCACTATACCATAAACAAGGCCTTCAAAGAAAATTCATTGCCCCTTGTAGCACTTTATTTATGAAACTTTCCCCCGCCATCAATTTCAAGCGCTCTGTAGAGCTGCTCAAGCGCCATATTTCGAAACAAATTCCGCGTCCAAATCATCTTCCCAAAGCGTAATTTTATATTGGCTCGAGACAAAGCATCCGCTCCCAATCCATGCGCGCCCCCCATAACAAAAACAACTTCCCCGCGTTCTACCAAATTATTTTTTAACCAAACCGAAAAATCAGGAGAATCTTTTTCCTGCCCGCGTTCATCAAAAGCCACAACAAAATCTTGATCACTTATTTTGTTCAAAAATTTCTCAGACTCTTCTTTTTTAGCTTTCAAAACGTCTTTTATCCCCGCCTGAGAAATAGCTATGACTTCTATTTTGGCCCGAAATCCAATGCGTTTTATCAGTTCTTTTTCTCGAGAAGTAATTTCATTATCTTTTCCGAAAAAATACATCTTTATTTTCATGCTATAATAATAACATGAAGAAATTACTCGTGCTGGGACTTTGTTTTTTTATTGTCGGATGTGGCAGTGATGACAAAGAAAGCACGCCCGAAAAAAATCCAGAAATCCATCAATTCCAGATTGGGTCTGAAATTTTTTCCGCTTATATTCCAAGCGGATGGCGACTCATGCCTCCCCCAAAAGGAAGCGAAGCCGTATTGATCGCTTATAGTCGGAATCAAAACTTCATCATCCTCCAAAACACCGCCATCGATCGAAATAACATCGTCCAAGAGATGATCAAATCGGCACAAAAAAACTTTCTCGTATGGAAAAATCTCCAACACGAAAAAGGCTCTCTCGAATGGTCTTTTACCGGAAAAACCGCCACAGCAGAACCCCTTCGACAATACGAACAAAAAGTCATTCCGCTTTCGAATGATCGACACTTCTTACTCGGCAGCTGTGCCTTTGAAACCGCACGACATGATGGCACCACCTGTAAAGAAATGATCCAACGATGGAATATTGTGACGAAGAAAGAATAAGGCCTGCCAGCCATAGTTTGCGTTCAGTCAAAAGTCCCCCTACGCTAAAGCTTCGGAGGACAGCTTTCTTATTCCGACTCACTTCATTCGTCGCAAACGAAGGCTGGTGCCCAGGGCGGGACTTGAACCCGCACGCCTGTTTAAGGCAAGGGATTTTAAGTCCCTCGTGTCTACCGATTCCACCACCTGGGCTTGTTTGCTGGCTTGCCATCCGTAGCCTGGCCCACCCTTCGCACAAAGCTTCGGGGGGCATCCTTCCATTTCCGACTCGCTAAAGCTTGTCGCAAAGCGAAGGATGGAGGCGCCACCCGGAATTGAACCGGGGTAAAAGGCTTTGCAGGCCTCTGCGTAACCACTCCGCCATGGCGCCGACCAAAGGTATTGTAAGCAAGTGAACCTTTTTGAAAACCCTAAAACGTACGAATCTGCAAAGTCGGAACCATTTCGCCTTTTACCAAAAAGTCAGAAAGCAAAATATATTTTTTCCCTTTAAATTCTGGACGAGCTTTTACAAAAGTCGCTCGTGCATGATCAATGGTCATCTCAGGGTTTTCCTCTGAAAATGCAGTTTCAAAGGCCTGCACCCCCCATACAAGCTGTAACTGCCGACAAGCCTGCACATTATTGGTAAACGCAAAGATCGGAACCCGTGGACGAAAGCTTGAGGCAACCTTTCCCATATAACCCGTACGGGTAATCACCACAAAAGCCTCAATATCTTTGAGATCTTGAGCCATCTTGGCGGCGGCTTCAGCAAACTCACTCCGATCCGAATCAGCCTCCAAATCACGGTATTTACGCGTTTCTAAATATTCTTGTTCGGTCGTATGAACGATACTCTCCATAGCTTTGACGGCTTTGATAGGAAATTTCCCAGCGGCCGTTTCGCCTGAAAGCATCACCGCATCCGCTCGTTGCCAAGCAGCTTCTGAAACATCCGTCACTTCCGCACGCGTCGGGATCGGATGCTGAATCATCGACTCAAGCATATGCGTCGCGACAATAACCGGCTTTTGATACCGACTGGCTATTTTAACAATCTCCCGCTGAGCCTTCGGAACCTCAGCAAAAGGAATCTCTGCCCCCAAATCCCCACGCGCCACCATTACACCATCAGCGGCCGCAATAATCTCTTCCAAATTTTCCAACGCTTCCGCGCTTTCGATCTTGGGAATGATTTTAATAGAAGAGTTGTGCTTTTTTAACAACGCTCGAATATCCGACACTTCTTGTGCCGATCTGATAAAAGAAACCGCAAAGAAATCAACTTCTTGCTCAATTCCAAATTGCATATCCGCCCAGTCTTTTTCCGTAATAGAATCCAAAGAAACTTCTCTCCCGGGAAGATTAATATGCCGGCGAGAACCAATTTCACCATTATCTAAAGATCGACACAAAACCTCTCGGTCTCTTTTTTCTAACACTTCAAAATTTAAAACTCCATTATCGACCAAGAAAATTTCACCTTCTACCACATCACCTACAAACCCCTCATAACTCACGCCAAGCTTTCCATCTTTTTCATAGTCACAAGGATCCACCGTAAAAATAATTTCCTGTCCCTCCGTAACGGTCACCGGATGATGCACATCCCCCGTTCGGACTTCTGGCCCTTTGGTGTCCAACATAATGCCCACCGACACCCCAAGCTTTTGACTCAAGTCTCGAATCTGTTTCATCATCTGCCCATGCGATTCATGCGAACCATGTGAAAAATTAAAACGAAATACATTCACCCCTTCTCGCATAAGCTGCTCCTGTATCTCAACCGTTGAAGCACTGGGGCCAATCGTTGCCACTATTTTTGTACGTCTCATCAAATCAATTATCAATTATTAATGCCCAATGATCAATTTATTTTTTAAGATGCTAGAAAAAAAAGATGATTTATGTTAAAATAAACACGATGAATACCTTTGGACAGTACTTCCGTGTGACCAGTTTTGGCGAAAGTCACGGGGCCGCTTTAGGAGCCGTAATCGACGGTTGCCCACCCAATCTAGAACTCTGTGAAGATGATATTCAAGCAGAGCTCAATCGTCGACGCCCTGGACAAAGCGATATCACTACACCACGCAACGAAAAAGATGCCTGTGAAATATTGTCCGGCGTGTTTGAAGGCAAAACCACCGGCGCACCTATTGCCGTCATCGTCCGCAACGCCGACCAACGATCCAAAGACTACTCCAACATCAAAGACGTCTACCGTCCTTCACACGCCGACTACGGATTCGCGATGAAATATGGTATCCGAGATTACCGTGGTGGAGGCCGAAGCTCTGGCCGTGAGACTATCTCGCGCGTTATCGGGGGTGCCATCGCCCAGAAAATTTTAAAACAAGTCGGCACAGAAATTTATGGCTTTAGTGCTGAAATTGGCGGTGAAAAATTTAAAAAAATAAATCCTGATTTCATTGAAAAAAATGCTCTGCGCATGGCCGATGAAAAAGCTTTCCCAGCCGTTTTAGAACGCGTTCAAAAATTACGCGATGAAGGCGACAGTCTCGGCGGCGTAGCGCAAATCATTGTCAAAAATCCTCCAGTAGGACTCGGAAGCCCGGTCTTTAGCAAACTCGAAGGTGAACTCGCCCGAGCCTGCCTGAGCGTCGGCGCGACAAAAGGCTTTGAAATGGGCGAAGGCTTTGAACTCTCAAAACTTCAGGGCAGCCAAGCCAATGATCCTTTTGAGAAAAAAGACGGACAAATCAAATCTCAGCGTAACGCCAACGGCGGCGTATTAGGAGGCATCTCCACCGGCGACAATATCTGGTTCCGCGTAGCGGTCAAACCCACCTCCTCGATCATCCAACCACAAAAATCCGTCAATAAAAACGGCGAAGAAGTAGATTTAAAAATTTCCGGTCGTCATGATCCGATCATTTTGCCCCGTGTCATTCCTGTACTGGAATCTATGACCGCCTTAGTCTTAGTGGACCAGATGATGGCACAGAAAGCACAGTGTCAGTCTTAATAAGGCACTTGACACAACGCAAGGAATCACTATAAAACATCTGTTCTTTGGAACTCTATTACTTTTTACCAAGTAATTGACGCCCACAGACATTACTCTTTGACACGCAACGGTCCCCTGTACATTTAGATCTATAGACGAGAGTTTTCGGTGCTTAAAAAAGTCGAGTCTCGAAACCTCTCGTCCACAATGGATAAGAGTTAGGCCACAAGCCTAGACACAAAACATTCATAGAGATCTGGATATGAAAAACCTAGCCGTCACAATGATTTTAGTGACACTCGTCGCCTTTCTGGTGGCCCTCTATCGCTAGAACGAACGCGTGTCAAAAAGGCCCCTTCCCACCATAGGAGGGGCTTTTGACTATCCCAAATTACACAAACTCTGTGATACCAGATTCACCTCTGGAGTTTTCCACATTTTTTTGTCATCTACCAGTTCATAAATTTCACCAGGCTCGGGCATATGAATTTCGGCTTCTTTGAGATTATCAAGGTTTGCGAGCTCTCCGGTAAAGGTTTCCATCTGCATTTCTTCGCCATGAACACAGAAAACAGATTTAGGAGTTCCGCTGTTACCGGCAAAGTTCAACAGACCTTTTTGGTCCGCGTGTCCCGAAAACGCATTATAAATTTCTACATCTGCATTGAGCGGATACGCATCTCCAAAGATCTTAATCGGCGATTCTTTGTCGACGAGCTTTCGTCCCAAAGTATTTTTGGCCATAAATCCAACAATCAAGACTTTGTTATTCTGATCGGTGATGTTGTTCTTGAGATGATGACGAATCCGTCCCGCCTCACACATCCCACTGGCAGAGATAATAATCATGGGCCCCGGAATATCATTCAGAGCTTTGGATTCATCAACGCTTTGAGTAAAGCGTAATCCATCACAAGCCGGACAAAAAGGATCTTGACCTCTCGCGAGCAACGCTTTCAATTCTTTATCAAAACATTCAGGATGTCGACCAAAAATCTCTGTAGCTGAAGTCGCCAAAGGCGAATCAACATAAATCTTCAGATTCGGAAGTTTTTTCGAATGTTGTAATTCACGAATCACATATAAAATCTCCTGGGTTCGTTCAAGCGCAAAAGCTGGGATAATAATCTTTCCTCCCTTCTGCATCGTCTCAACCACGGACGCGGCAAACTTATCTTCTACATCTGCAATTTCATCGTGTAAACGATCCCCGTAGGTTGACTCAGTAATCAAAACATCCAAGCCCTCAAGCTGTGACGGATCTTTCAAGATAGGAAGATCATGCCGTCCCAAATCGCCCGTAAAACCAAGTCGGATGTCTTGTCCTGTTTCTTGATCATGGATCTCCCATTCTTCTACCGCAGAACCAAGCACATGCCCCGCATCATGGAACCGAACCTTCACGCCCTCACAAGGACTAAAGGTCTGCCCATAATCCACCCCCTCGAAATGATCAACGATATTCGCTGCATCTTCCTGCGTGTACAAAGGCGCTGCATCACGCAGCTGTAATTTACGAGCAATCCATTCAGCGTCCTGCTCCTGAATATGCCCTGCATCACGCAACATAATGCCGCAGAGATCTTTCGTCGCATGTGTAGAGTAAACCGGACCCGTGTACCCAAGCTTAGACAAGACCGGAAGTGTTCCAGAGTGGTCAATATGTGCGTGTGAAAGCACAACCGCATCGATCTCTTTTACATCAAAAGGAAACCGCATGTTCGCCATAGCGGCTTTTTTACGATGTCCCTGGAAAAGCCCACAGTCCAGCAAGATTTTCTTGCCATTAATATGAAGCAGATGCTTCGAACCTGTCACCTGCCGTGCCGCGCCGGAAAATTCTATTTTCATGTAAGAAAAGTATACTGGCAGTCTTCTACTTCTGGCAAGCAATAAATATAATAATTCTTACACTTTCAATTTTGCAAATTTTCGCTTCCCGACTTTTAAGACTTCCCCGCCCTTAAATTGCAATACCGCCTTGGGATCTATAATTTTTTCGCCATCAAGACTCACGCCCCCGCCTTCAATCAATCTTCGCGCTTCAGAATTTGAAGTGGCAAATTTTGTGATCTGTGAAAGCAAATCTAAAACGCCGATTTCCCCAGAAACTTTAAACTCAGGCATCTCATCAGGGATCTCTTTTTTAACAAATTTTGTGACAAAATCAGCCTCAGCCGCTTCCGCAGCCGCCGCGTCATGAAAAAATTTTACCAATGTTTTTGCCAGATAAACTTTGGCATTTCTTGGATTTTTTGCGATAAAATCTTTCATCTTCTCCAAATCTTCAGTCGTAAGAAGCTCAAAATATTTCAGCATCAAAACATCCGGAATCGACATGAGTTTCCCAAACATTTCGTTCGCTTCGTCACTGATCCCCACATAATTCCCCAAACTTTTTGACATCTTCTGAACGCCGTCCAGACCTTCGATAAGCGGAACCGTCACCACGTTTTGTGGTGCCTGATCATGGGCCATTTGAAGTGGACGTGCTGTCAGAAGATTAAACAACTGATCCGTTCCCCCAATCTCCACATCCGCTCGAATTGGAACCGAATCATATCCCTGCAGCATCGGATATAAAAGTTCATGACAATGAACGGTTCCCCCTCTTTTAAGACGTTCTTGAAACATATCCCGCTCCATCATCTGCGGCACGGTAAACTGCGCCATCAAACGAATAAAATCCTGCGGCTTCATGTCTTCAAACCAGTCTCGATTGTTCACCAATTCTACATTTTCAATATCAAGAATCTTTCCAGCCTGCGCCAAATAATTTCTTTCATTTTCTTTCGTCTGTTCCAGTGTCAGCGCCGGACGCGAAGAATCTTTCCCTGTCGGATCCCCGATCGTCGCGGTAAAACCCCCAAAGAGCAAAACCACTTGATGTCCCGCATCCTGAAACTGCTTCAGCTTAAAAAGCGGCACCGCATGCCCCAAATGTAAATCTGATCCGGTGGGATCAATTCCAAACTTCACCCGTAGTTTTTTGCCCGAGGCAAGTTTTTTCTCTAAATTTTTACGAACGGTTACATCCGCCGTTCCACGGTCCAGAAGCTGAGAAAGGTCATTTTTCATATCAAAGAAATAGTAGAGGATTTACAAGTATTGTCGAGTCGCTAAGCTGAAACCATATGAAAATTTATTTTTCAGGCATCGGTGGCATTGGCATATCGGCGCTCGCCCAGTTTTGTGTAAAGCAAGGCGATGAAATATCCGGATCAGATCCTGACAGCAACGCCCAAACGGATACTTTAAAAAACTTAGGAGTAAACATAGTTCACACACAAACTACAGAGAATCTCCCCGAAGATCTTAATCTACTGGTCTATACCGAAGCGGTACACCCTACAAATCCCGAACGAGCTGAAGCTGATCGACGAGGCCTGAAACAAAAATCTTATTTTGAATACTTAGGCGAAGTCACATCAAAAACAAATCTCATTGCCGTTACCGGATCTCATGGGAAAACAACCACCACAGGCCTCATTGCCGCCGGGATGAAAGCCTGCGGATTTGATGCGAGTATCTTTATAGGCTCAACATTGCCCGAATATAATAATTCTAATTTTCACGCCGGAACCAACAACTACTGCGTCGTCGAAGCCTGCGAATACCGCTCTAATTTCCGGTTTCTCAAACCCAAAATAGTAGTGTTAACAAATATCGAATACGATCATCCCGACAGCTTCCCCACCGAAGAAAGTTATTTCGAAGCTTTTGATGATTTTTGTGGCAAAGCCGATGTGATAATCAAACAAACACAAAATCTGAATCTCCCCCTCTCTCTCATGGGCGATCACAACCAAGAAAATGCCTCTCTAGCATTAGCCCTGGCCAAACACCTAGATCTTGATCTGGATAAATTCAAAGCCGGCATGGCCGCATTCAGCGGTGCGGGGCGACGACAAGAGTTTTTAGGCGAAACAGAAACAGGCGTCAAAATCTATGATGATTACGGCCATCACCCCACAGAAATAAAAGCCACACTGCAGGGATTCCGTGAAAAATTCCCTGATGCTAAAATAGGACTCATCTACGAACCGCATCAGTTCTGCCGTTCACACATGTTTTTTGATGATTTCTGCGAAGCTTTATCCCAAGCCGATCATCTCGGCCTATACCCGATCTATGAAGCCCGTGACAGCGCAGACGACAAATCTGCCGTCAGCATTCAAAAATTCCAAGAACATATCCCAAACAGTCAGATCATAAAAAGCACAGAAGAAGCAAAAAAATTCGCCGAACAACTCTCAAAAGGCGACATTTTGCTCTTTATGGGCGCGGGAGTCATAAGTGACTTCGCTCATGAATATATAAAATCATCCTCACGTTAAATAAAAAAAAAACATCTTCAAAACACATCCGCAACACAAATTGACTTGACTTTTATAGTAAATGCGTTATATAATGTATTGATTCCCTTGTCGAGGCTTATGGGGCAACCCATCGAGCTCCTCGTACAGGAAATCACCCGCTCTTTCACAAACCCGCAACCACGCAACCGAAAACACTCCAGGAGGAGTTATCATGAAGCAACCAACTATTAGCAACAAAGCAGCAACAACCGTCATGGCAATTGGCTTTGCCCTCGCAATCTTAATTCCGATGATTTTCGCCGGACTTCGGGAAACCCCGGACGACAAGATTACAAACCTACTCAAGGATATCCTCGAGCTGGTCCAGGAGGCAGAAGCCTCCTTCGACAAACCCGCCGAAGTAACCCAGGAGGAAAATTGGTGGGACAAAAGAGAGCGTCATGCTCTCGAAAAGAACATTGAAGAAATCAATGGAATCCAGGAAAATATTGCCTCAGCGCTGAAAAGCAAAGATAGGCATGACATCATTCTGGGGTCCTACGAGGACTTCCTGCTCGTTGAAAAGGCGCATAAGCATGCGCTGGCCATCGCGGAACGCATCCGAGAAGGCCAAGAAGGAAGTGACATCGATATGGATTGGCTCGCGCTCAATGCACGGCAAATCCATAAGTTGGTGGCGGCGGCCCACTAAGGTGGACGAAAGTCCGGGATCAACGAGAACGCGCATGGCCCATGCATGCGCGTTCTTTCCCTATCTCAAATTAAATATTTCGACATCTTCAAACCCGATTCGCAACATGAAATGCATTGACATTTTTATAAAAAACAGTATTAAACATACAGCATCTTTGTCCAGTCTTATAAATTTATTTATCGAGGCTCGACAGGAGGCCCTCGTTCTTTGACAGACATCACACGAAGCAACAAAAACCTCATGATAAGGAGTAAATCATGAAAACCATCCAAAACGCCCTCAAAGTAGTGGGTACCATCCTTGGAATTGCCTTCTGCGCCTTCATTATTTGGGCCGGACTAAAGCCCAATCTGCACATAGTAGTGCAGGATGATGTTGAGATTTCTCTCGCCCTGTGCGAAGAGATCGAACAGAGTGGCAACTTTTGGGCCGCTCGAGAAGCTCACGAGCTGACCATCGAGTTACGCCCATTGTGGTATGACATGACGGCTTTCCCCGATGATGGGGAATTCGACAGCAGAAAAGGCTACTCCTTCGGAAGCCCCGAAGAAATCGCCTCAGCGCAAGCTTTGCGAGAAGCCTCTCTGCGCGTAGCCGAAGCCATTCGGTCTGGACAAGAACCAGACGAAGAAGACTTCTCTATCATGAAGTCCAACACATACGCACTCGCTTCCCCGTGATGTCGTCAACCCACCCGCATGTAGCAATACATGCGGGTGACATCTTTACCGCGCAAACAACGTCGCATCCCAAAAGATCTCTTTTTTGTACACTTTTCTTGCAAATGTCATATTTCGAAAAGCATTTTTAAGGACGGTTGCGACCACCCACGAAGGATGTTCATCTTCCGTTCCAAAGACAAAATCAATGGCCGAGCTCAGCTTGGCCATATTCACAAACCCATAACTCTCTGAAGGACTGTATCGAAAGAGCACACTCTCTCGAAGATCTTCATTTTCGACCAGACTCGGCTGGTAGCCATTCTTAACGCCTAATACTGACCGAACCCCTTCTTCTCGCAACGAAAAGATCAAATAGTTCTCCACAAACCCATACGAGAACTGCTTTTCTGCCGCTTCGTGCAACGTCGTAAAATACTCATGCCCTTCCCACATCTTTTTTTCTAGAGGCACATTTTCCAAATCTTCTGAAACTAACTCCTCACGAACCGTACCATCAGGAAGCATTACCTCAGCAACACGCGTCGTGAATCGCGCCTGCGCGTGCTGAACCGCATCATGAATCTGTGACAAGTGCTGGGCTTTGTTCGCCCCACCAAACTCTGTCAAAAACGTAAAATTCAAAAATGGAAAAGCCGCCTCCTGATAGTCAAGAACTATAGCATATTGTCCATGCATAGAAGCCAAGAAATCCGTTTCAAAATCAAACCCGTCTCCAAAGACTTCTTTCGATTGCGCTCTTAAAATGCCTTCAAACACCAGTCCAAATTGCGGATGCAAATCCGTCAAGAACTGTTTCGTATGTAAATATTTCGCGTACAAATCTGATCCATTAAGAAAAAACAATGTATCTTTCGGGACCAATCGTGCTAACTCCGGCAGGGTCTGTTCAGGTATTTTAACAACCGGACGATTCTCAAAAATCCCCTCATGACTCAAGAACTTAAACCGAAAAGAAAGCGCCTCATCATCCCCCGTGGCCGAAACTCCCGTCGCAGAAAGCAGTGAAGCCATCGCCTGCCACAGTGGTTTTTCGGCCAAACGCTTCCCCTCATCAAAAGATTCTTCTACCCAGGTTTGGGTATCCACAAAAGCAAAAAGGACCGAAGAATCCTGAAAATCTTTATAGATGGCTTTGTACTTGTCGGAATGAGAAAGCTTGGCGGTGGCCTGAATATTTTGAAGAAGAATGTCTTTTGAAGAAGCAAAAAATACACGACGACGCCAAAACCCAATGGCCAACGAGGAAGAATATTCAGGCGTCCAAATCTTAAAAGGCCCATATTCTTCTTTTTCAAAAGACTCTGAGTCCAGAGTAAATCGCTCTAAAAAAGCTTCTAACTGAGAGGCTTTTCTAAACTTGGCCCCCACGATCATTTCTCCCTTCGGAAAAAAGGCCACGCTCACACGATCCCCAATCCAAGACGACATCGCCGCTACATCGCTTTCAAGAATTCCACGACTAATATATTCAGGAAAGAAACTTCTCCAGTCTGCTTCAGGAAAGAGCTCTCTTATTCTTTGAGCACTTTTTTTATTCAGATCTACGTCAAAGAATCCGTACGCCGTATCATCATAAAATTCATCAAAACGAACCGCCTGTTCCTGCTGCCACAGAAAGAACGCTCCGATCAAACCGATTAAAAAAACCAGCAAGCCAAAACCAAAGAAGGATTTTTGTACCACGCGATCAGAAGTCATGCCCGCCCATTATTCTTTTTTAGAGGGAAAAAGCAACTCGACTCTTGCGCTATAAGCATTGTTTTTTAGCCTTTTTTCTGGTAGAATACCCGGATGTCTTTTGGGAAAAAAATACGTTTCTGTGCCCTTCTTGGAATATTTGGATCCACCGTGTGGGCCTTTGATAGCGATACGGTGATTCAACAAAACACCCATACGGGATTTTTGTCGTATCATTCACTCGAAAAAATAAACCCGTATACGCTCCAAACACCACCCACAAAAAAACTCGATATCGTCGACTGGGAAGCGCTCGAAAAAATCCCCGATCGATCCATTGAATCTTGCTCGGAAGTAAGCACGGCTTCTAAATCTTGGAAATTTTTACAGGCCCACAAGCGTCCCGAAACAGATGTCTTAGTCGTTTCTCGATGGAATAAAAGCTATCCCTGTCAGTATATGGCCAAACATCTCGATCGACATGGGTTTGCCATGGCCGCCCTGGAAGACGTACCGATCCCCATTGCACAGAAATTTAGATCCAAATACCTCGTCTTTTTTCGAGAAGGATCTTTTTACAAATCCTATTTTCACAAACCTGAAAAAACCATCGCCTACCTGCGACACGAAGAAATGCATTTAATTCAGGCGCTTCACAATCCCCTGCTCGAAAAATACATGTGGCACCAGGGCAAAGAAAATATCACAGAATTTGGCGCGTTCATCGAAGGATGTACCGAATTCCATTTCCCGACCGGAGGACCGGGCTATCGTTCCCACGTCGAAACCTACAAAAAACTACTCGACCAAGCCCTCAAAAATGACCAAAAATTTCTCCTCGACCGCGCCTGTAGTGGAGATTATGACGCATTTTTAACGCTCTAAAAAAAGCGAAAGAAATTCTTCATAGCCTTCTTCGACAAGCCTGTCCTGAGGCACAAAACGAAGCGCGGCTGAGTTCACACAGTATCGCAGTCCTCCACGATCTTCTGGACCATCCGGAAAAAGATGCCCCAGATGAGCATCTCCTTTTTTACTTCGCACTTCCGTTCGGGTCACAAAGAGCTTTTTATCTTCTTTTTCTAAAATATTATCCGCCACCAAAGGCTTCACAAAGCTCGGCCATCCCGTGCCGGATACATATTTGTCAGTCGAAGAAAAAAGGGCTTCCCCCGAAATCAAATCCACATAAATCCCCCTCTCTTTGTGATCCCAGTAAGCATTATCAAAAGGTGGCTCCGTCCCATTTTCTTGCGTCACCGCATACTGAAGAGGCGTAAGTTGTTTTCGCAGTGAAGCTTCTCTATCCCACACCGATTCCAAGAACTGATCTCTCCCGGATCGACTCCGATAAAAGTTATACCGGACCGGATTTTTTTTGTAATAATCCTGATGATAATCTTCGGCTAAATAAAAGCTCTGAAAAGACAGGAACGGCGTAACAATAGCTTTCTGAAAAACACCGGACTGTTCAAGCGAGGCTTTGGTCTCTTGAGCCAACGTGAGTTGCTCTGGCGTATGATAAAAAAGAGCCGATTGATACTGACCTCCTCGATCGACAAACTGTCCGCCCGCATCGGTGGGATCAATATGTTTCCAAAACACATCGAGTAATGCTCGATAAGAAATATCTTCCGAATCAAAGAAAACCTGCACCGACTCAATATGACCGGTCACTCCTGCAGAAACATCATCATAAGTAGGATCTATTTCAGCGCCGCCCGAATAACCGGAAAAAACAGCGATGACACCAGGCACTTTTTCAAAGTCCGATTCCGTACACCAAAAGCATCCTCCGGCAAAAGTCGCTACTTGAATTTTATGCTCTGAAACCTGTTGTTGGAGAGACGTATAAGAAATATCTGAAACAGAAACATTAGACATGGGCCAAAAGAAAAAAGCAGCCCCGCCAATGACGAGGAAAAGAGAAACAAAAACAAAAAATATTTTTTTCATAAACATCCCCATTGTGAGAGGAGTCTTCTCAAAGATCAATAAAGACAAAAACTATTCTACTGCCTCTGCCTGCAACAAAAACATCAATCCTTGCTGAGCTCCCGTCCCAAACCAGTCATCAATTTTTCGAGTATAAAGACCCATGCTCGACAAAAATCGAATCAAAAATTCAACATTTTCGGAAGTGACATCGCCATAAGTCGTTCCGTATTCTTCTTCCGGAATCGAAAATCCCCAGGCGGCAAGAAGATCCTGAACCGATAAAATTTCTTGTTGTGAAGCCTGTCGATAAAACGCCTTCGTCGAAACCGCCTCCACATCATCCACCGTCACCGTGCTTTGTTTTATATTTTTCAAAAGTGTCCGTTCAGATTCAAGCGCCTCCTCGGGCAAAGAAAGGGGCATTTCAATCTCAATACCAGGAAAAATTCCCTGTCGCAAATCACCTCCCAAAGCATGAACCACCGCCGTTGTCGCATCACAATGACGCGTTGCATGTGGTATATGATCGCCATAAGACTCATAAGGACCACGATCCGTGACTTCCACCCAAACCGATTCCCCCGTCTCCGGATTTGTTAACTGAACACGACTTCCTAATGGCAATGTTCGATGTGCAATCGTAAATGCTTCCCCATCAAAATACTGCATATTCGCCATTAAATTACCCGGTTCATCATAAAAACTCATCTCCCCTATGGCTCGGTAGACATAGGAAGTTGATTCCAAAGGCAACGCCTCGTGAAGCACTGCGTCATCAGAAGAAGACGCCTTAGAAATATCTTGTGAAAAATCAAAAGAATCTGATTCAGGAAAAGACAATTTCCGGGCCAAAGGTCGATCGAGTTCCATTTTTTGAACACGATACGTCACCGCAACAGCGCCACCAACAAGTGCCACCAAACATAAATTCTTGGTCAGTCTCACCAGAGAATCTACACCTGAAGCCAGACTCTCTAAGCAACTTTTTTTTGACCGATCATCGAAACCTTCCGGTGATTTTTTCATAGGATTTGTTATGAAATCGACCATCTTTTAACTGTTTTTGAGAATTTGTCAAGCTCTTTGTTAAAACAAGAACTTCTCCGAACAAAAAATTCAGAAAAAAAGCCCATGACGAAACCACTCTCAAAGCAGCTCTATCGCATTAGCCCATAGCACACAAAACCCTTTCCAGGGTATTTCGTGGACTTAGTTTTTCTACATCATCATGTCGCTCAGCTCCTGATAAAGCATGAGGACACCCTAAAAATCAACAGTGCACATTATGAAATCGCTGCTGCAAATCACTCACGTGACTATGACAGACAGTATCCGTCGGAGTAAGCCCGGTACCTCTATGCTCTGGACATTCTCTCATATGAATCTTGATAACTAAAAAAAGCCCTGGCCTGCCAGCCGAAGCTTTACGGTAAATAATGCTGGCCTGCCAGCCGAAGCTCGTAGAGCGAAGGCTGGTCGGGGTGAGAGGACTCGAACCTCCGGCCTCATGGTCCCAAACCATGTACTCTAGCCAACTGAGCTACACCCCGTAGACAGCCAGAATACAATAATCATTCACTTTAAAATTTCAAGCATTCCTTGTCATAATCTCTTCTTTCCCCTATATGTTTTTTACCCGTTCTTTTATATAACCCTCTTTATTCAGGAGTCTTTGGATGAAAAAGACGAAATTTTTTCATGCCCTCCTGATCCTGGGGGCTTGTTGGTTGGCATATGTATATCGTCAAGAAATCAAAGAAATAACGCTCATTATGGAGCACCTCTCTCGAGGCCCCTTGGTAATAGCGTTACTTCTGGCTTTTTTTCTCACCGGACTTCTCTTCCCGACCCTCCCCGTGATCTCGCTCTGCGCTCTTTGTATTCCACTCGGAATCTTCTGGGGCCTTTCTATTTCACTTCTCGGACAAGCACTCGCTTTTGTCGTGTGTTGGTTCTGGGGCGCGGGACGTCTTATAACCCCACGAGAAAAACTTTTCCCCTCGCGACGAAAAACAATCTGTTTCTGCTTTGTTCCCCTTCCCATGGGCGGACAAATTATTCTTTTGAGAAAAGTAGCACCCTTCAATCACGCGTTTTGGGCCTTCTTACTTTTTTCAAGTATCCGAAGTCTCTGCGTTATTCTCGGTGGGGCACAACTCATCAGCCTAGCCTTCAAACATTAGAACGGAAAAAACCCATCACGCGTCTAACGCAATGATGGGTTTTTCCTTAAAAATAAACTTCAAAAAATTTAAACCTTACAAGATCCAAAAGGACATGTTGGTTTCGTCACCAAAAGGGCAACCAATGAAAGCGTAGCCAATACTTGGAAGAGAATCGGCATCCATCCCTTCTCATCAAATCCTGAAATATGAACGGCAAAAAGAGCGACCAATGAAACCACCGTGAGTCCTGCCGCAGAGACTTTATAAAAAGCTTCCGGTACCAAGGGCCCGAGGATAAGAATCGCACCTCCAAGAACTTCGAAAATAACCACCAACCAATACGCTATTTCCACAAAAGATCCTGACAGACCCAAAGCTCCCTCCAACATACCTTTAAACATCGCACCGTCCATGAATTTCATAACTCCTGGTAGAAGAAATAAAAGTCCCGTCCCAAAACGTACAAGCGCAAGACCCAAGCTTGGATTATTCTGACAACAAATTTTTCCCATGACAATAAAAGATTAAAATATAGAAAGGAAATCTAACACAGATCCTACATCATTTATCCCAAAATACAAAAAAGACACGTTGCCCAAACAACAGGTTTTGGATAGGGTAAAAAAGATGAAAGTGAATATTCATAGAATCGATAAGGCACTCCCGCTCCCCAAATATGAAACCGAAGGCAGCTTTGCTTTTGATTTTTTAGCGCGGGAAATAACCACTATCAAACCCAAAGAAATAGGACTGGTCCCAGGAAACGTGATCCTCAAATGCCCACAAAACATGGCCTTGTTAATCTTGCCGAGAAGCTCCACCCCGCGTAAAAAATCACTCGTCTTTCCCCACTCTATTGGACTGATAGACCAGGACTACTGCGGCAAAGAAGACGAAATTCTTATCCAGGTCTATAATATTTCAGAGAAAGACGTAGTAGTAGAACGCGGCGAACGTATTGCTCAAGGCCTTTTCGTCCAAACCCAAAAAATAGAATTTGAAGAAGTTGAAGATCTCGAACATCCTTCACGAGGCGGCTTTGGAAGTACTGATAAATAACATGCATCCCGAAGAACATTTCCAGAATTTTTTAACGCAAGAACAACTTGCAGATCAGAAGCTTTTGCTGATGATCTCCGGAGGCGTCGATTCGTGCGTTCTGTTAGAAGTCGCTTCAAAAGTCCTGCCTGTGGAAAAAATTACAGTTTTGCACATTAATCACAAAACCCGAGCAGACTGTGATAAAGACGAAACACTTGTTCAAAATATTTGTTCAACTAAAAATATCACCTGTGTCGTCAAAAAACTTTCAACACCTAATTCAGCTAAAAATAAAGAAGCCTCCTGGCGACAACAAAGACAAAAACTCTCTGCACAAGTCGCCAAAGAAGTAGGCGCCACACGCATTCTCACCGCACATCATGCCACCGATCTGGTGGAAACCATGATCTTTCGCCTGACAAAAGGCTGTGGCGTAAAAGGACTGTCCCCTTTTGATACGTCCACAAAACCCTTTTGGAAGATTCCAAAAACAGATCTGATCGCCTACGCACAAGAAAAAAATCTAAAATGGCATGAAGACGAGAGCAATGACGATCCCACCTACCAACGCAATCTCATCCGCCACGAAGTCCTCCCAGCCCTACGACGCATCACCCCAAATCTCGAAAAAGTCTTCGTCAGAGAAAGCCTGAATTTTGCAGAAATTCAAGAATATATCGATCTACAAACCCAAACAAGCACGCCTCTTGAGCTTACTAAGTTTGTAACCTGGCCCATTATTCTTCAAAAAAATTTTTTACGCCAAGTCGCCAAAACAACCGTCAGCAGCAATGATATAGACGACTGCCTCAAATGGCTCAAAAACAATCCCTCAGGCAACAGCCAAAAATCACTCGGCAAAACAAGCCTCAAAATACTCAGTGGAAAAATAGTCTTTTAGTGCCTCTTTTTCCACCCAGCGCGCTTCTACAATTTCTTCATTATCCACCTCAACTTCCCCGGAGGTATATTCTGCTTCAAAAAAATGAACTTTTGCCCCTTTATGACACGGCTTTTTTCCCTGACACGTTCGAAAATCTACAGGAAATAAATATTTATAAATAGATTTAATATTTTGATTATTAAATTTTATTTCTAAATGTGCCCCACATTCTTCTGCTAATTCTCTCTTTGCCGCCTCCAGAAAGCTCTCTCCCGCATCCACCCCTCCCTGCGGAAACTGCCACGCATGATTTTTTCGAGGCTTCCGAACAATCAAGTACTCCTTTCGCTCCCCCACTTGCTGGGGGAGCTGTTCCCCCGGTTTTCCGGGGGGACTGAGGGGGATTGATTTATCAGGACTAAAAGGGCCTGAACGAGAAACGATCACACTCGAAACATCTCTTAATTTTCCCGACCAATCTGCCAAATCTTCCCAAAAACTCGGCCAAGATTTTGCCACACAATGAAGATCTGTTATTTCAAAATCTAGATCCAACGCATTACGCAAAATTCCAAAACACATCGCGATTCTATGATCATCACGAGCATCAATGATTATCTGAGATGCTATTTTCCATTCACTCTTCCCATAAATAATCACCTCATCATTTTCAACTTCAACTTTTACGCCTAATTTTTTCAAGCCCTCTTCCATCGCCGCAATCCGATCGCATTCTTTAACGCGCAAACTCTCCAGCCCCGTAAATCGCCAAACGCCTGGCGTACAAGCCGCAATAATCATACCGGTCATCGACACATCCGGCATCTTCGAAAAATCAAACTCCACCATCCCCCCTTCACGGGGGGATCCGCCCTCTGGGCGGAGGGGGGCCGATGAGGCCTGAAGCCTCTTCAAAAAATCTACAAATTTCTCATCGCCCTGAAGCGTTTTTTCTGCCTTGTTTTCTATCCCAACATCTTCTCCCTTGATCAACCCCCACGCCAAAGGATAACTCGCCGAACTACAATCAGCAGGAATATGATACGTCCCCGGATTCTTGAGCCCCGGCAAAACATGAAACTGCTTAAAATCATCAGAAACTTCTACTTGCCCTCCAAAAATCTGAATCATCTCCACCGTCATCTCCACGTAGGGCCGTGACTTGATTTCATCCGTAATCTGGATAATTAGTCCCTCTGGAAGCTTTGTGCCCGCCAAAAGCAATCCTGAGATAAATTGAGAAGAAATACTGCCAGAAATACTTATTTTTTTATTTTGAATATTTTTTGCCTCAAATTTTGCCGGTAAAAAACCAGGGGTTTCTGATTCTATGGCAACTCCTAACGCTTTCAACACTTCAAACAAATCCCCAAAAGGCCGTTCATGCATTCTGTCTACACCGTGCAAACGAAAAGATTGATCGACGACTAAACTCAACGCTGCTAAAAACCTGGCCGGCGTCCCGCCATTGCCGATAAAAAAGTCTCTCCTGGCCTCCCCTGTGAGGGGGAGGTGTCCCGACTTTGTCGGGACGGAGGGGGTTTGCAAGGGGGCCTCAGCAAGTTGATCCAAAGCATGACGCAAGAATCTTGTATCATCACACACCAACAAGCCTTTCAATGCCACAGCCTCCTCACACAAAAAACTCAAAACCAGCGCCCGATTGGACACCGACTTAGATCCTGGAACGCGAATCATTTTCATCCACCGAAGTATAACGAGCCAGAAACAACCTGCAACAAAACAACTTGACAAAATGCAAAAAGAAGGCATGAGTGGTTTCGTAAATTAAGTAAGCTCTTTTAAAGATCAGCTAAAAACAGGCATTAATCTGCATTTAACCCATCTTTGATGTCGAATAACTGGGAAACCATGTTCTTCAACTCAAGATTGTACGTTGAATGTAGATGTCCTGTCTGCACAACGCAGCCAATCCAAACAAAGGAGGTTTCAAATGAAACATCCCTTAAAAAACAAGACGGTCCAAAAGACCGCATCAGTCTGCTTCGCAGTGCTGACAATCCTATCAGTAGTCGGATTGATCCGGCTGCACATGAGCATCGGATTCTCGGTGCCAATCACCCAGAATCTTTTCTCAAAATGGGCCGCATGGTCCGTTTATTTGCTCATTCACATGATTCCAGCGGGATGTGCGATCATCTCGCACGACCTCTGGAAGGGAGAGCTGACAAAGCTCTGATCCAGGACACTGGTAGCAATACCAGCGGAATAGCCCACCGTAACGGGCCTTTTTTTATATACTTGAAACCTACTTTACCTTCAAAACTTCATACGTAAAGTTTCCGCCTGGAGCAGCCACAACCACTTTTTCTTTCACTTTTTTCCCCAAAAGCGCCTCTCCTACAGGAGATTCATTGGAGATTTTATGCATGATAGGATTCGCTTCCGTGGATCCAACAATGCTGTATTCGTGTTCTTGCTTTTCTCCAGCACGACGAATCACAACCGTTGAACCAATCTGGATCACGCCTTTTTCAATTTTTTCTTCAGAAATAATTTCTACGTATTTCAACTGTTCTTCAAGTTCCATAATACGCACCTCGATCTGTGCCTGACGATTTTTCGCCTCATCATACTCCGCATTTTCAGAGAGATCTCCATAAGAAATCGCTTCAGAAAGCTGATTCGCAACTTCTTTCCGCCCCGCGGTTTTCAAGTGCTCAAGCTCTTCTTCGAGTTTTTTAAGTCCAGCAGCGGTGACGAGAACGATTTTTTGTGGAGTAGCCATAAGAGGAAAGATAACGAGAAAGATAGTACGAAATAAGGCTCAGAAGTCAAACAACTGAGACTAGAACTCAATTTTTACCGACATGGGATGATCCCGAAGTTTTTCAAGAACTTTCGCTTCGATTTGTCGAATACGTTCCCGCGTGACATTGAATTCACGTCCCACTTCTTCGAGTGTGTGAGGAATACCATCTTCCAAACCAAAACGCATCTTGATAATTTTTTGCTCCCGCGCCGAAAGATACTGAAGCAAATCTTGAATATTATTACGAATCATCTCTCGATGCGCCGTATCAAAAGGAGACATAGCAGATTCGTCTTCGATAAAATCCGAAAGCTTCGAATCCTCTTCTGTTCCCACCGGCGCCTCCAAAGAGACAATATCCTGCGAAATTTTAAGAATGTAATTTACTTTTTTAACCTCCATGTCCATTTCTACGGCAATTTCCTCCGCCAAAGGTTCACGTCCCAGCTCCTGCTGGAGATGACGCTGCACATAACGAAGCTTATTAATCGTCTCCACCATATGAACGGGAATACGAATCGTTCGCGCCTGATCTGCAATCGCTCGCGTAATCGCCTGACGAATCCACCACGTAGCATACGTCGAGAACTTAAATCCTTTTCGGTAATCAAATTTTTCAACCGCTCGAAGCAAACCAAAATTTCCCTCCTGCATCAAATCCAGAAAAGGCAATCCCCGTCCGATATAACGCTTCGCAATCGAAACCACCAATCGCAGATTACATTCTGCCAATCGTTGCTTCGCGGCCAAATCGCCTTTTTCGATACGCTTGGCCAAATCAACTTCTTCTTGCGCCGTAAGCAATTTCACACGCCCAATTTCATTCAGATACATACGCACCGAATCATTCGAAATCTCCGAAAGATCAACGGATACTTTTTCTTCTTGTTCATCTTTTTCTTCTTCTTCAATTTCTTTCAGTTCCGCATCCGGGACCTCAACCTCAACTTCTTTAACCGCTGCCGCCTCAATCGAAAGCTTCTTCGCCTCACGTTCTTTCCAAATTTTTTCTTCTCGTACATCAATCACTTCTACGCCCAAATCAAAGAGCATTTCGTACAGCTCATCAATAAGCGTAATATTTTGTTCAATATTCGGCACCATTTTCATCAATTCCTGTTCGGTGACGAATTTTTGGTCTCGGCCTTTTGCAATTAAGGACTGAATCTCCGGAGAGAAAGCCTCAATACGTTTCTGCAGTTTGTTTGAAATAGGTTTCTTTTTCGCGCCCATGAAGGAAAATTAAAATTGCTGTAAAAAATCTTTTTTTTGTGAAGACAGAAGTCGAATGTCATCGATACCATGCTTCAACATAGCCAATCGCGTCAGACCAAAGCCAAACGCAAACCCCGAATAAATATTCGGATCAATACCACCATTCCGAAGAACTTCTGGATGCGTCATTCCCGCCCCCATAAATTCGAGCCATTGAGCTTGCTCTTGGCCATTTTTATCAACGTATTCAAACCAGATGTCTACTTCAAGACCGGGTTCCACAAAGGGAAAGTAGCCTGGGCGAATACGAACTTTTATATCTTTTTCAAAAACCTCTGCCAACATCGTTTCAATCGCCCCTTTGAGGTGGGCCAAAGAAATATGTTTATCAACCATCATACCCTCAACCTGATAAAAGGTAGCATCATGCGTCATATCTACATCCTCATTCCGATACACACGTCCGGGAGCAATCATCCGTAAAGGAGCCCCATATTTCTGCATCCAATGAATCTGAACATTTGATGTCTGTGTACGAAGAACGACATTCTTTTGAGCATCTTTCTGGTCATGCGTAACCCAAAACGTATCCTGCATATCTCGCGCAGGATGCGTCCCCGGAACATTTAAGGCATCAAAATTATACCATTCTGTTTCTACTTCAGGACCATCGGCGATATCAAAACCCATCGACGTAAAAATCTGCTCAATACGCCGCTGCAACTGAGCCATCGGATGAATAGCTCCTCGTGAGAAAGCCTCGGTTTTCGTCACATCAATCCAATCTTTTTCGAGCTGAGCCATCAAGGCCTTTGAAGCGTGCTTTGTTCGAAAAGCTTCTGCCTGCGAGGATATCACCTCAAATCCTTTTTGAATTTCCGGCCCTAATATTTGTTTTTCTTCTGGAGAAAGCTCCTTCAAGCTTTTCCTTAAAAGTGCTATTTCTCCCTTTTTTCCTAAAAAAGTTTGCTCAAAAAGAGCCAAACTTTCAAGGTCCTCTACCGCAGCAAAGGCCGACTGGGCCTTTTGAAATACCTGCGATACCTGTCGGGGACTGGTTTTCACGTTGCAAAAAGTGCTAAAAGAGATTGATTTCTTTCCGAAATTCCTGTAAAGTATCTTGAAGTACCAAAAAAAGTCAAACTTTTCAAACCCCATATATGGTTAAATTTCATTTCGGTTTCGGCGATGGCGATGCAGCAACAACAGATGATTCACAGGATCCTGCCGCAACAACAGGAGGCACGCCTCCAACAGATGATGGAGCCACGACCACGGATGCCAATACGGCCGCCGCAGTACCCGTTCCAGAAATCATTCCCGTTCCGGAAGTAACGCCAGAGGTTGTTCCTAGTCCCCAGACGCCTATTCAAGATGATAATCCATTTGCTACCGCGGATACGACAACCGAAACACCAACAGCAGACCCAGTAGATTTAGGAATTCCAACCGCAGAACCAGTGGAACCTCTAACCGAACCTACACCGACAGACATTGCGCCCCCGTTTGAAGTCGCGCCAGCCGAAGTTCCGAATGAACCCGCTGCCGTAGCCGACCCTTTTGAAGTCGCACCGGCCGAAGTTCCAGCCGTTCCCGAACTACCAACACTACCAGAGGTTCCTGCAACACTGGACGTGCCCGTTGTTCCGGATCTCCCAGAAGTCCCAGCGACCCTCGAACCAGAGATCACCACGACAGAACCCGTTCAAACAACGGAAACAGCCGTCCCTGATTTTGGAATCGGAGAAACCAATGCCGAACCCGTCGCGACAACTGAAGAAGCAGCGGATCCCGTAGCAGAAGTTCCGGCCGTCGTTCCAGAAGTACCCGTAGCAACCGTTCCATCATTCGAACCAGAAGCTCCTGTTGAAGTAGCTGCGACGCCAGTAGCACCCATTCCAGAACCGGTTGCCGTAACACCTGCCGCCGTAGATTTCAGCCAAGAACCTGAAAACACTGAAGTTAGCACCGTTCAAGCATCAGCCTCTGATCCATTAACAACTCTGACTCAAGTAGAAAAAGACATAAAAGAATTTATCAAAAGCCACAAAGCCACCATCAAAGACTACGAAGACCAAATCATAGAACTCCAAGAAAAAATTAAACAAGAAAAAACAAATCTTCGAACCAAAAAACAAGAATTTGCTTCTCTTGCCAAAGAAATCCAAGATCTTTCTTCAACTTTTGACAATGGATCCGGTGAGAAAGAAAAACGACAAAAACCACGCCAAGCTTCTTCCAATGGTGGCAACTCAAACGGAAACCGAAACGGAAATAGCGATCGAAGAAACAACAATAATCGCAACAAAAAAAGACGAGAAGAAGGCGGAGCCGCTCCAAAAGAAGCACCCAAACAAACTTCAAAACCAGAACCAACGCCAGCACCACCAATAGTCTAAGAAGATACGATCAAAAAAACGCCTTCGCATATGCGAAGGCGTTTTTTATATTCTCAAAAGAGATCGATTATTTTTTAACCGCTTCTTTCAAGTTTTTACCGGCACGGAAAGTAGGAACTTTCGTAGCGGGGATTTGAATCTTCTGTGTAGGATTCTGTGGGTTTACACCCGTTCGAGCAGCTCGGTGTGAAACTTTGAACGTTCCGAAACCAGTAATAGTAACTTGTCCACCAGATGCTAGTTCTGTCGTAATAGCTCCGAGCACAGCTTCGAGAGCATCGCCAGCAGCACGCTTAGTAATACCTGAAGCAGCAGCTACAGCAGCCACGAGATCGCCTTTAGAAACAGCCATTTTGTAAGGGGGTTAAAAAGTATTCAAAATGCGGCGTGGATTCTAACCGCGACTTTTGCCCTTTGGCAAGCCTTTTAGGTCGAAAAAGAGTTGCAAGATTTCGAAATACATTTTCTTAGCGGGTCACTGATAGAGCGGCTTCATACAAAATGTATTCAAAGAAACCCCTATTCCAAGCCTCTCGCAAGACGCTCTGCTTGTTTTTTCGCTAGATCAAGGGCTTTCTCTCGATTATCATCTAATGCCAAACGATTTTTTCGTTTTTGACCACACTTTTGACACCGAAAAATCAGGTTTTTGAGCTCTCCCCGTTCCATTTCCACCCCTACCGGTTCCAAAATACCGCCACAATCTTCGGCTCGATCGCCTGGATTTTTATCAACATGAAGTGAATGTAAACACTCAGAACAATGATTTCGACAGGTTTGTTCTGCCGGCACATTTGAATGTCCACAGAGATCGCAATCAAAAGACTCGTTGATAAACGTAAATTTTTTCTGCATACTGCATTAGCTTACCCTATGTTCAAAATACTCAAAGTTCCCCTCCAAAGTTTTTCCCGCAATGAACTCCGCGAAGAACTTCGAAGTCGTATCAACGGAAAGTCTTTCTGCCACCTAGCCACCGTCAATCCTGAATTCTTGGTTGAGGCAGAAAAGAACATAAATTTTCGAAAACTACTGAACAAAACCCAGCTCAATATTTGTGATGGAATGGGTATCAAAATACTGTCCAAGCTCCTCTACAAAAAAAATATCACCCGAATTACCGGCGTAGAAGTCGCAGAAATTATCTGTTGTCTGGCCGCCAAAGAAGAACAAAGCGTCTTTTTTCTCGGCGGCATTGATGTAGCCGAGCACGCGGCACAGATCATGAAGAAAAAATATCCTGGCCTCAAAATAGCCGGCACCCTCAACGGAAATATAGAGACCTTTGAAGAAGTGAAAAAAGCCCATCCCGACATCATTCTCGTCGCTTTTGGCTCCCCCAAACAAGAATTTTGGATCGAAGAAAATGCCCACAAAATATCATCTTTACGCCTGGGCGTTGGCGTGGGCGGAACCTTTGACTTCTGGACGGGCAAAGCCAAACGCGCTCCCAAATGGATGCAAATTATCGGTCTCGAATGGCTCTACCGACTCATCAAAGAACCGTTTAAACGCGGCCCCCGAATCGCTCGTGCTGTAATAATATTTCCTTGGCTTGCTTTAAAAGAAAAATATAAAATTTTAAAAAAATAATACCCATGACATTTCTTTCCCAACTCCACTGGAGACACGCAACCAAAACATTTGATCCGGAAAAATCAATATCAAAAGAAGATCTTCAAAAAATAAAAGATGCGATTCTCCTCGCGCCTACCTCCTACGGCCTCCAACCGTTTAAAGTCCACATCATAACCGATCAAGAAATCAAAAATAATATTCAGGCCGTTGCCTGGAATCAGCCTCAAGTCGGCACCTGTTCGCACTTACTCGTCTTCTGCGCCGATCCACGAGTCGAAGATCACATTGAGAACTATCTCACACTGGCCAGTGGAGACACTCCAGAGGGCCGTGAAGCCCTTAAAGGCTATGAAGGCATGCTGAACAGCTTTGCCGAAAGCACAGACGAAGCAGCACGCTGGGCCTGGGCCAAAAATCAGGTCTACCTCGCCCAAGGCTTCGCTCTTGCCGCCTGCGCCGAACTCAATCTAGATTCTTGCCCCATGGAAGGCTTTAGTTCTGAAGATCTTGATAAAATATTAGAACTTCCAGAGTATTTAAAATCCACGCTTTTACTCCCGATCGGCTACCGAGCAAGTGACCCCCGTGAGAAAGTGCGAAAAAGTGAAGAAGAAGTGTTTTTGTAAAAAAACAATTGTCTGAACCCTGATTCACAAAATTAAAGGATTGGCTTGAAAAAGTCACTCGCACCGCCGGAACCGGTGTTTAAGTGAAGCCCTTTTGTTACCCAAAAGGGCTGAACGACACCGGTTCCATATCTTTGTCCTCCGATCTCCTGATCGGATGGGTGGCTATTGCCAACCTTTGGTTGAACCAATTCTGATACAAATACCCAATAATACTTCGTCTGGAGACGAAGGGTTAAACGTATGAAAGGGGTGTCGTTCATTCTCCCTTCGGTCGAATTCACTAAAACACCCCTTCCTGCGAAAAAGTTAATTTCCTTTTTGTCTGAACCTAGATTCACACGATGGAGGGATGAGCTTGTTGTTTATTATTGTGAATACGTTTGAATTGAAGACTCTGGGCCCCAAAATTAATCAGAAGGCCAACTTTTAAGCCATAAGATTCCAGATAATTTAAAGCCTGAGCAAGGTGCACCGATTCTAAATTTGTAAGAGCCTTAAGTTCTACCATAACTTTTCCTTCTATAAAAAAATCAACGCGCCGAGTTCCAATCTCTTTGTCTTCATAAAAAATCTTCATCTCTTTTTCTCGAACACAGTTGAGGTTTTCTCGTTTGATCTCAATATCTAAAGCTCGCTGATAAACAACTTCTTGAAACCCAGTTCCTAATTTTGAATGGACCTTCATGGCACACCCAATAATTTTTTGAGTCAGTTCTCGATATTGAAGCTCCCTCATGGTTAATCTCTTTATCAAATAAATCTAGGTTCAGACAATAATGGCAAAGCTTTGAACGACCAAATATTTAATCTTTCACGCCATTTGTGCTACAGTCACAACAAAATTTCACTTTTTCGACCCTATGATTATTGAACCCATTCAGCTTTTTCTCTGCGGGGGAACCATTGATAAAAAATATTTTCCCGAACGCGAAGTCTTTGATTTTGAAATTACACACACCAACCAAATGCTGAATCAATCACGCATATCAGAAGAAATAACCTTCGATATTAAGTGCCTTTTTCTCAAAGACTCACTCGATATGACCCATGAAGATCGAGTCCGTGTATCACAGGCCTGCCAACAAAGCCCGGCGGAGCATATCTTGATCATGCACGGAACCTCCACCATGGTCGAAACCGCCAACGCCATCGCCGAAAACATAGAACATTCCAAGACGGTCGTACTCTTCGGCGCCATGCTCCCCTACGAGCTCACCCAAAGTGATGCCCTTTTCAATTTTGGAACCGCCCTTTCCGCCGTCCAAATCTCTCAGCCCGGCATCTATATCGCCATGAATGGAAAAATTTGGAAACACAACGCCGTCGTTAAAAACGAAATCGTCGCCAACTTCGAAAGCCGTGAAGCCTAACACGCACACAAGTATTTGACAGATAAAAAATCATGATTACGCTTAGGTTGATGAATCAATCATTCGCTCTCATTGCCCTCGTGGTGGTGGTACCAGGTTTCCTGGGACAGGCGAAGTAAAAACTGATTTATCTTTATACACTTCCTCCTGTCTCACCCACAGGAGATTTTTTTATTTCTTTTCTTTTTTATTTATCATGCCAAAACCAGAAACCGATACCGCCCCAGAGGCAGCAATGCCCACCACCATGGAAGGCCAACTGGATTATATTTTAAACAACGGTCATACGCCCGATGAGGCGGCCGCCGAACTCGCCGCACTGCTTGAATCTGAAACCCGAGACAAAGTCATCACGACGCTCCTCGATGAAATGCTTGGGCTGATTTCCAATCTGTCGAACCACCACTTCTAAAACAGAACCATCCTCAATAGAAATAAAGGACCAAAAACAACTCTTTCCAAAGGAAGCATAACAAACCGTCGATCGTTGAACCGTCGTTGTTTTTGAAAGAACACTTGGAACATAATGAAGATTTTTCGCCCTCCAATATTTTTGAATTTTTGAACGAGACTGTTTCATAATATGTTCCCAAGCCGCATGCGTAATACGAACGTCCTCTTGAAAATAAGGGCAGAAATACGCCTTTGCCCATGAAAAATAATTTTCATGAGCTTGTTCAACACAATGTTTAAAATCTTCTGGCTTAATACAAAAAACCTTAACCCACTTCCACCAAGAACCTAATATTTAATCTAGATTTAATGTTCACAACAAAAAAATGTATTTATAAATTTTGTCAACCTATTTCCCCTAACAAAACCCATCCTCATACGTTGTAAACAACAAGAAGAAATCACCCCCAAAACTTGCGAATTAGTTAGTTTTGTGATAAAAACTTCTTTGCAAATTCAAAAAACCTGTCACAATACCCTCATATGCGTGGAGTCATTCTTGCCGGCGGGACCGGATCTCGGCTTTTCCCCAGCACCAAGGTGACCAACAAACACCTGTTACCGGTGTTTAATAAGCCGATGATCCACTACCCCATCGAAACCCTGAAAAACTCAGGTATTCGAGATATATTGATCGTCACAGGCGCTGAACACGCCGGCGATTTTATGCAGTTATTAGGATCGGGACTCGATTTTGGAGTAAACTTTACCTACCGCGTCCAAGACGGATCTGGTGGTATCGCCCAAGCACTTAGTTTAGCCGAAGATTTCGCCCAAGGCGACCCTATTGCCGTCGTCTTATCCGACAATATTTTTGAAGAAGACTTCACGGAAGATGTGTTTTATTTCAAATCTGGAGCGCAAATTTTTGTAAAAGAAGTCGATGAACCCGAACGATTTGGTGTCGTCGAACTCGACTCAGACGGCCTCGTGAAGTCCATCCAAGAAAAACCAGCACTCCCACGATCCCGACTGGCACAAACCGGATTTTCCATCTACGACAGTCAGGTTTTTGATTTCATTCGCACGCTGGAACCCTCTGCGCGTGGAGAACTCGAAATCACCGACGTCAACAATATCTATCGTAATAAAAAACAACTCAAAGCGCTGCAGATACAGGGCATGTGGATCGATGCGGGAACCCATACATCGCTCCTAGAAGCGAGTATTCTCGCTCAAGAATCGTTTGACCCAGAACGCGTCAAACGACGCATCAAGAGCAAAGAAGGTGTCCAGAGTCCGGCTATTCTCAAAATTCCAAAAGTAACCATCGGTATTCTGACCCACAACTCAGAGGCCTATGTTCAGCACTGTCTGAACTCCCTCAAAGCCCAAAACTACGATCATCTCGAGATCGTCGTCTTTGACAACAACTCTTCGGACGACACCCGGATTATTATTGAAGAAAATTTTCCCGAAGTACGACTCCTCACCTCAGAAGAAAACCTAGGATTTGGAACGGCCCACAACCGAATTATGCACAAAACAGAAAACGACATGTATGGTTGTTTCAATGTCGATATGATTTTCGAACCAAACTTTGTCTCCGAAATGGTAAAAACTCTGGAGAAAAAGCCTATCTATGGATCCGTCGGTGGAAAAATAAAACGTTGGGACTTTCAAACTTTTTCCAAGAACCCTCAAGGCATGCGAGAAATGGGAAAAACAAATTTTATCGACTCTTTTGGCCTCCGCATTCTCAAGTCACATCGATTCGAAGACATCGGACAGGGCGAAGTCGACTATGGACAGTATGATAACGAACAAGAAGTCTTCGGGGTTTCTGGCGCGGCCGTCCTCTACCGCCGAAAAGCCCTCGATGACATTGCCTTTATCAATGAAGAAGAAGACCGAGAATACTTTGATGAGTCCATGTTTATGTACAAAGAAGACATTGATCTGGCATATCGGCTGCAGTGGGCCGGATGGAGATGTCTCTATACGCCGCATTCTATCGCCTACCATGATCGAAGTGTCAGTGCCCAAGGGAAAGGCGTCGTTGCTCTCATCAGAAACCGACAACGAAAATCAAAAACGGTAAACCAAATTTCATATCTCAATCACCAAATTTTGTTGCGCAAGAACTTTGCATCCGACTTTTCCCCCAAAGTCAGAGGCGCCACCTGGTGGTATAACTTCAAAGTTTTCGTGTATATTCTCATCTTTGAGACAGAATTACTGGTTCAATGGTGGAAGTTTTTCCGACTCAAAAAGAATATAGACGCCCGTCGAAAAGCGATGCCACGAAGAATTTCAAAAGCCGAAATTGAAAAGTTCATGGAAGGATAGAAGAAAGTGGTGTGACAAAATGATAGGCGCGACTTGTCAATTTTCTAAAAATCAGTATACTGTAACTGATCTTTATTTTCATTCCCCATGAAATTTGTCTACAAAATGCATTCGGCCGAAGAAGACCCTGAGGCCTTTGCTTCAGAAGACCCTGAGGAAACTTTAGACGAAGAAGCTTTGTTCGAAGAACTGCTTGCCAGTCTTGAACAAGAAGATTTGTCAGAAGAAGATATTGCAGCGCTTCGCATTGAGCTTCCCGAAATGCTTCAAGGACTCTCTCCAGAGACCTTAGAATATATCCGAAATCTAGGCCCTCACCTCGAACGTGTCATCGATCAAGTCGGTGACCTCAAAGCCGATGGAAAAATCGAAGGCGCCGTAAATGTTTTGGTGGATTTTATTGAAAACCAAGAAAAAGTCCTCGAAAAAATTCCGGATGAAAATCTTCGAAATCAAATTCTGGGCATGATTGGTGTGCTTCTCGATCTTGATAGTATCGAAAAAGAACTCGGCCAACAGGCGAAACTAGAAGTTCTGTCCGCGGGAATAGACCTGATTCCGGTTGTTGGATCCGTAAAGATGCTCACCGAAGCCACGATGGGAAAAACAGCCGCCGGAGAAAAACTCGAAGGCAAAGATCGCGCGAAGCATGCCGCTTGGGCAACCGCCTTTGTCGCGCTCGATGCTATCGCCGTCGCGGGACTGGTGACCGGAGGCACCGTTAGTGCTGCAGCCGAAGGAGGGAAAGTCGCCGTTCGCGCTGGAACGGTCGCGACAAAAGGTGCCAAAGCCGGAAAAATTATCACACGAACGGCAGCTTTTTGTCGCAAAGTTGGGAAAGCTGGGAAAACAACGAAATCAGTTCGAACACTCTTTCGTGTGGGAAGCCTCATGCGCAAATACCCACGTATCGCTGGAACCCTGATCAAAATCGTTGAAAAAAAACGAACCGTTGACAAGGTCAGAAATATTAACAACATTCGAGGAAAGCTGGAAAAGAATACTGATCCGACGACCATTCTCGATCAAGACCTTCCTTCAGCAGCCTAACTTTAACTTATAATAAAAATACATATGACATCCCTTCTTTACCGACACGGTTTCGAATCTGCTCCAGAAAGCTCAGGCGAAAATCTTCCCAACGAAGCAACCCCTGAAATAAGTCCTAATGATCCTTCTTCCACAGAAGCTCTCAGTAGCGAAATAGAAATGGGCCTCGACACCAGTGAAGACTGGGGACAAGAACTCGTCACCATGATCGAAAACGAAGGACTCTCGCCGGAAGAGACCCGAGGACTTTTAGCCTCACTTCCCGCATTTTTTGAAAACATCAGTCCCGAAGCAATGGACTATATTCAAAACCTCAGTCCCGAGCTCGAAAGTGTCTCTCAAAAAGTCGCCCAAGCCCGTGAATCAGGACAGATAGAAGAAGCCACGAACCTACTCGTAGAATTTCTTGAGCAACAAGAAGAAGCCCTCAAAGTCCTTCCGGATGAAACCATGCGAGAAGAGATTCTTGGCATGATTGGATCCACCCTCCATGTCCAAGAAGCCGAAGTAGCCATTGGAACCCATTCAAAATTAGAATTATTGTCAGCAGGAATAGATATTATCCCCGTTATTGGATCGGCAAAGATGTTGACCGAATCCGCCGTAGGAAAAACAATGAGTGGAAAACACCTTGAAGGCAAGGACCGAGCCTCTCATGCAGCCTGGGGCGCAAGCTTTGCCGCCCTCGATGCGGTGGCCGTTGGAGGCGTCTTCGTAGGCGGCGCTCCAAGCGCTGCTGCCGAAGGAGCTAAAATTACGGCACGAGGAGCCTCTGTCGCAAAAACCGGACTTCAGGTCGGTCGGACTATTACTCGAACCGCTGCCCTCTGTCGAAAAGTCGGGAAAGCCGGAAAAACAACCAAAACTGTACGGACCCTCTTCCGCGTAGGAAGCGTTATGAAAAAATACCCGCGTGTTGCCGGCAGCATTATCAAGCTGGTTGAGAAAAAACGAACGGTTAAAAAACTAAACACCCTTCGAAAAGACACCGGAGATCTGGCCACAAGAGCTCATAAATTTGTTCCAAAAGGTCTCGACGATCTCCCCGAGGCAGCTTAGTCTTCGCGCATCAAAAACACATGATTCATTCCGCATAATTCATGTGTTTTTGACAATGTTGTGATCCTCTAAACCACTACATCTTCTCTGGAATCTCGATACCCAAGATCCCCAATCCTTTTTCCAACACATCAAAAACTTTTTGAGCCAACGCGAGTCTTGAAGCTTTCAAATCTTCTGTTTCAGATTTCAAGATAGAATTTTCCGCATAATATCTCGACCACTCCTGGGCCAACTCTAAAAGATACGTGACAAGATACGTCGGATTGTAATTTTCAGCCGCACGGGTCAGAACACCCGAAAACTCTAAAATTTTAACGCCTAATTTTTTCTCTTCGTCTCCCAAAGCTGAATAATTTTCTAAAACCTCCCCCGCTTTGTTAAAAATAGATCGAAGTCTTACTCCCGCATACTGGAGATACGGACCCGTCGAACCCTCAAACGCAATCGACTTCTGCGCATCAAACGTCACGGATTTATTCGGACTGGTCGAAAGTAAGAAGAATTTCCATGACGCATTCATGATCTGTTCGGACAGCGTTTTGGTAGCTTCTGGAGAAAAATCTTCATGACGTTTTTGAATCTCTTCGACGGCAATCCCCGCCAACTCATCCATCAGCGTATCGGCATCCACCACTGTGCCTTCCCTCGATTTCATCCGTCCATCAGGAAGATTCACCAGGCCATATGATAAATGATGTAAATGATTTTTATCGATCAACCCCAATCGCTCCAAACTCGCAAAAAGCGTCTTAAAATAATACGCCTGTTCGTCTGCTACCACGTAGACGAGTTGGTCCGGACTATAATCATCAAACCGCTGTTTCGCCGTCGCCAGATCATTCGTTAGATAAATAGCCGTTCCATCGGCTCGCAATACGACTTTGGTTCCTAAATTTTCTTCTTCAAGATCAATCACAATCGCGCCGTCTTCATTTTTTTGAAACACGCCATCTTTCAAGCCTTTTTCTGAAATAGCGACACCATCTTTATAGAGATCAGACTCCACATACGCCTTATCAAACCAAATCCCCTGCCGGGCATACGTCGCTTCCATGCCAGAAATCACCCACGTCGTCATCTGTTTCCACAGCCCGACCCACTTCGCATCGCCGGCTTCCCAAAGCCGCATAATCTCCGGCAATTCATCCGCAAGCGCATTATCTTTTTGAAACTCGGTCTCATAGCGCACATACCAATCCCCCACAAAATGATCTGATTTTTTATTTTCAGACTCCGGCGTCACACCGTTTCCAAAACGATCATAGGCGAGCATTGTCTTGGCCAAAGCTAAACCTTTATCATTAATAATATTCACACGCGTCACATCCGCCCCCGCAGCCTCAAGAAGATTCGATACAGAAATTCCCAACGCATGATTCCGCATATGTCCTAAATGCAACGGCTTATTGGTATTCGGCCCCGAATACTCCACCATAATCTTCTGATCTTTCAAAGCTTCACTCTGTAAATTCGCCGCTAATACCTGTTGAAAAAATATTTCTGAAGCAAAAAATAAGTTCAAATACGGTCCCGTGATTTCTGTTTTTTCCAATACATCACAATTTTCTAATAATTTCTGTACTTCCCCTGCCATCTCCACCGGAGATTTACCAAGCTTCTTCGTCAGCGCAAAAAAATTCATCGCCAAATCTCCACTCTGCCCCTTAGGAACCGGAGCAAACTGAACCGCGGACCAGTCCTCCCCGAGAAAATCTTGTATGAGTTGTTGCATCCCGAGTATTATTGAGATTTAGACGAAAAAGGCAATGAAGAGACTCCTGATCAACCATTGACATCTGGATAGAAAAATATTATAAGATCGGCAAAGTAACACTGGTTTTCTAAAGTCCGCTGTACAGCGAACTTGGCCACGTTCTTTCAACTTTACGAGAAGGAGTATCATCATGAAAGATGATGAAGAAGTCGACCTGTGTCTTTCTAGCAGTGCTATATGGATCTGCGCAGTTGCCTGTACCTTGATCGGATGGGTGCTCGGCGGGATTGGAGCCGCCATCATTCAGAAGTTTATTCCCGAGGCTCTCATGCCCTGGGTAGCCGTTTCTGGCGCTGTAGTGGGCGGAATCTTCGGATTCCTATACGAACGCGCTCAACAGCGAAAACAGACAATACTGGAAAAGATCGAAGGCAATCCCCCGGAGGACTCATAAACAGGACCTCTCTCGTTCCCCACCTGCAGTGTGCGTCAAAGCGCACTGCAGGATCTTTTTTATTTTCAACAAACCTATTGACCGATAGACATAAAAATATTATAAGCATTTCAAAGTAACAGTAGTTTTTTAAACCTCGCCGTATGGCAAGGTTGGCTACCGTTCTTTCAAAAGAACAAGGAGGTGCTCACCATGAGTAGCTACCAATCCTCTGAAATCGAGGATGATGAGAAGGACGACGAAAAAGGTTGCCTCTTTCTTATCCTAAGCATCGTCTGCGGCATTATTGGTGCCATCATCGGCGGTGGAATCGGACTCCTCATCGCTCTGATCAGCCCCATCACCTGGTTCCCTGGACTCCTCGGAGGCGCCATCATCGGGGGAATCATTGGGTTCCGGATTTTCAAATGATGAGGCCGGCACCGCCTCCTGTTCTCAGGCCTCGCAGTGTGCGTCAAACCACACTGCAGGCCACTTCCTTATGCATCAAATATCTCTAGCGCGACATCAACACAAAGGCCTCGCCGCGGGTAAGCGGCTCATGCGGATGAAAAGTTCTTACGCCATCTTCATCGTAGCCTTTCACCAATCTTCGACGAAAAGCTTCTTCTACCCAGGGGCGGGCCCAATCATCCGTATCAGCAAAAATCGGATCTCCTGCATTTTCTGTATCGGAGGGACTCATTCCCTTGGTCATCAATAAAATCTTCACCGCCTCAGCACGGGTCAAGCTTTGTCCCGGACGAAATTCCCAGGGGCCATTGTCCGGACCATAGCCCTTCACAATCCCTTTTTCTGCAAAAAACCCAATCGCTTTCGCAAAAGGATGCGTTGAATCAATATCACGGAACTGATTCAAATTACCCGTCCATTTGAAGTCTTCCCCAAAATAAGAACGTCCCAAAATCTCTAAAAATCCAGCGCGAGAAATAGCCTGATCTAATTCCAGATCTCCATTTTCAGGAAACAGTAAGGCGCCTTTATCCAATAAGCGCAAAACCGACGCATACGCCCAATGATCACGCGGCGGCGCAAAGTGCCAAAAAAGATCATCTTTCTGCACGGGATATTCGCGTCCGCCCTGACGCACCGAAACACAACGGAAAGAAAAACAAAAGTCTACTTGGTTTCCCACTCCCAGTAATTTAGTAAACGAGCGTGGAAACCGAAGATAGAGATCTTTCAAAACGTCAGAAGCCGGAGCTAAAACCAAAAGTGTATCCGCACGAGCCCGATCAAAAAAATCATAGGATCGCCAAACTTTTTCCGATTTTTCGTAGTACAAAGGAATTCCCTGAACCCGACGAACCGAGGCCGAGAGGTCTATATTCGTCGGATGTACGAGTCGTTGATATTCCTGACTCCACTCACGAGCATCTACTGACTTATCCAGTGTCTGCTCTAACTGATCTCGCGTAGTGTGATTATTAAAAAAAGAAGTCTCCACCCCAAAGGTCCTCCCCAAAGAAAGCAGCGCATCAATAGATTCCTGACGCTGTTGATGTCGTTCTTCTAAAGCCTCCTCCCCTTCTTCTTTCGATGAGAACAACACTTGATCGGCTAAAATTTTCCCAATCCGACGCCCCGCCCACAAAGAAGGCAAGAAATCCATACTTTCGATCTTATCCCCGACAGACTGCCAGGTCCTTCCGACAAAAAAAGGCGCTTGATACTGAAAAGCATTCTGAAATTGTTCGGGTTCAACTTCTTGCTCCTCCGCTAAAAACAAAGCCTGCCCACCAAAAGATTTTTCCCACCATTGATTCCAAAATCGGTCAAAAACGGGTTTTTCTACGAGCGTACGAGGACTCTGAAATAATCGAACAACAAATCCATCTTTCTGCCGAACCAAGTCCTGAAACGACGTTACCTGTGTAGAAAAATCAAGCAATGCTGTTGGGGCACTCAGAGAAGCCTCCTGTATTTGAACCTCTCCAATGTCGCCAATAATCACCAAAAGGCGTTTATCAAAAGGAACCGTCCAACGGGCAGAAACTTCTGATAACGCTTCTCCAAAGGGACTTTTCCCCAAAGGTTTAATTGATTTTAAGTATTCAAAAACTTCTTTTCGAAAAGAAAAACGATTGGGCACAAAATCCTCTTCTAAAAATTCTATCCCCTCTCCAAAAAAACCAACCTGAAGACGCGCCCCTACCGGTAATTGTTCAAATAAATACGTCAGCCACTCTTCCGTCCGTTCCCAAGGTCTCCCCAGCATAGACCCCGATCGATCAATAAGGAAAAGGACTTCTTCGTGTTCTTTTTTTGAAGGAAGCGCTCCAAAACGTCCCACAAACGTCCCATTGTTCGTCGGGAAATGCAGCACTGGTTCTTCTAATTCCGACCAAAAAACACGTACATTTTGCCCCGAAAGGGGTTGTTTATGATGGCGAAAAAGATAGAGCACTTCTTCTCCTGAAGGCTCTAAATAAGCCTGTTCTTGAGGCAGATTGGTCAAAAAATGCTGAATATTTCCCGTCGATCCGACACGAAAGGCCATCTCAAAAGACGAAGACGGAATCTCGTCATCAACAAAAAATTCTGAAAAATATAATCCCTCCACAAAATCCGGTTTCAACTGATACGTAAGTTTTACTTTAACGGAAGATTTAGGAGGAATCGGAATTTCCATCGGACGTAACACCCGATCAAAGGGCGGAACAACCAACCGAAAAAAACGAGGATCTTGCGCTTCCTGCGCCTGATAAAACATGCGTTCCCGTGCTTCTTCTCCCACAAAAACATCAAACGGCCATCCCTGAGCATTTACAAAGACTTTCACCTCCGAAGCCGAAGTACCTAATGGCTCCCAAAGCTGAACCGATCGCGGTCGACGATGAGTATTCTCAAAGGTTTGATGCACTTCTACCACGAGTTGGTCACTGGTCCCTTCCACCCAAAAACGATGCTCAGTTCGAATCACGTCCTCACTCAAAAACAAGGCTTGCGCTGAAGAAATCCAGAGAATACTTCCGAAGAAAAGAAAGATTTTTTTCATCCATCACAATTATGACAAAATCCTCCCAACGATCAACTATTCCGATCGTTTCCGACATTTTCCTCTACGGCGTCACCAAAACAGTTTCTACCATTTCCGCAATAATGCCTTTCGCATCTTTTATTTTTAGACGAACCGCGTATTCCCCAGGAATACTATAAATATGAGTCGGTGAAACTTCCCGCGAAAACGTTCCATCTCCAAAATCCCAATCATACTGAACAATTGTTCCGGTAGAATCTGTCGGATCAAAAAGAACTTCTAAAGGCGCTGCTCCTGCGGCAGGAAAAGCCGAAAAAGATGCTTGTATCGGCTTAGAACGAACGGAAACAATAACTTCATCCGTATCCTGAATGCCTGTGTCCGTCACCACGGTCAGCTTCACAGGATACCGTCCCACTCTTTTAAATTCATACTCAAGATTCGCCCCGTAGTGAATCGGCGCCTGTCCCGGTAATTCCCAAACATAAGTAACAATTTCTCCCTGATCACTCGTCGATCCAGAAGCATCCAAAGCAATCTTGAGAGGCACTTCTCCAGAAAGTGGCACCGACTGCAATCGAGCCACCACACCGGCCGGTTGAACCGAAACAATCCCTGATTGCTCATGCGCATCACCAAAAGCATCCAGAATAATAAGCGAAACGCCATAGTTTCCCACCTTTCGAAACGTATGCGAAACCTTCGGACCATACTCATCAACCTGTCCATCATTATTAAAATCCCAACGCCATTCGACCGGATCTGTAATCTGCGACCCAGAAGCATCAAAGGTAATACTGAGAGGAACCACGCCCGTCAAAATTCCATCCGGCCCCGGGGCAGGATTGGTCGCAATGTTCACATTAACCGAAACTCTTCGATCCTGGACCTTAATAATTTGGGTATCTTTATGCTTTTCTCCTAAATCATTTTCCACGATAAGTGAAACGGAATAATTTCCTGGCGTATAAAACGTACGCTGAATCGTTCGTCCCACCACAGGTTTTTGTTCTCCTTCCACAAACCATTCATATTTTATGATATTCCCCAATTGAACAAATGACTGACTCCCATCCAGCGTCACTCGAAAAGGAGCAATACCCTGAAACCCCTCAATCGCATTAATCTGAGACCGTAAGTTTCCTTCCGGAAGCAAAACATTAATCACCTTTTCTACTATTGTCGTATCATTATTTCGTCCAGTAACCCTCAAACGAACCGGAAAATCTCCCTGCATCGTAAAGGTTCTCTCTTGTAAAATTTCATCTTCTCCTCGAATTTCAAATTCACCATTTCCATCCATATCCCATTCATACAACATAACTTCTCCATCCGGATCAAGAGACTCTGCGGCAGAGAAAAGAACCTTGAGCGGTAAAGATCCTCTTTCTGGAGTTGCCTGAATATCCCCCTGTATTTTTTCATTCGTAATAAACACATCCCGACTTCCCTGGAAGGTTCTCTCGCCCACACCCGGAATAAAGTAATCAACCTTAACCGTCGCGGTGAATTTTCCTTCATCGACGCCTCTATCAATATACCGATATGAAACCGTCGGTTCTGAAGCATCAACCGCTCCATCACCATTTAAATCCCAACTAATCTGACGAATCATTGCCGGAGTGATTCTCCGTTCCGCCAATTTCGTTCCCACATCAAACTGAACTTTAACCGGCGCCGTCAATCCGGTAAGAAGATGGGGCGTCGTCATAATAACCGAATCATTGAGCTCATCATCGTTTGCCTTCACGTTCGTTTTTTCGATCAACCAAACCAACCAAAACCATGAAATCGCTACCACAAAGAAAAGCCCTCCCATAAAAAAGGCTTTCAAAAAATACGATCTTCGATTGGCCGCATTTTTCCCCACAATAAACCACTGAAAAACACGAATCAAAGAACCCAGCAAAAGAAATAAGGCCGCTAGACCAAAAATACCATTGGTCAAAAGCAAAATAGTGTCTTTCAGTTTGGTCGGGGCCATCCCCAAAACCTCAAATAACGGATTCGCAACATTTCCGTTTAATAAACTCCACAACAAAACAAAATAAAAGAGCACCAATAAAACAAATCCTGCCAAAAAGAAACCAAACAAAACCTTTGGTGGCGAAAACTGTGACACGAGAGCCCCATCATCTTCAGACGTCTCTTCCGGGTCGGGATTCAGAGAAGGGGGTTGCTGCGGAGGATTGGGGGATAGATCGTCCATATTTTGTGTGTATTTGAGGAATAATTTCACCCAGGATGATGAGGCAATCCGGGCTTTTTGTCAAAATCATGGCCTCTCAGAAATTGATTCAGAAGGAGCTGATTTTTCAGAAGAAGGGGTTCTTTCTCGTAATTCTTGTTTCAAAATACCGATTTCACGAAGAATCCTTTTTCTTACCCCCAAAGAAGTCACCATACGCATTTCCTGAATCAGAAACTCAATTTCATATTCTAATTCTTGTTTCGTCCTTCTATAAGACAATTTATTTTCACGAACCGTAGGATCCGCTCGATCCACACCTGCTTCTGGAGATTCGAGCCCCGGCAAGTCTAACACCCGCGCCGTTCCTTCGGTCGGGACCTCCTCCACCGACGATGCTTCCTTTTCTTCCGGCAGAACCTCTCTCAAAACACCACTCATAGCAAATGTGTTTTTCGGTTCTGGCAAAATATGCACACGAATCGTGTCCGAAACGGAAACCACTGAATCCGAAACTTCAACACGAACCATAAACGTCCCTTCTCTCAAAAACTGATGCGCAACACGATCACCTCTCGGAAATTCCGAATCTTCTCCGTCCTGAACAAACCACTGGTACACCAAGAAATCATGATCAGCATCCTCTGCACGCGCATAAAAAGAAATTTCCTGCCCTGGATGTCCGATATTCGCTGGACTGGCCTCAATCACTACTTCTGGAGATGCATTCTGACTATCCTTGCCCGTGACAGTAAAAACCTCTGGCGAATGTAACCGAACCGTATGATCCGCTTCATCGGTCACTGAAACTCGAAAAGAATACTGATGAGCGCCTGATTTTCGTGTCAGATCAAAGGTCGCCAAAGGGGTTTTTAATATCTGAACATCCACCACCTGCTGATTCTCAATAAGTTCATAACGATATTCTTGAATCGATCCATCATAATCTTTCGCTAAAACAGATACGCCAACTTTTCCGTAACCTTCTAAAGGATCGGGTTGAATACTTACATCCAAAATCTCAGGACGACGATCCTCTACCACGATCGTCACTTCTTTCTTCGAATATTTTTTAGGATTATTAAGATCCGTAGCAATCAATTCTACTCGATGAGGCCCCCGAAAACGAACCGCATGCGACAAAGAATCTACCGACAAAAGCCGCCCTTGCTTACGCCAAACCTCTTTAACACTTGTCCGACTCCCATCCGCACCTACTGAATACGACCCAAACGTCACGCGATCGGTAGGAGAAACAAGAAAGAAATCTCCCCAAACCCGCTCCCCATTTATAAAAACTCTTGGAACGGCCTGCGGTTCTCCCTTCTTATGCACAATAACCATATTTTGAGAGCTATTCTCAATGCCTTTTTCTCGCGCCGTCAAAACCAACGGATACTCACCCGGAGAGGCGAACACATACTCCACTTCAGATCCTGTTTTCTGACTACCATCGGGAAAAGTCCAACGATACTCCGCCTCTCGTGGGGAATTAATAGAAAAAGAAGCTTCCCCAACTTCTCGCACCAATTCTGCCTGAGCCGCAAAACTCCAGCAGAAACTTACAAGGAAAGCAAAAACAATATTTTTTTTCATAGATCAAAAGACTATTGAACATCGGGAACCAATGGATTCACAACCACCGGCCAACTTTCATGTATCAAAAGTCCATCATTATTCATGTAACTCGCTTCAACCGTATAGGATCCGGGAACCGGAAACACAAAACTTGTCGCTCCTCTACTAGTAGTACGATATTGAGGACGACCACCTGCAATCGAAAGTTGCCACTGGACCTCCCCGTCCAAAGTATTGTTTATTTGTGACGCCACGATAAAATCAACGGTTTGGCCCTGACCTTGTATTCTCGATGGATTCCGAATAGGTTGGCTTGCAGCCCCTCCCCCTGGAGCCGGAACATTGGTTGCAGCCTGTCCCGAAGTCGTTCCTCCTCCCGTACTTCCTCCCGCCACAATAGGCGGTGTAGCCACCGATCCATTTCCAGAACTTCCTATATTCACATTAAAGCCACTCCCTCCACCGCCCCCCGAAGATTGTCCTCTTGGGGCACGATCAACCGTCCCCGTTCCGGCCTTCGTAATAATCGTGAAGACCAATGCATACGCCGCCAAAATCACAAAAATACCAATCACCACAAAAATAATAATATTCTTGGCCTTGCTTTGCTGGCCATCGTCACCCCCGGCCGTAACATAAAGAAACCCGGCATACACCAAAGCAATAAAGGCCACCAGTCCCAAGAAGGACAACAAGAAATTAATAACATTCACAATATAAGCTCTCAAGGAAGCATACTTCCCCAGCGCCCCAAATTCAGATCGATAAGCAGAAACATCAAACTGACCATACGGACGAACCGTATCCTGCGCCTCTAAAATTGATTGACGCACGCGCGCATCATCCGGGGAAACCTGCGGCAATCCACCTTGCGCAAAGGCCGTTCCGCCCAAAATACCAAAGCAAACCAAAGCCAAAAACAAACGTTGTATCATTTAAAGAGGATTAGCGGTAATAAGAGTATTGACCAAAGCGAAGGCTCCGATGATGAGAATAATACCAACCACAGCCCAAAGCAAAATCTTCTTAGCTGTTTCTGCATTGGCTTCGTTGATAAAGGAAGTGAGGTATAAAACCCCCGCCCATACAACCGCAATCACGGCCAACACCGCTGCAAATCCAAGAAAGAATTGAGTCCAGTGGATCGCCAAAAGCGGAAGATTTGTATGCCGTGAAATCAAAGGATCTACTTTTTTCACGGTAAGTTCAGGACTACAACCAAGTCCCGGACCATCAAAGACGGTATTTTCACCCTGGAGTTCAAGCACACCCGACAAACACGCTCCCTGCGCATTACTCCATCCATTCGGATCCATATCCGCCGCTATCTCTGCCGCCCTCGCCGCCGCCGCTGCCTGTTCCGCAGCATCTGCCTGATCCTGAGATATGGCCGCTAACGTTTGTTGCTGCAATTGATTCCTAAAGAATTCCCCAATCTGATTATCATCCAAAGCCCGACCGCCTGGCTGTGCTACCGGCTGATTATTAAGAGGATCCACCTGCGCAATAACCCTCCCGGTCGCATCTACCTGCAAAACAGGAGGTGCCGTCGTCGTCGCTGACAAATCTGCATCCGGATCAATACCCGCATTCTGATTTGCATTCGGGTCTATGGGGGTGGCGACTAATTGCCCTGTGGGTTGCATTTCAACTCTGTATTGATCGGCCGGAGTCATAATATTCCCACCTATCTCCAACAAATTTTCACCCGCACTTTGCAAAACCGGCGTACTTAGAAGCGTCGAAAGATTTTCTGTCGATGAAGCACTCTCTGTTGCAAAATCATCAAGAGGCGTCGCAATAATAGATCCATCACTCAATGCCAGGAGCTCATAAGCCCCCGTAATAGCCTCCGCATCAGGCGTCAGTGCCTCGGAAGAAAAATCAGCCCCATTCTTCGTCCAAATATAGTCCTTACTTCCCATTCCAGCATTGGGATCCACCGGTGTCGCCAGCAACGATCCATCCGCCTGTGCCGTCACATTATACTTCGCCGCAAGAAGAGAAATATCTCCCCCCACCTCCAGCTCTCCGGCTTCATTATCCTTACTTCTCAAAAGCATCTGCCCATCATATATACGATCAGAAAGATCTTGTATCCCAAAAGCATCACCCATACCTCCATCATCAACCGGCGGCAGAGTTACCAACAAAGTCTCATCCGACTGAATTTCTACCTCATAAAATCCAACAATAGGATCTTTTCCCTCGGTAAGCGCCTGGGAAGAAAAAACACCAGAGGCCGTCATCTCCCAAAGATAATCTCCAAGCTCAATGCTCACATTCGGATTGAGCGGCGTTGCGACCAACTGTCCTCCAACACGTCGCTCCACCATATAATTAGTATCAAAAGGCGTCCCCGGCCCCGTAAGGATCAAATTTTCATTCGGAAGACTTTGTAATTTATAAATGGACGAAATATCATCTAAAACCAAAGCCCCTACCACCGATGCAACCAAAACCCCATCAGATTTCCGCTCCACAGAATAAAGTCCTTCAATAGGCTCCAACCCCTCGCCCAGAATCCGCGATAAGAATGTCCCATCAGCCTGAATATCCCAACGATAATCCTCCGCTCCATCACGAATAGGCGTCGCGATAAAGATCCCTGAACCCGGCGGGGTTTCCACCAATTCATAATCCGACAATTGTACTTGTTCTGGCACTTCCGCGACCAAGAGATCATCGTAAGCATACTCCTCCATGAC
>ENA-UOXV01000384-UOXV01000384.1-marine-metagenome-genome-assembly--contig:-NODE-384-length-62271-cov-7.690996_pt1 | contig 62271 bp, 59 predicted proteins | sample MGYA00238165_ERZ766961 | MGnify/ENA primary metagenome ERZ766961 (study PRJEB28924, sample SAMN03173240) | marine metagenome | biome: Marine; feature: Water; material: Subsurface seawater | place: North... | reverse complement strand
CTGCCAGTGCGGTCTTTCCGCTTTTTCTGGCTATCTCGGGACCTGGCGATGCGACAAAAATTCAGGTCGCAGCCTTTGGCGCATCACTGGTGATCCTGTTCAATGTCGCCTATGGCGTCATGAATGCGCGCAAAACCCGCTTGCAGGCGGCACAGGTTATGGGGGCACCCAAATATCGCGTGCTCACCGACGTGATGTTGTTTGAATCCCTGCCACAAACCTTTGTGGGACTGCGCAACGGTGTATCACTGGCGCTGGTTATCGTGATCGTGGCAGAAATGTTCATCGGCTCTGTCGATGGTTTGGGGCACAATGTGCTCGACAACCAGATGCTGTTCGAAATGCCTCGGATGTATGCGGCGATCTTTGTCGCCGGGGCACTTGGCTACGGGTTCAATCTGTTGTTCCTGTTGGTCGAACGGCGCTATGTACATTGGTCGGGCCGTTAATTCGTCGACCAGCGTTTAAAGTATGTTCAATCAAAATGCGTACCCGATGGGTCCGCGAAGAAGAGGAAGAAAATATGGCCATTGAAGTCCGAAAAATCGAAATCAAGAGTGTGTCCGACGCTTCGGGACTCGATGAATGGATTGAATCCGGCGAGGTCACAGCTGACCAGATCGTTGCAGCTATCGGCAAAACCGAAGGCAATGGCGGCGTGAACGATTTCACCCGCATTCTGTCCGACCAGGCCTTCCGCGCCGTCCTGATGAAGCACGGCTCGCGAAGCGAAACCGACATCAAGGAAATCCCGATGGTGTGGTCAGGCGGTTGTGACGGCGTCATCACCCCGCATGCGGTCGCCTTCGCGCGCAACGACAAGACCGGACCCTCCGATCAGGACCGGATTGTGATGGGCACGGCCATGAGCGCCGAGCTGTTTCCCGAAGACATCGGCCGACCGGCAATGGTCGAGAAGGTTGCCGATGCGGTCCGCGCGGCCATGGCCGATGCCGGCATCGACGACCCGAAGGACGTCCACTACGTCCAGACCAAGACACCGCTCCTAACCGTTGAGGGCGTCATGGACGCCCATGCACGCGGCGAGAGCACCGCGTGTGAAGTCCACGATTCCATGGGTGTCTCCAACGGGACGACCGCATTGGGCATTGGTGTGGCACTGGGCGAATTCGAGATGCCCGCCGCCGAAGATATCTGCAAGAACCTCGACATCTATTCGGCCGTGTCATCCTGCTCCTCGGGCGTTGAGCTTGACCGCGCACAGATCGTTCTGTTCGGCAACAAGGCCGGCGCCGGCGGCCGCTACCGGATCGGCCATTCGGTCATGAAAGACGCGCTGGATATTGATGGCATTTATGACTCGATCCGGGATGCCGGCCTCGAGCTTCCCGACCGTCCCCGTGCCGAAGACCTGAACGGTAAAGTCGTGAACTGCTTCATGAAATCGGAAGCCGATCCACGCGCACGTTTGCGTGGGCGTCGTCAGATTATGCTGGACGATTCCGACGTGCATCACCATCGCCACTCCAAAGCAGCTGTGGGTGGCGTTGCGGCGCTGGCCATCGGCGACCCCGCTGTTTTTGTGTCGGTGGATGCAATGCATCAGGGCCCGCAAGGTGGAGGCCCCGTGATCGCGATTGTCGATCTGGGCGAATAAACCCGTTGCAAATCACGGTCATCGCGAGCCGCCACAGGCGGCGAGGCAATCCAGAGCGAACTGGATTGCGTCGTCGGCCTCCGGCTTCCTCGCTATGATAGATGAGACAAAACCATGCCCCTGCCTTTTGACGACCCCTACAACGCGTTCTGCACCGATACCGATGCTTTCCTCGAAGGCGCGGCGGGCGGTCCGCTCTCCGGGCTGACCTTCGCGGCAAAGGACCTGTACGACGTCAAAGGTCACGTCACTGGTGGCGGCAATCCGGACTGGAAACGCACCCATGGACCTGCCACGGAGCATTCCTGGCCGGTGGCAGCGCTTGTAAAAGCGGGGGCCACCATGGTGGGCAAAACCCACACCGACGAATTGTCGCGCGGCATCTTCGGTGAGAATGCCCATTACGGCACCCCAATCAATCCCGCGGCACCTGGTCACGTCCCGGGCGGGTCGTCGAGCGGGTCCGTCGCAGCTGTCGCCGGAGGACTGGTTGATTTCGCGCTGGGAACAGACACTGGCGGCTCGGTTCGCGTGCCCGCGAGCTTTTGCGGGGTCGTCGGCATGCGCACGTCCCATGGCCGCATCCCCTTTACCCATGCCATCGATCAGGCCCCGAGTTTCGACACGGTGGGATGGTTTGCGCGGGACGCCATAACCTTCGCAGGCGCCGGTGAAGTGCTGCTGGAAAACACCATCGAAGACCATGCAGCGCCCCGTCTGATTGTGGCCGACGACCTTTTCACATATGCCGACGCGGCCGTCCGGGACGCTTTGGCCGAACCCTTGAACAAGGTTCGCGCCGCAACGCGCGATCATGAATCCGTCACGCTGGCTCCTGCAGGGGTGGACACGTGGTTTGGTCATCAGGCGGTTCTTCAAGGCCGAGAGGCCTGGGAGACATTCGGAGACTGGGTGGACGCGAACGACCCGCGCTTCGGGTTTGAAGTCGCCGAAAACTATCTGATTGGACGCAACTGGTCCGATGATGCACGCGCTGAGGCGGCTGCTGCGCGACCCGGGTATCGTACGCGCATCGAAGATCTGCTCGGTGATGATGGGGTGATCGCGATGCCAACCACTCCCTTCCCCGCACCACCCCGGAATTCGCTGCGATCGGAACAAAAAGCACGGCGCTTTCGGGTGATTGCCATGACCTGCATCTCCGGTCTCGCGGGCACACCGCAAATCAATCTGCCCCTTGCAACCGTTGATGGACGCCCCCAGGGCCTGTCCCTGATCGGTCCCCGCGGCAAAGACGAACTGCTGATTGATCTGGCACGGAAAATTCTCGATTAAAGTTAACGCGCCGCGCACGAATTATTCGATACAGACTGCACGGAAAATAGATCGAATTTCATCCTTTCTTCAGATTTAGACAACCTTGCGGCGCGATACTCCCGTGTAGCGAAAATCAGCAGGAGCGCATGACCGGACAGCCTTTGCCCAATGGTTATCGAAACAAAATGGACACACCCAAAATTAAACAGATCGTGTATATTTCCAAAGCTACCACGGGTCTCGAGCGCAAGGATGTTGAGGATATTCTCGAATCCGCGCGCGACAAAAACCAAGGCCTCGACATCACAGGCTTCCTCCTGTTTAACGGAAAATCATTTGTCCAGCTTCTCGAAGGAGCCCCGGAAGACGTTTCGAACCTCTACGGTCAGATCGAACGCGACCCCCGGCATGAAGGCACCGTGATCATACTCAAACATCAAGTGGAATCGCGCCTGCTATCGAGCTGGGCGATGGCCTACTCCTACCTCGAAGGTCCCGACGCAGGTATATTCGGAGGCACGTTGGATCAGGGGTCGGTTCGCGAAATGGCTTCTATCCTGCGCTCCGGCGACTCTGCACTCAGGGAAACTATCGCCGACACTCTCCTGCACCTTGCTGGTCTGGAAAAATATTCAAAGAAGAGCTTCTTCGCCGCATAGAGCACGGAGATATCCGGACCTGTTGCACCCATTGTCTTGCAGATTGGGATGGGACACCCTGTGGATTGAAAAAATTCATCCACGTCTCAGGTCGGGATATCCATGAACGGCAAACGCGCAGTCATCATCGGCGGCTCGGTCGGCGGCCTCTTTGCCGGCAACTTCCTCATCAAACATGGCTGGACCGTCGACATCGTCGAGCAGGCGCAGGCAAACCTCGCCTCGCGGGGGACGGGAATCGCGCGCCATGACGAACTCGAGGCTATTTTCAAGGAACTGGGTATCCCGCCCGACGATACGGTCGGGGTCGACGTCAATGGTCGCACGGCCTTTGACCGAACGGGGGCGATCATCTCCCATTTCGACCTGACCCAACGCCTGGGCGCGTGGAACCGCGTGTTCCAACCGCTCTATGACGCCTTCCCGAAAGCCCGTTATCACAATGGCGCGCGCATGGAACACCTGGAGACGAATGGCGATATCTCGACGATCACGACGACTGACGGTCGGAAATTCGAAGCTGACGTTGTAATCGGGGCCGATGGATTTCGATCCTCGGTTCGAAAAATTGTCGCCCCGGAGATCGACCCGTCTTACAGCGGCTACGTCGCATGGCGCGGGGTTAGCCAGGAGGCCAATCTGTCGGAAGAGTTTCGCGCCAATGTCTTCCACCATTATGCCTTCCTGTTTATGCGCTCGAGCCTTTTGATCGGTTATCCAATGGCTGGGGAAGACGGCTCCATCGAACCAGGCGGACGGCGCTACAACTACCTCTGGTACTACCCCGCCCCGGGACAGCAACTCACTGACATCCTCACGGACACCGGCGGCAAGGTGCATGACTACGGCATTCCACCGCCGCTTATGCAGCCAGAGCACGTAGAAGCTGTCAGGGCCAACGCAAAACGCGATATGCCCGCAAGCTTCCACGATGCAATCAACATGGCAGACACCACCATCGTGCAGCCGATCTATGACGTCCTGTCTCAGCGCATCACTTTCGGAAACGTCGCTCTGATCGGTGACGCCGCATTTGTCGCCCGGCCCCATGTTGGTGTCGGCGTTCTGAAAGCCGGACAGGATGCCGTCGCACTCACAAAAGCGCTGGCGGAATGTGAGACGGTTCCGGCGGCTATGGCCCGTTATGAAAACGAGCGATTGCTGGCCGGTCAGCGATCCGTGTGGCATGGACGTGATTTGGGATCATTTATCGAACGCGGCCTCGATCGGCCCGAGGATGACCCCAACTACAACTTGCCGCCTGAACGCGCGATCAAGATCAGCGGCCGTCCGGTCGAACACATGTTCGAGCAGGGCCTGTAACCGGTGGTGCTGAAAAACCAAAACGGGAGGAACAAGCCATGATGCTCGACGGCAAGACAATCATCGTGACCGGCGGCGCGAGCGGCATAGGCCGGGCGACCGCTCTCTTGGCCGCGCAGGAAGGTGCCAAAGTGGTGATCGGCGACATTGATCGTGCCCAGGCCGAAATCACCGCAGAACTTGTTCGAGAGACCGGCCAGCACGCCCATGTTGTTGAACTGGACACCTCAAAACCGGCTCACGCCGAACGCCTCGCCTCCGAAACAGTGAAAACATTCGGCACCATCGACGGCATTGTCTGCGGTGCGATCAAACTTAAACCCTCAAAGCTGGAGGATCTCAGCGAAGAAGACTGGGACATGGTCATTGATATCGGACTTAAAGGGTACTTCCTCTGCGCGCAGGCCGCGGGCCGCGTGATGCTCGAAAAAGGTCGTGGCTCGATTGTTTTCGTCTCATCGATCGGTGGTGTGCAGGCCTATAACGGCGCCGGGGCTTACTCAGTCGCCAAGGCGGGCAACGTCATGCTGGGCAACTTGTTTGGTGTTGAATGGGGCGCGCGCGGCGTTCGCGCAAACACTGTGCTGCCCGGTCAGGTGCACACACCCATGACCCAGGCCATGTTCGAAGACCCGGAAGTCGCGGCCGGACGCGCCGCGGTTGTCCCGATGGGACGTATCGGCCAGCCCGAGGAGATCGCCGAAGCCTGTGTCTTCCTTCTCTCTGATCGGGCCAGCTATGTGAACGCCGCCATGCTCAAGGTCGATGGCGGGCAGGCCGAAAGCAAGATGATGCACACCCCTGGTCGAGACTGGGGCGGGCGGAAAATGGACTATACGGCGGGCTAGAATAAACCCGCGAGTTGGTCAGTCGCGCGGTGCAAGGCTGTCCTCTGCCGTCAAATGCGCAACCTCCACATCCGAACCCGCAAAGGTCCGGGTCACATGGTCCGAACCGTAAATCCAGAGGATCACCATGGGTTCATCACCGACATTGAGGAAATAGTGTTCCTTGCCCGCGGCGACATAGGTTGAATCATAGGCCTTGAGCCGTGTGCGCTTACCCTCGATATCAACTTCGGCTTCACCGGACAGCAAGGTGACCTGCTCGTCGCAATTATGCTTGTGCATCGGGGCAGAACTGCCCGCCGGGAAAGAACTGATTCCCGTCGTGAACGCCGCATTCGGGCGCACGCTGGGAACCACGAGCGGCGTAGACACAACGCCGCCACCGCGTTCGAGTTTCTCGACTTCATCAAACTTCAGGACAACGGATTCAGACATGGCTTCCCCAACAATTCCGATTTCAACAGTTGCGGGACTATAGCGTGGCTGGCGCCTCTGCGTAGCGCAGATTTCCGGTTTTGACCCAGACCCGTGCGCCTTCAGCGCCAGTGCGCGCGCTGACCATCATGCCATCAGGCAATCGCAGCCAGGAATTCGCACGCAGGGTGTCTCCGCCTTCCGCAAACCCACCTGAAAGCACGAAATATTCCGCACCCCCATCTGCACCAATCATGATCTCGGTATTGGGTTCCCATTGCTCGATCCGGACATCCTCACGCGGATCGAGAAACAGCGGCGTGACGGACACGCCCGGCCTCCCGGCATCCGCGACGGCGCCAATTTTGTTTGTATCGATGCGCACATGGGTCCGGTCATCGGGGTCGAACTGCCAGAGTTTCACCAAAATTGTGCAACCCGGTTCCGACGCCGGCGTGTGGCGGGATTCGGGAGGGTTGCGGATATACGAACCGGCCGGGAAGTCACCGTGCTCATCCTGAAAGACCCCTTCCAGCACGACGAACTCTTCTCCACCCGTGTGTATATGCGGCGAAAACGAACTGCCGGGCGCGTACCGGACGATCGAGGTGGCACGCGCCACCTCGTCGCCAATCCGGTCCAGCATGCGTCGGTCGACGCCCGCCATGGGAGAACTGAGCCATTCGATCTCGTCTCCATGCATAACCACCCGCTGGGTGAAATCTGCGTTCAGTTCCATGGCAGGGTCCTTTTCTCTTGTTCTCTCGTCAGGCTGCCTTTGCAGCGCTGGGGCGGGCCGACACGCGTGTTCGCCAGTCCTGAAGATGCGCGCAGGTTTCGGGAATATCCAGAGACACGAAATCCGCAAAGGCAAAACCGGCCATCGCGGTGATGTCAGCGACCGTAAACTGATCTCCGGCGAGATAAGCCTGATCGGCCAGAATGCCATCCATCCAATGCATTGTCTTTACGGCGGTTTCTTTCTGACGGGCACCCCAGGCATCGTTGCGGTAGCTCTCGATGTCGGATCCCAGCCCGTCGGTTCCCACATGAAAGTAGAAGCCGACAGCATCGAGCAAACCCGCCTCAACTTTTCGCTGCATCATGGAAATCACAGCGCGCTCTTTGGGCGTTTTGCCCGTGAGTTCAGGGTCGCCGGCAAAGTGGTCGAGATATTCCGTAATCGCCGTGGATTCCGAAATATGGGTTCCATCCGCCAGTTCGAGAACGGGAACAGCTGCGGAAGGGTTTTTTGCCAGAAACTCAGGTGTCAGGTGTTCACCCGCGGTAACGTCCACTTGGACAAACTCGACATCATCAAACAGGCCCTTCTCGGCCAATGCGATGCGGACCCGGGCAGGATTGGGGAACCCTTTGTATTCGTAAATCTTCATGATCGTCTCCTCGGTAATGTTTACCTATCTATCGATAGGGAGACAATGTGTTTATCGAGCACCCTTGTCAACACCTATCTACTGGTAGATAAAATCCCCTATGGAAAACACTGAGCACACCGCCTTGACAGGTAAGGCCGAAGAAATATTGGAAGTGGCTGAGCGGCATATGCGAGCGGGCGGTTTCGACGCCGTGAGTTTTCGCGATATTGCGACCGAGGTCGGCATCAAAAGCGCGAGTGTTCACTATCACTTCCCCCAGAAAGCAGATTTGGGCGCCGCCGTGGTTCAGCGTTACACCGCGCGTGTGATCGCGGCCGTCGGGGCACCTGACAATTCCGACGACTCCACAAAGGAGCGAATCTCCCGCCTGATCGGCGTTTACCGTTCAGCGATGATCGATGATGGCCTGATCTGCCTGTGCTGTGTCCTTGGTGCAGAGACGCTGGATCTCCCCGACCCTGTCGCCGAGGCCGTCAGCAGCTTTTTCGCACTGGTGCTCAAATGGACAGAGACAGCGCTGAGCGCACCGCCGGCGGCCGGTGAAACCACAACAGCCGCGCAAATCATCTCCAGCCTGCAAGGCGCGATGGTTCTGTCGCTGGCGACAAAAAACCCGCAGCATTTTTCAGATACTGCAAATGGCATACTCAAAGCCATAGACTGAGGCAGGAAACAGCGCCATGACATCCACCACACTGGCCGACGACTTAATCGTCCGAAACGCACGTGTCTGGGGCGAAACAGGAACGCGTGATCTCGCTATTTCCGAAGGAATTTACATCGCACCCGAGAGTCTTTCGAACCCCGATGCAAGTGAGATCGATGCAGCGGGCTGTCTCTGCGTCCCCGGATTCGCGGAGCCGCACATCCATCTGGATAAAGTGCTGCTGGCAGAAAGCTGCCCGGTCAATGTCAGCGGCAATCTGGACGAAGCCATCGAGATACTCGGCGCTCGCAAGGCACTTTATACCCGTGAGGATATCGCCGCCCGCGCAGCCGCGATCATTCAATCAGCCATCGCCCATGGCGTCACCCGCATACGCACCCATATCGACATCGATACCGGGTGCGGACTTACAGCATTCGATGCCCTGTGCGAGGTCCGCGACCGATACGCCGACCTTGTCGAGCTCCAGATCGTCGCATTCCCGCAAAAGGGTATTGTCGGCGACCCCGGTGTCGAAACGTTATTGCGGGAGGCCATGTCTCGGGGAGCGAACCAGATCGGCGGCATGCCGTTCAACGAGGCCGGACCGGCCGAGAGCCGCGAGCACATCGAAATCGGTTTTGCCATCGCGAAGGACTTTGGGTGTGATGTCGACATGCATATCGACGAAACCGATGATCCCGATGCGCGCACCCTGGAAATGTTGTGTGACGCCACTATCCGGCACGGCTATCAGGGCCGGGTGACCGCGGGCCACACCTGCGCGCTGGCCGCCTACCCCGATGACTATGCCAACCGGGTCATCGACAGGGTTGCCGAAGCTGGTATCAACATCATCACCAACCCGGGAACCAACATGATGTTGCAGGGCCGGGACGATGCCCACCCCAAGCGGCGTGGAATCACGCGGGTAAAGGAATTGATGGACCGGGGCGTCAACGTCGCCTTCGGGCAGGACAATCTCCAGGACATGTTTTATCCGTTCGGCACCGACGACCCTCTAGAACTGGCATTTCTGCTTGCACACGCCGCACATATGAGTGGCCCCGATGAGATCGACGCTGTCTTTTCGATGACCAACACGAATGCCGCACGCGTTCTGGGCGCGACCGATTATGGGACAACAGCAGGATGTGTGGGGGACCTCGTCATCCTGGATGCCAGAACACCACTCGAAGCAATCGTACGGCGCTCTCCGCAGCGCACAGTGATACGACGCGGACGCCTTATCGCGAAAACCGAGATACAACAAACACTGAAAGTGACGGCTTAAGCCGCCGCATCGCGGTTCTCGTATTCGGCGGGGTCATAATTCAGGTTGGGCGACAACCAGCGTTCTGCAACGTGGAGATCGATACCCTTGCGACGCGCATAATCCTCAACCTGATCGCGCTCGATCTTTCCCACACCGAAATAACGCGCCTCGGGATGGGCGAAATAAAACCCGCTGACCGAAGACGGTGGCCACATAGCGTAGCTCTCGGTCAGGCTGACTCCGGTTTCTTCTTCGGCATTGAGCAGCTCGAACAAGGTCCCCTTCTCGGTGTGATCGGGAGAGGCCGGATAACCCGGTGCGGGGCGAATCCCGCGATACTCTTCGCTGATCAGGTCCGCGTTTGTCAGACCCTCATCAGGTGCATAACCCCAGAACTCCATCCGCACGCGCTGATGCATGCGTTCGGCAAAGGCTTCGGCCAGACGATCAGCGAGCGCCTTGGCGAGGATCGAATTGTAATCATCGTTCTTGGCTTCAAATCGCTCGGCAATCGCATCGATTTCCGAGCCTGCCGTCACCACAAATCCGCCGACATAGTCGATATGACCTTCCTCAGCCGGGCAGACAAAATCCGACAACGCAAAGTTGGGACGCGTGTTGTTGCGCATCATCTGCTGACGCAGGGTTCGGACCATGGCCAATTCTTCAGAACGCTCGGGATCGCTATAGATGGCGATATCATCGCCCACGGCATTTGCCGGCCAGAACCCGACGACAGCGCGCGGCACCAGCCAACGCTCATGCACCATACGATCGAGCATCTCCTGCGCATCGGCAAACAGTTCACGCGCGCTCTCACCCACCACCTCATCCTCGAGGATATCGGGATATTTTCCCGCGAGTTCCCAGGTACGGAAAAACGGCGTCCAATCGATAAATTCGCGGAGCTCCGCCAGGTCGTAGGCATGGAAGGTTCGCGTTCCCAAAAATGACGGTGTGGGCGCTTCATATTGTGCCCAGTCGATAGGCGCAGAGTTGGCGCGTGCGCCCTCGATGGTCTGGCGCTTGGATTTCCGACCGCTGCCCGCGTGTTTTACCCGGGCTGCTTCATATTCCTCGCGGATGCCCGCGACATAATCATCGCGTGCGGTCTCAGAGAGCAGATTACTCATGACCCCGACAGCCTTCGACGCGTCGTTCACATGGATGACCGGATTTTCATAGCCCGGTGCGATTTTGACCGCGGTGTGCAATCGGCTTGTGGTTGCTCCGCCGATCAGAAGCGGCAATTCAAAGTTCTGGCGTTTCATTTCCCGCGCCAGATTCACCATCTCATCAAGACTCGGTGTGATCAGGCCGGAGACGCCGATAATATCGACCTTTTCTTCGAGCGCCGTCGCAAGGATGCGCTCTGCGGGCACCATCACTCCCAGATCGACGACGTCATAATTGTTACACTGGAGCACGACCCCGACGATGTTTTTGCCGATGTCATGAACATCACCTTTGACCGTCGCCATCAGGATCTTTCCATTCGGCTTGGCCGCCTGCCCCGAGGCCTCGCGTTCCGCCTCCATGAACGGAGTCAGATGGGCCACAGCCTGCTTCATGACTCGCGCGCTCTTCACGACCTGCGGCAAGAACATCTTGCCCGCACCGAACAGGTCTCCGACAACATTCATGCCGTCCATCAGCGGCCCTTCAATCACATGCAGCGGGCGCTCGGCTTCCAGGCGCGCTTCCTCGGCATCCTCCAGAATGAAATCGGTAATCCCGTGAACAAGGGAGTACTCCATGCGCTCGGTCACATTGCCGTCGCGCCACTCCAGATTCTTCTCCTGCGCGGCTGTCCCGGCATCACGATAGTCATCGGCAACCTCAAGAAGCCGGTCGGTCGAATCCTCGCGGCGGTTGAACAGCACATCCTCGATCCGCTCCAGAAGGTCCGGCGGAATATCGTCATAGACCATGATCTGGCCGGCATTGACGATCCCCATATCCATGCCCGCACGGATCGCATGCAGCAGGAAAGCGGAATGCATCGCTTCACGGACTGCGTTGTTGCCACGGAACGAAAACGACAGGTTCGAGACCCCGCCTGACACATGCACATGGGGCAGTTCGGCACGAATGCGCTTGGTCGCCTCGATAAAAGCGATCGCGTAGTCATTGTGCTCTTCGATCCCTGTCGCCACCGCAAAGATGTTGGGATCGAAGATGATGTCTTCGGACGGAAACCCCATTCCTGTCAGCAAATCATAGGAACGCTTGCAGATTTCGAACTTGCGATCCGCCGTATCGGCCTGACCTTCCTCATCGAAAGCCATGACAACGGTGGCCGCGCCATAGCGACGTATCTTTCGGGCCTGCTCCAGAAAAGGCTCTTCGCCCTCCTTGAGGCTGATCGAGTTGACGATCGCCTTGCCCTGCACACATTTGAGGCCGGCCTCGATCACCGACCATTTGGAAGAATCGATCATCACAGGTACGCGGGAGATGTCTGGTTCAGCTGCTATCAGATTGAGGAAGCGCACCATCGCGGCCTCGGAATCGAGCATCCCCTCATCCATGTTGATGTCGATGACCTGCGCGCCGTTTTCGACCTGCTGACGTGCAACCTCCAATGCGGTGTCGAAATCATCGCCTTTGATCAGGTCGCGGAATCGTGCAGATCCAGTGACATTCGTGCGCTCGCCGATATTGACAAATTGGCTGCCCGACGCCGTGCTCATGACGCCACCGCTGCAGCGACGGTAAACGGCTCAAGGCCAGACAGACGCATCGCCGGATCACGTTCCGGAATCTCACGCGGGGCCAGTCCTTCGACCGCCTCATGAAGCGCCTTGATATGGGCCGGGGTGGTGCCGCAACAGCCTCCGACAATATTCACGAGCCCCTCTTCTGCCCATTCACGCACAAATGACGCCGTGGTCTCGGGCTGTTCGTCATATTCACCAAATTCATTCGGCAAACCGGCATTGGGATAGGCGCAGACATAGGTGTCGGCGATCCGGGACAAGTCCAGCAGGTAGGGACGCATATCCTTTGCCCCCAGCGAACAGTTCAAACCAATGGTCACGGGCTGCGCATGCCGCACGGAATTCCAGAATGCTTCAGGCGTCTGACCGGTCAGGGTACGCCCGGAAAGATCGGTAATCGTGCCCGAGATCATGATCGGGCGCCGTTCCCCTGTTTCCTCGAACAGTTCCTCGAGCGCGAAAATCGCGCATTTGGCGTTCAACGTGTCGAAGATGGTTTCGATCAGGAACAGGTCGACCCCCCCGGACAGCAAAGCTCTGGCGGCTTGCTTGTAAGCATTTTTGAGAGTGTCAAAATCAATCGCACGAAAACCCGGATCGTTGACGTCGGGCGAAATTGAAGTCGTCCGGTTTGTCGGGCCAATCGCACCAGCTGCCCAGCAAACCCTGCCGGGTTCGCGTGCCATCACATCCTCGCATGCCAACTTTGCCAGACGCGCGCCCTCAACATTGATGACATCGACATAGTCCTCCATGCCGTAATCGGCCTGCGAGATTGTTGTGGCATTAAATGTATTGGTGACAATGATATCGGCACCAGCTTCGAGATAGCTGATGTGAATGTCGCGGATTGCATCCGGCACTGTGAGATTGAGGATATCGTTGTTGCCGGTCAGGTCGTTGCCCAACCCCTCAAAATGTTTGCCGTGAAAATCAGCAGTTTCAAGTTTCAAAGCCTGAATCTCTGTTCCCATGGCGCCATCCAGAACCAGAATGCGCTCCGCCAGTGCTGTCTTGATATCGCGGTCGAGCGCGGTCATCGGTTCGCCCCTTCTGTAACATTCGGGGTGATACCGAGATTCTCACACACAGCTTGTGTGAGAGCTGCACGGTTGAGCGTGTAGAAATGAAACATGGAGACATCCTGTGCCATCAGGTCCCGGCATTGCCGGCTGGCCAGATCAATAGCGACTTGCCGACGCTCATATGGGCTCTCGTCGAGACCAACGAACTTCTCTGCGAGGAACGCTGGCACACTGGCCCCGCACATGGCGGCAAACCGGGTCATGCTCTTGAAATTCCCGACCGGCATAATCCCCGGAACCAGCGGCACGGTAATGCCCGCCGCCGCAACGCGATCGCGGAACCGAAGAAACACGTCATTGTCAAAAAAGAACTGTGTGATTGCCTGGGTCGCGCCAGCATCGATCTTGCGTTTCAGGTTATCAAGATCGAGATCAGCGCTTTCTGCCTCCGGATGGGTCTCGGGATACGCAGCAACAGATATCTCGAAATCCGCGACATCACGCAGGCCTGTGACCAAATCCGAAGCGTAGGCATAGCCATCAGCTTGCGGCACATAGCCTGTCTCTGCATCAGGTGCATCGCCACGCAGGGCGACGATATGTCGAACGCCCGCATCCCAATAACTTTGCGCAACCTCGTCGATTTCGGAGCGCGATGCCTCGACACAGGTCAGGTGCGCTGCTGCCGTGAGGCCCGCCTCCGCGACGATACGCGAGACTGTCGCGTGAGTGCGTTCACGGGTTGACCCGCCAGCACCATAGGTCACCGACACAAACGCCGGGGCAAGAGGCGCGAGCGCGCACACTGTATCCCACAGGGTTTCTTCCATTGCCGGTGTCTTTGGCGGAAAGAACTCAAAACTGACCGCCGGTGTCTGATGCGATTTCACTGCACCAACACTCATCGTTAAAGGTTGCTTTGCCGGGATGGTGCCGGCTCCAATTCATGTATTTCAGCCGGACGCGACAACTTCCAAATGCTGACGGTCAGCTGATTGCCTGGCAGATTTCTGATCTCAACACTGTCGAGTCCGGCTCCAGTGGCCCAGTCTTCAACATCCGACGCGCGAAACCCCAACCGCCGATGGGCATGCTCGTCACGCAAGGCTTCCATCTCATGGCGCGCGAAATCGACCACAAAAAACTGACCTCCGGGGCGCAGGACGCGTGCGGCTTCCCGCACGACGTCATGAGGTCGGTCGGCGAAATGCAGGACCATATGCAGGACAACCAGATCGAATGATTTCTCGCCGAACGGCAGATCGTACATGTCGGCCTGACGCACGGTGCAGTTCTGATAGTCGGCTTCAGCAAGGTTTGTGCGCGCCACCGAAAGCATATCGCGCGACTGGTCGACACCGATGGCTTCCCGCGCGCGGCTGCTGAGGACCTGCAACATCCGCCCGGTGCCGGTTCCGATGTCCAGCAATGCTTCGACCAGGGTCGTTCCCAGCATATTGAGAAGGGTCTGTTCGACTTCTGCCTCGTCCACATGAAGTGCACGAACCCGGTCCCAACGCGCAGCATTCTCGCGAAAGTACTGGTCCGAACGCATAGCCCGTTCTCGTCGAATATCGGCAAACCGCGACCGGTCGCGTGACACATAGGTGTCATCATCTTCGATCTGGTCGACGAGAAATCGGGCAATCCGAGCGTTCTCACCGCCGGTCGGAAGATGAAAGAATGCCCAGCTTCCCTCCTGATAACGCTCCAACAATCCGGCATCACAAAGCAACTTCAAATGACGGGAGACCCCGGGTTGGCTTTGTCCGAGGATTCGGGTGATTTCACTCACCGTCAGATCTCCCGCCGCACAAAGCGCGAGAATTCTCAGACGGTTCGGCTCCCCGGCAGCGCGCAGAACGGTGATCAACTGATCCAAAACAAGGTTCCAAGTGGTTGCAAATCGAAGACTCCAAACCGACTCGGAAGGAAAAACCGAATCCGTCAGGCCATAAATACATAAACATATATATATATGATTATGTCAATTGGTTTCAAACTCCGACTTGCGCGCGATTCGAGCGCCAGATCTGTATCAATTTTGCAACAGTTTTCCAGACCGAGGCCCCACCACGATCTTGCTTTGTGGCTTTGGACAATTCACTGTGGTAGCAGACTGTGTAGCCAGGTTGATATCGTCTGAACTCGGGGGCGAAGGTGTTAACACTCCTTCAATAGCGTTCAGGCAATGTGAGCTGACTTTTTTTGGCGCGTATTACAGGAATGGCTTTGTTTCTGGGTAAGGGGGCCGAACTTGTGATGTGGACGAAAGCAATATGTTGAATTCTGTCTTTGATATAAAAGTCATTCGATTTGCAGCAGCCGTGACAGTTATGGGCGCGCTAAGCGCTTGTGCAACGCCACCACCAGCTGGCGATCAGGACGCACGCGCTGCTTATGAAGAGGCAAACGATCCGTTTGAGCCAGCAAACCGTCTCATGTTCTCAGCGAACGTGATGGTTGATCAACTGGTTCTGCAGCCGGCCGCCGTGACGTACCGCGACCTGTTTCCCGACGTACTGAAACCGCCGGTTGAAAACTTCATCACAAACCTATTCCAGCCACTCAGCTTCCTCCACGCCCTGCTCCAGGGTGATATGGACCGCGCCGAGCAGGCCGCCGCGCGATTCTTTACCGCGCTACCGACGCTTCTGCTGGCAGATACATTTCCAGACCGCAAACCGGTCTTTGAAGATGGTGGACAGACTTTGGCAGTTTGGGGCTTTGAAGAAGGCCCCTACGTTATGCTGCCGTTGCTCGGCCCCTCTTCTGTCCGCGATACGTTCGGGACAATTGGCGATTTCTTTGCAGACCCCGTTCGTCTGATCGCTGGCAGCGAGGTCACAACCGGTCGCTCTGTTGGCAATGCCGTTGTGACGCGTTCGAAAAACCTCGAACATGTTCGTGAACTTCAGCGCACGTCGCTCGACTACTACGCCGCCGTGCGAAGCCTGTACCGTCAGCAGCGCGCCGCGCAGATTCGCAATGGCATCTCAGAGCCAGCGCATTCCGCGCCGACCATCGGTCTTGATCTCGATGAGCCCGACACCGACGGTGGCAAGAAAGAAACAGCAGCAACCAACTGACTTAGAGGATACTGCCTGTGCGAACCATCGCAGCATTCGTCCTCGTTGTGGCTTTCTCTATTGGTACGTCAGCCGCGCGCGCGGATTCTCACATAGACACATCAGTCAAGTTCATCAACAGCCTGTCGAATCAGGCCATTGAGACCCTCACTGATGCATCAATAACAACCGAACAGCGGCGCGCGGAGTTCCGCAGACTGTTTCGTGATGGCTTTGCCGTGAACGGAATCGCCCGCTTCGTTGCAGGACGCTACTGGCGCAAGGCCAGCGATGCCGACCGCGCCGAGTACCTCAAACTCTTTGAAGACGTGATTGTGAACACCTGGGCAGATCGTTTCTCACAGTATTCCGGTCAAAAATTTGAAGTGCGGGGGGCCACAGACGCAACTCCGGAAAAATCTGCCGAAGACGTCGCGCTCGTCGAAAGCCTTTTCTTTACAAGCCCGACATCGCCAGTTCGTCTGGAATGGCGGGTTGCCAGCAAAGGCGATCTGTTCAAGATCGTTGACGTCAAGCTGGAAGGCATCAGCATGGCAACGACCCAGCGCGACGAATTCAACTCTGTTGTCAGCAAAAACGGCCGCTCGCTTGAAGCGCTGATCGAAGAATTGCGTCGCCGCCGCGACGGCTGATCACACCAAAATCAGCGCTTTAGCGGCTTGAACTTGATGCGGTGGGGTCGATCCGCATCCGCACCCTTTCGCCGGCGAAGGTCTTCGGCATAGGAATCATAGTTTCCTTCAAACCAGACCACTTCGCTGTCACCTTCGAATGCGAGGATATGGGTCGCGATCCGGTCCAGAAACCAGCGATCATGGCTGACCACAATGGCGCTGCCGGGGAACCCGAGCAGGGCTTCCTCAAGTGCGCGCAGCGTATCCACATCGAGATCATTCGTCGGCTCATCGAGCAACAAGACGTTTGAACCGGATTTCAGAACCTTGGCCAAATGGACGCGGTTGCGTTCACCGCCCGAGAGTTGACCCACGCGCTTTTGCTGGTCCGAACCCTTGAAGTTGAACCCCGCCACATAGGACCGGCTCTGCACTGAGCGCTTGCCCAGTTCGATCACATCAAGGCCGTCGGAGATCTCCTCCCAAACCGTCTTGTCATCAGCCAATGCATCGCGGCTCTGATCCACATAGCCGAGCACCACGGTCTCGCCGATACGCAGGGAACCGGAATCAGGCTGCTCGTGGCCTGTCACCATCTTGCAGAAGGTGGTCTTGCCGGCACCATTGGGTCCAATCACACCCACAATCGCACCTTGCGGCATACGAAAGCTCAGATCATCAATCAGCAGGTGATTTCCAAAACCCTTACGCAGGTTTTCAGACTCCATCACCAGGTCCCCAAGCCGCGGTCCGGGCGGGATCGTAATCTGCTGGCCCTCAGGTGCCAAATCCTGACTGTCGGCAACGAGTTTCTCATAAGCCGACACACGCGCCTTGCTCTTGGCCTGACGCGCACGAGGACTTTGCCGAACCCATTCCAGCTCTTCCTTGATGGTCCGCTGGCGCGAGCTTTCCTCGCGCTCTTCCTGCGCCAGACGCTTTTCCTTGGCTTCCAGCCAGCCCGTATAGTTCCCCTCGAATGGGAGACCCTTGCCGCGATCAAGCTCGAGGATCCAGCCGGCGACATTGTCGAGGAAATATCGATCATGAGTTACGGCGACAACGGTTCCCGGATAACCCTCCAGAAACTGCTCCAACCAGGCCACAGATTCTGCATCCAGATGGTTCGTCGGTTCATCAAGCAAAAGCATATCGGGACGCGAGAGAAGAAGACGGCACAGCGCAACGCGACGTCGCTCACCGCCTGACAACATGGTCACATCGGCTTCGCCGGCGGGACACCGCAGCGCATCCATGGCGATCTCGATCTGTCGGTCGAGTTCCCATGCATCAGACGCATCAATCTCGTTCTGAAGCTCGGCCTGTTCGGCAATCAGCGCGTCCATTTCGTCGGCGCTGAGATCCTCACCAAAGCGCATGCTGACCTCGTTGAAGCGGTCCAATAGAGCTTTCGTCCCGGCCACGCCTTCCATGACATTGCCCAGCACATCCTTATCCGGGTCCAGATCGGGCTCCTGCGGCAGAAACCCGATCTTGATTCCGTCTGCCGCCCATGCTTCCCCCGAATACTCGGTGTCGAGCCCAGCCATGATACGCAGCAAAGTGGATTTGCCCGATCCGTTCAGGCCCAGCACGCCAATCTTGGCGCCGGGCATGAAGCTTAACCAGACATCTTCCACGACCTTGCGGCCACCGGGATAGGCCTTGGTCAGGCCCTTCATCACATAAACGTATTGGGGATTTGCCATTTCGCGTTTCCGTAAGTTCGGTTGCGCGGGCGTGTATAGAGTATTTGCGCCAGTTGGAAAACGGCTTGCGCCACCTCCCGGGAAAGAAAGCGTCAGTGCCGCCCACCAAAGCGCCAGGGCAGAATTTCAAATCGCGCGTAGAGGCCATCTTTGGTGTAGGGCTCGTCAGCAAAAAACGCTTCGATATAGGCAACGTCTGGCGCTTCCAGCAGGAAAATACTCCCCACCCATTCTTCACCTGATGCGTCCCAGAGCGGCCCCCGAAGAATGCCATGCTCGACACGACCTGGAGCATTCAAATAGGCGCGATGGGCTTCGAGAAGCTCGTTACGACGTGCCGTCACGTCCTGCCCCTGCGGTCCGTGACCGATGAACAGGAACCGCGGATTGGCATCATCTCCTTCGAAATCCCACATTGTCCGATTCAGAGCATTGGTCCAGCGGTGGATCGATATATCGGCAAAGACGCCAGCCTTGGCATAAGGCTCGTCATAGGCAAATGTCCTGGCATCTTCCTCACTCTCCAGGTCGACAATATGCATGGACCCTGTGGGGGTCTTACGATCCTCGGACAAGGTCGGACCGCGGGCGATCATTCGCGAATCGTACTGATCCATGAAGGCCCAGTGCGCCTCGATATGTTCGGCGCGAAGCGCATGAACATCCGGTTTATTCCGGCAGTAAACGAAGTATTCCATAGTGATCTCCAGAGCGATCGGGAACCGACACCATTCTAAACAGACGGGGTAACAGCTGAAATCTCTGCGGCGCCACTTTCCCACTCCTTGAGCACATCGGGATCAAGTTCAGCAGCACGTTCTTTTTGTCTCAATTTTTCAAAGGCAGCCGTTTCCAAGAGGCGCGAAAGCGCCCAGACAGCTGCACCCCGCACCAGTGGAGACTCATCCTCAAGCCGCTCTTTTGCCACCATGACCGCATTCTCCGCACCAACATTGCCAAGGGCGATCATGACATTGCGGACAAAGCGATCCCGACCAATCCGTTTGATCGCTGTTCGGGAGAAGAAAGTCCGGAACTCGGCATCACTTAACCTGGCAAGATATGCCAGATCCGGTGTGGCGAACTCCGGCCGTCCTCGCAGTTCTGAGACAGGCGCTGTCTGCGCGAACTTGTTCCATGGGCATGCGGCCAGACAGTCATCGCAGCCATATATCCGATTGCCCATAAGGGGCCGCAAATCCCGGTCGATTGGCCCCTTGTGCTCGATGGTCAGGTAGGAAATGCAGCGCCGCGCATCAATCTTGTACGGCGCAGGAAACGCCCCCGTCGGGCAGGCGTCCAGACAACTCCGGCAGCTCCCGCAATGATCTGTCTCCGTCGGGCTTTCGGCGAGATCGAGAGTTGTAAAGACCTCCCCCAGAAACAACCATGACCCATGCTCACGCGAGACCAGATTGGTGTGTTTGCCCTGCCACCCAAGCCCGGCCTGCTGCGCCACCGGCTTCTCCATCACTGGCGCGGTATCGACAAACACTTTCACCTCGCCGGGAAACGTCTCGCAAATCCAGCGCCCGAGAACCTTGAGCTGCTTCTTGACCACGTCATGGTAGTCGCGCCCCCGCGCATAAACCGAAAGATGCCCAATTCCAGACCGGTCGAGACTATCAAGGGCCCCCTCTGGGGGCGTGTAGTTCATTGCCAGGGCAATAACCGAGCGCGCATCAGGCCAAAGGGCAGACGGTTGGCGGCGGCGGTCGGCCTTTGTGACCATCCAATCCATTTCGCCATGCATGCCATCTGCCAGATAACCGTCAAGATTGGACTGGATGCGCGTATCCAGCGACACAGGCGCAAAGCCCACAACATCGAAACCAAGCGCAAGCGCCTTGTCCCGGATGCGATCGCGTGGCGAAGTTACGGGCATACGAGGCCTAGCCGCGACCGCGATAAGGCGCGACACCCTGGTCGGGCAACCACACGCCTTCTGGCGGCGGGCCAGACTGATAGAACACATCGATCGGGATCCCGCCGCGCGGATACCAGTACCCCCCGATGCGGATCCAAACCGGTTCGAGAAGCTGCTCAAGACGGTTTGCAATATCCACCGTGCACGCCTCATGGAACGCACCGTGATTGCGGAACGAACCCAGGAAGAGTTTCAGTGACTTGCTTTCCACCAGCCAGTCGTTCGGGACGTAATCGATCACCAGATGTGCAAAATCCGGCTGTCCGGTAATCGGACAGAGCGAGGTAAACTCCGGCGCTGCAAACCGCACAAGATAAGTCGAGTCCGGCTTTGGGTTTGGCACCCGCTCCATCTTGGCTTCTTCCGGAGATGCCGGAAGTTTGGAACTGCCCCCGAGCTGGGTCAGGCCTTCATAAATATCGTCACTCATATTGCTTCCTTCCGCGATCCATCATCGCACAAACCCAACGCCGTCAGGATGCCCGCTCCAACAGGGTCGCATCCCCATAAGAAAAGAACCGATACTGGTTCTCGACGGCATGCGCATAAGCCGCCTGCATCCGGTCCATTCCCGCAAACGCACAAACCAGCATGAACAGCGTGGATCGCGGCAGATGAAAATTGGTCAACAACTGATCGACAACCCGAAACTCAAACCCGGGCGTTATGAACAGATCAGTATCTCCCCCAAACGCGGGAAGATGCCCATCTGCCTGCACGGCTGATTCCAGCAATCGCAGCGGCGTGGTCCCGACAGAAATAACCTTACGACCCGCCGCGCGCGCCGCATTGATTCGGGCAGCGGCAATTTCAGATATCTCGCCATACTCGAAATGCATCTTGTGATCGCGCACTTCATCGGCTGTCACCGGCAAGAACGTACCCGCGCCCACATGAAGGGTCAGCGAAACAAAATCAAGCCCTGCCGCCGTGAGCCGTTTCACCAAGTCGGGCGTAAAATGCAGGCCCGCCGTCGGGGCCGCAACGGCCCCTTCTCGTGCCGCAAACATTGTCTGGTAGTCAGAAACGTCATTCGGGTCAGCTTCCCCCGCACGCTTGATGTAAGGAGGGAGCGGCGGACGCCCATACGCTTCAAGCGCATTGCGAAATGCCTCTGCAGATGTGTTGAATCGCAGGCGAACTTCCGCACCGTCGCGCACCAGAACTTCGGCAGAAAAGTCTCCCCCAAAGGTGATCACATCACCCACCTTGAGCCGACGCGCGTTCTTTGCGAAAGCCAGCCACTCTCCATTGCCTTCATCTTTATGAAGGGTCACGCCGATCTTTGCTTCCCCCCGACGCCCATCGAGCTGTGCCGGAATAACGCGGGTATCGTTGATAACCAGCAAGCTGCCGGATGCAAGAATATCAGGCAAATCGCCGACAAACCGATCAATCAGATTTTCCCGCACATCCAGCAAGCGCGCAGAATCGCGAGGGTCGGCCGGGCGCTGGGCAATCAATTCACCCGGCAAGTCAAAATCAAAGTCCGACGTCTTCACGTGATACTCCCTGTCAGAACGCGTTCGATTGACAGTTCCGGCATTCGGCTGTCATTAGCGGTCTCAACCAACAAACAATAAACACAAGAGAACAACATGCCCGGCCTCACACCGCGATTTCTGATCATCGCAGTCCTGTTTGTCACGTGCCTGATCGTCTCTAACATCACGGCGGTCAAGCTGATCGATGTGATGGGGTACATCATCCCCGGCGCCATCGTCATTTTCCCAATCAGTTACATTATCGGCGACGTTCTGACGGAAGTTTATGGTTTCGCCAAGGCCCGCACAGTCATATGGCTTGGATTTGGAGCCAATCTGTTTGCTGTGGCCACGTTCCTGCTGGTTGGCGCTCTTCCTGCTGCCGGGTTCTGGGAGGGTGGCGATGCCTATGACGCGATCCTCGGAGCCACGCCACGCATTCTGGCGGCCTCGTTTGCGGCATATCTGATCGGCGAGTTCGCAAACTCATACATTCTGGCGCGCCTCAAAGTCGCGATGGCCGGTCGCCACCTTTGGGTTCGAACCATTGGATCATCCGTTGTGGGCCAAACTCTGGATTCGAGTGTTTTCATCACAATCGCCTTTTACGGGGTATTTCCGACCAAGGTCCTTGTTTCCCTTGTGGCCACCCAGATCGTGTTCAAGCTGGGATATGAAATTCTCGCCACACCGATCACCTACGCCGTCGTGAACTGGTTGAAAAAAAGTGAGGGTGTCGATCACTTCGACCGCGCGACCGTGTTCAACCCATTCGCCATCACGAAAAACTCCGACTGATGCTTAAACCCGTTTTCCTCGTCATCCTTCTGCTGCCATTTGCGGCCGGCACTGCAGGACAGGCAAAGGCGTCGGGAGACACATATTCGGTCCAATGGGAAAATGACCGGATCGCCAAGACCGATCGTCACTATACGAATGGATTTCGCCTGTCATGGGTGTCCGAGGAGAAGGCATCCGACCCCGAATGGGTGCGCGACCTGCTCAACCGTATTTATCCCTTTGCGGCGCTGAAATCTGGCCGCGCCGGTGCCGCCTTTGGACAAAGCATTTATACTCCGGAAGACACTTCGGCGACGGCACTGGTTCAAAACGATCGCCCTTATGCGGGATGGCTGTATGGCGGCATTTCCGTGCACGCCGAGACCAGCAAGAATGCAGATCCATCATCCCTCGACATGCTCGACACCGTTGAGCTCGATTTCGGGATTGTCGGCCCCTATGCGCTGGGGAAACAGGTGCAGAACGGCGTCCATGAACTGATCAATGTCGCCAATTCAGATGGCTGGGACAATCAACTCGACAACGAGCCTGGCCTGATGCTCATAGGTGAGCGCCGCTGGCGCACCGCACCCCTTGATGTCATGGGATTAAAACTCGATGTCATTCCTCACTTGGGCGGCAGCATCGGAAACGTGATGACCTTCGCCGGGGCCGGCGCCATGATCCGAATTGGTCAGGAACTCGATGTGGATTTCGGACCGCCCTTGATACGCCCGTCCCTGAGTGGATTGGCAGCGGTCGAGAAGCAGGCCGAATTCGCCTGGTATGTATTTGCCGGTGCTCAGGGTCGCGCTGTGGCGCGGGATATATTCCTCGACGGCAACACATTCTCGAGCAGTCATAGTGTCGACAAGAAGGTGTTTGTCGGTGATTTCCAGTTTGGTGCGGCGGCCATTTATCGCGGCGTACGCCTTGCGATCACGCAGGTATATCGAACCCGCGAGTTCAAACAGCAACGCCAGGCAGACCGCTTTGGTGCGATCAGCCTTTCGGTCCGATTTTAGCAAAGCAACCACGCCTTCCCTGCTGTTCATCCCGTGCTAGAGTTTGCCGGACGCTCATATGTTGGGAGGCACTTATGACCAGTCTCGAATTACACATCGACGGCATTTCCGAAGGCCAGAGGATCGCAGAAGAGTTCGCATTCGGCATCCGGACCGCAGACACCCCCTTTACGTTTGGACCAAATATAAGTCCGGGCATCCGTTGGAGCGGCGGCCCGGACGGCACCAAATCCTATGCCGTCATCATGCATGATCGCAGTGTGCCGACCGTCTTCGACGACGCCAATCAGGAGGGCAAAACCATTCCAGCCGATCTGGAGCGGATGGATTTTATGCACTGGATTCTCGTCGATATTCCTGCAACGACAACCAGTCTCGCCAAGGGTGTTGAATCCGAAGGTGTGACACCAAAGGGCAAAGACACAGGCCCCACGACGAATGGCGTCCGCGGTGCTAATGACTTTGGCATGTTCATGGCATCCAACCCCGACATGGCAGGCAATTATGGTGGCTATGATGGACCGGCACCGCCCTGGAACGATGAACTGATGCACGAATACGTCTTTACGGTATTCGCATTGGATGTTGAGACGCTCGGCCTGACGGGCGTTTTCGGCGGTGCTGATGCCCGCGCGGCCATGGAAGGCCATGTGTTGGCGAGCGGTCAAGTGATGGGAACCTACACGCTAAATCCGGACCTTTTATAGAATCGAAGATCCCGAATTCGAGTGAAACGGCGACCAGTAGGTCGCCGTTTTTGTTTGCGCTTCGTGTGATGTCAGTCACTTTGAAACCCCGAAATTCCCCCTAGGTGTAACTCCAGGCTTCACGAAACCCGGAGAGCAGCATGTCCAAACCCCGCAATGAAACCACCATCGAACGGATGCGAAACGGCGAACGTATCTACGGCACCAAGGAAGACGATGCGCTAACGGGAACAGCTGATGACGACACCCTGCATGGCTACAGCGGTGATGATGAAATCCATGCCGGTCAGGGGCATGATTATCTCTGGGGCGGCAAGGGCAACGACCGGCTCGATGGCGAAGACGGCAACGACCATCTGTTCGGAAATGACGGCGATGATCATCTGTCAGGCGGCGATGGCGACGATTGGCTCGATGGGGGTTCGGGAAACGATTCGCTCTATGGCGACCGGGCCGGCGAAACCGGTGATGACACGCTTCTCGGCGGTGAAGGAGATGACGAGCTCCATGGAGGCGCGGGAAATGATCTCATCGAAGGGGGCCGAGGCGAAGACCAGCTTTATGGCGAGAATGGTGATGACTGGCTTCAAGCCGGTGCCGGCAATGATGAACTTTGGGGCGGGAACGGTAACGACAAACTCTGGGGCCTCGATGGGGAAGACCGCCTGTCCGGTGGTGACGGAGAAGATCAACTCCATGGGGGAGCAGGCAATGACCGACTTCACGGTGGCGATGATGATGATCTTCTCTTCGGAAATGACGGCGAAGACAGATTGTTTGGCGATGGCGGGAACGACACACTTCGTGGCGGGCGCGACGATGATGAGCTCGACGGCGATCTCGGCAATGACAGCCTCTATGGCGAGCAGGGCAACGACACGCTCCAGGGCGGTCAGGGACTGGATGTCCTGATCGGTGGCGAGGGTGACGATATTCTCGATGGTGGCGCAGATCAGGATTTTCTGTTCGGCGGCGATGGCAACGACAGTCTCAATGGCGGTAACGGAGATAACACCGAAGACCATTTATGGGGACATGCCGGCGACGACCTGTTCGTTTTCTCATCCAATGGCGGTCATGACTGGGTCGAAGATTTCACGACAGGCGCGGACAAGCTCGACGTTTCCGCTCTCGGCTTTGCCGATTTCGATGAACTTCTGACTGCCACAAGCGATATCTCGGGACACGCGACAATTGCCCATGGGACCGGAGACACGATTACAATCGTGGGTGTGACTTCAAACGCCCTGACAAGTGATGATTTCCTGTTTTGACGTTCACTCCGCAGCTTCGCAATAGTCGACAAGCTTGCTCTTATAGTCCGAACGCGGCAGCGCGTTAAACGGCACCAGTTCGACCTTTGCGGTGAAAATCAATCGCGCCCGTATCGCCTTTTCGATGGCTTCGGCCAGCCCTGCTTCGCCGTCTCGACCTTCTGCGGTTTCCACGCAGATTTTCAACGGCGGAAGTTGCTGCACACCGGTCTTGGACGGTCGCACGGATATCTGACCGCTGACATCGGGTTGAAAATCGTTCACCACTTCACGGATCGCGCTTGGGAAGACATTCACGCCGCGCACGATCAGCATATCGTCCGTCCGGCCGATGCAGCGAATGCGCGGGCCGGTGCGACCACTCGCAACCGGCCCCATGCTGACCTTCACATGATCCCTTGAGCGGAAGCGCAGCAATGGTGCGCCTTCCTGCATCAGGTGGGTGTAGACCGGCTCACCTTCGGCGCCGTCCTCAAACGGTATCGGCTGCTCGGTCGAAGGATCAATCAATTCCATATGGATGTAGTCACGGGCCAGAAAGCTCATACCGTCCTGCTCTGGACCTTCCCCGAACATAGAAATTGACAACTCACCGAGCCCAAGTACCTCGTGCACCTTTGCATCGAACGCGTCCTCAATCTGGGCACGAACGGTCGGCTCGCCACCACCGGGCTCACCGCCCGCCACGAGCGTTTTCAGGCCAACCTTGCGGGGGTCGATGCCACGCGCGCGCGCGGCTTCTGCGATATAAAGAAAATAGGACGGTGTGCCAGGCATGGCCTGCACCTGAAACCGCTCCAGCGCGGTGAGCAGACGCTCAGTGTTTCCACTTCCGACCGGCACCATCCGAACCCCCAGCGCGATCATCGATTCATGCACGGCTCCGGCCGCGAACGGCCCGGAATTATAGGTTGTGACAACACGATGGTGCGGACGAATCCCGGCCGCGTAGTAGCTGCGGTTCGAGGTGTGTATCCAGCGTTTCAGATCACCTTGCGTGACCGGAATATAAAGCGGCGCACCCGAGGTTCCGCTCGTTGAATAGATACGCACGATATCTTCGAGCGGTGCAGCTAGCTGCTTGCCCAGTGGAAGATGTTCGGCCTGACTGACCCGAAGGTCATCTTTCACCGTAAACGGCAGATGACGCAGATCATCAAGCCCACCCACGGATTCAGGGGTCTTGAAACCGGCCTCCCCCAACTTCTCCCGGTAGAAGCCAGAATGGGCAAACAGGTATTCGACCTGCTTCCGGTAAACCGGTTCATCCTTGGCCTTCTGGTCTTCCGGACTTCGTGTTTCGGCCTCTGGGTCGAACAGTTCTGGCGCGCTCATGACGTTCAGGCCCCATCATATTCGATGGCTTCTTCCCCGTGATGGGCCAACAGGAAACCAATCGGGCGTTCGATCTCCTCATTCAGGTGACCAATCAAACCGATCGTCCGCGCAAGGATCGGGATGCCACGGATCGCGGTCTTCGGGAAATCCAGATCAAGCAGGACCGCGGCCATCGGGCCTTGCAGGTTCATGGGGAGCGGCTTGCCCCAGACCTCTTCTACAGCAGCGGGGAACGCACGCAGCGCATTCACATGACGACCAGACACCCCACGCTCATCTGACAATTCCAGGATACGAACAGCACGGGGATCAACAGGGTGATGGATCGGATGCCCAAAGCTTGGGATGAACTTGCCAGCGTCCTTATGCTCACGCGCGATGGCGAGCGCAGCCTCTTCCGGTGACGCGCCCGCTTCAATCCGGGTGGCCGCATCGTCGAGCATCACACCGGCCACATCCGCGCTGCCAAGAATGACCGAGCCAACACCCAGAATGCCGGCGGCGACAGCACCATGGAAGGCCTCAGGGGCCGCAGCCAAGGTCATACGGGCCGCCTGAACACTCGGCGTCAGGCCATGCTCGGCGAGCGCCACCACAAGAAGGTCGAGAAAGAACGCCTGATCTTCCGTCGGCTCGCGCCCGGTCAGGTGGAAATAGAAGAACTCGGCCATCGACGCATAGCCCATGACTTCGTTGCAAAGATCCTTGCCACGAACGGTGATCGAAGACGCGTCTGCGGTTTCTATAGCGCTCTTCGCTTCGCCTTTTTTCCCAATCAACATGTTTTACTTCCCTCCAAGTATCTCGCGACGATAGGGCGTCTCCCACGACCCGACAACTTTTCTTATATGTGAAAAACTATTCGCAGAGTTGAACGATATTGACTCTGCGTATCCCTCTCCCCCTACAATGGTCGCTCAAAGCGAACCAATGTGGCGCAAAGCCACTTCGCCAGATGTCTGTGGGAGACACGCCATGAAATACGGAATGTTCAGCATGCCGCTCCGCCCGCCCGGGGGAGACGTAAACGGTAACTATCATCGTGATATCCAGACCTATATTCACGCTGACAAGCTCGGCTATTCAGAAGGCTGGATGGGGGAGCATTACACCATCCCGTGGGAGCCGATCCCGGCAACGGATTTGTTCGCCGCCACGGTGTTTGCTCAGACCGAGAATATTCGCGTCGGCACCGGCGTCACCCTTCTGCCCATGCACGACCCACGGCTCGTGGCGCTGCGGATCGCCTATCTCGATCACCTGTCAAAAGGTCGACTGAACTTCGGAATCGGCGCCGGTGGCGCCCCGACGGATTTCCAGTTCTTCGACATCGACTATCAGGAAGGCGAGCATCGCGAGCGTATGCGCGAATCGATTGATGCGATTCAGCGCCTGTGGACCGAGGACGACCCCTTCGAACACAACGGAAAATTCTGGCAGTTCAAAGTGCCCGAACCGATGCCCCATATTCCGCTGTATCACCACATCCGACCCTATCAGGATCCGCATCCGCCTATCGCGGTGGCCGGGCTACACAAATATTCGGAATCTCTGGAAACAGCTGGCCGCGAAGGCTGGATACCGATGAGTGTGAACTACCTGCCCGCGGCCAACCTCAACACCCACTGGGACGCCGTCCTGAAAGGCGCCAAGGACAGCGGTCGGACGCCACACCGCAAGGACTGGCGTGTTGCCCGCGAAATCTTCGTTGGCAAGACCGATGCTGAAGCTCGCGAACATGCGCTCAGTGGCGGCATGGCCAAAGCCTATAACGACTACATGTACAACGTGCTCAAGTCGCTTGGCGTCGTCGATCTCTACAAGGAGAACGAGGACATCAAGGACGAGGATCTGACCGCGGAATATATCTGCGACAATATCTGGATCGTCGGCAGCCCCGATACGGTCACCGAAAAGCTGCGTAAGCTTTACGATGACACCGGTGGCTTCGGAACGGTGCTGCAGGTGCAGTATGTCTATGAGCCGTTTGATAAATGGCTGTCGAACATGGATTTGTTCGCCAAGGAGGTCATGCCGAACCTGGCTGACCTTGTTCCGGCAGATGAAGCGTCGGCTACCGCCGCGCAGTAACCTCAGAAATAGAGACAATCCGGGCCACAGCACACATGTTGTGGCCCGGCCTCTCAAAACGATGGAGAACCGCCATGTCCGTCGCCTCTGACTCCGGTTTGCAGATTTCCAGCTACGTCACGGATTGCCTCGCAAATGAGCGCATCCCCATCATCGATGTCGGGGACTACCTTTCCGGCGATGTTGATGCGCGGGAACAATTTGCCACCGACCTGCGTGCTATCCAGGAGGGTCTCGGCTTCTATTGCATCGTGAATCACGGGATCGACCAGGCGCTCATCGATTCGAGTTTCGACCAGATTGCAGAACTCTTTGCACTTCCCGAAGAAACCAAGATGGCCCATCGGGTCGACTTCCATCATCAGGGGTTCATCCCCAACAAGTCATTGATCCTGCGATGGTCAAAGATCGCCAAAAACGAGAAGAAGGATCTCAACGAAGCATGGGCCTTCATGCGTGAACGCGAAGCTGACGACCCAAAGGTTGTCGCCAATATGCGCCACCGTGGCTTGAATCAATGGCCCGAGGAGCTTCCCGAATTTCGCAAAGTGCTGCTGAAATATCAGGAGACAATGGCCGATCTCGCCACACGCATGCTGCCCGCCTATGCGCGCGCGCTTGGCCTCCCCGCCACCTATCTCGATGAAAAATTCTCACATCCCGAATACTACAATCGGTGCGCCTGGTACCCGCCAGTGGACGCAGAGGAAGGTCAATATTCTCTCTCACCGCACTCCGACCACAGCTCGATGACTTACCTTCCGTTGATGGACGTACCAGGTTTACAGGTGATGTCCCCGACGAAGAAGTGGATCGAACTTGAACCGGTCCGCGGCGCCATCGTTGTGAACACCGGTGAATTCTTCAATCGCTGGACCAATGGTCGTTTCATCGCGACACCACATCGCGTGGTGCCCCCGAAGAAAGACCGTTACGCACTTACTTTCTTCTACAATTGCAATGATGAAACCATCGCCGACCCATTCCCGACTTGCATTGCGCCGGGTGAAACGCCGAAATACGAACCCATGTCCTTCCACGACTTCTTCGTGACCTATATGGACGGCAATTACATCTACCGCACAGCGGAAATGGACGAGGATTGATCCCCAAATTGCGGGACCGTCGATCTCCAGTACGTAACCGGACGGAATAGTGCCATGAGCGCCGATCAGATTCATACCGAGACGCGAGACCGCGTCCTCTACATCACCATCAACAGGGTGGAGAAGCACAACGCGTTGAGCCTTGCCATCATCGCCAGGCTCGGAAGGGTCTTTAAGGATGCTGCAGCGGACCAAAGCCTGATCGCCGCCGTCCTGCGCGGTGCCGGGGAAAAAACCTTTGCTGCAGGTGGTGACCTGCGTGAGCTGGCAAACCTGCGGACCGAACAGGAAGCCCGGCAGATGGCACTCGATGCCAAAGACACCTTCAACGCGATTCGTGATTTCCCGGTACCGGTCATTGCCGCCATGAACGGCAATGCTTTTGGGGGCGGTGGCGAACTTGCTGTTTCCTGCGACTTCCGCGTTGCCACATCCCGTGCCCGGATCGGGTTCGTGCAGGGCCGCCTGGCACTGGCCACTGCATGGGGTGGCGGCCCCGACCTGCTGGACCTTGTCGGACGGTCGCGCGGCCTGCGTCTGCTCACCACCTGTGAAATGTTGGAGGCCCACCAGGCCCTGGAGATCGGTCTCTATGACGCCGTTGGCGCAGAGGGAGAAGACTTCAACGACACGGTCGAAAAGTTTCTCGAACCCATGCGCAAACAAGCCCCACAGTCGATGCGCGCGTTCAAGGCCGTTACAAACGCGCATCGCCGCGGCGAGACCCGTGCGGCAATGCATGAGATCGAAACCGATATGTTCGTGAAAACCTGGATTCATGACGATCACTGGGAGGCTGCCGAAAAAGTTCTCCCTTCAAAGAAGGGCTAAGCGGATGAGCGACGCATCTTCGGCCCCCAAAAGCGAGAAACAAGGCGCCTATATGGAGCCACCGACCCGTCCTTCAACGACGACCCCGTCGGGGATCGAGGTTCCGCCTGTCGTGACAGCAGATATGGTCCGAGAGCCCGATCAGGGGATGCCGGGCGAATTTCCCTTCACACGCGGGATATTCCCCGATGGATTTCGAGGCCGGCTCTGGACCATCCGCCAGTATTCCGGGTTTGGCACAGCTGAAGAATCCAACGAGCGCTATCGGTTCCTTCTTGATCAAGGCCAAACAGGTCTGTCTGTTGCGCTCGATCTGCCGACCCAGTGCGGCTACGACCCGGTTGACCCGATCGCCAAACACGAAGTCGGCAAAGTGGGCGTGTCCCTGTCCAATTTGGCAGAGGCCGAAATCCTGTTCGATGGCATCGACGTCTCGGGCATCTCGACCTCTTTCACAATCAACGGCACAGCCTCGATCATCTACGCCATGTATTGCGCCGTCGCCGACAAGCAGGGTGTGCCACGTGAAAAACTGACCGGCACAATCCAGAACGACATTCTGAAAGAATATGTCGCGCGCGGAACCTGGATCTTTCCGGTTAAGCCGTCCATGCGCCTGATCGCCGACACTATCCTGTTTTCCAACGAGCAGACCCCACGCTTCAACGCCATCAGCATCGCCGGGGCCCATGTCCGGGATGCCGGCTCTACGGCGGTCGAAGAGATGGGCTACACCTTGGCGAACGGCCTGGCCTATATCGACGAGTTGATCCGACGTGGTGGTGATGTTGAAAAATTCGCTCGGCGCCTGAGCTTCTTCTTCTATGTCCACATGGATTTCTTCGAAGAGGTCTGCAAATTCCGTGCGGGTCGCCGTCTGTGGGCAAAACTGCTCACCGAACGCTACGGTGTGAAGGACCCCAAGGCCCTGATGTTCCGCTTTGGCGTGGTCTGTGGCGGATCTTCGCTCGTCGGCGCCCAGCCCTACAACAACGTCGTCCGGGTCGGCATCGAGAACATGGCGGCCGTGATGGGGGGTGCCCAGTCGATCTTCACGGCGGCCTTCGATGAGGCCTACCAGATCCCAACCGAACATTCTGCGGAAATCGCGGTTCGCACCCAACAGATCGTGGCGCATGAATCCGGTATCGCGCGCACCGTCGATCCTCTGGGCGGCAGTTATTATGTCGAGTGGCTGACCGACCAGATGGAAGATGAGATCACAAAGGTGATCGACGAGATCGAGGCCTATGGCGGCGTCACCAAGGCGGTGGAAGACGGCTGGCTGCAAATGAAGATTGCGCAACGCGCCGCTGAACGAAAACGGAAGGTCGATAGCGGTGAAACCGTGATCGTCGGGCAGAACTACTTCCGACGGGAAGATCAGAATGAGGGTGTTGCCGAACTCTTCAAGCTCGACCCTCAGGCTTCGGCCCGGGTGATCGAAAAATTCGAACGCCTGCGTGACTCCCGCAATGACGCTGAAGTTGCCAAATCTCTTGCCGCGCTTGAGAAAGCCGCAGCTGACGACAAAGAAAACCTGATGCCCTATCTGGTGGATTGTTGCCATGCCTACGCCACTGTGGGCGAGATGGTCGCGACCCTGAAAACCCAATGGGGTGAGTTCGAAGAACCCGTCCGGTTATAAGGTGACGTTATGAGTTTGAATGGAAAACGTATCCTGATCGCCAAACCCGGCCTCGATGGTCACGACGTGGGCGCCAAAATCATTGCGCTCGCCCTGCGCGATGCCGGTGCCGACGTGATCTACACGGGCCTGCGGCGCAGCCCGGATTATATTGCCCGGGTCGCTGTGGACGAGGATGTCGACGCCGTTGGCCTTTCCATTTTGTCGGGCAGCCACAAGGAACTCGTCGCGGAAACCGTGCGTTGCCTGGAAGAGCTGGATGCCAGCGACATTCATCTGTTCGTCGGTGGCACGATCCCGCGCGAAGACCAGGACGAGCTGCGTGAGGCCGGCGCACGCGCCATCTTCACAGCTGAAATGCCACTCGACGATGTGGTTGCCGCCATTGATGCGGATCTCGCTTCATGAGCGACGGTCCGCTTTCCGGCATTCGGATTATCGAGGTCTGTCACGTCCTTGCCGGCCCCTTCAGCGGTATGATTCTCGGTGACCTTGGGGCAGACGTGATCAAGGTCGAACCACCGGGCGGCGATATGGCCCGCAACATCACCAAGCAATTCACCGGGCCCTACAATGACTATTTTGCCAGCCTGAACCGCAACAAGCGGTCCGTCATACTGGACTTGAATACGGATGCCGGGAAAGCACAGCTTGGCGAGCTTGCCCGCGATTCCCACGGCCTGATCAGCAATCTGCGCCCCGCCGCAATCCGACGCTTCGGCCTCACTTATCAGGATATGAAGCCCTACAATGAGAAACTTGTTTGCGTGGCGCTGACAGGCTTTGGCCTGGACGGGCCCTACTCCGAAAAGCCGGCCTATGATTACATCGTTCAGGCGCTGACCGGTGTGATGTCCCTGACCGGTGACCCGGGTGGCACGCCGACAAAAGCCGGATATTCCGCGGTCGACAATTCCACCGGCATGATGGGCACCATCGGCCTGCTTGCAAAGATCATCGAAGGCAAAGGAGGTCAGGTGGATGTTTCACTCTTCGACACCATGCTCGCCCAGCTCAACTATCTGGCGTCGGGCTACCTGAACCACGGCATTGCCCCCCAGCGCATGGCCAACAGCGCGCACCCCTATATGGTCCCCGCGCAGGTCTTTGAGTCATCCGACGGCTTTGTCATGCTGTTTGTCTCCACTGACAAGTTCTGGCAGCGCTTCTGCAAAGTGGTGGATTGGCCCGAACACGCAGATAACCCGCTCTTCGCAACCATGGAGGCGCGCGCACAAAACCGGGAGGTCGTCATCGCCGCGGTTGCCGCCCTCATGAAGACACGCAGCACCACAGATTGGGTCAGCCTTTTGGGAGATGAAGGAATCGTAATCTCCGGTGTCGAGACCCTGGAGACAGCGCTGGAAAGCGATATGGCAGCCTCACGCGATATGATCGCGGTTATCCCCACGCCCGATGGCGCACTTCGTGTTGTTGGGAGCCCGATCAAGCTATCCGGGCACAAAGCGGATTACCGACTCCCGCCCCTGCTCGGCGAGCATACCGAGGAAATTCTTGGAAAACCGAGGGTTATTGCGGCCAAATGAACGAGGTTTCCCGCAATCCAAGGCGCGCGCTCAGCCGTGCCCTATCCCGCATCGCAAATGCCGATGTGTCGGAAACTCTGGCCCAGCAGAACGCCAGCACACCCGCCACACTTTCCCGGATCGGGATCACCGGCGCACCGGGCGCCGGCAAGAGCACGCTGATTGCCCGTCTGGCCCATCTGCGCAAGGGCGTTGACCGGAAGATCGCTGTGTTGGCCATCGATCCGACGAGCCCGGTCTCGCAAGGCTCCATTCTGGGGGATCGTATTCGAATGGATTCGATCGCCGACGATCCCGATATTTTCATTCGGTCCATCCCAAGCCGGCGCGCCCATGACGGCTTGACCGACAATACCGCTGATCTTTTGAACGCGATGGAAGGGCATGGTTTCGACGAGGTCATTCTCGAAAGTGTCGGCGTCGGCCAGGCTGAATATACAATCCGCACTCTCGTCGACACGGTGGTACTTGTCCTGCTGCCCGAATCCGGTGATGCCATTCAGGCCATGAAGGCCGGAATTCTGGAGATGGCGGACATCTACGTCGTCAACAAGGCCGACCTGCCCGGGGCTGAACTGTTGGAATCCCATATCCAACAGGTCGCCGAACGCCAAAGCCGCAATGGCTGGACCCCGCCCGTTATCTGCACAACCCGCAGCGATCCCGCCGGGTTCGCTTTGCTTGATAAGGCGATCCGCGATCATGCGCACTGGCGCGCCACCCACACGGACGAAACTGCCGTTCGACGTGCGCGTGCCCGGTATCAGGCACATGGTCTGATCGCCCGCCGTATCGATGAAATCCTCGAAGATGACGATGGCGGATTGCTGGACCTCGATCCCCGTGGCTTGTTTGATGCGCTGCACGCCAAACTCAAACCAGACATGGAAGACTGAATCATGTTTGCTGCCCCTCCGGTGATCGAGACCAAAATCCTTGTCGATATCAATGCTGCATTCGGCATTACAGATCGCCAATCCGAATGGGCCAAGCTCCTCTTTGGGCGTCCCAACACGCCGAGTTTCCTGGAAGGTCCGTCCTTTGACCGTGACGGCAATCTTTGGCTTGTGGATGTGGCCTGGGGTCGGCTGTTTCGGGTATCCCCGTCAGGTGCCCTCGATGTCGCGTGCCAGTATGACGGCGAGCCCAACGGGCTGGCCTTCCACCGCGACGGTTACGGCGTCATTGCTGACCATTTTCACGGTCTGATGCGGCTGGACCCGGCAAGCAGAGCCGTAGAGCCGCTTCTTCTGCGCAACACAAATGAGCGTTTTCGCGGCACCAACGACCTGACATATGCGTCGAACGGCGACCTCTATTTCACCGATCAGGGCACATCGGACCTGATCGACCGATCGGGCCGCGTGTTCTGCCTGCGGGCCAATGGTACCCTCGATCTCATCTGCGACCATCTCCCCAGTCCAAATGGGCTGGTCCTCAATCCCGATGAGAATGTGCTGTTTGTCGGCCTCACGCGGGACAATGCGGTCTGGCGAATGCGGCTCAATGACAATGGCCGCGCCGATCAGGTGGGACGCCTGATACGCCTGTCGGGTGGCACCGGCCCCGACGGGATGGCCGCAGATGCAGACGGAAACATCCGCGTCTGCCATGTCGGGTTTGGTGCGATCTGGGTTTTCACTCCGACCGGCGAACCGCTGTACCGCGTGAATTCCTGCAAAGGGCTTGCGATCACCAATTGCGCCTTTGGCGGACCCGACAATCGCACCCCCTACATCACGGAATCATCAAGCGGCTGCGTCCTGACAGCAGAACTTCCAACACCGGGGCGGGTGCTCTACGCCCATATGTAAGCTTCGGAGCTACTCTGCCGCGGCTTTGGTCTCCGCTTCCAGAATCTCATAGACCACCGCGCACTCGTCTTCGAGGCGACCGGCCTTCTCAATCTTCTTGTAGTAGTCATTGCACAGTCGGAGGATCGGTGCGGACAGACCAAGTTCATCAGCCTGTTCCTCAACAATATCGAGATCTTTCCAAAGCAGTTTGCTCGGGCCTGCGCAGGGCTGCCAGGCACGATCCTTGATAATGCCGGAGCGAATATTGAAAACGGTCGACCCGGCCGCACTGGGTCCGACGATATCGATCATCAATTGTGGGTCGAGCCCCATTGAGGCCCCGAACAGCATGCCTTCTGCCAACGCGACAGTATTGGCACCGACCATGAAGTTGATCATGAGCTTCAGTTTGATGCCGGTCCCATAGTCGCCAACATAAAATGTCTTTGGACAGATCTTCTCGAGAACCGGTTTCACCGCGTTGCAGCGCGCCTCATCCCCGCTCATCATGATGACGCCGTTGCCGGCACGGATGATCGGCTGGGTACCACTGACCGGACAATCAAGAATAGACGCCGGCGTTGCATCAACCAGCGCCTTGATCTCTTCCTTCACGGCGACACCAAAGGTGTTCATCTCGATGAGGGCCAAACCATCATGCGCACCAGCCAGCAGCCCATCCGGGCCCTCAAGAGCGGTCCTCGCAGATTCCACATTGGGAAGTGCCGAAATCACAATATCTGAGACTTCTGCGAGCTCACGGGCCGTTTCGACGAGTTTTCCGCCAACATCAGGGAAATCTTCCGTACTCGGCCGGCGCACCGCAATGCACTCATAACCTTCGGGCATCAGTTTTTCTGCAGCCACACGTCCGATCAGTCCAAGACCAAGAATTCCGACCTTCTCCGCCATGTTTTCCTCCGGTTTAGGGTGCGTTGCCCAATACAGCTTCGCGAAAGCGCGATCTCAACCAAGGCCCATCGCGCGCAGGCAGCACGCGTGGATAGTCCCGCGCATCAATTTTGATATTGGCAAACAGCGGCCCGTCGGTCCGATGCAGACGTTCGGCCAGCGTGCCCACCGCGTTCATATCGCGAATGTCCTCAGGTGCATCAAGACCACAGGCTCGGGCGACACCAGTCAGGTTCACACCATGGGCAATTGCTGTCGGCTGCGCACCTGTTTCGCCATAGCGTTCATTATCGAGAACGACAACGGACAGATTGGCCGGCTGCTTGGCCCCAATTGTCGCCAGGGTCCCCATCCCCATCAGCATATCGCCATCGCCCGTGATCGCGACCACAGGACGGTTCGGCTGGGCCAGCGCCAGACCCAGTGCCAGCGCCGCCGTGCCGCCCATAGCACCCCAAAGGTAGAAATTGCGGGGATCATCACCGGCAGCCGCGACATCATAAGTTGCCGATCCCAACCCGGTGACGACCAGAAGGTCACCCCGGTCGCGCAAGAGACGCGCGACGGTTTCGCGGCGATCAAGCAATGGCGGGTTGTCTGTCATCTCAGTCCTCCGCCTCAAAATCCTTACGGCCAATCAAGCGCTGGGACAAAAGCACCGCAGATGCCAGCATCCCGTCATAGGATTGCGCGATGGCGGCCTCAAGCGTCGACGCCGCCAGATCGGGTTCATCGACGCGGTGCACCTGCACATTCATCCGCGTCAGCACGTCAGGCGTCGCGAGGCCCATCGGCGCCTGCCACGGATTGAACTCGCCCCACTCCCCACGCATCGTGATCAGAGATACAAATGGCATGCGGCAGTTTTCAAGCAGAGAAAGCATGTTCACGCAGTTGCCAACGCCAGATGACTGCATCAACAACACGCCCCGGTCCCCGCCGAGCCAGGCACCGGACAGAAGTGCAATCCCATCTTCCTCCGTGGTCAGAACAGTTGTTTCCATATCCGGATTGGTAGTGCAGAGATCGATGAGGCGGGAATGGCCTGCATCGGGCACATAAGCGATCTGGCGCACCTTCTGGCGCAGAAGAACGTCAAACAGGCTATCTGGCCAGCTCTTGCTCATTGGCTGCCTCCCAGCGCCTGCAACTGCACGCGCGCGGACATCAATCGTGCGGCCTGCACTTCAACGTCATTCTCCATCCGGGCCAAAGGCGCAGCGATTCCGATCCCGAACACATCGCCGTAAACTTCAGCTGTGGTGGCAAGCCCCATCACATCGACCACATTCTCACCGCGCGTGATGAAGTAACCTTTGGCAATGCCCTCAATCAGATCGGCCTCAAGAGTTTCCCGCGCCGTAATCGTTTTGGGGGTGTGCAGGTCCAGCGGCAGACGTGCGATCTGAGCCAAACGCTCACCCGAACTCAAACGGCCAAGAAACGCCTTCCCGATGGCGCTCGAATGCAGTGGTTTGATATCGCCGGCACCCGCCGAATAGCGAACAGTCTGACCGCCTTCGTACACATCAAGATAGAGGATTGCCTCACCTTGTCGGCGGCCCAGCAGAACGGTCTCATTTGTCTCGTCGCGCAGGGCTTCAAGAATCGGCACCATGCTCTCGAGCACAGGATCATGCGCGGAGATCACCGTGGCAATTTCAAGCAGTCGCTTGGTCGGGTAGATCGCGCGTGTCTGTTCGGAGGTATAGAGGTATCCCATCGCACTCAGGGTTCGAACCAGCCCATGACAACTGCTGATGGGCGCTGAGAGACTCTCCGAAATCTGCGTGAGCGTCATCGGCCCCTTTCGACGCGCAAAGGCCTCGAACAGGTTGACGGTACGAACCGCAGTTTTTACGCCTTCATTCATATTCATGAAAATGATTTTGGAATGACGAAACATTGGGGTCAACCCATTTGGGCCGAACCGCACCAGAATGCAAAACAGCAATAAAACCTTAACGCAATCAGTGGATTGTCTTTCCACTGCCGATTTTATCGGCGTTATATGAGACGCATGCTGTGCTGGACACGCTGATTAACGAGATTCCCGGGCAGGACGACACGAGCTCGGCCTATGATTACGACCTCGTCGTTCTGGGCTCTGGGCCGGCCGGGCAGCGCGCCGCAATTCAGGCAGCCAAGCTCGGAAAACATGTCGCGGTTATCGAGAAACGCGCCGTTGTCGGCGGTGTCTGCATAAATACAGGCACCATTCCGTCAAAAACCCTGCGCGAGGCCGCCTTGCACCTCTCCGGGTTTCTGCATCGCAATGCCTACGGCTCATCCTACGCGGTGAAGACCGACATCACGATGCAGGACCTGATGGTTCGCACCGATCATGTTATTCGCACCGAAATTGACGTCACCCATCACCAACTGCGGCGCAACGGTGTTGAGGTTATCTCGGCCTCTGCTGCTTTCTCAGGGGCCCACACGATCCTTCTCGATTTCGCAGATGGTCGCGGCGAGCGGGAAATCTCCACCGACAAGGTGGTGATCGCGGTCGGCACAGAATGCACCCGCGCGGCCGATATTCCCTTTGACGGGAAGACGATATTCACCAGTGATGACATTCTGAGCCTGGAAGAAATTCCGCGTTCACTGGCCATTATTGGGGCCGGGGTTATCGGACTGGAATACGCAACGATTTTTGCGACACTGGGCGTCCGGGTCACACTGATCGACAAACGCCCGACCCTGCTCGATTTTGTGGATGGAGAGATCACTGACGCGCTGGCCTATCTGATGCGCCAACACCGGGTTGCCCTGCGGCTGGGTGAAGGCGTTGAGAGCGTGCGCCGCTGTGATGATGGAAACGGCCCCCGGGTCCGCATCGATCTCGAAAGCGGCAAGCAGGTCTTCACCCAGAAGGCGCTTTATAGTATCGGGCGCACCGGCGCGACGGAAAACCTGAACCTCGACGCCGCTGGGTTGACGACCGATGAACGCGGCCGTCTCTCCGTCAACGACAATTACCAAACCCATGTTGAGAACATCTACGCCGCCGGAGACGTGATCGGCTTCCCGAGCCTGGCCTCCACCTCCATGGAACAGGGTCGCCTCGCCTCCTGTCATGCCTTCGGAGAGAGTGCCAGTTCCTTCGCGCAGCTGTTCCCCTACGGGATCTATACGATCCCGGAAATCTCCGTGGTTGGCGCCAATGAAGAGGAACTCACCCGCGCTGGCGTGCCTTACGAGGTCGGCAAAGCGTTCTACCGCGAAATCGCGCGCGGCCAGATCATCGGCGACCACACTGGCATGCTGAAGATTCTGTTTCACATCGAAACCCGCGAGGTGCTGGGTGTCAGCATCCTGGGTGAAGGGGCTGCCGAACTGATCCATATCGGACAGGCCGTGATGGCCCATAAAGGCACGATCGACTATTTCGTGGACACGGTGTTCAATTATCCGACCCTGGCCGAATGCTACAAGACCGCCGCCTTCGACGGCCTGAACCGGCTGGAATAGGCGCACACCGTCATACCCGGGCTGGACCCGGGTACCTCAACGCACATCGAGACAAGATGCGCGGATCAGGTCCGCGCATGACGATTATTCTGGGCTAGTGCATTCCCAGCGCAGCTTCAGACCGGTCGAGGATCAGCGGCACGACTAGGTCTTCCTCATCATCGAGATGGCGCTTCAGGCCCTTGTCCAATGCGGCCAGATCATCGCCCATGCGCGGGACCAGCCCCATGACATCGTCGGGCTTTTCCTGAATGGCCGCGTCCAGCGCGATAATTGTGTCATAGGCCCCGCGCAACAGGTCATGGATCACCTCGTGATCGCCCTCCAACAGCGCCACACCCTTCTCCATGCGCGGGTCCGCCTGCGAAAGCAGCGGGAAATAGTGATATTCCTCGACCTTGTGATGGGTATCGAGTTCGCCGAGAAAGAAGCTCGCGCGTGGCATGAACCACTCATGGAAGCCCTTGGGATCCACTTGCGCAGCGGCAAGCTTTTCGCACGCATCGATCAGCCCTTCCCCGAATTCCCGGAACATCTTGTGCCGTGCCAGCCAGAACTGACACCACTGTCCATTGTTGGGATGGCCTTCCCAGGTCGGACGTGGATGCTCGGCCAGCAGAAAGGCATAATCGCCCGGCAAGGCGGTGCGACGGTCGAGGGCAAGTTCGGCGGGGATTGATCCAGACATGATGGATCCGGGATACACGAAGCTTGCGTGCGAGGCAAAGTCCGGCACGTCCCCCACCTCACCCGGTTCGCTGGCGCTCACCACCCTCTCCTCCCGGGAGGAGAGGGTCAGCTGCTTCTCCCTCTCCTCCTTGGGAGGAGAGGGCCGGGGTGAGGTGGGGGTTCACACCGGTTGCGGGCGCGAACGTCATTCGCCACACTCCGCGGCAATTATTTTGGGAGGGGAACGACCATGGATTATCGGATTTTCAACAGTGACGAGATCGACCACCAGCAATGCTATCGCCTGCTGATCGGCTCGATCGTGCCACGGCCCATCGCCTGGGTGAGCTCCATGGATGAGGACGGTGTCCCCAACCTTGCGCCGTTCAGCTTCTTCTCCATCGTTTCCCATTACCCACCATTGGTCACGATCACAGTCGGCGAGAAGGAAAAACACCACAAGGACACATCGGCCAACATCGCGGCCACCAAAGGCTACGTCATTCACACGGTGACCGAAGGCTGGGAAAATCAGATGAACGAGAGTTCGGCCAGCCTGCCCCGCAATGTCAGCGAGTTCGAGCATATCGGGATCGAGACCGAGCCGTCAGACCTCGTCGACGCCCCGCGCATCAAGGGCTGCCCTGTCGCGATGGAATGCGAATACCAGCAGACCCTGGAGTTCGGCGATGACTGGAAGACCTATGTGGTGATCGGCAAGGTGCTGCGCTGGCATGTGCGCGAGGACCTGATGCTGGACGACAAATACGTCAATCCGCATCTGCTCAAACCCATCGGCCGCCTCGGCGGCCCCCGCTACTGCCACACCGACGATATCTTCGAAATGCAGGCCCCCTATGTGCAGCCCGATATCGGCCACCCGAACACCGGTGAGCGGAACTAGCGGCGGGACACAATACCGGCACTTGGATTCCCGCAACAATTTTGGGCATGCCGAAGTTCATTGCCTGAGTTGAATTCACCTCATCCAATTCCAGCGCCACAAAAACCATTTTCTGAATAGCAATTTCTGGACCTCCACCGAGCAACGCGATTAAATCACTGAGCCGCTCAACCAATGGGTCGCACTCCACTCCAATAACGTGCCAAGCACCAGCGGGATCGACGCTACTACCGCGAAAATGCCAAACCATTTGATGCCGTACAATCTCGTGAAAAAGTACAAGAACACGAGAAAGAGATGCACGAGAGCGGAAATTGAAATCCCATACACTGGAGATACCAATAGAGAATCACCGAGCAGGAAAATGACGATCAAAGTCTGAGCCAACAAAAAATAGCTTCGACCCGGCTGGCGGGAGAAATCGGCGAGGGAAGGCAGGCGAAGGATCATGACACAAACGCAAACGGCCCCGACTAAGCCGTCTTCTCTTCCACGAGACCCAGCTCTGCAATCGTTACTTCACGCATGGCGAATTTCTGGATTTTTCCCGTGACGGTCATCGGGAAGTCATCGACGAACTTTACGTAGCGCGGGATTTTCTGGTGGGCGATCTGGCCCTGGCAGAAATCGCGGATATCCTCATCCGTGGCGGTTTCGCCATCCACGAGTTTAACCCAGGCGCAAAGTTCCTCGCCGTATTTGGCGTCCGGCACGCCGATCACCTGCACGTCTGCGATCTTGGGATGGCGGTAGAGATACTCCTCGATCTCGCGCGGATACAGGTTCTCCCCGCCCCGGATCACCAAATCCTTGATCCGGCCGACGATGTTGAAATAGCCGTCTTCGTCCATGGTCGCGAGGTCGCCGGTGTGCATCCAGCCGGCATCGTCGATGGCTTCCGCGGTTTTCTCGTCATTGTTCCAGTAGCCGCGCATCACCAGATAGCCGCGGGTGCAGAACTCGCCAGTCGCCCCGACCGGAACAATACGGCCGGCCTCGTCGACAATCTTTACCTCCACATGGGGCAGCGCACGGCCCACCGTGGAGACGCGGCGTTCGAGCTCGTCATGGACACTTGTTTGGGTCGAACCCGGGCTGGTTTCGGTCATGCCATAGGCAATCGTCACCTGCTCCATATGCATCTTGTCGATCACCCGGCGCATGACTTCGACCGGACAGGGCGAGCCCGCCATCACGCCGGTGCGCAGACTGGTCAGATCGAAGCTTTCAAATTCGGGGTGGTCGAGCTGGGCGATGAACATCGTCGGCACACCATAAAGCGAGGTGCAGCCTTCCGCGGCGATGGTCTCGAGGGTGGCCAGCGGGTCGAACGCATCGGACGGATAGACCATGGCCGAACCGTGGGTCACAGCCGCCAGATTGCCGATCACCATGCCGAAACAGTGGTAGAGCGGCACCGGAATACAGATGCGGTCAGCCTCGCTGTATTCCAGCGTCTCGCCCAGAAAGAGGCCGTTGTTGAGAATGTTGTGGTGGGTGAGCGTTGCACCCTTGGGGGCGCCGGTGGTGCCCGAAGTAAACTGGATGTTGATCGGGTCATCGAACTGGAGCGTCGGGGCCAGCGCTTCGATGGCCGCGTGACCCGCCTTTGTCCCCATCGCCATCACATCCGCAAAGGCATAGGTGCCGGGGATGTCAGATTCACCAATCTGAACAACGGTCTTCAGATGCGGCAGGGCTTTCGCCGAAAGTTCTCCCGGCGCGGCGCTGTCGATCTCAGGCGCAAGCTCGCGCAGCATGCCGAGATAGTCACTGGTCTTGAACCGCACCGCCGTCACCAGCGCCGCGCATTCGACCTTGTTCAGGGCATATTCGAGTTCGGACAGGCGATAGGCCGGGTTGATATTGACCAGCACCAGGCCGGCCTTGGCCGTGGCGAACTGGGTGATCGTCCATTCCGCACAATTGGGAGACCAGATACCGATGCGTGACCCCGGCGCGAGCCCCAGTGTCAGCAATCCGGCGGCAAAGTCATCGACGCGTGCCTTGAGGTCATTCCAGGTCCATGCAATCCCCTGGTGCCGGGAGATCAAAGCATCGCTGTCGCCCCAACGGGTGCAGGCAGCGTCAAAATGCTGGCCGATCGTATCGCCGAGCAGCGGCACGTCTGAGGCGCCATGAACGTAGCTTTGTTGCAACTTCATTCCGCTTCCCCTGCTCCCAACCTCGAACCTGTATCCCCGGAAACCCGCGCGGCCTCCCCCAAAAGGTTCATCACCTGTTAACGCGACTCTGTCACAAAACAACAATTGAATTATGCCGTAAAGGACCGCCCCTCATAGCGGAATATTTCTATGCCGCTTGCCCTTCGTCGCCTCGGAAACTCCCTTGGCGGCCCGATCCGATACCTCAAACGACGGCGGCCATTATGGTCCCGGCGCGATCCCGCGACAGATGGGGATTCGCGGACTCATAGCATTCAGGACGTGCGTGGAACGGGTGACAGTGCAATCCCCGGAAACGGAAGCGCCGACACGCCGGCCCTGACCTGGAGCGACGACCGCATCGCGTTCTGCAGGCGGTTGTGGGGCGACGACGCCGAAGACACATCCATTGAGCCGGGCGGCAGTGCCTACTATCGAGAACTGCTTCAGGCCGCGGCCATCAGTTCCTCCAAAGTCACGCTCGACCTGTCTGCCAGCCTTGGCGGCGGTCTGCGCCACATGGCAGACAAACTGAACTTGTGGATGACAGGAATGGAAGCCGACCCCGAGCTCGCCAAACGTGCCATGGCTCTCTCGGTGAAACAGAAGCTCGCCAAGAAAGCACCGGTTTCCAACTATGACCCCGCGAAACTTGACCTTCCGAAAAACAAGTATCACGCCGTGATTATGCGCGAGCGCCTTCACCGGGTCGCAAGCAAGGCAGATATGCTTAAAACGATCCAGGCATCCCTCAAAGCCGACGGCTACTTTGTGCTGACCGATTTCGCGCTGCCCAATGAATCCGCACGCACGGCCAAATCGGTGACCTCTTGGTTGGACCTGCAAAATGACCCGATCACCCTCTGGACGACCGAAGATTACAAACAGGCCCTCTCCGAACTCGATTTCAAACCCAGCATATTTCAGGACGAGAGTGCACAGTATCGTGCGTTGATACTGCGGGGCTGGGCGCGCCTGGTCGGCGGGCTCGAACGCCCTGAGCTCTCCCGAGCCTTCGTGGACACCATGATGCGCGAAGCAACCTATTGGGTTCGTCTGGAACGCGCACTGGCGCGCGGTGAGTTGATTTATCTTCACACATTGTGTGTTGCCCGGAAGCCGAAACCAGAACCCGCCTGACAACGCAGCGCGAATACACCACAAACGAAAACCCCACCCCCGTTACCGGGGATGGGGCTCCGCTACATCCATCAAGGCGGTTCGGGTTTAACCGATGGCCTTCACGTCTGCGAGTGTCTTCTCGGGCTCGGGGCGCGAGGTGTAGTTCGGGTCGATATCCGTGGCCCGAACGATGCCGTCACTGCTGACCACGATGCGCGCAGGCATCGGAAGGGTCCAGCTGTCGTCACCATTCGTCTCTTCCATGGGCAGCTTGAAGCCCTGGTAGATTTTCTTCACTTCGGCCGGAACCTCGAAACGCAGGCCAAGTTCGGCTGCATATTCGTTGCCCGGGTCACTCAACATATCGAACTCGATACCGTGCTTCTCGATCATACCCTGGCTGAAGGAAGCCAGTTGGGGTGTCAGCGCGACAACAATTGCGCCGGCGGCTTTAAATTGGTCGTTCGTTGCTTGCATAGCGTACAGCTCTGCATTGCAATAGGGTCACCAATGGCCGCGGAAAACTGTGAGAACCAGCGTCCCTTTGGCGAGCAGGTCAGCCGAACTGACGTCTTCACCGTTGGCATTCTTGAGAGTGAAAGACGGCAGCTTGTCGCCGACCTTGATGGTCCGGTCCATAATTCCGGATTCGCGAAGTTCGTTGGTGGCACGCCCCATCGTGGCGCGCACCTCCTCCGGCATCCGCTTGGCACCCGCGGCGCTAATCTCCGCGAGTTGTTCCTGCAGGCTCATATAGGCCTCCTGTTTTGGTTACGATAAAAAAGCACCTATAAGCTAAGCTTGATCCCGGTGAACGGCCACCATTGCGATGGCATTTTCCGGCACAAGTCCTTTAACCCAGTTGAAATTCAGTATCCGAGGAAAAGACATGAGCGACCCGATCCAGATTCGCATGGGCGGCTACGGACCCGAAACCACCACCCACAGCCGCGCCCTGAAGTTCATCGGCGACAAGCTCGAAGCCCAGTTCGGCGACGGCGTCGACATCAAATACATCTGGAACATCATGGATTTCGGCTATCGCGCCGATGAAATCCTCTGGCTGACCGAATGTGGCATCCTGACCATGTCCTATCAGTCGACGGCCTATCTGACCGACCGGGTGCCCGAACTCGGCTTTGTGGACCTGCCGTTCCTGTTTCCCAATCTGGATCATGCACGTGCCGCCTTTGATGGTGATCTCGGCCGCTATCTCGATACCTGCATTGAGCGCGAATACAACTACCGCATGCTCGGTTATTTCGAGAACGGCTTCCGCCATATCTCCAACAAGGAACGGGCGATCCACCTTCCAGAGGACCTCGACGGCCTGAAAATCCGGATGCTGCCCAGCGACACCCATGTCCGGACCTTCGACTTGCTAGGTGCCGTGCCCCTGCGCATGGATCTGACCGAAGCCATCGAGGGCGTCATCGACGGTTCGCTGGATGCACAGGAAAACCCGCTCGCCAACACTGTCACCTATGGCGTGCACAAATATCATCACTTCCACACGCTCAGTGGTCATTTCTATCTCTCCCGCGGGGTCTATGGGCATCGTGAGAGCGTGGATGGCTGGCCCGAAGAACTTCGCACCGCCATGCGGGCTGCCGTGCAGGAGGCGACCGCCTACCAGCGTGGACTGGCCGTTGCAGAAGAAGAAATCTCGCAGCAGGCACTGGTTGCGGAAAACTGTGAAATCACAGAACTTTCTGACGAAGAACGTTCGGCATTCCGGGCCGCTGTCGCTCCGATGTACGATGAAGCTCGGGCACAGTTCGGCAATACAATGTTCGACCTGCTGGAGGGGTAACCTGCCAGGGGGCCGTGAGGCCGTTTAGCGGCACCGGCCCCTCGCAGCATGGTCCTGTGGCTCAACATGACGACCGCAGACGACATACAATAGGGGTTTGCAGGTCGTGTGGAAGAAGTGGCGAATTCTCAGACTGCGTTTGTCGCTCTGGCCGACGGTTTTTCGGCCTCGGCAACCCATTGTTCAATCTTGGCAAACATGTCGTCCGAGCGGATTGGCTTTTCAATATAATCGTTCATCCCCGCAGCGATGAAACGTTCCCGGTCTCCCTTCAGGGCATGGGCCGTGACGCCGATAATCGGAATATTCGCCACCGATCCCGCGAACTCACGCACACGCCCTGTGGCCTCAATGCCATCCATCACGGGCATCTGCACATCCATCAGGACGATATCAAAGGGCAGGTCTCGCAACGCGCGGAGTGCCTCCTGACCGTTGGCCACAAGTTCGACGCGATAACCCCGTTTCTTGAGTACGGTGCTGATGATCAACTGATTTGTCGCATTGTCCTCGGCCACCAGCACTCTGGTTGAAGTTGAAGAAGCCTCGACCGGAGCAGTCTGTTGAGCCGCACCAATCGTTGTCACTTCAGCCGTCTGCGTAACGGGGACTTGCTGCAATTCAGTGCCTTCGCCCCACCAGCACAGGGCTTCGCGCAAGGCTCCCGGGCGGAGCGGTTTTGGCAACGCATGATCAAACCCGCTCTGGCGTGCTTTTCCATCGGTATTCACCACGCCGGATGAGGAGGACAACACCAGTGTCATACCGGCATCCCATCCCCGGTCACGAATCATGGCGCAAAGATCGATACCGTCCGTGCCGGGCATCATGTGGTCCAGAATCGCGAGTTCAAAAGGCTGACCACATTCCAGGGCCACTTCAATTCTCGACAACGCGGACTGTGCGCTCATCGCGGTCGTGACCTCGGCACCCAGCGAAAGCAGTTGCCGTTCGAAGATCATACGGTTGGTCTCGTTGTCATCGACAATCAAGACACGACACCCCGCGAGCGAGGCTTCAACCTCACCAGCCCAGCGTTGCTGCGGGTGGCTCAGTGGCAATGTCAGCGTAAACCAAAAGACAGAACCACCTTCCGGTCGCGCATCAACACCTATCGCCCCTCCCATCAATTCGATCAAACGCCTGCAGATCGTAAGACCCAACCCGGTTCCGCCATGCGCGCGGGTCACAGAGCCATCGGCCTGGGCAAACTGTCCGAAAATACGCTCACGGGCCTCCTCGGGAATGCCCATCCCGGTATCCGAGACCTGAAACCGCAACGTGACGTTGTCATTATCCAAATCGGGCTGTCCGGTCACCTCGACCATGACACCACCGCGTTCGGTAAACTTGATCGCATTGTGAATGAGGTTCAGCAGGATCTGACGCAACCGGCCATCATCGCCGACAAAGGTCTTTGAAATCGACGGATCAACAAACACGGAAAGATCCAGAGACTTGGCCTGCGCCGAAGCCGCCAAGAGGTCAACAGTGCCATCCAGAAGGTCAATGACATCAAATTCGACCGCCTCGATCTCCAGGCTTCCCGCCTCAATTTTTGAGAAATCAAGTATGTCGTTCAGAACCCGCAGCAGCGATTCACCCGACATCGAAATGGTGCTGACATAGGAAGCCTGCTCTTCATCGAGATCCGTATCAATCAACAGCCCGGCTGTCCCGAGAACGCCGTTGAGTGGCGTGCGGATTTCATGACTCATATTGGCAAGGAATTCGGATTTCGCCTGCTCCGCGGCTACCGCGCGGTCGCGTTCCTCTGACAGCATCTGGTTTCGCGTACGGACCGTACGGACCATCGCGAGCAACGCCAATCCCGGTAACAACAGCGCCAGAAGAACAAGTGCTCCGATCTCCAGACCAAATATCTCAAATTCCTGATTGATCGCAGCTGCATTCGCTGTCTGGTCTACATAAACCTCAACAATGGCAATCGTCTTGCCGTCGCGAATCACTGGGGCGTAACTTTCGGCATACACATCGGGTCGGTTTTCGTTCGCCCGGCCATCCGCGACCACCGTGAAGGGTTTTCCGCTCGAAAGAACCGACACCGCCATGGAATTGTGTTCACTAAGTGTCTTGCTATTGGCAGACTCCGTATTGAGATCATCAGAGACGAGCCGAAGGTGACCTTCGGAATCAAAAAGTTTGAAGCGAAAGACGTCTCCGAATTGCCGTGCACGGTCCAGAAAGGCCTCTTCGTCCGGCCGAATAGACGCGCCCGCGGCGATCTCCTCAATACGGTCCAGTTCGCCGCCCAAATAATTTGCCCATCCCATCGAAATGCTTTCCGCATTGTCGGCCACAATGCGATTGGAGGCATGGCTGAGGATGAAAGCTCCAGAGATAACGATGACGACAAGTGCAACAGGCATCATCGCCACGACAGCAATGACGCGCGAACGCGACCAAAAATCCATGGAAAAACCCTTCTGATATCACGGGTATCAAAGCACGCGCAGAGTAAACAACTCCCTAACGGGGAGAACACTTCCCTGTGGAGAAAATTGGTAGGCCCGGCAGGATTCGAACCTGCGACATAACCGTTATGAGCGGTCCGTTCTAACCAGCTGAACTACGGGCCCGTTGCACCAAGTTGGGAGAGTTTTCTATAGCACACAGCACAAAAGAAAAGAGGCCGGTTTAAAAACCGACCTCCAAATTCTTATCAGAACAAAAACCTAGTGGTCCAGGAAGCTCCGCAGCTTGCGCGAGCGTGACGGATGCTTGAGCTTGCGCAGGGCCTTGGCTTCGATCTGACGAATACGTTCGCGGGTGACCGAGAATTGCTGCCCGACCTCTTCCAGCGTGTGATCGGTGTTCATGCCGATCCCGAAGCGCATGCGAAGCACACGTTCCTCACGTGGGGTGAGTGAAGCCAGCACACGGGTTGTCGTCTCGCGCAGGTTTGACTGGATTGCAGCGTCCACCGGCAGAACCGCGTTTTTGTCCTCGATGAAATCACCCAGATGAGAATCTTCCTCATCACCAATCGGGGTTTCCAGCGAGATCGGCTCCTTGGCGATCTTGAGAACCTTGCGCACTTTCTCAAGTGGCATGTGCAGGCGGCCCGACAACTCTTCGGGGGTCGGCTCGCGACCAATCTCATGAAGCATCTGACGTGAAGTGCGCACCAGCTTGTTGATCGTCTCGATCATGTGGACCGGGATACGGATCGTACGGGCCTGATCGGCAATCGAGCGGGTGATCGCCTGACGAATCCACCAGGTGGCATAGGTCGAGAACTTGTAACCGCGGCGATACTCGAATTTGTCGACCGCCTTCATCAGGCCGATATTGCCTTCCTGAATGAGATCGAGGAACTGCAGGCCACGGTTGGTGTATTTCTTGGCAATCGAGATCACGAGACGCAAATTGGCCTCGACCATCTCCTTCTTGGCGCGGCTGGCTTCCTTCTCACCCTGCTGGACCGTCTGAACGATCCGGCGCAGTTCGGTGATGGGCAGGCCGACGCGAACGGAAATCTCCATGATCTCCTTGCGGATGGCCCGGATTTCATCGCCGTTCTTGTCGGCGAACTTTTTCCAGCCCTTGCGTTTCAGACGTCCCACACGGCTGACCCAACGCGGATCAAGCTCATTGGTCATATACTCTTCAAGGAAATCGGTCCGCGCCACGCCGGCATCCAGCGCCATACGCAGCAACTTGCCTTCAAAGCTCGTCAGACGACGGTTGAGACCATAAAGCTCATCCACAAGGGCTTCGATCCGGCCATTGTTCAGCCGCACCTGCTCCATGTACTCGACCAGCTCATGCTGCAGCTTGGCGTAGCGCTTCTCCTGCGGATTCGAGAGTTGGTCCGACTTGTTCTTCAGCCCGGCGAGGCGTTGCTCCTGAAGCTTGCGGAGCTTCTTGTAGGTCTTGTCGATCGTATCGAAGAGCTCAAGAACTTCGGGCTTGAGCTTGGCTTCCATCGCCGCGAGGGAGAGGTTTGCGCCTTCATCCTCATCGTCTTCGTCGTCATCGGTGTTGTCGTTGTCAGCGCCGGTCTTGTTTTTGGACTCCTCGGCCTTTTTCTTTTCTTCTTCCGCTTTCCGCGCGTTGGCGCCGCCATTGGCGGAATTGTCCTCGCCCGGTCCACCGCTATGGGTGGCATCCAGATCGATCACGTCGCGGAGCAGAATCTGCTCCTTCTCCAGCGCATCGCGCCAGGCGATGATCGCGCGAATGGTCAGCGGCGATTCACAAATCGAGCCGATCATCTTTTCGCGGCCGGCTTCAATACGCTTGGCGATCGCGATCTCACCCTCGCGGGAGAGCAATTCCACAGAACCCATTTCACGCAGATACATGCGCACAGGGTCATCGGTGCGGCCCAGATCTTCTTCACGCGTGGTGCGCGTCTTGGTCGGAACCGTTGTGGCAACTTCCTGCTTTTCTGCAGCATCACCCTTCGCGGTTGCGCCCTTGGCACCCTTGTCGCCCGCGTCGTCTTTTTCTTCTTCCTCGACGACGTTGATACCCATCTCGGAAAGCTGGGCCAGAACGTCCTCAATCTGCTCGGAGGAGACCTGTTCCTGCGGCAGGGTTTCGTTCAGCTCGTCATAAGTGATGAACCCGCGCTCTTTGCCGCGCGCGATCATCTTCTTCACGCCCTGAACCGAACCATCCATCAACGGACCATCAGGCGTGTCTTCGCTCTCTTCGGTCTCTGCTTCCTGAGCTTCGTTTCGTGCCATAAGTATCCCTCGCTGCGGCGCTCAATCGTGAGCGCGCATTCGCTCGATCAAAATTCTTGTCTTAGAGTCCGCCTGCACCCGACTCTTCGCGTACCAGATTCAACAATTTGTTGCTCTTCGGTTCGCTCATGTCGTCTGCAAGCTCCCTTTTTGCTTCCGCGCGATCGGCAACCATCCGTCCACGCCCATAACGCAGCAGCATCTCATTCAATGCTGCGCGTGCATCCGTAACTGTTGCTTCCGGCCCCGCAAACGAAGCCTGACGATACACTTGCGCATGCAGCACACCCGCCAACAGCCTATCGTATCCATCTTCGATCAAATGGCGCTGAAGGTCCCGAGTGTCAAGCACTGGCGCGGTAAAGGCGAGGTTTAAAATCACCTGAAGCAAACTGTCAAGTTCCCTGCTTTGCAGGGAAATTTCGTTCAGGGCCTCAATTGAGTCATGAATCAGGTCCGGATGGTTGATCAAAGTGGCGATCAGAGCCCTCTCCTGCATCGCTTTCATGGCCCCGATATCGCCGCGCGCGCCCAATCCGGGGGCCAAAACCGGCTTTTTGGGGCCCCATTTGCCGCCCTTTTGACCAGCTGATCTGCCGGGGCCACCGCGCGGCTGGAAAAACAAGTCCCGCAGTCGCTGCCGGAAACTTTGCTGATAATGATATTTCACGCCCTCATCCGCAATCACGGCGATCCGGCCGTTTATCCGACGCTCGAGGTCGGCGCGACGTTCCGGGGTATCGTGGGGAGACGCCGAAGATTCTGTTTGCCAGATCACATCGGCGAGCTGACGGGCACTGCCCATGATATGACGAAATCCGTCGGCGCCCCGGGACTGCACAAGTGAATCCGGGTCTTCGCCAGCGGGCAAGCCCATAAAGCGCAAGGTTTTGCCCGGCTTGAGCAATGGCAGGGCTCGTTCGGCAGCCCGCAGGGCCGCGCGCTCGCCAGCCGTATCCCCATCAAAACACAACACCGGTTCGTCGGCGACGCGCCACAGCAAACCAATCTGCTCTTCCGTGACCGCTGTTCCCAGCGGTGCGACGGCGTTGGGCAACCCGGCCTGAGCCAGCGCGATCACATCGGTATAACCTTCCGCCACAATGACCGTCCCCAGATCACGTGAAGCTTCCCGGGCCATAGCGAAATTGTAGAGATTGCGTCCCTTGTGGAAGAGCGGCGTCTCAGGCGAGTTCAGATATTTGGGCTGACCATCGCCGAGAATGCGCCCGCCAAACGCGATCACCCGGCCGCGGCCATCAGAAATCGGGAACATCACCCGATTGAAAAAATAGTCCCGCGGATCCCCGCCCCCCTCGGGCAGCTTGATCAACCCGGCTTCAACCAATTGGTCTTTCCGAATGCCCTTGGCCTCCATGGCCTGCAGCAATCGCCCACGACCATCGGGTGAATAGCCCAGCCGAAACGTCCGAATGGTTTCTTCGGTAAATCCACGCCCCCGCAGATAATCAAGCGCCTCGCGGCCGCCGGTCTGGCGCAGATTGTCCTCGTACCAGGCACAAACCTGTTCAACGACGTCATAGAGCGTGTTGCGAACCTTTGCCCGCTCGCGTTCTTCCGGCGAGGACTGAGGCACCTGCAGACCCGCCTGGGACGCCAGTCGCTCGACGGCCTCAGGAAAGCTCAGGCCTTCGGTCTCCATAACAAAGGTGATCACATCGCCATGCTGGCCACAGCCAAAGCAATGATAGAAGGCCTTCTCGTCATTGACCGTGAAGGACGGCGTCTTCTCATTGTGGAAGGGACACAATCCGGAATGCTCTCGCCCCTTGCGGACCAGACGCACCTTTCGCCCGACGACCTCCGATACCGGAAGGCGCGCACGCAACTCATCGAGAAATTGCGGCGGAAAGGCCATGACACTTCTTTGTAAGGACTGATGACAATCCGAAGACTACCGCGTCGCGGAGTCGGCGGCGATGCCTGAATAACGGGGATAAAGCGGTGGGGCTGAACTAGCCGCCCAAACGCGCCTTCACAATGCCGCTGGCACGCCCGAAATCCATCTGCCCGGCGTAATTGTCACGCAGGGCCCCCATCACACCACCCATATCCTTGAGGCCGGTCGCCCCAAGATCGGCAATGGTCTTTTCCACGGCAGCTTCAGTGGCCGCCGCATCAAGTTGTTCGGGCAGAAACCGCTGAATGATTTTGATTTCCTCGGCCTCCTGCTCGGCAAGCTCAAGGCGACCGCCCTTTTCATACATGGTGATCGATTCCCGGCGCTGCTTCACCATGGTTTGCAGCATCTGCAGAATTTCATCGTCGCCAATGCCATCGGCATTGCCCTTGCTGCGCGCGGCGATATCGCGATCTTTGAGCGCGGCCATAATCAGCCGGAACGTGGAAACGGCACGTTGGTCTTTCTCTTTCAACGCAGATTTCAGCGCGTCGGGAAGCTGTTCGCGGATCATAGTTTCGGGCCCTATTTGGAAGTCGGGGAAGGTAGCGGATTTGATGTTTGAGCGCAATCAAACCGCCAAACTGTTAAGCATCTGTTTTTACTGTAACTTTTCATCCCCAGCCCAGCTTGACGACTCTGACCCTGTGCCGTAAACAACGCGGCAATTTGCGTGTCCGTGCTGACATGCTCCGGCTGCGAAACAGTCGGCTTGAAATCAATCTTGCCCCGGTGTCCCGCGCTCTGCGCCTGGCCACCATCCCGAGGATCGGAGCGATATGCCCGCTTCCGCGCCACAAGACCGGAGCCAGCCTGAATGGGCCACCGGCGCATTGGTGCTGCCCGATGGCGCAGTATTCTGGGGACGCGGGATCGGCGCCACCGGTGCCTCGGTCGGTGAGGTATGTTTCAACACCTCGCTCACCGGCTACCAGGAAATCATGACCGACCCGTCCTATGCCGGGCAGATCATCAACTTCACCTTCCCCCATATCGGCAATGTCGGTGCCAACGACGAAGACATCGAAACGATCACGCCGGCCGCACGCGGCTGCGTGTTGCGCGCCGATATCACCGATCCTTCGAACTGGCGCGCCGTCCAGCATCTCGACGCCTGGCTCAAATCCATGGGCCTTGTCGGCATCGCGGGAGTCGACACCCGCCGCCTGACACGACACATCCGGGACACCGGCGCACCCAATGGCGCGATCGTTCATCAGCCCGACAGCCCCATCAACACAGCCACCCTTCGTGCCGCGGGCAGCGATTGGCGCGGATTGGAAGGCACCGATCTTGCCAAAGAAGTTTCCTGCACCCAGACCTACGAGTGGAGCGAGACACCGTGGACGTTGGGCAAGGGCTTTGGCGAACTGAAAAAGCCCAAGCGCCATGTGGTCGCGGTCGATTTCGGGGCCAAGCGCAACATCCTGCGTTCGCTCGCCGGTCTGGATTGCAAGGTCACGGTCGTGCCCGCATCCACAAGCGCGGCGGATGTCCTGCGCCACAAGCCCGACGGCGTGTTTCTCTCCAATGGTCCGGGCGATCCGGCGGCCACCGGCCAATACGCTGTGCCCATGATCCAGGGTGTTCTGAAGTCCGGTACGCCGACGTTCGGAATTTGTCTTGGCCATCAGATGCTTTGCCTCGCGCTCGGCGCCAAGACCGAAAAGATGCATCACGGCCATCGCGGCGCGAACCATCCGGTCAAGGACCTCGCCACGGGCAAGGTCGAGATCACGAGCCAGAACCACGGCTTTGTGGTGATGGAAAGCTCACTTCCCGCCAATGTGGAAATGAGCCACCAGTCCCTGTTTGACGGCTCGCTCGAAGGCATCCGCGTCAAGGACGCGCCGGTCTTCTCGGTCCAGTACCATCCCGAGGCCTCCCCCGGACCCCATGACAGCCACTATTTGTTCGAGCGGTTCGTCGAAATGATCGACGGACAAAGCTGAAATGCCAAAACGCACCGACATTAAATCCATCATGATCGTCGGCGCCGGCCCGATCATCATTGGTCAGGCCTGCGAGTTCGATTATTCGGGCACTCAGGCCGTAAAGGCACTCAAAGACGAAGGCTACCGGGTTGTTCTTGTGAACTCGAACCCCGCCACGATCATGACCGATCCGGCATTTGCGGATGCGACCTATATCGAGCCGATCACCCCAGAGATGGTAACCAAGATTCTCGAGGCCGAACGTCCCGATGCGATCCTGCCAACCATGGGCGGCCAGACCGCGCTGAACACCTGTCTGACCCTGGCACGTGATGGCACTCTCGACCGCCTTGGGATCGAGATGATCGGCGCCAAGGCCGATGTGATCGACAAGGCCGAAGATCGCCTGCAGTTCCGCGAAGCCATGAGCAAGATCGGGCTGGAATCACCGCGTTCGATGCAGGTGAACAATCGCGAGGATGCCGAAAAGGCTCTCGAGTTTGTGCGCCTGCCCGCGATCATCCGCCCCTCCTTCACGCTGGGCGGACTGGGCGGCGGCATCGCGTATAACCGCGAAGAATTTTTCGATATCGCCATGGGCGGTATTGATGCCTCGCCCGTCGGTGAAGTTCTCGTCGAGGAATCTGTTCTCGGCTGGAAGGAATTTGAGATGGAGGTCGTCCGCGACAAGGCGGACAACTGCATCATCATCTGCGCGATCGAAAACATCGACCCGATGGGCGTTCACACCGGGGATTCGATCACGGTCGCCCCGGCACTGACCCTGACGGACAAGGAATACCAGATCATGCGCAACGCCTCGATCGCGTGTCTGCGCGAGATCGGGGTCGAAACAGGTGGGTCGAACGTTCAGTTCGCGATCAACCCGAAGAACGGCCGCATGGTCGTGATCGAGATGAACCCGCGCGTCAGCCGTTCCTCGGCGCTGGCCTCCAAGGCCACCGGCTTTCCGATCGCCAAGGTCGCGGCGAAACTGGCCGTCGGCTACACCCTCGACGAGCTGGACAACGAGATTACCGGCGTCACGCCCGCCAGCTTCGAGCCGACCATCGACTACGTCGTCACCAAGATGCCGCGCTTCACCTTCGAGAAGTTCCCGGGCACGGACGCGACCCTGACCACGTCGATGAAATCTGTCGGCGAAGTCATGTCCATCGGGCGCACCTTTGCCGAAAGCCTTCAGAAGGCCTATCGCTCCATGGAAACCGGCCTGACGGGCCTGAACGAGGTCACGATCCCCGGTGTGCGATCACGTGGCGAAGGACAGGGCATCGATGTAGACGCGGTCTTTGCCGCGCTGGGCCAGCCAACGCCCGATCGTCTTCTGGTGATTGCGCAGGCTTTCCGCCTTGGCCTGTCGGCTTCCGACATCCACCGGGTCACCAAATACGATCCGTGGTTCCTCGAGCAGATTTCCTCGATCGTGCAGGCTGAAGCACGCATCCGCGACAAGGGCCTGCCCGACGATTACGACAAGCTGATGAAACTCAAAAAGATGGGCTTCGCGGATGAACGTCTTGCCGAACTGACGGGCACAGATGAAGCAACTGTCGTTTCGTTGCGCACCAAGCTCGACTTGCACCCGGTGTTCAAACGGATCGACACCTGCGCGGCCGAGTTCCCGAGCCAGACGCCCTATATGTATTCGACCTATGAGGGAGATTCGACCCTGCGCGGGGAATGCGAGGCCGAACCGACGGACCGCCAGAAGGTCATTATTCTCGGTGGCGGACCCAACCGGATCGGACAGGGCATCGAGTTCGACTATTGCTGCGTTCACGCTGTCTTCGCCCTGCGCGAAGCGGGCTACGAAACCATCATGATCAACTGCAACCCCGAGACCGTTTCAACCGATTACGACACCTCGGACCGTCTCTATTTCGAGCCGCTGACCGCCGAAGACGTGATTGAAATCTGTCGCCTGGAGATGGAATCCGGCGACCTGCGCGGGGTGATCGTTCAGTTCGGTGGCCAGACGCCATTGAAGCTCGCCCATTCACTTGAAGCCGCGGGCGTTCCCATTCTGGGCACATCGCCTGACGCCATTGATCTTGCTGAAGACCGCAAACGTTTTCAGGTCCTGCTGCAGGACCTCGAGCTGCGCCAGCCCGAAAACGCCATTGCCGAAAGTTCCGAAGAAGCGCTGGCCGCTGCGGAGGAGCTTGGTTTCCCATTGCTGATCCGTCCATCCTATGTGCTGGGCGGTCGGGCCATGGAACTGGTCCACGATATGGATCAGCTGACACGCTACATCAACGAAGCCGTGCGCGTTTCGGGCACAAGCCCGGTGCTGCTGGACCGCTATCTGCAAGACGCGATTGAAGTGGATGTGGACGCGCTATGCGACACGGCCGGCAATGTTCATGTCGCCGGGATCATGGAACACATCGAGGAAGCCGGGATTCATTCCGGTGACAGCGCCTGCTCGCTCCCGCCCTATTCACTTGATGACGAAGTCCTCGCCGAAATCCGCCGCCAGACAGAGATCCTCGCCCGTGCATTGAATGTGCTTGGTCTGATGAACATCCAGTTTGCCGTGAAAGATGGGGACGTTTACCTGATCGAAGTGAACCCCCGTGCCAGTCGCACCGTACCATTCGTGGCCAAGGCCACCGGCGTGCCGATCGCAAAGATCGCAGCGCGCATCATGGCCGGCGAGATGCTCGCGGATTTCCCGCTGCCCGATATCTCGATCCCCAGTGGTCATGTTGCCGTGAAGGAAGCCGTCTTCCCGTTCGCCCGTTTCCCGGGAGTCGACACAATCCTTGGGCCGGAAATGAAGTCCACGGGCGAAGTCATGGGGCTCGATAAGGACTTCGGACACGCCTTTGCCAAGTCGCAGATCGGCAGCGGCACCATGGTGCCCGTGGCGGGCAAGGTCTTTATTTCAGTTCGTGATCGCGACAAGCCCGCCATGATCGAGATGTCCCGGGACCTGATCAACAAGGGTTTCGGCATCGTCGCAACAAGCGGTACGGCACGCGTCCTTGAAGCCGCCGGTGTGGAAGTTGAGACCATCAACAAGGTTCTCGAGGGCCGCCCCCACATTGTGGATGCCATGCAAAACGGCGATATTCAGCTGGTTTTCAACACCACTGAGGGCTCCAGCTCGATCGCAGACAGCTATAGTCTGCGCCGTTCGGCGCTCACGCTTAAAATTCCCTATTACACAACGGTCGCTGGCGCGCGGGCCTCAATCGCCTCGATTGAAGCCGTCCAAAGCGGCGGTCTTGAAGTTGCGCCCCTACAGTCGTATTTTAGTATTGAATTTTGAACGGCTTAACCCGCCGGACGTTCGTAACGGGCGATAATTAGTCCGTTACGGCCAGCGGCGGGTCTTTTAGTCTGTGCAAACCATTGAAATCCCTGCCTGCCGTTTCAGGCGGCAATTGAACGAGCAGTTTGACCATGGATAAGCTCCCAATGACGACCGAGGGTCACCAGACCCTCCAGGAAGAGCTGCGGAATCTCAAATCTGTCGAACGACCCAATATCGTGAAAGCGATTGCGGCCGCGCGCGAACACGGCGATTTGTCGGAGAATGCCGAGTATCACGCCGCACGTGAACGCCAGAGCTTCATTGAAGGCCGGATCGGCGAACTCGAAGACGCCATCAAGCGCGCTGAAGTGATCGATACATCCAAGCTCAAGGGCAAGGTCGTCCGCTTCGGCGCGACGGTAAAGGTCGCCGATGAGGAGACGGACGAGGAAATCACCTATCAGCTCGTCGGTGAGCTTGAGGCTGATATCCAGCAGCGCAAGATTTCTATCGGATCACCGCTTGGCCGGGCCCTCATCGGACGCGAAATCGGTGATAGCGTGGAAGTGACCACACCCAACGGTGTGCGTTATTTCGAGGTCATAAACGTCCGCTTCAAGTAGCGGCAGGTTTATTCGTCAGGGTCGTCAACCGGCACGCTGGACGCGTATTTCGAACTCCGGATCACCTGAAAGGTCTGCACGGTTGAAACGTGCGGAGCTGCCGTCAAACGTGACGTAAGCTCGTTCTCATGCGCGGTGTTGCGCGCGACAATACGCAGCATGAAGTCTCCACCACCACGGATCATGTCGCAACGGCGCACTTCGGGCCATGCGGTCAGATGGCGCTCAAATTCGGTCAACACGGCTTCAGACTGGCTGTCGAGGCCGACCAGGGCGTGAAAAGCCACTTCATAACCGAGCAGTTCGGCATCGAGCTCAGCGTGGTAATCCTTGATATAGCCTGCGGCTTCTAACGCGCGCACACGGCGCAGGCACGGTGGTGCAGAAATTCCGGCGCGGCGCGCAAGTTCAACATTGGTGATCCGGCCTTCATCACGCAGGTTGCGCAGGATACGACGATCAATCGCATCCAGCTTCACCTTGCGGCTCTCGCCGGTCTTTGGGGAGACATCGCCCTCGGTGTTGCTATCGGACATTGTCGTTGTGTCTCCAGGTCGGCGTGTTTATCGCCGTGTGCAGGGGGCCCGTAGGAATCATCGGGACGCGTCCCTATAGTTGTCGTCTCGCCGGAGCCGATGCTAGCAGATTGAAATTATATTTCAAACGAAGGCCGCCGGTTTTCGCCTCATTCGATGGTCGCATATCCGTGAACGCAGAAACCGCACAAAGCCTTTCATCCTGCTGGATTTTAACCGATGGAAAAGTCGGGATGGTGAACCAGTGCCGGGGTCTGGCCGAAGTGCTCGGTGTGGCGCCTGTCTCAAAAGTCATCGACCTGCGCGCGCCGTGGCAATGGCTCCCGCCGATCCTCACACCGAACACCCTCAACATCACGACCAGCGGTTCAGACCCGCTCACACCACCCTGGCCCGACCTGTTGATTGCCAGCGGGCGCAAATCCGTTGCGCCGGCCCGTGCCATCCGCAAGGCGAGTGGCGGCCGGACCTTCTGTGTCCAGATACAGGATCCCGGGGTTTCCCCCACAGCGTTCGATCTGATCGTCGCCCCGGCCCATGACGAAATGACGGGAGGCAACGTGATCTCCACCACAGGATCGCTGCATGGTCTGACCGAAAGCATTCTGGACGCCGCCCGCGCTCGCTTTGCAGATCGCGTATCTCGCCTTCCCCGGCCACTTCTGGCTGTTCTGCTGGGCGGGGACAATGCGGTCTACAAGATGACCGAGGCCTATGGAGAGACGCTGGCAGCCCAGCTGCGTGAACTGGCCCAAAATCACGGCTGGGGGCTGGCCATCACGCCCTCACGTCGCACGCCCCAACATGCCCAACAGGCCATCGCGCACGCACTTCAGGGAACTGGCGCCGACATCTGGGACGAAACCGGCGACAACCCTTATCTCGGGTTTCTGGCCCATGCCGATGCCATTGTCGTGACCGGGGATTCCGTCAACATGGTCAGCGAAGCGACGGCGACAGGAAAACCCGTGCATGTGGCGCATTTGGAGGGTGGATCGGAGAAATTCCGACGTTTCCACCAGAACATGGAGGCCCGCGGGATCACACGGCCGTTTAAGGGGACCATCGAAAGTTGGGACTACGAACCCCTAGACGACACGGCAATGGTCGCGGCCGAGATACGACGACGCATTGCATTTGCCTGAGTCGCGATCTAAGAAACTTGCATGTCTGTAATCAATTTCGCAGCGCTTGAGGCAACGCCTCTCGCGCATGACCCTTATGACCATGTGCTGGTTCCAGGCCTGATCACCAAAGAGGCGCTGGCCGCCGCGCATGCCGATTTTCCGGAAATTGACCGTCCCGGCAGTTTTCCCACCGGACAATTGAAATACGGTCCCGGCTTCAAAGCGCTTCTGGAAGCGCTCGAAAGCCCCGAACTGGCAGCTGCACTTGGCGAAAAGATGGGGATCAATCTGACCGGCAAACCGACCATGGTGACGGTGCGTGGCCGGGCCCGGCCCACCGACGGACAGATCCACATCGATTCCTCGGGCAAACTGGTCACCGTGCTGCTTTACATGAACCCGGCCTGGGAAGAGCCCGGCGGACAATTACGCCTGCTGCGCAGCCCGACCGATCTGGACAATTATGCCGTTGAGGTTCCACCCGCTGAAGGCACCTTCCTTGCCTTCCCCTGCATCGAGAATGCATGGCACGGACACCACCCCTTCGATGGCGAACGGCGCACGATCCAGTTGAACTGGGTCAACAGCCGGGCCTACAAGAAGCGTGAACAGATCCGCCATTCGATTTCGGCGTTCTTCAAGTCTTTTAAGTCCAAGTCTTAAGGAAGGCGCAGCGCATGGCGCTCGACATCAACACCTTCTCCAACGTCAAAGGCGGCTTCCCGTTCTTCAAGGCGGCGGGCCATCCCGCTGCTGCACCGAAGGCGACGGCGATGATCGCACGTCTTGCTGAGATGGATTCTGTTGCGATCTATGATCCGGCGGGTTTCGCGCCAGCCTTCGCACAACTCTATTCCTTCGACGCGCTTTCGATCGCGAACGTGTTCGTACAGGACTTGGCCGCAC
>ENA-UOXV01000376-UOXV01000376.1-marine-metagenome-genome-assembly--contig:-NODE-376-length-63085-cov-18.182945_pt1 | contig 63085 bp, 56 predicted proteins | sample MGYA00238165_ERZ766961 | MGnify/ENA primary metagenome ERZ766961 (study PRJEB28924, sample SAMN03173240) | marine metagenome | biome: Marine; feature: Water; material: Subsurface seawater | place: North... | reverse complement strand
GCCCGCTGTTCCGTTCAAGTCCGAGCGAGGCTAGAGTGCCGAGCAGGGCGCCTTGATCGCGCTGTCCTATCGAGGCAAAGGGCCGGCCGGTTGCGAGCATAGCCAGAATGTCTATTTCACTGAGATTGGGCGACGAAAAAAGGCTGCTGTTCATGCTTTTGAGAGTGCCGCCCATCTGAACGCCCACTGTCTGCGCGTTAATTTGCCTCACCGCACGCACATCGACACCGGGGTTATCCAACGCGCCGAGGAAGACGAAACGCCCTTGGCGAATGGCTAAGCTCTGCCCATAGAGCTCGTAAGTGCCGTCAAGTAAAGACAGCTCACCGTAGGCAAGGTTGCTCTGATTATCTCCGCGCTGTAAGCGCAGGCTTCCGGCAAGTCGCGTATCAATTCCGAAACCGGCTATTGACGCGTCATCACCCAATTCCACAACAAGCTCTCCGGTTATCCCATTGCGAGTCACACGTTCGAGATATGTCGTGGCCTTGTCTGCATCAAACTGAGCATCGATCAGCACAGCATCGCTAGAAATATCGATCGCATTGGGAGGCAATTCGTTGAGAGTAATATTGAGCAAGGGGATGCTCATGCCACCAGAGTAGTGAAGCGCACCGCCGATTGCCCGTGCGGTAAAGTTCGGCGATGCGGTCATGCGTAATGTGTCATTGTCGGCGACGAGAAAATTACTTCCGCTAACGACAATTTCTGCCTGCAGTTCATTGCCTTGTTGATCTCGTTGCAATAATCCAAGGCGCGAGGCGTGCACGGCGATCGATAGATCGCCTTCACCAGACCTACCTCGAGCAGCCAATGTGAGTGTCTCCGAGTCTTTCATGTCGGTATTCAAAGTGATGCCGCTAAGACGAACACCCAAGCTCGGCAAGGTGAAAGCGCCCTCAAGCAGTGTCGCTGTTGCGCTCACCGTAGGGTCTCCTAAACTGCCGCCGATCGCCATTTCGGCGCTTAGTTGACCGCTGAGCGCTTCGAGATCTGGGATAAATGCTTCGAGCCATTCAAGTCCAAGTGCGCGCAGTTTGAGAGTACCGAAGAGCGATTCATCAGCGCCTAAACGAACTTCTGCTTCGAGGCTAGCGACTCGGGTCATATTGTCAGAATTGGAATCAATTTGAGCTGATTCGACCGGCGGTTTTTCTAGCAAGATTGCGTGACTTTCTAGCTGCCAAGAACCCTCCTCAAAGGCCGCCCTAAGTTTAGCTTCTTCGAATGCGTAAACCTGTTGGCCGTTGCCGCCATCAATGTGGAAAGAGATTTGATCGGCATTTAGAACTGAGTCAATGGTTGCCGGCGCAGTGTTCGATTCGGTGTAATCGATAGAGGCGTCGATCATGCCGGCTGCGCCGTAGCGCTCGATAAAAATATCTAATGCTGGAATTTTGGCCAATCCGATTAAAGTGGCGATTGGGAGCTTTTCAAGCGTGATTTGCGCGTGGCGCTGAGCGTCATTCAGTGTGAATTCTATGCAGGTCGCGGCCGTTCCCTGCAGCCAACAACTCGGCGGGATTATAACGGTAGAGCGACCGAGTGTGAGGGCAGTAGGGGTGTCGAGAATCCAGGGCGCGCCTGCGGGTATGTAGCGAACGCGACCGAATTCTGCCGTGCCTTTCCATGCCGGCGTAGCGCCTGGCTTAAGCGGCAGGGGGAGTCCTCCTTGCAGGCTGAGCTCGATGGAGGCAAGTGCCGAAGTCAGATTGAACGAGAGGGCGTGGTCCGAAGGAGAGCCTTTTGCTTTGCCCTCGACGTTTATTGGATCTTGCGCGTCACCGAAAAGGACGGCGTCTTTGAGTGAGAAAGTGCCATCAAAAACTGCCGCATCCACGGTCGCCATGAGCGAAATAGCTTCGATGGAATACGACTTATAGCCAATTCGAGAGCCGGCGATAGCGACCGTGGCGATAGGCGAACTGGCGGTGCCGCTTAAATGACCTTCGCCTAATAGAGTCCCGCTTGCTCCAGGCACAAATTCATCCCAGTCGGTAATGTTAACGATAAAGTCGAGATTCAGACCGTCGTTTGCACTGCCGGTTGCTGTAATCGAATTGCCGGCAGTCGCTATCTCTAAACGCTCAATGGTTAGCCCATTAGCAGACGCCTCAAGGCGCGACGATGCCGTGAGTGGTGTGCCGTCTATCGAGGTGGCGAGGGTTTCAATCGTGAAGGCCGTTGTACCAAGAGGCGTCTGGTTGAGCCTTCCTGCCATAGTGAGAGGGCCTAGGTTAAACGAGGATAATGCCAAGTTAGAGAACACCGTGGTGAGGAGGTCAGGTGTTTGTACAAAAACTGAAAAGTTAGCGCTGCGATTTGCGAATGCGATTGATGAGTTGAGGGAGAGGTTGTTTGCGCTCGCTGCACTCGGCGCGAAGCTTTGCAGGCTGAGTTCTCCCTCATCCGCCCTATTGGCAACTAACTCTGTCGTTAATTCTGCCTCTAAATTCGACGTATCTCCGACTGTGGTAAGGCGGGTACTCAATAGGAACAGCGCCGCCTCCTCGCGTCGCAGCACGATCTGTTCGCTGAAATGATCAAAGGTATAGGAAAGCTCGGATGGGTTAACGGTGCCAGATGATGTTATCGGCACGGGGGACAGGAGTTCATGTTCTATAGAAATCGACTCTAAGCTCCCCGAAATAGTTGCTTTACCCGAAAGCCAAAAATTTTCTTGGCTATTGAGTGATGTTACAGGAGCAAGCAAAGACTCAAGCTCACTTGTTGGATCGACGCGCCACTCGATGTCTAGATGATGGTTCGCCGTGAGATCGATGACACCCTGGCTAGAAAAATACACGGATGGGTTGCCAATATCTTTACTCTGTGTGGTGTAACTGCCAGAAAATTGCTGGATGATTAACTCATTGCTCAGCAGTGCTAGAAGCGAGACTTTACTTACAACATCGGTTATTTCATAGAGCGAATCCCCTAAGCGTACCGATACGCGTTCGGCGTTCACTTGCCGCAGCAGACTGCCAGATACCCCGTGCAGAGTAAGTTCAAAGTCTTCGGTCGCTGTGCTATTCGAGACCTGTGCTAAGAGAGCCTGAGTCCCACTCTCGGTGCCAATGATGACAACGGTGACTAAAGAGATCAGCAGTAAAAGCGACAGGCTAAGGCGAAGAACCAGACTGAGAATGCGCATCATAAATCCGGCCCCATGCTGAGGTGAAGCCTCACGCTCTCGCCGCCGTTTATTGGGCGTGCGAGGTCAACTCGTATAGGGCCTATCGGTGAAATCCAGCGAATTCCAATGCCCGCGCTCTGATTAAAATTGAGTCGATTGAGGTCGTCGAACGCATCGCCGATGTCGGTGAACGCGGCGAGGCGCCATTTTCCGGTAATCGCAAAATCAACTTCGAGTGAGGCCACCGCCAGACTTTTGCCTCCGCTGATCAAGCCCCCGGAATCGCGGGCGCCAATCGATTTATAGTCATAGCCACGAATGCTTTGATCTCCGCCGGTAAAATATTGGATAGATACTGGGAGCTCAGCGATTGAATCGGCGAATGTCGTGCCAAGTTCAAAGCGCGAGATGAAGCGGCCTCGTCCCAAGGGCGTAATCCACTTTCCGTTAAGGTTTAATTGTAAAAATGTTTCGCTTGCGAAAAGGGCGGTCGACGCGCCTCGTACTTGCGCAAAAAGTTGCCAGCCATTGTTCGGCACAAGCGCGCTGTCAGACTGGGTCTTGGTTATGCTAAGACCCGGTATCAATAAGTCCGAGGTTTCGCGTATTCCGTTTACCTCGAATTCATCGTGTCTGTAATTGGTAAAATAGCTCTGACGCCAATTCGAGCGATTAACGAAAGTATAGGCAATGCTTGTGCGGTAAGACCGGCTATCAAAGGTATCTGTGTTCTCTTCGATCCAGCCGGCAGACACCCGCAAATTCTCCATAGTTGGATTTTCTAATGGGATCAAATAGTCAGCATCTAAAGAGCGCTGAATAGGTGAGAGGCTGGTTGATGCGTTGAGGCGATGACCGCTCGGGTTTCTATATCTGTCCTCATAGTAGCCACTTATTCTCGGTCCTGTGTCGGTAGTTATTCCTGCGCCATACTCATATACGCGTCGAGGTCGTGAAGTCATAGCGATATCTATTGGAACATGGCTGCCCTCTCGCGCAGTGATGCGGGGTGCGATACTGATGTCTGAAAAATACTGTGAATCGTTAAGCGCGCCCCTCAGGTCGAGCAATGTTTGCGGTGAGTAAAAATCGCCTTCGCTGAAGGTCACAAAGCGCTTAACAAAGTCATCCGACAGCGCGCCTCCCGTATTGAAGTTGATTTTGCCGAAACGATGTCGCAGGCCCGGATCGAGGGCGAGTTCAACGGACGCCTCGCGCTGTGTTTTATCTATGGACAAACGGGCAAGAGTGTAGCGAGCATCGAGAAAACCTAAATCGAACGCGCGGGCAGCTAATTCGGCTTTTGCGGCTTCGTAATCTTCGTGATTGAGTTGAGCGCCTTCGCTTATAGACAATGAATTAAGCGTGTCGGCAAACAGTTCAGCGTCCACTGCAATCGAGAGTGTTAGGGCCTTGATTACGACTGGCTCACCGGCGTCTACAGAGACCGAAAGCAGCCAGCATTCACTGGTTTTCGATAAGCTGAGTTGCGTTTGAGCCGCATAATAGCCTAGCGCCTGACTTGCTCGCTGCACAGTGTTATCGAGGTTTGCGATTCGTGATTGAAGTGCGCGCGCGAGCTGGGGCTCATCGCTTGTACAGCTTATCGGAGGGAGTCGCAGGTGAGCACGGATGTTGGTAGATAACTGCGTGTCCGCTGTGTTGATTTCGAGCTGGGGTGATTGTGCCCTTGCCGCGCCTACGCTTAAGCAGGCAAGGACCATTGAGTAGCGACAAGTCAGGAGAAGCTTCATAGCCTCAGATGATACTCCCTGCATGCGGCATGCTGCGAGCAAAGACTCGCGATAGGCGACTCTAATTGATCGATTTAGCGATAGTAGAGGCTAAACAGTTAGGCGAATCGGGCTAATGGTTATATCGCGCCAAACATCGCCGGTTACATAGGGATCTTGCTGAAGCCAATTATCTAGGTCGGCGCGTGACTCGAACTCGACATATGTAGTCGATCCGATCATGCGTCCAGCCTCATCTAGGATAGCGCCGCCGGCGATCAGATTACCCGCGTTTTTGAGCGCTATTGCGCCGGCGATATGTGAGTCTCGGACAGCGAGTCTTCGATTGAGTGCGCCTTCGTCTAGACCATCATAGGCGACGATCATAAATTGCATAGTGTGAACCTCGGTTATTGAGTCTTTGCATAGGGTTTATCCGGTGAGAGGTTTGCCGATATAAAACGCCTCGAGAACTTCTCTAAAAACTGGAAAAAGGGATGCTATCAATAGAGCTGCCATGCTCCAGTTAAACCAGCGTATTGCTCGCGAGCTGCGAAGAATGCGTTGAAGAGATGCGCCTAGCCAAAGCCAGAGCCAGATACACGGTGCGCCAATGAGGAAAAACAGCGAAGTGATTAATACCACCTCTCCAAGATAATCGTTGCCGATGCTTGTGTAAGTTACGATCGCCCCGACAGCCATGACCCACGCCTTTGGGTTAACCCATTGGAAGGCAGCAGCTTGGAGAAAGGTGAATGGCTTGCCTACGCTCACCGCATCGCTGGACACCGGCGCGGTGGCGATTTTGTAAGCGAGATAGGTTAGGTAGGCGGCTCCCACGATTTTGAGCACGGTGTGCAAAGAAGGGTAGAGATCGAATACTTGGGCGATGCCTAGCCCGACCGCCAGAATCATGAGCGGAAAGCCGATGATGATGCCGAAGTAATGAGGCAGGCTGCGCCGCGTTCCGTAGTTAAGCCCCGACGCCATGAGCATCGAATTATTGGGACCGGGGGTAATGCAGCTTGTAACCGCAAAAGCGATAAGTGAGGCGTATTCCATAGCGGTTAAAAAGGCTTCGTCGGCTAACTAGGTTTCTCTTGCTGCTTCGCGTCGGGGTCGACAGCGCAGAGCGCAAGCCTGAAGGCACGAGTATAAAGCGCGCGCGGCGGGCTCGCTAGGAGAAAAGCCGCTTGGACATCGACATGTGCAGTTTGCTTCCAATGAGGGTAACATCTCGCCCGCGACAAAAACCCTAGGTCTCGCTACCGCTTAGTGTGAGTGGAGCAGGGATTGCGAGCAACGTGGTTAACCCCTGCTATGATCGAAAAATATTCTGTAATCGCCCTCTATTTCACTGTCCTCTTGGTTTTGGGTTTGTTTGCTGCGCGTGGTGTGCGCGACATGAAGGGCTTTGTCATTGGCGGCAAGTCGCTTAGCTTCTGGGTCGCTGCTTTTTCTGCACAGGCGACAGGGGAGTCGGCGTGGCTGCTGTTAGGCGTCACAGGTATGGGTGCGATGCTAGGCTTTAGCGCCTACTGGATTGTCGTCGGCGAGGTAGTTGGCGTGTTCTTCGCCTGGTTTGTCATGGGCAAGCGCTTCAAGCGCCTTACCGATCTCTATTCCTCGATCACCATGACCGATTTTTTGGTGAGTCGATTTCAGAGCAAAACGTCTATTCTCAGACTGCTTTCGGCGATCTCGTTAATTGTCTTTGTGCTGATTTATATTTCGGCGCAGATCGATGCCACCGGCTCTGCGTTCGAGGCTTTTCTTGGTTGGAACTACCACCAAGGCGCGCTCGTGGGATTTGGGATAGTAGTACTTTACTGTGTAGCGGGAGGCTTTTTAGCCGCAGCGTGGACTGACATGTTTCAGGGCGCTGTCATGCTCGGTTGCCTTGTGGTGCTGCCCATAGTCGCGTGGTTGGCGATTGGCAACTCTGCCGAAATAATTTTAGGCCTTAGTGCTATCGATCCTGCGTTGGTGAGCGTTTGGGGCGGTGAGTTCAACCTAATCAATGTCTCGGTTGTACTTGGTATGATGCTGATTGGGCTTGGCTTCGTCGGCTCGCCGCAGGTGTTTGCGCGCCTGCTTGCCGTGCGCTCGGAGACAGAGATAGACAGGGGCAAATGGGTCGCGCTGCTTTTTACCTTTCTCGTTGACGCCGCCGCAGTGAGCATTGGTGTGTTAGGCCGTTATCTGTTTACCGAACAAGGCGTTGATCCTGAATCGGTATTAGGTAACGGTGCACAGAACGTGATGTCTGAGCTCGTGCACGTTAGTTTTCCGCCTTGGATTGTTGGCCTCTACGTGGCGGCGGTCTTGTCTGCGATTATGTCGACAGTCTCGTCTCTCTTAGTCATGGCAGCGGGCGCTGTCACCCATGACCTGTATGCGAAGTTGGTTAATCCTTCGATAAGCGACTCGCTCGCGGCGAGGCTGTGCCGCTACTCAACCCTGGCTATTGCTATTGGTGCGATGGCGCTCGCTACCCTCGTGTCTGTTATTGCCCCTGAACGCACGATCTTTTGGTTTGCCATCTTTGGATGGTCGGGCATCGCCGCCACTTTCTGCCCTATGGTGATTCTTGCTTTGTTCTGGCCCCGATTCACAGAGAAGGCGGCGATTGCATCGATGGCCGCAGGATTTTCGGTCACGATGATAAGCAAGTTTCTACTGCAAGAATTGCCGGGTATTGGCCCCGTGTTCGTTGCGCTCGAGACGATGCCGCCTTCTTTCCTCGCAGCCTTGATAGTTGGTTATTTGGTGTCGATAATCTCACCCGAGCCCGCCAATGCTGAGCGTTTTAGGCGCGATCTCAAGATCTGTAATCAGAAAAGAGACCAATGATGAACCGTAGACTAATTTTACTGGCGCTAGGCTTTTTAGTGGCGTCTTGTGTGAGTTATCCGAGCGGCGAGAAACCAACGAACTCGCTGTACTGCGATAACTTTATGGTCTACGAGATGTGTGTGACCGATCTTAATGGTGACGGTGAAATCGAATTCGTCTATTTCGAAGGCTCACAGCAGGCTTTTATGTACAGGCCGGGCGCGCTTAGACGCTTGCCCAAGTCGCTGTCTATGCATCCCTGTGCTACCGAGATGGATGAAGAAATGGTGAGAACTACTTCGCGAATGTTCTACATCGATGAGTCGACGACCCTGCTCGAGAAGACCGATATTCGCGGCACGCTGCTACTTAAGTACATGACAGCGCTGCCCGAGATTACTGCCTGTAATCTGCGCCGGGAAGCAGCGAGCGACGCAGGTTCATGACTTGCTTATTTTTTGTGATAGTCTCTATTGCGTCTTAGACTAGATGCCCTTTGTACTCGCCCGCAGAGGGAGTTTAAGGAGGTGTTGAAGAGAGTAGTATCGTAAATCTTACTGTCATAAAGAGTCGAATCATGAAAAGAGCTTCCCTTGCCATCCGTAATAAAGTGCTTGTCGTTAGCGTTTTACTGGGCGCGGCTTTTAGTGCCGTTAGTGCAGCAGCCAATGCGCAAACATTAAACAACGAACAAATATTCGAGCCTGTGCCTCGGTTAGTCCAGTCCCAACCAACCCTCTTTCCAGCCCCAAGCGACGCGATAGTGCTTTTCGGCGGCGGCGAAAAAGATCTGGAGCAGTGGCAGGAAGTAGGTTCGGGTGATCCGGCAAGCTGGCTTTTGCTCAACGATTCGATGACCGTAAACCGGGCTATGGGTGCGTCGACTAGCATCGAAACGAAACGCACCTTTCGCGATATTCAATTGCACATAGAGTGGAGCACTAATCCCGTCATCGACGGCGATCAGCAACTTAGGGGAAACAGCGGGATTTTTTTGCATTCTCAGTTCGAATTGCAGGTGCTCGACAGCTGGCAGAACCCGACTTATGTTAATGGGCAAGCTGGCTCGATTTATTTGCAATACCCGCCGCTCGTGAATGCCTCGCGGCCAGCGGGCGAATGGCAAAGCTACGACATTACTTTTGAGGCGCCTCGCTTTAATGCTGCGGGTGAACTTGAAACGCCTGCATACATCTCCGTTCTGCATAATGGTGTCGTGGTGCAAAATCGCAGCGAAATACTCGGTGCGACTTATACTGCGCATCCAAGTTATGACGTAACCTGTACACCTTATGCACAGACTGTGGCTGTTGATTGCAGTGGCGCGATGCCACTAATTCTCCAAGATCACGGGCAGGTTGTCTCTTATCGAAATATATGGGTGCGGGAGCTCTAAGCGAACAGGCTCGAGCAAAAAAACTGAATAGACAGGGGCGTTACCATGCAAATCAAGCGAATAAAATTACTGCTGACAGCATCGATTCTTAGCGCTGCCGCGACGCTTTCGATGGCGCAGGAAGAGAGCGAGTGGATTCCCTTGTTCAATGGGAAAGACTTATCTAATTGGACCATTAAATTCACTGGCTTCGAATTAGGCGAAAACTACCGCAATACCTTTAGGGTCGAAGACGGTTTACTGCGAGTCATGTATGACGAATGGCCCACATTTGATGGCGAATTCGGACATCTGTTTACGCAGGAATCTTATTCTCATTATCGACTCCGACTCGAATATCGCTTTGTAGGCGAACAGGTAACCGATGGCCCAGCGTGGGCCTATCGGAACAACGGCATGATGCTTCATAGTCAATCTGCCGAGAGCATGCTTTTGGCTCAAGATTTTCCTGCATCGATCGAAGCGCAAATGCTCGGTGGCAATGGCAGCGATGCGCGCCCGAACGGCAATGTCTGTACCCCGGGAACACATATCGAGATTGCGGGCGAACTCATTAAACGCCATTGCACCAACTCCGAGTCGGCTACGTTTCACGGCGATCAGTGGGTGACAATGGAGATCGAAGTGAGAGGCGCGGAGAGTGTTAGACATTTCCTCAATGGCGAAGAAGTTTTCGTCTATGGAGGGATTCAGTTAGACCCCGAGTCTATTGAAGCTGCACCGTTGATTGCGGCGGGTGCACCGATTCAACTGTCGGCGGGCCACATTGCCGTACAGGCAGAGACGGCGCCCATCGAATTCCGCCGCATCGAACTGCTGCAACTTGCACACTGAGGCGAGCAGCTTGGTCAGCGACGAGCTGGCTTTGCATTGCGTCGCTCGACTCACTCGTGTTGCACCGAGGGCTAAGCTTTAGCCGAGGAAAACTCCGTAGGCTGGGTTTTCTGATTCGTCCCAATGGCGATAGTTGAGGCGCGCAAGCGATTCACGAAATTCCTTCCTCTCACTCTTAGGGACCTGCATGCCTGCGAGCACCCGACCATAAGCTGCGCCATGATTTCGGTAATGAAACAGCGTGATATTCCAGCGTGCGCCGAGCAGAGTAAGAAAGTCGGCTAGCGCGCCCGGGCGCTCAGGGAATTCGAAGCGCGTAAGCCGTTCATTATCGATAGACTGCGCCTTGCCGCCGACCATATGTCGCACGTGCGTTTTCGCCAGTTCATTATCGGTAAGATCGAGTACACAGTACCCTGCTTGCTCTAAATGCTCTATAACCGTCACGCGCTCTTGTGCGCCACTAATTTTTAGCCCCAAAAATATTTTCGCTTGTTCGGCGTCGCTGCTGCGGTAATTGAATTCGGTGATTGAGCGCTTTCCTAACACCCCGACAAAGCGTTTAAACGCGCCTTTACGCTCCGGTATTGTCACCGACAAAATAGCCTCGCGCTGTTCGCCGACCTCTGCGCGCTCGGTGACATAGCGTAGCCGATCGAAGTTAGAATTTGCCCCGCTTGAAATTGTCACTAATGTTTTGTTGCGGCAACCGGTTCGTTCGACGTATTTTTTCATGCCGGCAACGCCAACCGCGCCCGCCGGTTCTGCTATGACGCGTGTGTCATCAAAAATATCTTTTACTGCCGCGCAGATTTCATCCGAGCTTACCGTGATCACCTCATCGACGGTGTCTTTCAATATTGGCCAAGTGTGCTCGCCAACTTGTGCGACAGCGATGCCGTCGGCGAAGATGCCCACTTGCTTTAAAGTAACTCGGCGACCCGCGGCCATTGCCGCGGCGAGGCACGCGCTCTCTTCGTACTCAACGCCGATAATTTTAGTCTCTGGACGGACATACTTAACGTAAGCAGCGACACCGGCAATGAGACCGCCGCCACCGACCGGAATAAATATCGCATCAATCGCGCCGCTGTGCTGGTGAAGAATTTCCATTGCAACAGTGCCCTGGCCCGCAATAATCTCAGGGTCGTCGAAGGGATGGATAAAATGGAGGCCGCGTTCCTTTTCGAGAATAAGGGCTTGTGTCAGAGCCTGATTAAAGGTGTCGCCAAAAAGGACGACTTTTGCACCGCGTGAGCGGACGCTTGCAATCTTGATTTCGGGCGTCGTCACAGGCATGACGATGGTTGCCTTCACCCCCATGAGCTTTGCCGCCTGAGCTAACCCCTGAGCATGATTTCCTGCTGAGGCGCAAATTACCCCTTCGCTGCGTTGAGTCTCGCTCAGGCTGCTCATCTTGTTGTAGGCGCCGCGTATTTTAAAAGAGAACACCTCCTGCAGGTCTTCGCGCTTGATCCATACTTTGTTGCCCAAGCGCGCGCTTAACAGAGCGGCGACATCGAGTGGCGTCTCGACGGCGGCGACGTAGACGTCGGCGTTCAGTATGCGTTTGACCGTTTTCTCTAGCATGGATGCTCCACATTCTGGGCTGCATGCCCTTATCCATTCTATGTCGGCAGATTGGGTGATGGCTTGCTGACTATCGAGAGAATATAACTTAAGGGAGCTAATATTGGCCTGCAGGGAGGGAATAAAGGAGTTTCTGCAGATGCGCCGTGAGTGATAAAGTCTAGGGTTAAGATGTCGTTTATTCGAGAAAGTTGAGGTTTCATGTTTTTCTGGTTAGAAAGCACGCCACTGGCACTTTGGGTGAGTCTCTCATTCTGGGCTTACCCTGTGCTTTTAAGTGTCCATATCGTTGGGCTTAGCATCGTTGCCGGAATCTACGCAATGCGCGACTTGCGCTGTCTTGGCGTTGTGAGCGAGCCACCATTGTCTCTTTTTGTTCGCCTCCATCGTCTTGCGCTTGCGGGTCTCGCCTTGAATGTTGTTTCCGGCTTCCTCCTTTTCTCTTCGCAAGCAACAGTGCTGATTGAGAGTGTCCCGTTCTTGATTAAAATGGTCTGTGTCGGCTTGGCGAGTGCTATTGCACTGATCATTCACGCGCGTTTTAGCGCGGCAATCGTAGGGCAAGCATACGTCGGTGAGAGCGATGTGTTGCTCGAAAGCCCGGCTATACAAAGGCTCTCGGTTCTCTCTTTAGCGCTGTGGCTATCGGCTATCGTTGCCGGTCGCCTCATAGCCTATATTTTTTGAGGCGCCGCTAGGGTGATGACACTCGCACAATTTCTTAGCGAAACGGCGCTTCACACTTGGATAGTAGGGCAAGCATGGCTTTGGCCTGTGCTTGAAATAACGCATTTTATCGGCTTGACGTTGTTAATCGGAGGCTTGCTCGTTGTAGATTTGCGCGTGCTTGGCGTTAGCGCGTCGACCCCCTTGCTGGCGACGTATCGGCTGCTGCCCCTTGTGCTATTGGGCTTTGGGCTAAACCTCATTAGCGGTGTGTTTTTTAGTGTTGGCGATCCTTTCCGCTATGCTGCCAATATTGGATTTCAGGCGAAGATGGTTTTCGTACTCCTCGCTGGCGCCAACGCTGTCTATCATCACATCAGCATTACGCCACTGCTTATTGGCTTGGAGGAGGGCGCGAGAACGCCAGCGGTTGCCAAAATCTCCGCGGCAGTGTCGCTGCTCGCGTGGAGTACGGTGTTGCTTCTCGGGCGCTTAATTCCCTACGTGGGCACCGGTTAGGCGCGCCGTAGGGAAGTTAAGCCACCGGCTATTTGTACTTAGAAGGGAAAAACCTAACCATCGCACGAGACGACTCGGCGTCGCAGTCGTAGGCGGCGAGTTTGTAGCCCTCACGCGCGGGAATCCAGCGAGTAGTATAAGACGCTGGCTCGCGGAGAAACATAGGGTCTTCCACTGTCAGCGTAATCCAGAGGTCGTCTCCGTCTCGCCAGTAGCGCTCTCGAACCACTTTCTGTGACGAAGAGGGGATGCCGTTATAGTCATCAAATCCTGCCACATCGAATACGAAATGTGTGGTGACCACTTCGAGTGCGCCATCCGCATAGTGTCCTACCGAAAACCCCTGAACACCAAAATCGGTTGCTTTAGGCTCGCGGCCGTCTAGCCATATGGTGCGCAGCTGATCGTCTTTCTCATAGCGAAAAAGGACTCGGTCTGGCCACTGTGTGACCTCCATATGATAGGGGTCATATTGAATGGCGGGAGAAGACGCAGGCTGACAGTCGTATTTTGGCGCAATTATTTCTTCCCAAACCTGTTGATAAGCCAGAGCGCGTTCGTTAAGCACTGGAAAGTTTGCTGGCTCCCAAGGCATGTTTTCGCCATTGATGGGGCGTGCCCGGGTCCCGCCGTCCCAGATGCCTGTGAGATCGGGCACGGCAGCAGAATCTGTTTGAGCAGAGACTGCTGCAAGCGGCAGTCCGATTGCCAGTTGAGCGATGAGTAGCGCTTTGTAGACAAAGACGCGCGCTCTGGGGTGAGAATGAGTTGCTAGTGAGTTGCGTGTTTTGTTCGCATGCATAGGTAGCTACCTGGTGTCGGTTAATAGTGGGGAAGGACGCTAGCGGGTGGGGGTTGGGTCTTGCGTGCGACCGCCTTCTAAAACAGGGCTGCCATCTGCGCGAGTGAGTTTTCGGCCCAAGAGCCCTTTTGCGCCCTCTGCCCGCGCGGAAGGTCCGGCCACGCGAACCACCATGCCGACGGGTAGCAAGTCTGGAGTCCAGCCAACACGACGTAACATCACGGGCGCCCCTAGTTCTACTTGCCACTCTGCAGTTGCGCCTGACTCGTCGGTCACATCGAGAAAGAGCGCAGCGTGCGGATTTCTAAAAACGAAGCGAGTCACAACGCCTTCGATTTCAATCGGCTTATCGGAATCGTAAAAAGGGCCGCTAGCATGGTGAGCAGTAAGTGGCAGCGCTAGGCCAATAAAGCTAAACGAGGCTAAAAAGAGCGAAGTCAGTAAGGTGCGATGACGGGTCATGGTATCTCCTTGTTGTTCCTGTCAGCCCAACGTATCCACGCGTAACGTTGACTTAGAGGAAGTAGTAGAAACAGGGTTAAGTAAAGGTTTCCGGCGGCCACAACATAGGTTTTATTGTCGTAGAAAACGAACGCTGTGATGCAGGAGAGAGCGGCAACCGTAGCCACGACAATCCAAGTAAGGCAGGCTTTTTTGCAAAAGAAAACCTCGAGATGGCGAAGCTGGAGTTCGCTGCGGTATCGCAATGCGTTTAAGTACAGCGCGACGAGAATCGCCGACAATCCGATTAATCCAAAGCCAAAATAGATAAACAGAATAGCGACTTGATTGTCATCCCAGCCTCCAAGCGCAAAAATGTCAGTGCCAAGGGCGTCACCGCTTGAGTAGAGCACCGTTGCCTGCGCCATCAGTTTTATTGGGTAGACAAACACGAGAACAAGCATCACGAGCGCAAGGCTGAGATATAGGGTGGCGGGGTCTTGGAGGCCAAAATGGCGACTCCAGTTTGCATGTGTGACCCAGATCGAACCGATAATTATTGCACTAATTAAAAAGGCGGGAATGTCGCGCGATAGCTCTAATAACTCTTCGGGGTTGCTGGGTATTTGGTCGATGCTGATTACTAGCATCGTGAAAGCGAAGGCGAACGCCGCATCGACGAAAGTTTCTATGCGGCTCATGTTTTCGCCTCGTAGAATCTTCCCGCGGTCGACGCGGCAAGCTGAGATGTATTCGTCGGACAGGCGGTTCATTTCTATTCTCCTCGTGCGGCTCTGGCGTGTTTTAGCCGAACGGCTCGCCTCCGTCGATATCGCCAATCGCAAGAATTGGCGAGGCATCAATATCCTCGGCATCCATCATACTGGCTACTCGACCTACAGCGCTAACCAGCAAATGTTGCTCCCAGGACTCGAGTTTTCGGTACTCGCGCAAAAAGCCAGATTGAAGTAACTCAGGCGCCTCCTCGTATTTAGTTTCGCCAAGTTCTGTAAGCACGACATTTATTGTTCGCTTATCGGTGCCGAGGCGTTTGCGTTGGACGAGTCCGTTTTTTTCAAGGCGATCGATAAGGTTGGTGACCGTGGCCTGAGAGAGCAGAATCGATTTTGCAATCGCGCTTGGGGTCGGCTTGTCTATTTTGACGATTGCATCCATCACCAGCAGCTGCGAGATCGTCAGCCGCGTGTCTTTTTGTAGGCGTTTCGAATAGAGGTCAATCGCACGGGTTATCCGTCTGAGTGCAATCAGTAATTCGTCGTAGTCTTTCATCTTAAGTGAAGTTCCGTTTATTTAAGAGTTCCGCGTAGGGGTTTCGTTGAGGGGTGTCGTTTTAAGAGCCCCTTACTGACGGCCTGCTTCTCGGAGGTGGTAATTCAGATGTTTCCTTCATTTTAGTGCAAAGGGGCGCGGATAAGCTGCTATTACTTATAGTCTCTTTTTGCTGTCTATTAAACAAATTGTTTAGATGTCGAATTAAATTGTATGACAATTCTTCGTAGAGTTTGGCGCAAAGCAGTCAGAATTAGCTGTTTATACTATTGTTTTTATTGACTTAAAAAATATTCTCTTCTTTTGCCTCCCCTCTTTTCTAGTGGTGATATCATTCTGGGGGTACCAATTTACTTCTACTTCTATATACTGTTGCGAAAATTAATGACATTACAGTGCCGCTTGGTGAGTTCACCGAGACTTGCGGCGCCTCAATTTTGCATGCCAAGGGGCTACGTTCCCTAGGCGTGTATTCCAGCAAAGAATGTAAGGGAGATGTATGTTTGGTAGCCAGTTCCGCAAAAAGCAATTAGGTCTCGCAGTCGCGCTCGCGTCGACGGCCTTCACAGCCCACGCACAAATTGAAGAAGTGCTGGTGACCGCGACCAAGCGCACCGAGAGTATGCAAGACATACCGGTTGCGGTTTCAGCGCTAGGCGAAGAAGCCCTCGACCAACTCGGCATTTCGAATTTCGAAGATTACCTTCTCCAGCTCCCTAACGTGACAGCCGGCGGCAGTGGCCCTGGCCAAAACACGATTTATATCCGCGGTGTCGCGTCTACCACTCCTGGCCTGACTGTTGCCGGCGTTGCGGGTCTCGCACCTAATGTCGCTCTCTACCTCGACGAACAGCCGCTCGCGCAGCCGGGTCGAAACCTCGATGTCTATGCCGCTGACTTAGCGCGTGTCGAAGTATTATCGGGTCCACAGGGCACGCTCTTCGGGGCAAGTTCGCAAGCAGGTACGGTACGCTTGATTACCAATAAGCCCGATCCGAGCGGCAATTACGCGAGCATCGACCTCGGCACTGCCTTCACCCGTAAAGGTGAGATGAGCAATAATGTCGAGGCGATGGTTAATATTCCGATCAACGACAAGCTCACCGTCCGCGGTGTGGTTTACGTCGACAATCAAGGCGGCTACATCGATAACGTAGTGGGCCAACGCAACCTTACCGAAAGTGCGCGCTTTAGACCCGAAGGCACAGTGCGCAGCAACGGCTTACCAGTCAGCGCGGGCAGGGCAGGTTTTCAGTCCACAGCCGATCTTAGCGGCGTGAACTTTATCGATGCCGACAATTCGACGCGCGTTGAAGAAGATTTTAACGATACAACGTATTCCGGTGTTCGTCTGTCGGCGCTGTGGGATATTAACGACGACTGGTCTCTGACCGTTGCGCACACCGAGCAAGAACTCGAAACCGACGGTGTTTTCTTTGCTGACCCCAATCTTGGAGATCTCGAGATTCAGCGTTACGAAGATGACTCGTTAGAAGATGCTTTTAGTAATACTAATTGGACTCTCGCCGGACGCATAGGTGAATTGGAAGCAATCTACACAGGCGCCTTCACTGATCGCGAGACAGATCAATTTATTGACTATGCTGACTATATTTTCGTCGGTCAGTATCTGCCTTACTACATTTGTGACGGCAGCGTGACTTATCCTGGCGCAAGCGCGCCTAGCGGCACGTGTCAGGCGCCAAACATGTTCGTAAAGAGCACGTCGCAAACCGAAGTCAGCAGCCACGAAATTCGCTTATCGACGGATGCCGATCGTATGGTTAGCGCCACTGTCGGTGGTTTCTACAGCACGCTCGACCTCGCTGAGAAGAACGACTTTACCTACCTAGGCTCGCGTCAGGCCATCGCGTTTAATGGCGAGACAGGCTTTGGTCCAAATTTTTCTGCTGAAAACTCAACGAGCGACCAAGGCCAGTGGCCCAATGGCGTCATATTCCGCAATGACGTGTTGCGTACTGACGAGCAAAAAGGGGTGTTCGGAGAAGCGAAAATTCGCCTCAACGACGAGTTTGCTGTGACTGTTGGTGCGCGTTGGTACGACGTAGAGGTTGACCTCGTAGGTAGCGCAGCAGGTTCATTCGGCAACTTCGGCGCAACAACAGATAATAATGCGGGTAATAATCTCGATACTCTGTTTGCAGGCCCGCGACCAGATACTGCCTCGACAGACGGCGTTATTACCAAGGCAAGTGTGACATGGACGCCCAATGACAATCAGCTACTTTACGCAACATTCTCCGAGGGCTATCGCCCAGGATTATTGAACCGCCCAGGCGGCGCGACTAACCCCGCCGGCACGTTTACAGTGCCATACGCGATCGATACCGACGACATGACTAACTATGAGTTTGGTTGGAAGACTGACTTGTTAGACTATACGCTTCGCTTCAATGGTAGCGTGTTCTTCGCCGAGATCGAACGCCTGCAGACCACCATTTTCGATCCGTCGATTACTAATTTGTTCTTCTCTGACAACGCAGCCGATGCCGAAATTAAAGGGGTTGAAGGTGACTTCATCTGGGCGCCACCTTCAATGTCCGGTCTCACTGTTACCGGTGCATTCTCTGTTTTAGATACGGAAATTACCCGAGTAATAACGCCAACTAACGACGTGACCCTAGGCGACTCACTTGCCTACGCGCCTGAGCGTCAGGCGAATCTTCGCGCGCGTTACGAATGGAGTGTCGGGTCAGGAATGATTGCACACGTCATGCCGCAGATTGCCTATTCGGCGGCTTCTTATAGCGACATCGTGTCGATTAACCGTGACAAGTTGAACAGTTGGACACTGCTAGGCTTTAGCGCCGGTGTGACATCGGATACGTGGTCGGCCGAATTCTTTGCCGAAAACCTGAGCGATGAGCGGGCTGAAATCGCCCGTTCATTCAATTTCGATAGAGATCGTGTGAACTACGTGAGACCAAGGACGATGGGAGTCAGAGTCTCTTATGACTTCTAGTGCACAGACGGTTTTTGCATAGAAGGTAGACGAACGCCCCGCTTCAGGGGCGTTCTCGTTCTCGCCTATTACAGGCGCGGCATCGATTTGACTCTGATAACACTGTATGGTCTTAAGAGTAGGCCGCACAGGAGTCATACGCAAAGCAGCAGAGGCAAAGGGGCCTAAGATCTAGAGTATGAGCGCAATCCAACAGACGGCAGAAATCGACAGCAAAATAGATCTCGGCGTCAGCGATGCCGGTGACGCTGAGCTCGTAGCGACTATCGACAAGGCCACTCAAGCTATCTCCCAAAAAGAGTTTGCCGCGGCACTTTCTCTCTTATTGCCCCTAATGTCCGAGCATTCGCGAAACGAAGAAATCCTCTACCTTGTTGCGGTAGCTCAGCGCTATTTAGGCGACAACGGAAGCGCACTTGCAACGCTTACCTCGCTGGTTGCCTGTGCGCCAAATCATGGTCGAGCGTATCAAGAAGAAGGGCACAATCATCGAGTGTTGGGCGACGCAGAAGCAGCGCTTAGAGCCTACAGCTGGGCTTGTCATTACAATCCTGCCTTGGAGGCCAGCTACAAAGGACAGCTGCAAATGTTGAGGCAGCTTGATCGACCCCAGCTGTATGAGCAGGTAAGCGCGCAACTAAAACAGTTATTGAGTCAGCCCAAACCCTTGGTGGCGGTCGTCGATCTCATTTCGCAAGGAAAACTACTCAAGGCCGAAGATTTGTGTCGGCAATTTATGCTGCGCGATCCTGCTAACGTCGAAGGTATGCGCCTGCTCGCCGACATCGGTTGTCGCCTTGGAGTGTTAGACGATGCCGAGACACTATTGTCGAGCGCGCATGACCTTGCGCCAGACAATATTCCGGTACATATCGACTACATTCAAACATTGCGCAAGCGCCAACGATTCGTTGACGCGCGCGCGGAAGCTCAGAAACTTCTGGCAAGCAGCCCAAACAATCCGCAATTCATTTCGCTCGCCGCTGTTGAAGCGATGCAGAGCGGTGAATTCGACGAAGCATTAGGGTTGTTCTCGCGAGTGCTTGAATATCTTCCCGGCGACAGTCTTACGCTGACATCGATCGGTCACGCACAGAAAACGCAGGGCGACTATGATGCAGCGGTTGCCTCGTATCACCGCGCGCTCGCCAATAATTCGGGTCATGGAGAGGCCTACTACTCGCTCGCTAATCTTAAGGTGTATCAATTTAGCGACGACGAAGTTGCGTCGATGCAGGCGCATGTTTTGCAGCCTCGGCTTGCGCACAACGATCGCGTCTATATGAATTTCGCCTTAGGTAAAGCGTTCGAAGATCGTGAGCGCTTCGCCGAATCGTTCGAATATTACGAGCAGGGCAATGCATTAAAAAAAGCACAGAGTCGCTATCGTGCAAGTTCGATGACAGAGGATATTGCAGCGCAAAAAATCGCCTGCACCCGTGACCTGTTCGAGTCTAAGAATGACGCTGGCTGCCAAGCGCCGGATCCTCTATTTATTCTTGGTCTTCCCCGTGCGGGTTCGACACTAGTCGAGCAAATACTCGCGTCACACAGCCTGGTTGATGGCACGCTCGAACTTCCTAATATCCTGTCGCTTTCGCAAAGGCTGCGCAGATTAGGGCAGGGACGGGGTGCAGGCAAGCTGGCACGTGAACGTGACGATTACGACGCCTATCCAGCAAACCTTGCGCAATTAAGTAGTGCGCAGCTGACAGAATTTGGCGAAGAGTTTATTGAACAGACTGCTGTTCATCGTGCCGGCTCACCATTTTTTATAGACAAGATGCCCAATAACTTCCGTCATATCGGGCTCATCAAGCTGATTCTCCCTAATGCCAAAATCATCGATGCGAGGCGTGGCTCTATGGCGTGCTGCTTTAGTGGTTTTAAGCAGTTGTTTGCTGAGGGACAGGAATTTAGCTACTCGCTGGAGGACATCGGCACTTACTACAGCGACTATGTAGATTTGATGGCGCACTGGGATGAAGTCTTACCTGGTTTTGTGCATCGAATCGAGAACGAGAAGTTAATCGATGATTTAGAGGGCGAGGTGCGTAAGCTTCTTGATTTTTGCGGTCTGCCTTTCGAGCAGGCGTGTGTAGAGTTTCATCGTAATAAGCGCAATGTAAGAACGCCAAGCTCTGAGCAAGTTAGGCAGCCGATTAGTAAGAGTGGCGTCGACCAATGGCGAAACTACAGTAATTATCTCGACCCCCTGCGCAACGCGCTGGGCGGCCTTAGTCATGAATGAGAAGAATAATGAGTGTGGCCAAAAAAGGCCGTGCAATTCGTCGTCGATAAAGGCACGAATCAACTAGGAAATATTATGCTAGACCAAGTAAGAGCCAAACTGGATCCTGCCTCACCTGAGGAGCCAGAGTCGACATTGAATAAGCCAGTATTCTTTATTTCCGCTGGCCTTATTATTGCCGTATGTTTATACGGCGCGCTTTTTAGTGATCACGCGTCGTTAGTATTTTCTGATCTTCAGTCTTGGTTACTCACGAATCTTGGCTGGCTCTATATGGGGTCTGTCGCCGGCTTTTTTATGTTGGTGATCTATTTAGCCTTTAGCCGTTTTGCGCACCTAAGGTTAGGTGCAGATGACTCGGAGCCTGAATACAGCTACGGCAGCTGGTTTGCCATGTTGTTTAGTGCGGGCATGGGAATTGGGCTCATGTTCTTCGGTGTTTCGGAGCCGATGACACACTTTCTGGAACCGCCAGTAGGCGAGGGTGGCACGATAGACGCGGCGCGCAATGCAATGCAAGTGACGTTCTTTCACTGGGGTCTGCATGCGTGGGCAATCTACATAATTATCGGTCTAGCGTTAGCGTATTTCTCTTTTCGCCATGATCTTCCTCTCACACTGCGTTCGGCGCTATATCCAGTTATTGGAGATAAGATCTACGGTAAGTGGGGAAACGCGGTCGACATTTTCGCTATCCTAGGCACTATGTTCGGCGTTGCTACCTCATTGGGGTTAGGGGTCATGCAGGTGAATGCGGGCCTCAACTACCTGTTCGGCCTGCCCGTTTCTATTGTGGTGCAGGTTGCACTCATTGCAGCGATTACCTGTGCTGCGACAATTTCAGTGGTTGCAGGTTTGGATGCAGGAATCAGAAGGCTAAGTGAGCTTAATCTAGTGCTGGCATTGCTGCTGATGGTTTTCGTGCTAATTGCAGGTCCAACTGTCATGCTGCTCAGCAGCCTGATTCAAAATATCGGCATGTATTTGTCCGGCCTTGTTGATATGACTTTTAGAATCTATGCCTACGAGCCAAACGAGTGGATTGGTAATTGGACGTTATTCTATTGGGCATGGTGGATTTCATGGTCCCCGTTCGTCGGCATGTTTATCGCTCGAATTTCACGCGGTCGTACGATTCGCGAGTTTATTCTCGGTGTGTTGCTTGTTCCGTCGGGCTTTACCTTTTTATGGTTAACGATATTCGGCAACAGCGGATTATGGTTAGAGATGCACGAAGCAGGCGCAGGCTTGGCGACAGCGGTACAAACTAATATGCCTACGGCGATTTTTGTTCTGCTCGACCAGTTGCCACTAACCGGCATCACGTCTGCACTCGCCACAATGCTGATTGTGACTTTTTTCGTTACTTCATCGGATTCAGGTTCTCTTGTCATAGACATCATTAGCTCAGGTGGCGCCGAGAATCCGCCGGTTTGGCAGCGAATATTCTGGGCAGTGTCTGAGGGTGCTGTGGCGGCAACACTACTTGTCGCGGGCGGCCTAGCTGCGCTTCAAACAGCGGCGATTAGTAGTGCGCTGCCGTTAATCATCGTGATGTTTTTAGTCTGTTATGGGTTAATGAAGGCGCTGCATGCAGAGCCTTCTGTGCGTGGCGTGCGGCCAATCGCCACATCGAGCGTACCTGTTGCTGGGGGCTCTAAGGCGTGGCAATCGCGGTTAAAAGCGATGCTGGGCAGGTTTAAAGAAGGCGAGGCTCAGGCGTATCTTGAGACCACGGCGAGGCAGGCAATGGAAGAGGTGCTTGCGCAATTGACCACGCAAAACATCCTGCATGCAGGGATTGAAGCCGAGGAGAATTTGATTCGGTTAACGGCTGGTCAAGGCGAGGAGTTTGATTTTCTCTATGAAATTAAGCTGCGCGAATACTCGCTTCCCTCGGTTGCCTTTCCAGAGCTTCCTACAAAAAAATCTGAGCGCAATTATTGGCGGGCAGAGGTGACGCTATTAGAAGGCGCGCAGCAGTATGATGTGGCGGGTTATTCGAAAGAAGAGCTTATGAGCGATATCTTGACTCAGTTCGAAAACCATCTACATCTGCTGCACACTGATATTTAGGCGTTTCGCTTTTCTTCTATTGCGTCGACGATCGCGCCTATATCGTAGTTCCAATCTGCTACGCGCAGATTGAATTGAGTGGGCCATTCGAAGAGCGCGTTGGTGTCTTCGAAGCGGCTCTCATCGATCGTGTCTAGCCAGATTGTAAAGTCTGCACGAAACGTATCGCGGGTTATGGTTGTCGGTGCTACGAAATCGCACAGTGCGATTTTGCCTTGGTCGACCTGAGCTTGGGCAAAGTCGGCCATGCGCTTTGCCTGACGTAACCGGCCTTCCTCAGAAAAGTCCCAATCGTCGGCCTCTTTGCGGACCTCGTCAGCGTTAAGCCATGTGCAGTTTGTCAGTTTTTTATGCAGTTGCTCGGCGAGCGTCGTCTTGCCAGCGCCGGGTAGTCCCATAACGAGTATTTTCATGATGCTTACTCTTTTTTTGGTTTAATAGAGTGGTTGCTATGAGATGAGGATAGCACTAAATATTTTGACAAAGAATATCGCTTTCCCAAGCCCGCTGTAGGGTTGTCATTTGTTCGAATTATCTTCCCTAAATGTACTTATTTCTTTGAGTGTTTTTTTCTGTTTGGCGGCAGTAGGCACTGTCGCTTCTTCGGCCGGATGGCCTACGACTAGAAGCAGATAGGGGCGCTCGGTTGGAGGCCGTTCAAGGATCTCGCTGAGAAATTTCATCGGATTCGGTGTGTGCGTTAGCGTTGCTAGCCCAGCCGCATGCAATGCGTTGATGAGAAAACCGGTCGCGATGCCGACCGATTCAGGCATGTAATAGTTCTTTCGCTTATTGCCTTGCTCGTCTTTGCCCTGTCGCTCGATGAATATGGCTATCAGCCAAGGTGCCGTTTCTAGGAAAGATTTTTGCTCATCGGTGCCAAGCGGGGCCAGGTCTTTGAGCCATTCGTCTCCTGCCTTGCCGCCATAGAATGCGCTCTCTTCGACTTCGGCAGCCTGACGGATGCTTCGTTTTATGGTCGGATCGCTGACGCAGACAAAATGCCAAGGCTGATGGTTCGCGCCGCTCGGTGCTGTGCCGGCAGCGCGGATCGCTGCCTCGATTACTGCTTTAGGGACAGAGCGAGACGAAAAATCGCGAACACTGTGCCTCGTTTTTATAAACTCGAAATAACCTTCTGCCTGCGAAACCATTTCTTCATCAGTGACACTCAAACGGTCCGGAAGGTCTATCGGTTGATACGTTGACAAATCTTAGCCTCGACTATTTTTGGGGAAGTCCTAAGGCTGAGAAGCCTTGTACATAACTCGATGCGCATGCAGGAGCGGCTCCGTGTAGCCATTAGGCAGTGTCGGATTATCAAAGATAAGCGCTTTGGCCGCGGCGAAGCCCGCGCTTGCCTCGAAGTCGTCTGCCATTGGCCTGTAGAGCGGGTCGTTTGCGTTCTGCTCGTCTACGACCTTAGCCATGCGCTGCATTATCTCGATAACCTGTTCGGTATTGCAAAGGCCATGTTTAAGCCAGTTCGACACATGAACTGCGGAAATCCGGAGGGTTGCACGGTCTTCCATGAGCCCTATATTGTGAATGTCGGGTACTTTCGAGCAACCAATACCGCTTTCTATCCAGCGTACAACATAGCCTAAAATTCCTTGAATATTATTTTCAAGCTCGCGCTCAATGCTCTGTGTATCGAGCGGGGTTTCGTGACCGAGTAAAGGAATCGTTAATAGCGCTGACAGTGTCGAGGGCGCACGAAGGCGAACAGATTCTTGTGCCGCTCTCACATCGACGGCATGGTAATGCATAGCATGTAGAACAGCGGCGGTCGGCGAGGGCACCCAAGCAGTCGAGGCGCCAGATTGGGGGTGAGCAACTTTAGCCTTCATCATCGCAGCCATTTCGTCGGGCATCGCCCACATGCCTTTGCCTATTTGTGCCCGCCCCTGGAGTCCGCAGGCTAATCCGATTTCAACGTTTCGATTTTCGTAGGCGTTGATCCACTCGCGGTCTTTTATCTGTGCCTTGGGCGGAAATACGCCCGCGTTCATGCTGGTGTAAATTTCATCACCCGTGCGATCTAGGAAACCGGTGTTGATAAACACGAGACGCTCACGCGCTTCGAATATACAGTGTTTCAGATTCACCGACGTGCGGCGCTCTTCATCCATTATGCCGAGCTTGATGGTGTTAGCGGGAAGCGAGAGGAGCACTTCGATACTCGCAAAAAGGCGACAAGTAAACGCGACCTCGACAGGGCCATGCATTTTAGGTTTAACGATATAAAGGCTGCCGGTGCAACTGTTTCCGTAGCCTGCATCGCTCGCAAGGTCTATCGCGCCAATGAGCGCTGTCATAACCGCATCGATTATGTGTTCGGGGACCTGTTCGCCAGCGTTATCATGCGCCAACTCGCTCGTCATCAAGTGACCCACATTACGATTAAACAGCAGGCTACGCCCTCGAAGCATGATCGGCGCGCCGTTAGGATCGAGGAATTCTCGATCTTGATTGAGGCTACGCGTCAGTGTTGCCCCGCCTTTGACGAAGCTCGCGCTGAGCGTGTTAGTCATTAGGCCGAGCCAATTTTTGTAGACGTCGATTTTGTCTTCGGCATCAACAGCTGCTACCGAGTCTTCGCAGTCCATGATAGTCGTCAGTGCTGCTTCGAGGATAATGTCATCTATACCCGCGGCGTCTTCGCTGCCGATATTGCCGCCTCTGTTTATGACGCACTCGATATGCAGGCCATGATGTTTGAACAAAACCGAACTTGGCGCATCAGAATCGCCTAGGTAGCCTGCGAATTGAGTCGCATCTCTTAAGCGCGTTTGGTGTCCATCTTTCAATTCAATTACAAGGCCATCATTGATGCAATAGCTTACCGCCTCTGCGTGCGAAGCTGATGCCAAAGGCACTGCTGAATCCAAAAATGCACGCGCATAGGCGATGACTTTGTTACCGCGAACGGAGTCGTAGCCCGGCTGTCGAGGCTGGCCGGGTTCGTCGACAATGATATCGCTGCCGTAGAGGGCATCGTAAAGACTGCCCCAGCGCGCATTGGCCGCATTGAGTGCAAAACGAGCGTTTTTTAATGGGACTACTAATTGCGGACCCGAGAGTGTGGCAATTTCTGCATCTACCTTGTCGGTGTTAATTACGAAATCGGGTATTTGAGGTAGAAGGTAGCCTATCGAGAGTAAAAACTGCTCATAGTCTGTCTGGCTGAACGACGGATTGGCATCGTGCCAGTGGTCTATCTGTGCCTGCAGATCTAGCCTGTCGGCAAGTAAGTCTCGTGTACTTGAAGAAAATTCATTTATCAGATCATCAAACCCTTTCCAAAATGCAGCCGCGTCTAGCGAAGTGAGTGGAAGAATGGCGTCATTGATAAAGCGCGTGAGGTTTGGGTGAAACATCTAGAAAGCCTTTCACAGAGGTTCATTAGTAGAAGATAGCGTATTCCGCAGATTGCCGCATGCACTGGGCAAAAAAAAGCGCTCGCCTAGTGGTGAGCTAGAGCGAGCGCCAGTGCCTTACGTTGGTTTAACCGAACTGATTCATCGTATTGTCTTTGCCGCCGGCCTTGAGCGCCGCTTCACCAGAGAAATAGCTCTTGTGGTCGTCGCCCATATTCGAGCCAGCCATATCTTGGTGCTTAACACACGCGAGCTGTTCGCGAATTTCTCGGCGCTGCACGCCAGCGACGTAGGCGAGCATGCCCTCATCCCCAAAGTAGCCTTTCGCAAGGTTGTCTGTGCTCAGCGCTGCTGTGTGATAGGTCGGCAGAGTAATCAAATGATGGAACACTCCCGCTTCGCGCGCCGCGTCACGTTGGAAGCTGCGAACCCGATCGTCTGCTGCCTGTGCTAATTCACTTTCATCATAGCTGGCCGCCATTAAATTGGCGCGCTCGTAGTTGCTAAGATCGCGACCCTCTGTTTCCCAAGCATCGAAAATCTGCTGACGGAAGTTCAGCGTCCAGTTGAACGAAGGGCTGTTGTTGTATACAAGCTTCGCTGTTGGCACTCGCTCGCGTATGCGGCTTACCATGCCGCCAATCTGCGCGACGCTAGGCGTCGACGTTTCTATCCAGAGCAGATCGGCGCCATTTTCAAGCGAGGTGATGCAGTCTAATACACAGCGGTCTTCGCCAGTGCCATCACGGAATTTAAATAGGCCGTTAGGTAGCGTGGTTGTTCGTTGAAGTTTGCCTGCGACTTTTACTGCAATGTCGCCATGCTCGAGCGTGCTGGCATCCTCCACCGGTGTGAGTTCCAGAAATCTGTTGTATTGATCGCCTAGATCACCGTCTTCGGTGGTGGTAGCGATCTTTTGCGTGAGACCCGCGCCCAATGAATCTGTGCGCGCCACGATAACGCCGTCTTCGACACCAAGTTCTAAAAATGCGTAGCGAACCGCGCGGATCTTCGCAAGGAATTCTTCGTGAGGCACGGTAACTTTGCCGTCTTGGTGACCACACTGCTTTGCATCCGATACTTGATTTTCAAGCTGGATGGCACAGGCGCCTGCCTCGATCATGCGCTTTGCCAGAAGGTATGTCGCCTCTTCGTTACCGAAGCCTGCGTCGATGTCGGCGATAATAGGCACAACGTGGGTTTGATAGTTATTCACTTCGTTCTGAATACGCTGCGCTGTCACTGAATCCCCAGCTTCGCGTGCGTCGTCTAGCTGACCGAAAAGATGGCCGAGCTCGCGTGCATCCGCTTGGCGCAAGAACGTGTAGATTTCTTCGATAAGATCGGACACTGAGGTTTTTTCATGCATCGACTGATCGGGAAGCGGGCCGAATTCCGAGCGGAGCGCGGCAACCATCCAGCCAGAGAGGTAGATGTAACGTTTATCGGTGGTACCGTGGTGTTTTTTGACAGCTATCATCTTTTGCTGAGCGATAAACCCATGCCAGCATCCCAAAGACTGTGTGTAGTCGGCGCTGTCTTGATCATAGTCATGCATGTCTCTACGCATAATGGCTGCGGTATAACGAGCAATGTCGAGGCCTGTCTTAAACTGATTTTGAGCGCGCATACGGGCGGCATACTCGGGATTAATAGCGGCCCAAGGTTGTCCGGCCGCTTGCTTTAAATCTTTTAGGCGTGCGATATCGTCGTTATAAACAGTCATCGTGTTTTCCATCGTAGTCAGTGTTCTTATTTATTAGTTGATAGCCGACGGCGCGTGTGCGCGGTCGGCCTAAAAAAATGCCAGAGGGCTTTGCCTCTAGGCGAAGTGCAGCTCGATCTGGTGGCCTTGAGAGGCTAACGAAATCAGTGATGGGCATTCGCGGTCGCCACCGAATTCGACGAGGCTACTCGGATTAGAAAGACCAACGCAGCGGCCCGAGCTCAAATGAGCGATAAGGCGATCGAAGTAGACGCGGTATTGTGCGACGTCGTGATGCGAGCCTTCCTTGAGCGGGAAATAGGCGTCAAGGAAATCCTGATAGCGATTGTTCGACTCGGGAGTCGCTGTCGCCGCGTCAAAAGATTCTGATAAATTCGCGTGTTGTAAGTTGCTCATCGCTTGCCCCATTGAGGTAGTCTGCTTTAACAATGTGCGATCGAGTAATCGATCGTTCTGTTTGTCGGTCTTTCATGAGTGGTGCTTTTTCGAGTGGTCTTACCTCGAGCTCGGGAGCGAGTGTAGTGTAAATATTTTGTGAATTTGACAATAAAAATTTCACACTGTAAATTTTACAAAAGTTGTGTAAATTAATCAGGCGGATAAATCGCTTCGTCAAGGGGATAGGATCGGATGAAAGCTGCTACTCAATCGCTTGTACGCAAGGCGCATTTTCTCGGTGCTAAGATTAAAAAATTGCGTAAGGACAATGGCTTAACGTTAGATGACTTGTCTGTTCGCTGCGTTCAGCGTGATGCTGAATCTGCGCCCTCTGTGTCGTATCTCTCTATGATAGAAAACGGCAAACGTGTGCCTTCAGAGGACATGCTCGACGTAATCGCCAGCGTCTTCGAGAAGGACCTCGCCTGGTTCTACGACGAAAAAATAGATCACGACGCGGTGACCACGCCTAAAAAGAGGGCGGGTGGCATCGCAGGTGTTGCGCTAGAGCCAAGCTTTTTGTTCTCTAAAGATCACTTACAGATCGCGATTCCCGAACTGCTTTCACAGGGCGGTATCAGTGGCAGGCAATTTGGCCATTTGCTTATTCGTGCGCACCAAGAACACCATCAGAATCGGTTTCCCGATCTTGAAAAAGCGGCGGAAGAAATTGGTCAGAAGCGAATGCCACTGAACGTGGAAGACTTGCTAGATATCTGCAAAAACCTAGGGTTGACAATCAAATGGTTCGATCGAGCGCCCGACATTATCGCAGACCCCGACGACACCGGCTTTAAGACTCTGATGCGCTCATTTTTTGAGCCCCCCGGCACGCTCTACATAAACAAAAGCCTCAAAGACCTCCCTGCAAGATTGAAATACGATCTTGCAACTCATATTGGGCATACAGTGCTGCACGGCCGCGATGGACTGCGCAGCGTGTCTGCGGTTGGCGGCAACACGTTTGATGCTAAGTCTTGGAGTAGCCAATCACAAACTGTCGACTCAAAAGACATTTTGCATGCATGGCGTGATTTCGAATGCAGTTTTTTTGCGGGCGCTTTGCTCTGCCCCAAGGTACCGAGCCGGCAGTTTCTCTCGCGCAACGCCTACTCGCTAAAAAGTGCAAAGCTCCTCGATGTCACCACTGCCGTTCTCATGCGCCGGATGACGGCAGTTTCGCCCTATCCACACTGGCACTATTTTGACGCGTATCCGCCCGGCAAACTGCGAGCGGTCTACCGTGGCAACGGGATTCCTCTGCCTTGGGGGAATTTGAAGATGATGAATGATCCGTGCCAAAACTGGTCGGTGTTCAATATGCTCGGAAGCAAGTCGGATCAGCCAGCTGCGCAAATTTCTGTGCTTAAGAATGGGGAGGATGCCCGCCTTTACTGTTGCGAGTCGATTAGGGTTAAGGATGCAGCGGGCAATTTTCACGTCGTCTGTGCTGGAATCGACATGGGGCCTGCGCTCGAGTCTCAGGGAGTCGCTGCCGATGACGTTATCGCTGAAATTTTCGACGCCTGCCAAGCCGGCGGAGGCTCCGCCGCCGTTCCGGCACGGGCGGCCAAGTTAATCCGAAGCATAGCTAATATTCTTAATATCGAATGGGTAGGGCGGGGCCTCGAGCGCGAGGCCAACATAATCTGTCCACGCAGTGCGAACTGCCCGCGTGACCCGTGCTGCGTCTCAAAGCCCAAAAAAGTCAGGCCGTTCACCGAAGACATTCGCAGCGCAATTATCAACGCGAGCTAAGCTAAGTTATTGGGCCTGCGGCAGTTCCCTCTTCGCACCCTTTCGCTATATAGTGGAGCGTCTAATTAAAAGAAAATAAGGGACTAAATCATGAGCATGGCTAACATAGTTGGACGCGTAATAGGAGCAGTTGTCGTGGTTGCCATCGTAGGGTGGGCGTCTACAGCACCGTATTTGAGCAACCAAGGCCTCGGCCGACTGCCAGGTATTATTATGGGCGGCACAGCAACCGAGCCACTCGCAGACTTCGGCGTCCTCAATGGCCAGGTCCAAGGTCCGCTGATGATGAAGTTCACCGGATTTCCTCCTTTCGTCAATTATCTGTCGTGGGTAGGTGAGGGTAATGGCGTTATTACCGCAACAAGGCCAGACGGCGGGCTGTGGGCTAAGCGCGCCCGAGAAGACGGCGGTGAGGGCTGGCTGCGGATTGGCGACTCAACATTCGCGATGCGTACAACCGAAATCACTGACCCTAGCGAGCGCCTCCGCATGATGGAAAGATGGGCTTCGAAAGCAGGCAGAACGCTCGACGAGCCGCTTTATGAAGGTTCTGAGCCACTGCGCGAGTGGGAAGTCTTTTTTTGGACTCCTCGTTAATCGGGCAGCTGGCCACACCACCCTGCAGTCAATCTTGCCGAGGAAATCGAGTCATGAGAACAAAAAGAGTGTCGAAGGCATTTGTTGCCTCGCTAAGCACCGCATTTACCTTAATCCTTCTTTCTGCGCACACCGCGAATGCGCAAACGGGAACCAGTGTTGATCGGGGTGACTGGCCTGTGTATCACGGTGGAGAATTCTCCCAAAGGTATTCGCCACTCGATCAAATCAATGCCGAAAACGTGGGTTCTTTGGAAATAGCCTGGCGTTTTGCCACGCCCAATTTTGGTCCCTCAACAGACTTTAATAATCCCTCTACACCGCTGGAAATAGACGGTGTGCTTTACGTAAATGTAGGCAGCACGCGTAATGTTGCCGCCCTCGATGCGACCACCGGTCAGGTGCTATGGCTCTGGCGGCCGCAGGAGGGGAGTCGCTATGACGAGGCGCCGCGTAAGGGAGCTGGCCGCGGTGTGGCTTATTACAGCAAAGAAGGGAAAACACGCGTCATTGACGTAACACCCGGGTATCAGCTGGTTTCACTCGATGCCAAAACGGGATTGCTTGATCCCACATTCGGCGAAAACGGTGTGGTGGATTTATTTGTTGGATTGCGCAACGCAGACGATCCTCGTTTCGTTCATCCCGACATCGGTCTCTCGGCACCGCCCTTTGTTATGAACGATGTTATCGTCGTGGGTGCAGCGCATCGCACGGGTGGTAGGCCGCGGGCAAAGTCGAACGTGAAGGGTGATATTCGCGGCTTTGACGTTCACACAGGCGAGCTACTTTGGACCTTTCATACCATCCCGGAGCGAGGGGAGGTGGGTTACGAGACGTGGCTTGACGAAGGGATCGAATTCACCGGCAACTCTGGCGTTTGGGCGCCAATTTCTGGCGATCCCGAACTCGGCCTTATCTATCTGCCAGTCGAAGATCCCACCGGCGATTATTATGGTGGCGATCGCCCCGGTGCGAATCTTTTCTCGAGCAGCCTAGTCGCTGTAGACGTCAAAACCGGCGAAAGGCGCTGGCATTTCCAGCAGATCCATCACGACATCTGGGACTGGGACGTACCAGCTGCCCCCGTGCTTGCCGATCTGCCCAATGGTCGCAAGATTGTCATGTCGGTGACCAAACAGGCTTTCGTGTATACCTACGATCGCCTGACTGGCGAGCCTATCTGGCCGATAGTCGAGCGTCCCGTGCCTGCGGGCGATGTGCCAGGCGAATGGTATTCGCCTACGCAGCCTTTTCCGACATTGCCTGCGCCCTTCGACAGGCAAACGGTTACCGAAGACGATCTGCTCGATTGGAGCCCCGAACTACGCGCACTTGCTGTCGAGGCGACAAAGGGCTTTCGGTTGAGCACCGTGCTTTATACGCCGCCTTCGCTCACCGATGCAGCCGACGGAACAAGAGGCCTCCTCAGCTTGCCGTCGTCAACTGGCGGAGCCAATTGGGAGGGCTCGACAATAGACCCCGAGACAGGGATTTTATACGTGCCTTCTCGCACGCAGCTGCAGATGCTGACACTGGCTAAAAATCCAGATTCGGATATCGCCTTGAGTCAGGGATTCGGCGTGCGGGTTCCTCGAATACAAGGACTCGAAATTGTTAAACCGCCTTACGGTCGTATTACGGCAATAGATATGAATAGCGGCGAGCATCTCTGGATGATTGCGAACGCCGCCACGCCAGAGCGAATTGCGAATCATCCTCTGCTCGAAGGCATCGATATACCGGACACGGGTGTCCCAACCCGTTCAGGTACCTTGCTTACCAAGACGCTGCTGTTTGTCTCGGAAGGCAATGGCACTGCCGACGCGCGGCCCATGATGCGCGCAATTAATAAGCAGACTGGCGCGCTTATCGCAGAAATACAATTGCCCGCGAATCAAATTGGCTTGCCGTTCACCTACGAGCACGCGGGTAAGCAATACCTCGCACTTTTTGTTGGAGGGAGCGGGAGTCCCGCTGAGCTTGTCGCCTACTCATTGCCTTAATGATTTTCGCTAGATGACATTACTCATTGCAGGCGAGGTGAGCTTGTTCATCGCTCAAGTATGTCTGTTCTAAGGGTGGAGCCCTAGTTTAAAGATTCAAAAATTTTCAGAGTATTAAGAAATGAAAATAACTATTGCCGGAGCTGGCATTGCCGGACTAGCGACCGCGCTCGCGCTTGACGCGGATGGTCATGATATTGAGATTTTCGAAGCAGTTCAGGAAATTAAACCGCTGGGAGTCGGAATAAACTTATTACCGCATGCTGCGGCCGTATTGAACGGCTTGGGAGTTCTTGATGACCTTCTCAAAAGCGGCGTCGCTACGAGTGAATTAGGCTATTTTAACCGATATGGTCAAAAAATTTGGAGTGAATCTCGAGGCTTGTACGCAGGACAGAATGCACCGCAGGTGTCTATAGCGCGGGGCGAACTACAGCGTATTCTGCTGCATCATGTCCAAAAACGACTTGGAGAATCGCGCATTCACTCTGGGCATAGGTTGGTCAGTTTCAGCAACAAAAAAGACCAGGCATTCGCAATATTTAGCACCCCTTCATCGAACGAACTTACTGTGCATTCTGATATTCTGATTTGCGCGGATGGTATTCACTCTGCTGCGAGGGCTCAGCTCTATCCCGACGAGGGTGCGCCCTTATATTCGGGCAGGCTGCTTTGGCGCGCCACTACAATGGCCCCGCCTTTTTTAAGCGGGTCATCGATGATTATGGCTGGTCACGAGGATCAAAAATTTGTCTGTTATCCAATCGAGTCTTGCGGCGAGGATGGCTTGCAAAAAATTAACTGGATAGCTGAATTGAGAAGACCTCTTCTTAGGAATCCCGAAGATTGGAATCGTAAGGGCGACATCAGCGATTTTTATGATGAATTCGTAGATTGGAATTTCGATTGGCTCGATGTCCCCAGATTAATAACTGGTGCCGAGCAGATCTATGAGTATCCAATGGTTGATAGAACTCCAGTTAATTCCTGGACAGAAAAAAGAGTAACATTGCTCGGCGACTCCGCACATCCGATGTATCCAATCGGGTCGAATGGCGCCAGCCAGGCCATTCTTGACGCAGCGGATCTGAGTGAGGCGCTACGAGAAGTTGCCGATCCAGAAGGAGCTTTACTCGCGTATGAAAATTCTCGGTTGCCAAAAACGTCGAGTATTGTCATCGCTAATCGAGGTAACGGCCCCGAGCAGTGTATGCAATTGGCCGAGGAACGGGCGCCAAACGGATTTGCGAAATTAGAAGATGTGTTCCTTCCTGGCGAGCTTCGCGCCATCGCGGATCGCTACAAGGTAGTCACCGGGCTTAAACGGAACTAAACATAATCAAAGGTCGTACTTTGCGCCTTGAATTTAGGAAAACCAATGAGTATATGGTTTGAACCAGTACCTTCGATAAAATCCCTTAATGCAAAACAAGTGAACACTCTTGCTGAACATTTGGATATGAAAATTACACGGATTACCGATAATTCGCTGACCATGAGCATGCCTGTAGACAGCCGAACTACACAACCCCACGGAAGACTGCACGGGGGCGCTTCAGTAGCGCTGGCTGAAACGGTAGGCTCTATCGCAGCTAACCTAGCTCTTGATACGAATCTGCAAGCGGGTGTGGGGCTTGAAATTAATGCTAACCACATAAGGCCGATCAAAGAAGGGGTTGTTTTTGCTACAGCGACAGCCGAAGCATTAGGTCGGACCACGCAGGTTTGGAGTATCAGGATTACCGACAGCGATGATCGCCTCATCTGCATTTCTCGATTTACCGTGGCCGTTATCTCAGCCGTTAGGGCATAAGCGGAATTCGTCCCATTGATATACCCAATCAAGCGTTTAGGAAATCTTCAACTCTGCTTACAAAGCGATCCAATTGATCGTGATGCACCCAATGTCCCGCATTAGCAAACGATTGGTACTCAATCGGGCATTTGAAGCATTGTGTGCGCCCGTCTGCAACTGGGTCTGATGCCCACGATTCTTCACCACGCATAAGGAGAGTAGGGCAGGTAATCGCGCCATACATTTTCTTTACCTCCTCATTGGGCAGGCCGCTCATTGAGAACACGCGTACGTAGTTATCGAATTTCCAGCTGAAGGTGCCATCTTCATTCTGATTGGCGCCGTGCAGTGTCAAATGTCTTGCCTGCTCCTCAGAAAGGTGCGGATTTTCATCGCGCATACGTTTAAAGGCATCGTCCAGTGTGTCGTAACGACGGGGTAATCGCCCCGAGAGTTTTCGCATATCCTCGACCCAACTGCGGACGCGATCATTCATTGAAATTTTCGCCTGCTTCGCCGCTAATGACGGCGAAGGCCCCATACCCTCTATCGCGACTAATTTTTTAACTCGTTCCGGGAACAGGGCTGTATACATTAGAGCTATGGCGCCGCCTAAGGAGTGTCCTATGACGGTGACATCATGCATGTTCTTTTGTTGAAGTAGTTGAGCAATATCATAAACATAGCTTATCTGAGTGTAATTGCCGCTGGCTTCCCATTGACTGTCTCCATGGCCGCGTAGATCAGGCGCGATAATGTGATAGTCTTTCGCAAAGTGCTCAGCTACCCAGTCCCAATTTCTGCAGTGATCACGTCCGCCATGGATGAGAAGCATGGGAGGGCCGTCAGGATTGCCCCAGTCGACATAGTGCAGGCGCAGTCGTTGGGAAAAGTAAATATGAGAACTCGGGCCGGAACTGGCGCTTGTGGGTGCTAATTTTTCGCTTTTCATGGGGTTCGCTACTACTTAATTTTTGTTAATGACATGAGTTTAACCGCTAAGGTAGTCTGAACAAAATCAGAGCTAAAAGCTATTGCTGAAGCGTTATGCGATTATGTTCGGGCGTTGAAAGTTTTAACTGGCTTAAAAATAAGAGATCAAAAAATAAAAGCTACTACTAATAAAGTCGATTAATACTAAGAAGGAGTTAATTGTGAAGAATTTTTTATGTTGTTTGTTGTTTTCGTTGGGCATCGTAAATCTATCTTATGCGCAGGAGACGCCTCAGCCCTGTGGGCCTGCTGGTCAGTTGTCGGAAGAGTTTTCAAAAAATGTGGCAAGTGATGCGCGATGTTTTGAACTTAGGATGTATACGGCTGAAGAGGCTGTTGACGGTAAAGGAGGTATTGATGATCTTCACCAACGCTTTCGCGAGCGTGAAGTTGCGTTGTTCGAAAAACATGGCGCTGAGGTCATAGCGACTTGGCAGCGGTTAGATAATCCAAATACGCTAGTTTGGATGCTAGCCTATAGAGATAGATCGCATCGAGACCAAGTATTTAGTGATTTTGCTAAGGACCCAGAGTGGTTAGAACTGCGAGCGAAATACGCTGTTCCTCTCTCTATCGAAGCCTATATGATGAGTTCCACAGATTATTCGAACTTAAAATAATAACGTAACCTGATCGAATCAATAGGTGTTGTAATGAGCGAAAATATTGAACGTGGTGGATGTTTATGTGGGCAATTTTCGTATTCTTTTGATCGCAGTGCAGTAGTGTCAGGGATCCATTGCCACTGCAGAGACTGTCAAAAGTCTACTGGATCTGGCAAGGCGACGATTGCGTTTGTTCCCCAACAGGCTTTGTCAACTGAAGGCGAATTGAAATACTTTTCTGTGACTGGCACAGATGGAGCGGTCGTTGAAAGAGGATTTTGCGAACAGTGTGGTTCACCAGTTTTTAGTCATATAATTGGCATTGATGAAATGAAAGAGATGACTTTTATTAAGGCAGGCAGTCTTGAGGACGCATCTTGGCTAAAAATAGACGTCAACATATGGGAATCCTCTGCTCATCCTTGGTCTCCAGTTGATAGCAATCTGCCCAGTTTTAAACAGAATATGAAGCGCGGATAACAGGTTAACCGTTATCGAGAGCAGGCTTTAAGAAGGCAAATTAAAGTGAGCGCCCTTCAGAGCGGTAGTGATTTTTCGCCTAAAGCTCAAAATGGTTAGGGCCTAAAATAATTAATTCCCGGCAGCGTTTATTACTTGCTCAAAGCGCTGCTTTGGATTGCCTTTGACTATCGTGTAACTAAGTTCGTATTCTTTAAGCTTCTGAAGATATAGCTCGAACAGCTCGTTACGATTATTTGGGTTTTCTCGTTGCGGGTCAGCCTGCCACGGAATATTTGAATCACACAGAAAGTAGCCTCTGTTAGTTGACTGTTCCGAGAGAGATTTTTCAAACGTCTCATAGATCCACGGATCGCAGTCCCCGTATTTCACTTCGCTCCAAATCATAATGACTAATAGGTCAGTGTCACACACTATCCGACTTGGCTTTTTCGAGAGGGTGGCCAGCTCTCTTTTGTATTGTTTTTGGGCGATTTTCAGTAAGTCAGTCTGCTGATAAGAAATCTTATCTGCAAGGTAGCTTCTCGCGACCTCTGCTACGCAAGGGAAGTTCCAGTGAGCCGAGAGCTGAGCGGCTAGCGTGGTTTTCCCTGAGGATTCAGGGCCGGTGATGACTATCACTTCTGTTTGCATTGGGATTCCAACCGCAAGATTTTTCGCGCACGGATGCGCGTATTTGGTTTGCATTGTTCAACGCGGCTAATGCTATACTACTTTCCGTTCCTTAGGGGTGGTCTTTTAACCTGAGACTCTGCAAGTCAGAGAACCCTAGAACCTGATCCGGTTAATGCCGGCGTAGGAAAAGGATGCAAACCACATCTCATCACACGTCAAGTAATGCCGGGTCTCTTTAATTAATCAAATTAATTTTTGGAGAGACTCATGTTCAAGCCTCGTTTTCCCCGCTATTTGTCTACTCTCAGTTTTGCTCTAATCGCTATGCCGGTTGCAAGTGTTGCAGCCGAAAAGACTATCGAAGAAATTCTTGTCAGCGCGGATTTTAGGTCTAGAAGCGATTTAGAGACCGCCACTAGTGTGACAGTAATGACTCAGGCAACGATAAAGTCGAGAGCGGCGCAGCATTTTGAAGACCTGGCGAATGCGATACCCAATGTAAATTATTCCTCAGGCTCTAATCGCGCTCGGTTTTTCCAGATCAGGGGTATTGGCGAGCGCAGTCAGTTTGTTGCGCCCATTAATCCCTCCGTGGGCTTTTTAGTAGACAACGTAGACTTCAGCGGAGCGGCGACCATAGCCACTATGCTAGATGTTGAGCAGGTAGAGGTGCTGCGAGGGCCTCAGGGAACCAGATACGGTGCTAACGCCTTGGCAGGTCTTATTAATGTCAAAACATACGATCCAGAAGATGAGCTAGCGGCACGCTTAAAAATAGGTGCGGCTGAATACAATACAGAAACAATAGAAGCGATGGTCACGGGACCTCTATCCGACTCCGTTAGCGGACGTTTGGCTATAGGGAGACATCAATCTGATGGCTATTATCAAAACGCATTTTTGGGCACCAAGAGAAACAATGCACAAGATGAGCTGTCTATTCGTAGCAAGCTTCGCGCAGAGATGTCGGACACGTGGAAACTAGACTTTAGCCTGTCGCATGTAGACATAGACAATGGCTATGACGCATTCACGCTAGATAATTCGCGCACGACGCTGTCGGATGAGCCGGGGCGAGATATGCAGTCTTCGGTTGCTTTCGCAGTCGATAGCACATGGGAGATGGATAGCTTCGATTTAGAACTCATTCTCGGTTTGGCCGATTCCGACATGGAATACAGCTATGACGAGGACTGGACTTTTGCCGGAATTCACCCCGACGGCTATATGTCCAGAGATAGCTATATTCGTGACCGAGAAACACAGTCGCTCGAACTCAGATTAATCTCTAATGACAGTTCGCGGCTATTCAACGATTCAACACAATGGCTTTTTGGCCTTTACACACTCAGTAGTGATGAGGCGTTGAAGCGTGAATACACCTTCGCGGCTTCGGATTTTTTCAGTGATTTTGGGTTTGATACCACCGCGCTTTTCTTTCAACTAGACACCGATTTCTCTGACCGACTGACCCTGGAAACAGGGCTAAGAGTAGAGAGGCGCAAGACGACCTATTCAGACTCCGAACAGCTTGTATTTACTCCAGATGAAACCTTTTGGGGCGGTCGTATCGCCGCTAAATACCGTGTCAATGACACCACCATGGCCTATGCAAGTGTCGCCAGAGGTTACAAAGCCGGCGGGTTTAACACTGACGGCACACTGGATGCGGACCTGCGGCAGTTTGACGAAGAATTTTTAATTGAGTACGAGGTGGGTGTAAAGTCTCGACTGCTTGAAGATAAACTCCATTTGAAAGCCGCCGTGTTTCACGATGACAGAAGCGACCAACAGGTAAAGAGTTCGACCGGCAGAATTCGGGAAAACGGCAGTACCGAATTTATCGATTTTATCGGCAATGCAGCGACAGGAACGAATAACGGCGTCGAGTTCGAGGCCGTTTGGTATCCAACCGAAAGCCTGAGTTTCACTTCAAATTTTGGCGTACTAGATGCGACCTTCGATTCGTTCATTAACTCTGAAAACCAAGATCTGGCAGGACGCGATCAAGCCCACGCACCAGGTTACATGGCACACCTTGCGGCAAACTACAGCAAAGGCTCCTGGTCTGTCTCTGTATCCATAGACGCGAAGGATGCCTTCTATTTTTCCGACAGTCATGACGTGCAGAGCGAGGCCTACGAGATACTCAATACCAATATCGGCTATTCTGGCGAGAATTGGCGCTTGAGTTTGTGGGGTCGCAATCTGACCGATCAAGACTACGCTGTGAGAGGATTCTTTTTTGGCGAGTTTGGCAACGACCCTAGAAAAGGCTACGCGCCCGAGCCCTATGTCCAATTCGGCGAACCGCGCGTGGTCGGAATTAGCTATGAGATGCAACTATGAAGGCGTCGGTTGATATTAGCCTCTACCCCCTAGCAGATGAATATATTCCGGCAATAAAGGAATTCATCGAGAGAGTGCAAGAATATTCGGGCGTGTCGGTTGTTCGCAACGATCTGTCGACTCAGTTGTATGGGGATTACGATCAGATAATGGATCTGTTGAAAGTTGAACTGCGGCTGAGTTGGGAAAAATACGGCAAGGGCATTTTTGTAATCAAATTTCTGAAAGACGATCTGCGGGGCTTGTCGAGTGATTGAGGTAATTAATACGATCGCACATCAGTTGCTGCAAAACTCTTTGCTGGAATTGTTGGCGGTTTTTTTCGCCGTTGCCTATCTCGTTCTCGCAGTTAGAGAGAATAGTCTTTGCTGGTATGCGGCGGGGATTTCGACGCTGATTTTTCTGTTCATTTTTTGGAATGTTAAACTTTATATGGAGTCTGGCCTGCAGATTTACTATCTCGCTATGGCTTTTTATGGCTGGCATCAATGGCGGGATGCGCAAACCGAAACGGTGAGTCTTCGAGTTTCTAAGTGGCGTGCGAAGCAACATGTTGTTGCCTTGGTGTTGATAGCGGCTCTAACTTTTGTGACGGGGTCGCTCCTTAATTCAGGAACCGATGCGAACATGCCCTATTTAGATTCGTTTACAACGTGGGCGAGTGTAGTGACAACCTTCATGGTCGCGCGAAAAATATTGGAGAACTGGCTCTACTGGCTTGTTATAGATTCCGTATCGATCTACCTGTATTTAGACCGCGAGCTCTATTTTACCTCGCTGCTGTTCGCCATTTATATTGTAATTATTTTCTTTGGTTGGTTTGCGTGGAATAGAAGCTACCGGCAGCGGGAGATTAAGGCTATTTCCCCGCTATAAATAATCTCTCTTATTTATAGGTATTAAGGGGGTTCAACCTGCAAAGGAGCCGTATCTCGATTAAGGATTCCGAAGTAGTTTAATTAGAACCTCTCCTTCGATCTGAGCAAGTAGCGATGCCGCTCGGTGGCGTTGCTTTTGATCGAGTTTGCTCTCAATCCATTCGATCCATTCATTAAGAAAGAGATTCGAAATTTTTCTATAAGGTTGGTCGCCTCGGACGGCTAAGCCCACTATTTCGAACCAAAGTTTGAGCATAGGAGCGCTCTCATCGGCGAGAGAGGAAGAAGCCAAAACCTCAACTATTTTGGCTCCGGATGCTTTTTTCTGAGGTAACAATTGATCCAAACTACTCGAAAACCCCTGTGCGAGAAATAACAGAGCTTCCTCAATCAGTTCCTCTTTTGTTTCAAAATAATACATAACCATGCGATCGCTCATACCTACACTTTCAGCGAGCGCTCGTAGTCCACTATTACGAAAGCCATCTCGAAGCAAATGCATCGCCACCGCTGCGATGATGTCTTGACGCTTAGGCTTGGTTTGGTTCTTTAGTTTTTCCGTTTTCATTATCTCGACCTAAGCAATTGCTGCGGGAGTTTGGGTGGCAATAGTAGTGGGATAAATTTTTCTTGCCAATAATAAAAAATGTAGTATATGCTACGTATTATGTAGCGGCCGCTACGAAATTCACTTTTGCAAGTGAAACGAAGAATATCATGAAATAAAAATTGAATCTAAAATACTGAATCAAATCGACTTTTCGGCTACTTAGGGATGCAGCTATGAGTGAAAAAGAAATAAACCCCGCTGAAGTGGTAAAGGAATTTATTAGAGCCATGGAGGTTATGGACTTTGACGCCGCATTAGAGCACGTTGCTGCAGATGTGGAATATATCAATAGTCCTGGTACTACCGTGCATGGGCATGCAGGAGTGAGAGCAGTGCTGGAGCCGTTTTTCGCGCCGATCTTAGAGAATAATCTTTCAGTCCTCCGTCAAGTGGTTCAAGGGGAGTTAGTTGTTCTTGAACGTCTTGACAGGCATCGGATACCCCAAGGTTGGTTTGAGCTTCCTGTAACAGGAATATTTGAATTGAAGGGTGGCAAGATTTCCTACTGGCGAGAATACTTTGACCTTGCGACAGTTAAAGATGCGATGGAACAGCTAATGGGAGAAGCGTCATGATAGCCTTTAGAGTGATGTTGGTTCTAATGTTAGTAATTATAAGTGGTTACACTGGGCTGGTGATTCTAGAACACGGCCTTACTTTGTTTTCAGTTTTCTTTCTGGAAATCGCGTCGTCTACTTGGTCTGGCCAGTTCAACCTCGATTTTTTCATGATGTTAGTGCTCTCAGGTCTCTGGGTGGCTTGGCGTCACGGGTTTACTTTTAACGGTGTCGTGCTCGGGCTTTTGGCGACCGTCGGTGGAATTCTTTTTCTGAGTTGCTATTTGCTGATAATGATCTCTCGCGGAGCAACTGACCCGAGATCCCTGCTTCTTGGTGATCGAGAAAGTTTGAATAAAACATCTGACAAAACGTAATAATTCCGACTGCAATGATGGCCTGTTGACGAGGTTTGTTTGAGAAAGCGCATTTATTGCAACTAATTCCGGGTTTCCAGCCTGTTTCCAATATTGAGAGCCTTTTAAGATGATCAAGAATCAAACGTTATTTGCCTTTTTATTCAAGGGCGCAGTGGTCGCAGCGTTGGTTGGGTTGCCAGCTGCGCTTTCCGCTCAGGATGCCTGGTTTCCTTCCAAGTATGGTCAACAGGACACCTTAGGCGCTGCAAACAATCTAAGTGCTAGCCATGTTTTGAAGGCAAGCCGCCTAATAACTCAAGGTAAGGTCTACTCCCTCGGTGTCGACATTAGCTCTGAGTCGCCTCCTCTCCCGAGTGGGCCGAGAGAATATAAATTGAGTCTCGTTCAGCCCGCCAAAGGCGCAGCCGGAACACTGGCTCATCACGCGAATGGCAAAGGTATAACCCAAGGCGCCAATAAATTAACTGCGAATGCTGACTTTCTTACGATATGGATGGGCATAGGAACACAGATAGAAGGCCTTGGTCATATTGGTATTGATAATCTCTACTATAACGGAGTGGACGCGAGCGATTTCGTGACAGGTAATGGGGTGACCAAGTATTCCATTCATGAAGTTCCACCTATTGTTTCACGAGCTGTCTTGCTAGATATTGCAGCCGTTACGGGAAAAGCCTCTCTCCCAGGCGGTTATGCCATTAGTGCTGAAGAGATCCAGTTAGCAGAGAAATCTGCCGGCATACGAGTTGAAGAGGGCGATGTGGTTCTGATTCACACTGGCTGGTTGGCTTCTGAGAAGGAGGTGAAACAAAGTTACGGTGGGAAGCAGCCCGGCCTTGGGGTGGCTGCGGCACTTTATCTCGCTGATAAAAACATAGTAGCTATAGGAGCGGATAATGATGGCGTGGAGGCGATTCCAGCAGAAGATCCTAACAATGCATTTCCTGTGCATACCGAGCTGATCACAAAGAACGGTATCTACTTGATGGAAAACGTGTGGTTAGATGAGTTGGCTCGAGATAAAGCAACAGAATTTCTTTTCGTGCTAGGTCAGCCAAAATTTGTCGGAGCCGTTCAAGCAGTCGTCAATCCCATTGCAATACGCTAACCACACGGAGCTTTTTGCCTTTAGCACAAACTCATTGCGACACCGTGGTCTTCATGTTGCTGCGCGAGGCAAAACACCCTATCGACCTGCGAATTAAGCCCAAGAGTACTGAGAGGGTAACAGTGGTTCTTGCGATGGGAAAATGCAGGTATAGGTGCGTAGGAATGTGGTTCTTAAAGCGTTATGAATGGTAGCTACGGGTGGACTTGAACCACCGACCCCAGCATTATGAATGCTGGGGAAATGTATTTCCTCGTGCTTACCAGTTTTTACTCTATATTCATAAGTTCCTTAAAATGATGTATATTTTGCATTATTTACTATGCTGTGGTCAGCTAAAGAGTTACTTCGATTTACTCCCCTTTGCTTACCTATTGCTTACCCAGAGAAAGTAAGTTATGCCCAAGATAACTAAAAGCCTTGTGGATCGAAAGGGCGCAGGAGACTCTCGCTACTATATTTGGGATGAGACCTGCCCCGGGTTTGGCCTTGTTGTTCAACCTAGTGGAACGAAATCCTATTGCTTCCAGTATCGGACACAAGAGGGACAGTCTCGCAGGATAACGATAGGCAAACATGGAGCCTATACTCCGGAAGAGGCTAGAAAGAAAGCGAGGGAATATCAGCGGCAGGTGTCGGATGGAAAAGATCCCCTTGCAATTAAAGAATTCAACAAGAATGCCGTGACTGTCTCCCACCTTTTGGACCTGTATTTAGAGTCGCCCAAATTTGCCGAAAAATCCGAGCTTACACAGAGGTACGACAAGGGCAGGATTGAGCGGCACCTTAAACCATTGCTTGGACGGAAGGTGGCCGAAAAATTAACGGCTGATGATGTACGAAAAGCTAGCAAGGATATTGAGACAGGAAAAACGGCTAAAACAGTCAAAACAGGGCCAAGAGGACTGGCCAGGGTAACAGGTGGCCCAGGTGCAGCCAGGATGGCTATTAGGCTCTTAAAAAGTGCTTTTTCATGGGCATTTGAACATGACTTGATAGAGACAAATACTCCTGCCAAAGTGAAAGTGGGCGAGGATGCTAAGCGGGATCTGCGGCTTACAAATGAGGAATATGCGAGACTTTTTTCAGTATTAGATGAAATGGAAAGCACGGCGAAGATCAGACAGCCCGTTGCGGATACGATCAGAGTTATAGCCCTTACTGGAGCAAGACGTAATGAGATAGCGGGCCTACGCTGGCGGCATGTTAACTTAGAAAAGGGGGTTATTGAGTTGCCCCTAAATGAGCACAAAACTGGTATGAGAACGGGTGAGATTAGAGTTATTGGTCTTCCAAATTTGGCGCAACAAATCATTACTCAACAGGAGAAAAGAAAACCCAATGATTTTGTTTTTCCTCCGGCTAGAGGCAGTGGTCCTTTAAATATAAGCAAGCCATGGCGAAAGATCAGGGTGGCAGCAGGATTAAACCCTAAAAATGGCCTCCATGCGCTTCGACATTCTTTAGCTTCAATGATGGCAGATAGCGGATCGCAGGCTACTCATATTATGGCTGTGATGGGACATAAGAATCTTGCCACTAGTCAAAGGTATATTCACATGGCAGAGGATAGGAGGTCTGAACTTGCCGAGGCTGCGGCTGCGGGAATTAGTGCTGCTATGAATGTAAAGAATCCTCCAAATAAATAAATTATAGAGAAATAAATAATGTCAAAGGGCGGAGTCAGGACAGGGGCAGGCAGGCCTAAGGGGAGCACTAAGTTGTCCTTTATGAAGTGCCTGCAAGTAGGGATGGATTGCGAGCAGGCTTGGCGAGAGCTTGTGCAAATAAGCATTAAGAATGCGCTCAGAGAAATAAATAATAATGTCTCGAAAGAATGGACAAAGGCAAAAAATATATCAATAGAGAAACGGAAAAAATGGTTGGAGAGTGAAGAAGGGCAGAACTACCTTGACGATGTAAATTTTGCGCTTCAGGCAGATCAAAACCTTGATGACGAAGAAGACCCTGTCAGAGTTCTTCAAATAAACCCAAAACGCCCAAAAGGCCATCGGGAAAGAATAATGAAAGAGGTTTCGCAGAAATATTCGATTTCAGAAAGAATGGTCGAGACTTGTTGGAAGAAGTACCGAAGCTTTGAGAAAAGTGACCTCCAAGAAAAATAAAAACAAAATGAAACTATTACCAATGATCAAATCTGATGACGCCGTAGCGAGTTTTGGAAAACATAGACGAAGTATGCAACAAAGAAACTGCCGCTATATTTAAGCCTGGATACTTCCTTATCGTTGAGAATCCCAACGATTTTGAATAGCGCGAAGGATATCTTCCGTTAGGATCCCCTAACCCATCCTAAATACTCGAGTTTTTCACTAATCTGTTAATTCTTTGATTTTTTGCCCACTTTGGGCATGCCCTTTACCCTACCGATATATCTTAAGCCTCGCGCACTTTGGTGCTTGATTGTAATTACTCATGAATTACAGAGAGGCAAAGATGAAAGAACGACTCACACGGAAGGAAGCTGCCGAATACCTCACAGAGGTACTTGGCACCCCTGTATCCTTCAAGACACTCCAAAAGTACGCCACAGTTGGCGGTGGCCCCCGATACCAGAAGTTCGGGCGCAGAGTTGTATATACCCAAGAATGGCTTAGGGAATGGACTGAATCCAAGATGAGCCAACCGGTCTATAGCTCTAGTGAATTAGGTGTTGCGTGATGGGGGCCGGAAGCAGAAAGCAAGCCATTAACCAGTTTTGCCGGGATTGCATAGTAGATGACGCCCCTGGTAATGGCTCTTGGCGGCTGCAGGTGGCCAAATGCACAGCATATAACTGTGCCTTGTTTCCTTTCAGACCTTTACCCTTAGGATATGAGTCAAAAGAAAGCTGTTCGTTGCTCAGAGCTACAGAATCGGCCGAAAAAGATTTAATTATCACGGTTCGGAGTCTGGGATAAGTTTTGATATCAAAGTCCGAAGTAGGTAGCTGGATTAAAGCTTATGAGTCACGAGAATCGGCAACTTCGATGCCGCTAGATGACACTTATATGTCTTCGCAGGTTTCTAGTGTTCTTCAAACTTCGCTAACTCAAGAGGTTGGCAATCTTTATGAGTACCAGGGACATAGAACCACTAAGCTAGGCAGTCTTGTTTTGTCTTTTGTGAATATTGAAACAGAAGAAGAAGCAGTTGCGTTCTTCAATGTCGATGTTCGTAGACAAAGAGGGCCCAAGAAAGGTGATAGCTATAGGACAGGTCAAGGAGGGCAATTCCTTCCATTGCCAAGGTCTAATTTTCGAAAATTTTGGTCAAGCACTGTAGGCGAGGATCCTCGTAGATGGGCGTCTGTTCATAAAGAGTTAAAATCAAAATTACGTGGTAAGCGATTTACTGGTAATCCTGAAGTAGCAACTAAAGGTGATGGAAGAAAATATATAAAGATTAGAAATCTTAGTTTGGTGGAACAGAAAGGGAACAAAACAGAAACAACGCTTGGACAATCCTGCGACAAATTAGGGACAACAGAATGCAACAAGGAAACACGTGTAGACCCTGCCAATAAAGGGATTCTTGTTAGTAAAAGTACACTGCAGAGTAATTGCACTAAAACACTAACACACGTAAACACGGAGCACACTAATGCACTGAAAGATAACCCATACCCTGAATGTCCCAGGTGTTTGGGAGAGGGTTGTCACATGTGTTGGATGGCAGTTTGAAAACTGGAATGACCAGAGACCAGCAGCACAAGCACAACAGGTCTGTGATTAATTGCATACGGAGCATGTGCAGGGACAAATTACACTCGCCTAGCTATCAGGAAGTATCTGATAGGCTTAACGACGACGGCCTGACGACCTCGCGTGGAAATATTTGGACAAAGAAAGCGGTTTTTAGGATGTTGCAGCGCCAAGGATATTCAGGCCTGTGGGGGCTTTCTCAAGTAGAAAAAGGGTATTCTTGTACATCTTGAGGGATGGTAGAGAGGTTGTCGAATTTTAAGTGAATATCCATACATCCACTTCATATAAAGGGTGGTTAGCTTCCTATGAACTTATGGCAATCTTTGAGAAATGTAGTGGTCAACCAAAACTGGACAGTAAATTAGGTTTTCCTTCCGCCACCGCGGGCGGCAATCCGCCATTTGCGATATGTGGCCTTCTACTTGATTCCAAACGTCCTCAGGCAACAAACCTAGTTGATATTGTTGGAAAACATTTTGAACAGAATTTACTCGCCATTGGGTTAAATGGTGGGCCCACCAGGACTCGAACCTGGGACAAACGGATTATGAGGCAGTCCAACCAGACCCGGTTGAATTTAGTAACTTGAAGAATTCTAAACGTTTTTCTCCGGCCTAGCCAGCAGGGCCGACCGAAACCGAACCTATTCCGAACTTGACTGGGATCGGTTGGCTCACCGAACTCGGTAAGTGGCAGAATTCAAACTGGTTTCAGTGACCGAACACCGAACCAGAACCGAGATGGATCGCAGGGCAGCTTTTCTCGGCCGACCGAGGTAGGGGGGGCTGAAAACCTGAAACCCTGGGTGAGGGCGGGTGTACGCTTTCGGCTGCGCGCCTTTGCGTCTGGGGGAAAGACAGTAGCGTTACAGGCTGTAACTAAAGGAGATTTTTCAGGTTTTGGTGGTTAACTTGCCAATACCGTTTGAGCTGCTTTCTCAATTTTCTGTACGCAACTGCCACAACTTGCTCCTTGAATAGAAAACTGCATCTCACTTTCGTTCGCTTTTAATTTGAGACTGTTACTAACCATTATTTTTCCTCATGCCATAGCAAATACTGAAAGCTTTGCTGCAATTTCCGCACTGTACACCCATGAGCTGAACATAGGTCAAGGGGCATGGTTTCAACCATGAGCGATCCCGATCACTGTGGTAAAATAAGTTGTTATAGCGGCAATTACCGTAGAAAATACGATTTCCAGCAGAATTGAATTGCGCAACTTAAGTACTGCGCCATTTTTTTCAATGCTAGGCGATAGCCGAAACTTATTGATTGCTGCCAGCACTAAAAGAAATACTACGAGTACTAGTTTCAATAGCACCGCGTTGCCATAGCTTGTTGTCACGAATTCTGAGACTGAATCAAGAAGCTGAAAGAGCAAAAACGTACCCGAAAGCAAAATAGCGGAGACAAAATACGCCCCGTACTTACCAAACTCCTTCATTATCCCAGCTACTTTACTGCCGTGTTTTGACGCGCAGATCAAATACAATGGGTATAGAGCGCCTATCCAAAGAAATACACAAATGACGTGAGCTACAATTGCAAAACGCGCGATTAATCCAAGCTGACTAACATGGCCGATCACGGCAAAAGAAATTGCTAACATAATCGTGATTGGGAGATAAAGTTCCAAAGGCAGTGTGCGCAAGATTGGGGAATTAGAATTGCGGTCCAGTTGTTTTTTTAATCGCCAAAGAAAAAGGAATGAAAATATGAATGAGGCCAGCCTCATGCCGGTTTGCAGTCCAATATCGGATTGGAAAATTATTTGCATCATTGAAAAATCAAAGGCACCACTCAAGCCTTGTTGATTGATCCCGCCGACTTGTGAGATAAAAAATAAGACCGTTGTGCATATTCCCAAAACACAACCTACAAAGATGTATCTAAGGGTAGCTTCTTTCAATTTGGGCTCAATGTGAGACATTAGTGCGAAAGAAAATCCGCCCCCTATAACTATTGCCATAGAGAGATAGTTTCCCCACTTTATTATCGCGCTAGCAATGTCCCACATAGAGCCCATTCCAATAACCCGCTTAGTGGCTGCTATGTGAATTATTGTGCTGTGCATGGCCTACGTGTTCACCACCATGACCAGCATGCTCCTCAGCTGCAGCGCCGACCCCAAATGAAAAAGAGCCGTTTACGCGGTGAGAATCTCCACCTAACGCAGTCCAAGAGACCGTGTAAGTTCCGGTTGAGAGTGTTGGTACCTCAACACTAAAACTTGCAGCAGCCGCTGTGATAGGTTTGAAATCAATATCGATTGCATTCTCTTCTTGCGTCAGTACCACGCGGAGCAGTTTTACATCCTCGGTAAAGCTCATCTCGATTGTTTTTGGCGCTGCCTCTAAGGAAGTCCCCTCAGCAGGGTTTGAGCTTGATAACGCTGTATGCGCCCAAGCTTGTGCCGAAATGCCTAATAGAAGAGCCGTTGTTATTACAGCTTTAGTAAGTTTTTGTAATTGCATGAGTTATTTCTCCAGTTTGAGTTTAAGGATTTGATTTGAGATCAACTAGGCCGTGTCCTCGCCATAAGTAATAGACACACGGTAAAACAAGTAAGGTAAGGATGATTGCGGAGACCATGCCGCCCACCATTGGCGCTGCTATCCGGCTCATGACTTCCGAACCAGTACCGGTGCTTATTAAAATAGGTATCAACCCAGCAATGGTCGCTGCTGTTGTCATCATGACAGGCCGCACCCTCATCACAGCACCATTGATGACACTCTCTCGTAAGTGCCCCTTGGTTGGAGACGTTGAATCGTCTTCGCATTGCGCGATCATGTCTCGGTAGGCCCTGTCTAGATACACAAGCATAATTACGCCGATCTCGACCGAAACACCTGCTAGCGCAATAAATCCAACGCCTACAGCAACCGAGAAATTGAACCCATAGAGATACATCAGCCACAAGCCCCCAATGAGTGCTAATGGGAGTGTCCCCATGATTAGAGCAACTTCGATAAAGCTCCTGAAATTGGCATATAAAAGAATCACTATGATTGCCAAGGTCAAAGGAATTACATAAGTGAGCCTTTCTTTTGCTCTCTCCATGTATTCAAACTGGCCAGACCAGTTCAATGAATAACCCGGCGGCAATTCGATGCTATTAGCCACCACTTGCTGGGCGTTTTGAACGTAAGACCCTACATCTACATCCTGTATGTCCACGAATGTCCAACCATTGAGGCGTGCATTCTCACTTTTAATACCTGGAGGCCCATCTTCAATGTAAATTTCGGCCACATCTGATAGAGCGATTCTTTGCCCGTTCGGCGTGAGTATTGGTAGCATTGCCACGGCATCAACCGAATTTCGATAAGCCTGTGGGTATCGTAACTGAATGGGGTATCGCTCTAAGCCTTCGACTGTTTCACTGATATTCATTCCGCCGATGGCGGTTGCCACGATTTGCTGAATATCATCAACATTTAATCCATAGCGAGCTGCTTGTTCTCGCTGAATATCGACCTTCACATATCGACCGCCTGCCACTCGCTCAGAATAGACTGACGTTGTCCCCGGCACATCCTCTAAAACCTGTTCGAGTTGTTGACCAATTCGCTGAATAACTGACAGCTCAGGCCCGGCAACTTTTATGCCTACCGGTGTTTTTATGCCTGTCGCAAGCATGTCAATTCTCGTTTTGATTGGCATGACAAAAGCGTTTGTTAAGCCGGGAATAGTCACTAGAGAATTGAATTCTTGAATAAGGTCTTGAGTCGTTAAACCTTCTCTCCACTCACTTTTAGGTTTGAGCTGGATAAATGTCTCGATCATTGTCAGCGGGGCTGGATCTGTCGCAGTTTCTGCCCGTCCCATCTTTCCAAATACCGTCTCAACCTCGGGAACAGTTTTTATAAGCCGGTCAGTCTGTTGCAGTAGTTCGCGGGCTTTACCTATTGAAATTCCGGGATACGTAGTTGGCATATACATTAAATCCCCTTCGTCTAGAGGAGGTATGAATTCGCTGCCTATTTTAGTTACTGGCCAAAACCCAATAGCTGTCACGATAACTGCGGCCACCATCGTCATCTTCGGGAATGCCAATATCCCTTTAATGGCTGGACGATAAATAGCGACAATCAAACGGTTGAGCGGATTGTCATGTTCCGCACGGATTTTTCCGCGAATAAAATAGCCCATCAATACTGGCACTAGAGTAATAGATAAAATCGCTGAAGCCGCCATTGCATATGTCTTCGTAAAAGCCAGTGGAGCGAACATACGACCTTCCTGCGCCTCTAACGCAAATACCGGCAAGAAACTCATGGTGATAATTAGCAAGCTAAAAAAGAGTGCAGGTCCTACCTCACCAGCAGATTTCGCAACTATCTCCCAGCGATTAGCGTCAGTGATCGGCGTTTCTTCCATTTTTTTATGCATGTTTTCTATCATGACAGTGGCGCCATCAATCATTGCCCCGATAGCGATTGCTATCCCACCCAAGGACATAATATTCGCGTTGATGCCCTGAAAATACATCACCGTAAAGGCAGCGAGTATTCCAATAGGGAGGCTGACAATAGCGACAAGCGAGGAACGCAAATGAAAGAGAAAAACAGCAAAAACGATGGCAACTACTACGAATTCTTCGAAAAGATTTTCCCAAAGATTTGTTACCGCGCGGTTTATGAGAGCGGACCGGTCATAGACAGGAATAATCTCTACACCTTCTGGTAAGCCAGCTTTTAGCTCTTCAAGCTTTGCTTTAACATCACTGATTACATTGGCGGCATTCTCTCCGAAACGCATCACCACGATTCCACCAACTACTTCACCTTCGCCATTGAGCTCAGCTATTCCTCTGCGCATCTGCGGCCCAAGGTTAATCTCAGCTATATCGTCCAATAAAATAGGCGTTCCATTTTGATTCATTCCCAGAGGGACACTGGAAATATCCTCGATGCTAGATAAGTATCCATCAACAAGCACCATATATTCCGCCTCTGCCATTTCAATGACGGAGGCACCTGATTCTTGATTCCCTCTTTTGATGGCCATCTCAATGTGGCTAAGTGGTATGCCAAAGGCTCTTAGTTTTTCAGGATCGATTTGAATCTGGTATTGCTTAACCATACCTCCTAGTGTTGAAACTTCAGATACGCCTGAAACTGTTTGAAGTTCGTATTTGAGGAACCAGTCCTGAATACTCCGTAACTGCCCTAGATCATGCTGACCTGTGCGATCCGCTAGCGCGTATAGATAGACCCATCCAACACCGGTTGCATCTGGCCCCAGTTGCGGCTTTGCCGACGCAGGCAAATCCCCTGCCACTTGATTTAGGTATTCCAGCACCCGGCTGCGCGCCCAATACAAGTCGGTATCATCATTAAAGATAATGTACACATACGAGTCCCCAAAAAAAGAGTAACCCCGAACCGTAACTGCACCCGGGACCGACAGCATTGCGGTAGTCAGGGGGTATGTCACTTGATCTTCGACAACTTGCGGAGCTTGTCCGGGATAAGATGTCTTTATAATCACCTGAACATCAGATAGATCAGGAATTGCATCTACCGGGGTTTGTCTTAGTGAGTAGACTCCAAGTGCAACTAGCATGAGAGTCAACAGAATGACAAAAAACCGGTTGTCGATGGACCAATGAATAATGCCCTTAATCATACTTTCTCCTTACTGCTGCACACCTACAGCAACCACTTCTTCCTTGATTAATGATTTGAGTGATCAACATCATTCACTTGTTCTGGTTCTGCCATGTCATGGTTCGAGTGATCTACCATTTCCGCAGGTTCCGCCATGTCATGATCAGAGTGGTCCATCATCTCCGTGGGTTCATCCATGACGTGACCGGAATGGTCAGTGGCATTCTGTTCAGTCATCCGCAAAAAATCAGACGTTATGCTGGATTCGGAATCGAGCAAGAAATGGGCTGAGGTTACAACTCGATCACCTGCGCTAAGCCCATCCAAGACTTCTGTTTGATCGTCGCCGCTGCGGCCCAACGCGACTTCGACTGATTTGAATCTGCCATCGCCCATATCAAGAACAACACGGTCCTGAATACCAGTCCGTATTATGGATTCATCAGGAATTAGCAACGCATCCATACCTTCTTCACTATGCTGAATCGTTACTTGAGCAAACATATTTGGCTTCAAAGCTTCGTCTTGGTTTTGAAACTTAAGCCTGACTGGAATCGTACGTGTGTTTTCATCAAGGGTCGGGTAGATGAAATCAACCACGCCTTGCCATGTTCGGCCCGGCAAATAATCTAGAGTCATGTTTACAGGGTCGCCGACAGACACTAGTGAACCTTGCCGTTCGAATACTTCAGCAATCACCCAAACTTCATCTAACACCCCAATAGACATTATTCGGTTTCCTGGTTGCACGTATTGGCCCTCTCGAACACCAAGCTCCGCTACTAAACCTCCTTGAGGTGCATATACAGTGACGGTTTGAAACACTCTCTCTTCTTGTTTAACCCGGTCGATGAGACTTTGCGGCACTTGCAATGCACGCAGTCTTTCCTCTGAAGATTGAACAAGAGTGGGACGCGCAGTCTCTCGGCTCATTGCAATTAATAATTCTTCTTGAGCATTAACAAGCTCTGGGGAATATATGGAGTAGATAGGCTGCCCTTCTTCAATGAATTCGCCTTGCGTTTTTACGTTAAGCACGTCTATCCAGCCAGAAATCCTTGGATGCATATGGATAAGGCGATCTTCATCAAACCGAACGTAGCCTACAGTTCGGATACTACTTCTAAAGGGACCCACCTTGACTAATTCGGTTCTGACGCCAAGGTTGTTTTGAACAACGGGCGAAATGGAAACCACACCAGCACCATCATCAGAGCCCGCATTTTCGAAGACAGGAACTAAATCCATACCCATGGGAGATTTGCCCGGTTCATCGCGTCGATACGTCGGGTCCATCGGAGCAACCCAGTAAAGAGGTTTACTGTCTTCAACCGCTTCACTTGGCTTTGTCAATGAAACGAAGTACACCGCGCCACTTGCTAGAACAGCTCCCATGACAACGCCTGCAAATAAAACTGTGGTTATAGATTTCATATGATTATTCCTTCTCGGGTTCAGAGCGAGCTAACAAATAATTAAGCCGGGAAATAACTCTTAGCCGCGCAACATCAATCTGTAAAAGTTCGATTTTGGTATTAAGCTCTGCGATGTAAGCGCGCATCACTTCTTCAAAATCACCTTCGTCTGCTGTATAGGCAGAAAGAGTTGCCTCAGTAAGGTCGTTGATTTGGCTTAACAAAGTATCGACGTAAAGTGATTGCCGTTCGTCTAGGATTGCGAGCTCAGCCATCGCTTGTTGATAGCTTGAAAATAAATCCTTAAATATGAGTGTCCGCTCTATCTGTTTGGCCGAGGCATTGTATTGACTGGCTCTTATCAAGGGTTTTTGTCGTTTATCAGGAAAAAGCGGGAGGTCAAAGTTAAGTTCCAATGAGACAAAATCGGCTCGATTTACACCCATTGGCGCATTATCGCGATAGCCATAAGAGGCACCAACGCTGTAGGAAGGTTTTAAACTTTGCTGTGCAAGTTCTATTTTAGTTTGCGCTACTTCGATCTGTTTATTATGTGCCAGTATTCGAGGATGCTGCTCAAAAAAGTCGGCAGCTTCACTTAAGCCGGATAGCTGGGTTTCTGGCGGAGACAGTTCGGGTAACTCTGCACTCAAAGGCGCTGATATAAATTCGTCTGGTAGCCACTGCGAGAGTTTTTGTTTATTGCTGTCTTGCTGCTGGCGTATCATCGCCAGTCGATCATCAAGCCTAACTAATTCTAGTTCAGCACGAATTAGATCTTGCTGACGCGCAAGGCCCGCTCCGGCGGTGTATCTTGAGCTCGTGATTTCGACCAATTGCTCGAATAAAGAGCGGTCCGCCTCAATCAAGGCAACTGATTGCTCGGACATATAGCTTTCTAGCCATAGCTGGGATACAAGTAATGACACCCTCGCTTTCCGGTCATCTCTTAAGTAGGGGTTGACTTCGCTTTGCTGGATTTTTTGGCGTTCGGAGAGTTTTAGTGTGTCTCCCCTCGGGAACGTTTGATTGAATCCAACCCGAAACTGCGTCATCGGTTCTTGGGCAAACTCGAATGTATCTAGAGGAATATTCGCCAAGCCCACTGATACTCTAGGGTCAGGCAGCTGAGCTGCAGAGATGGCTTCCTCTAATAGAGAACGCTCTATTTCCGTGTTTGCGGTTAACCAATCATCATCAAGCAGCGCGCGTTCGATTGCGCGATCCAACGTAACAACAAAATTGGTTTGAGACCATGAATTGGCGGCACTGAATGCTAGCGTAACACCGAAAAATGCCAGCGGTACTAGCAGGTTTACTTTGATTTTCATCAACAACACTCTTAGTTAGTTTCGACCTAAAATGCTCGCTACTGCGAACAACAAAAAAGGATTAGTACTAAGAGTTTTGCGAATTAGAAAAACCTAATGCAGAACGTGCAGACGCACTAATCCCGTGTTTAGGCTAAAATCGGAGGTCTAAAAAGACTATCGAGAGTGTTGCTAATCATAGGAGCTGCGTAGACAGCTTTCACATTTGGAAGAGCTTGTGGAGCTCGGAGTGCTTGCGAAGAAGGACTAGTGGCTGTCGTGCAGCTAGCGCACAGACTGCAATTATGCTCTTCCGCATAGTCCTGAGAATCTGAAGATGAAACGTTTGAATTATCAGTTTCGTGATGAAGGTGAGCAACTTCTTGGTCTAAATCAAAACTTGTGACCGATGCCTCTTGTGTACCGGAATGGCAATCAAGAGCACTTGGTGAGGCGTTCATCTTCTCACAAGCAAGCACTGGAATAGCGGTTACCTGCCCAACTACAGCCAACAGGGCTAAAAACAGCATCAGTTTGGATTTGACTAATCTCATAACTTAATGGTGCGCTTTACGATCAAAAAAAGCAAATACTAAATTGGGAAATACCAGAAAATTCAGAACCTTAGAGCTACTCATAGGTTTGTAATTATTAAGCTTTTCAATGGTTAAGCAAATGACAATCGTCAAAATAGTTCGCAAAATTTGTCCGCGATAACAGTCCTAATTTCCCACCACTTGCTCTGTTTCACTCAAAACTGATGAAGGTGCAATAAATATGAGACGGTGTTTTAAACTAGACCTTTACAACTATGAGACAATGGACTTTTCGAAAAATCCGAATTCAAAGACGTGAGATTCAAATTTTATCAAAATGGATGGTACTGACAAGTTAACTCCCAATCTGCCAGAATCCTGCGCATGACTCAATCGAAAATGTACAAACGCCACCGTTTCCCTCCCGAGATCATTCAATATGTCGTATGGCTCTACCATCGATTCAACCTCAGTCATCGTGATATTAAAGATTTACTGTCGCAACGTGGCATTCAAGTAAGCTACGAAGCTAACCGTCTGTGGTGCAACAAATTCGGATCGAAATACGCCCAAAGATTGAGAAGGAAGCATCAGGGGTATGGCGATACCTTTTTCATTGACGAGGTATTCGTGAAGATCCAGGGTCATCGGCATTACCTGTGGAGAGCCGTCGATCAAGACGGTGAAGTTGTTGATGTCTTTCTCCAAAAACGACGTGACGGGAAGGCCGCAAAGCGCTTCTTTAAGAGGCTATTGAAGAATCACAAGGGTGAGCCTAGGAGGATAGTCACGGATAAACTGGGGAGCTATCGTGTTGCTCACAGGGAGCTCATTCCTGAAGCGATTCACGATACAACTCAGTATGCCAACAACCGAGCCGAGTTATCGCACGAGCTGACGCGGGTAAGAGAGCGGGGGATGCGTAAGTTTAAATCAATGGAGCAGGCGCAGCGATTTTTGAATGCACATGCTGCTGTTTACAATTTGTTTAACCTGGGACGTCACTTAGTATCCGCTGAGAACTATCGACTCTTTAGACAGCGTGCCTTTGCGACTTGGGAAAAGGCAGTTGCCGCGTAGATGCATTTTGACGATGATTTTCGTGGATTTAGAGAGTTAACTTGTCAATACCATATTGATGGGGCTTATAAGCCAAAGAAGGGTTGAGAACGTCGGTTCAACGGACAATTGGGGAAGTCAGCTTTATGTCGATACTGTTGAAAAACTCTTATTTCTTGTAACGGCCAAAAACACTCTTAAAGTTTATTCTCGAGTTTGTGATATATGATGGTGTTAGCGATTCGCTAAGGTTTATTTTTTGATCCGGATTCTTGCGCTGCATGGTCGCGCATACCTGAGTTTGATTGCCTAGTCAATAATCGCGCATCGGCTCGGCTGACACCGCGGGGATGCCACAAATATCGACACGCATCTATTCCATACTTGAAAAATATTGAATATTAACCTTGACCGGTATACTGTGGTGGTGACTAGGTAAAGGTTTAACTGGAAACATCCGACCCAAATGAGACAGCGAATAAAGCCAATACAAAGCCTACCCGCTTTTTTAGCTGCGGTACTGCTTGTTTTCGCCAGTTCATCGCACATTCATTATCGCTATTGTCTTGATGGTGCTGAAACGCTTGTATCAATTCATTTTGAGAGTGAAGAAACGCATTCCTCCGATCTGGCAGGAATTGATGATTCTGGTGATGAAGGCCTAGCTGATATTGAGAGTGAGTTTTCTCTCGATAGTCTGTTAGCCAAATTTTCCAAAACGCCAACGGACTCTTTGGCAATTTTTACATTAGACTTGCCTGAAATTACAGAGGCATCAAAAGCACTCTTTCAACTAATAGGGCGTGAAACACAGCCTGATACACCTGATACTCTTCTTCCTCCTTCCCGCGCACCCCCCGCAATAGCTTAAGTTGCACTTCAATAATTCGGCTCGGACAAAATGTCTGAGGCGTTGCTTGTCTTAACTATTTGCGGGAGAAAGACTTTGAACCTGAAATGTTGGGCGATTGTGGCTTGTGTCATGATCGCGAGCGCTACGTGTAATGCGCAGGGAATGCCATCTGGCACTATTTCACTACGTGATGCACTGGCTGCCACTTTATCAATGAACCCTAGGTTGCGCAGTTTCCCATTGCGCAACGAGGCCTTGCTGGGTGAAAGGGAAATAGCCGATTTAAAACCGCCGCTTATGGTAGGAGCGGAAGTTGAAGATGCTCTTGGTACTGGTGACATCAAGGACTTCACTGGTGCAGAGGCAACTCTCAGGTTATCCAGTGTAGTTGAAATGGGCGGCAAACAAGCTGCTCGCGTAGGAACGATCAATCGAAGAATAGACGTCTTGAACGCAGAACAACGAGTTGTTGAATTAGATTTGCTCGTAGAAGTCGTAAGGCGGTTCATTGATGTAGCTGTTGCTCAGGAGCAGGTAGCGCTTCAGGCACTTTCTTCTGCCATAGCTGAGCAAACCGTAAGCACGATTGAGCCACTGGTTACGGCTGGGCAAGCCCCGCAACTGGAAAAGGATCGAGCACAGGCAGCTCTTTTGCGAGCGCAACTTGCTGAGCAAGCAGCAGATGCTCGGCTAGGCAGTGCGAGAATCCGATTGGCAAGTATGTGGGCCAGTAATACGCCGCAGTTTGACGAGGTGTCGTCCAACATTCTTGCCGTCGAACAAGCTGGGTCGATTGAATCCTTGCTTGCGGGGTTGGCCTCCAATCCTGATATTGAAATCTTTGCTGCTGAATCCCGACTTCTGGAAGCTGAGCTTCGCTTAGCGCAAACGCGTCAGGAAGGAGATATTCAATGGTCTGCCGGGATACGTCACTTAAAAGAGTTTGACGATACCGGGTTTGCATTCGGTGTCACTATCCCTCTATTCAATAAAGCTCGTGCGTCTGGTGCAGAGCGCAGCGCAAGAGCCAATTTGCAAGAAGTCGAAGTGCGCCAACTCACGGCCCTCAATGCTATCGAAGGTGAAATACGCTCCCTCCATCGAGCACTGCAACAGGCAATTGCTGAGGTAAACACCTTGCAGCAACAGATTATTCCCGTCCTGCAAGGCGTGCAGCAGCAAACACTGCAAGCGTATGGGGCTGGATCATACGGCTATGTCGAATTGATAACCGCCCAGCAAGAATTTTTAAATGCTCAACTCTCGCTAATTTCCAGCGCAGCAAATGCACATCGCCTAAGAGCCGAAATCGAGCGTCTTAGCGGGCTGCCACTAACTGGCCAGTAAACAGGTAAAATTATGAACAAACTATCTTACGACTTTCGAACTACAGTACGATTTTTTTCCTCAGCTATTTGTGTAGCGACAATACTCTTAAATTCAGCGGCGTTAGCAGCAGAGGAGGAACACGACGAAGAAATCGTGCAGATTTCAGCCGCACTAGCGCAGGAACTTGGTATAGAGACTGAATTAGCCGGTGAAGGTGTTATTAACCGAAACTTATTACTTTACGGCAGGACTATGCCAGACCCTCAAGGTGTCAGCCATGTCTCTGCTCGTTACCCCGGCATGATTATGGCGATAGTTCCTTCTCTTGGAGACAGCGTAAAAGAAGGTGACGCAATTGCAGTTATTGAGGCCAACACCAGCCTCCAGACCTATGAGATTAAAGCACCTCTTAGCGGCATAGTGGTCGAAAAACACGCTAATCCCGGTGAGTTGGCATTAGGCCAACCTCTTTTAACAATTGCTAACTACGACAATATTTGGGTTGATCTTGCCGTATTTCCTGGTGACTCACAACTGGTTCGCTCGGGTATGTCTGTGACTATTCGAATGGATGCTCGTGTCGCTGAAAGCGCTATTCGCTATATCAACCCTAGCCAAGGTGAATCACCAACTGTTATCGCTCGCGTGCCACTTGAAAACCTAGATTCGGTTTGGACGCCGGGGTTGCTTGTAGAAGGTCTTGTGCATGTTGAGTCTGAAAGCGTGGCGCTTGCTGTAAAGAATGACGCGTTACAGCTTTTCGAAGACAACCAAGTTGTATTCGTCCTTGAAGGCGACACTTATGAGCCTAGAGTAGTCACTCTGGGTAAGTCAGACCCATTTCTGACCGAAATTTTATCAGGCCTTGAGGTAGGTGAGCGCTATGTGGTTGCCAATAGCTACTTGATTAAAGCTGATCTTGAAAAAGAAGGCGTTGAGCACGACCACTAGGAGACAAAGCAATGCTAGAAACAATTATTAGACAGATGATCCTCAGTCGCTGGATCGTCATGATGGCAGCCTTGGTCGTTTGTGCATATGGCGCGTGGAACTTTCAAAACTTATCCATTGATGCAGTGCCAGACATTACTAATGTACAAGTACAAATTAATACCGAAGCGCCGGGGTATTCTCCATTAGAGTCAGAGCAGCGCATTACCTTTCCCATTGAAACAACGCTCGCAGGCCTTCCTCAGCTTTCTTACACGCGCTCACTTTCTGCGTATGGATTATCTCAGGTAACCGTTGTTTTCGAAGAAGGTACCGATATTTATTTTGCACGAAACCTCGTGAATTCGCGCCTTAGTGCGATAAAAAATCAGTTGCCAGCAAACCTAGAGCCAGAGATGGGTCCTATCTCTTCAGGTCTTGGTGAGATATTTATGTACACAGTTAGCGCTCAGGAAGGGGCCTTGCAACCGAATGGGGAGCCTTATGATTTATTTGCACTTCGAGAAATACAAGACTGGATTATCAAGCGCCAATTAATATTAGTTGATGGTGTTACCGAAATAAATACCAGCGGAGGGTTTGAGAAGCAATATCACGTAACACCAGACCCAGCAAAAATGTTGCTATGGAATATAACACTACCAGACTTGCTATCTGCACTATGGGATAACAATTTGAATCAAGGAGCTGGGTACATCGAGCGAAATGGTCAGCAGCTCATGGTTCGCTCTCCGGGACAACTGAAAAGTATTAAAGATATTGAGCGAGTAAGTATAGTGTCTAGAAACAGCATCCCTGTGCTTGTCGAAGATGTGGCTGATGTTTCAATCGGCAAGGAATTAAGAACAGGAGCTGGCACTCATTCTGGGCAAGAAGCGGTTATTGGTACAGCCTTTATGCTGCTGGGTGAGAATTCACGAACAGTAGCGCGCGACGTCGCGGCGAAGCTCGAAGAAATTAACACAACTCTGCCCGAGGGTGTCATAGCCGAACCTCTATACGACAGAACAGTGTTAGTGGACAACGCTATTGCAACAGTAGAAGAGAATCTTGTTGTCGGTGCTTTACTAGTTGTTGTCGTTCTTTTTCTCTTGCTTGGTAATTTTCGCGCAGCCTTTATCACGGCAACTGTTATCCCCATAAGCATGCTCGCAACTATTTCAGGGATGGTTGAGGCAGGGGTTTCAGCAAATCTGATGAGTCTTGGAGCGCTCGATTTCGGATTGATTGTAGATGGTGCTGTGATCATTGTGGAGAATTCCATTCGCAGACTCGGCATGGCGACTCAAGGAACAAAAGTTTTAAAATTAGAAGAGAGACTGCAAGTCGTTTATGAGGCAACAAACGAAGTTATTCGACCCAGCCTTTTCGGCGTGGCCATTATTACGCTGGTATACATTCCCATTTTTTCCCTCACCGGCATCGAAGGGAAAATGTTTCACCCGATGGCGATTACAGTCATCATCGCATTGCTGTCTGCAATGGTTCTGTCAATTACCTTCATACCAGCAGCCGTCGCATTATTTATAACAGGCAAAGTTTCTGAGAAGAATAACCCAATCATGAGAGGTGCTGAATGGATTTACGCGCCGGTGCTTGAAGCCTCTTTGCGTTTTCGTTGGCTGGTTATCGCCTTAGCGTTATTTACAGTAACCGGTGTAGGCTGGTTAGCAAGTACAATGGGATCAGAGTTTATCCCACAGCTTGACGAGGGTGATGTGACTGTCCAAGCGCTGCGTCCACCTGGAACAAGTTTGCAGCAATCTATAGATATGCAAGACATTCTAGAACGCCGCTTGATGGAGTTTCCTGAAGTGCGAGATGTGTTTTCTAGAATTGGTACACCAGAGATCGCATCCGACCCGATGCCACCTAGCATTTCAGATACTTTTGTCATTCTCAAAGATAGAAGCGAATGGCCTGATCCTTCCAGAGAGAAACGAGACTTACTGGAGGAGTGGGAAGAAACCCTTGCTGAGCTTCCTGGACAGATTTATGAAGTAACTCAGCCAATTCAGATGCGCTTCAATGAGTTAATTTCCGGGGTTCGCTCTGATCTTGGCATAATGGTGTTCGGAGAAGATCTTGATCAACTTGGAATTACAGCGCAAGAGATTTTAGAGATTGTTCAGAAGATAGAAGGCGCAGCGGATGCAAGGATTGAACAAACTGCTGGACTACCCATGCTAACCCTAACCCCTAAACGAGAAGTGTTATCGCGCTATGGTCTAAGTGTTAGAGATGCACAGCACCTGATTAGTACAGCTATTGGAGGTGAATCTGTAGGCCTCATCTATGAAGGGGACCGCAGATTTCCGCTTGTTGTTCGATTGCCCGAAGAGATGCGATTGGATATGGACAGAATCGGAAGACTACCAATTCCGGTCCCTGCAACAGCAAATGAGACTGGTTATGTTCTGCTATCTGAGGTCGTTGAAACTGAATTACTGTCATCGCCCAATCGCATAAGCCGTGAAAACGGACAGCGACGGGTAGTGGTAAGTGCCAATGTACGGGGGCGAGATCTAGGATCATTTGTAGCTGAGGTGCGCGAAGCGATCAGAGAGCAAGTCGATATACCACCTGGATATTTTGTTCAATATGGCGGCACATTTGAGCAGCTTGAATCCGCAAGCCAGCGCTTATCGGTGGTTGTGCCCGCAACATTAATACTGATTTTCGGACTATTAATTATTGTCTTAGGGTCCATTCGTGACTCACTCATTATCTTTACAGGTGTGCCCCTTGCCCTGACGGGAGGAGTGCTCGCGCTTTATATTCGCGGTATGCCCTTATCAATCACTGCTGGTGTTGGGTTTATAGCCTTATCTGGAATTGCAGTTCTGAATGGGCTAGTTATGCTCTCGTTTATTAAAGCCATGTGGCAGGAAACAGGCGAGCTGTTACCTTCCATCATTGAAGGTGCAATGACTAGATTGCGCCCGGTTCTAATGACGGCATTGGTTGCCAGTCTCGGATTCATTCCTATGGCACTAAATACTGGGATTGGTGCAGAAGTTCAGCGACCTTTAGCAACAGTAGTAATCGGAGGCATCGTTTCATCCACGCTGCTCACACTTGTCTTACTACCTGCACTGTATTTCATTGTGAACAAAAACCACCAATTGGCGATAAAGTAGAGGACACATATGCACGATCATACGCATAGCAGCGATGCTAGTAGTCAAAGGATTGGATGGGCATTCGCGTTGAACGTTGGATTTACCATTATTGAGTTTATAGCTCACGCAATGTACTTACCATATGTTGATGTATTCAGAGCGGATAGGGCAATGACTCATTTGTTTCGAAGCGTAGGAGACAAGTATCAAACTAAAGTAATTCGGACATTGAAAGAATTAGTCTCCGAGCTAAATAAAATAGTTCCCAACTAGCATTTCCGGTAATAGGTACTACCGGATATGAACAACTTTGATCTAAAAGTGTTCAACATCAATTAGTATTTTACAAATTTTAAACC
>ENA-UOXV01000372-UOXV01000372.1-marine-metagenome-genome-assembly--contig:-NODE-372-length-63388-cov-9.813336_pt1 | contig 63388 bp, 49 predicted proteins | sample MGYA00238165_ERZ766961 | MGnify/ENA primary metagenome ERZ766961 (study PRJEB28924, sample SAMN03173240) | marine metagenome | biome: Marine; feature: Water; material: Subsurface seawater | place: North... | reverse complement strand
CTCTTCGAGTCCGGACCAGTAAATCTTGTTGTCAGCCATGGGGCAGATCCCTGATTTGCTTTAACAGTCGATCAGTAATGGCACTTGGAGCATTCCCAGCCCCCGAGTTCCTTCACCGTCGTTTTTTCGTCTTCCATATAGCGGCGCAGCTCCTCGTTCCCGCGCAAGTCATCCTTCAACCGGTCGTGGATGTCCTCATAATAACCGGAGGAGGCAAAGCTGATCTCTGCCTTGTTGTGACATTCGATACACCACCCCATGGTGAGGGTGGGCTTGGACAATTCAATCAGGCCGGGGAAATCATCCACCAGCGTATTGATCTCCTCAACAGGGGCAACGCGGCCCACCGTGTACTTGCCCACGTCGCCATGACAGTTCTGGCACTCCAAGCCACCGACAACGACGTGCTGCTGGTGACTGAAGAATACGTGGTCGGGAAGGTTGTGCACCTTGTTCCACTTGAGCGGTGCGCCCTGAAAGTCGTCCTGCGGACTCTGGAAACCGTTGTTTCCCTCGCCGTCGAGGTAGGTGCCGGACTCAGCATCAAAACCGATGGCGGCATAAATCTTTCCGATTTCCACCTCGCCATAGCGGCTGCCCTTCTTGATCGCCTTGTGGCAATTCATGCAGACGTTGGTGGAGGGGATGCCCGCGTGCTTGGACTCATAAGCACTGTGGTGGCAGTACTGGCAATCCACTTCGTTCTCACAGACGTGCACGCTGTGGATGAACTTCACGGGTTGGTCAGGAGTGTATCCTTGGTAGACACCAACGCCCATGAGGGTTTGGTATCCGATCACCACCAAATAGGCCACGACAAACAAACTGAGGATACCCACAAATGTGCGGTTGTCCCATGCCCACGCCCGAAGTCGAACGGAGTAAGGCGCATCTGCATGTTCCACCGCCCTGTTTGCTGCATGCTCCAGCGACTTGCGCACCGTGGCGGCACTCAGAGCAATGATCAGGAACAGCGTCAGAAGAATCAGGAACCAAATGGTGCCATTGGCGCCCTGGTCCTCTTCGATGGCGTCGTAAATGGTCGGGCAATCAGAACCCGAGTCGGCAGTGGCGACCACATCCGGCGGGTTCTGCACGTAGGCCATGATGTCCTTGACATCGTCGGCGCTCACCGCCTGTGCCGTCATCCATCCGTAGGTGCCCACATAGCGGTCCACCAGTGACTTCACATAGGAGTCACCCGTCGCTGCAGCCGCTTGAGGATTTTGAATCCACTGGACCAAAATCTCCTCACTGGAGCCCCACCGTTCTGCAATGCCGGCCAATCCCGGCGCGGCCAACACTTCATTTGAAACAAGGTGACAGGAGGCACAGTTGGCGTTGAATAGCGCCTGGCCATTTTCAATGTCTCCTTCGTCCCAAATGCCGGCGTGCAAGGCCGTTGGCAATGCGAGCGATGCCATCACCACAATGGAAGCCAACCGCCCCATGTTGTGACGGATGTGCTTCGCGCTCTCGAATCCGAACATGTTTTACCGCTTGATTTTCGCGGGCAAAGGTAGAACCCAAAGCCCGACCGCGCAGGGCAGAAAGAGCAGATTCTTCAAACCACGTGTTCAATCTGCAATCAGGGGGTCCGAATGCAATCAAACCCAGTGGGAAATGCGCGCTCGGGCAACAAATCTGCGGGCACCACGAGCGCATTGGGAAACGCCCCTTCCAACCCCCGTTTGATGCGGTGTGCAGCCAGAAAAGTGCGAAAATCTCCCACCTGAACGCCAAACAATGGAGGGTAAGGCGTCAGGTGCACTTCGTGCTCAAAATCAAGCCGATTCACCAACGCATGACGCAGCGAACGGGCCGAGTCGAGCTTGCCCATGAACAGCTGAATCCGAAAACCTGGAATGCGCACCTCATCGGGGGCACTTTGCAAAGAGTCCAGCGCCTCAATAGCCAAGGGAATGTTCCAATCCACCGACCCTTGGCGCACCGCCATCCCAAACACCTGTTCCAAAGGGGCCGCAGCATTCACCGCTTCACCGGTCTCACCACTTTCAACGTGTGCAGCAGGCTCCTGACCGACCTGGGCATTGGAGTCAACCTCAAGGGGCACATTGCTCGGGGTTTTCACCGCTTCCGACTGGCCAAAAAGCTGACGCCACCAGGGCACATCGTCTTGAGCCAATACCGGTTGTGTCGATATACAGCACGCAAAAACCAAGACCATGGAAAACCGCAGAGCCATCACCGCAAGATGACCATTTTGCCCGAAGCACCGGACTTTCCTGCATCCTCACCTGCCAACAGGTAATACACGCCCTCCGGCACCAAACGCCCCCGGTCATCTTTGGTATCCCAGACCGCCCGGCCACCGGCGCTTTCCACCTTGCGCACCCGGGCGCCCGACGCGTCCAAAATGTGCAGTTCCGACCCAAAAGCAAGGCCGTCTATCGTGACCTGTTCGGTGTATTCGGGCCTCCACGGATTGGGGAAAATGCGCAATCCACCCCCATCGAGCTCGGCGCGGAAGTTGGTGGCTTCTCCCCGGTATGAAGTCAGGCCCATGGGCGTGGCGAAATACACCATGCCACTCTGTTGATCGATGGCCAGGTCGTACACCTCATTGGCAAGAAGCGGACTGTTTTCGGCAGTGAAATGCGCCACCTGCTCCCTGCCGTCGGGACTGAGCAGGAAAACACCGTTGTTGACTGTGGCCAGCCACTTTCTGTTGCCGCCATCGAGGGCGATGTCCCAGACCGTCTCTGTCTCGAGCAGAAATTGAAAGTTGCCGTCTTGTTCGATCAGGATTTGCTGCGCATCAAACCCCTCTGCTTCAAACAAGGCCTGTGGCTGATAGAACACCGCCGGTCCTTGCAGCGTGCCCACCCACACTTCACCATCTAAGTCTTCCTCCACAGCATAGACAAAGGCACTGGGCAAACCGCCAGATCCTTCTTGCTGTCCCAAAAACCGCACATCGTCATCGGATTGGTCCGTCGGGGTACCGCCTGTGGAAACCACCGCCACACCTTCGCCATCGCCCAACAAGATCCAGAGCTGATCAGACTGCGTCGCGAGCAACCGCGTGAACCGCGTGGACACATCGAATCCCTCCACGTCAAATGTGTGCCATTGGCCTTCTGCATCGAGCAGTTTCAGCGGGTTTTCGGTGCCCTCATTGAGGAGCCAAAGGTGGCCTTGCCGGTCAAAGTCCAAGGCGGGCACGGCACACCGTGGCCCCTCCCAATTCGCATTCCAATCCAGCGGCGAATTGGTGGGGTTCCAAAACTTGGACAGGACCGCGTTTTCCAACTCAATCAAGCCCTCCTCCAGACTGCCGAATACGGCCCTTTCCGGGCGGGTGGGGTCAATGCTCACGTCCATGGGGTCCTGGACACCCTCGCCTCCGGCCTCTCCGTCAGGCGGCCCAATCGACCACCAAAACGTCCCTTTCCTTCCACTAAATCCCTCTCGCCTGTACAGCGGCACGCCGCTGGCTTCGGTTCCTCCCGTGGCCACCCATAAGCGGTCGTTCCACGCGTCCAGGCGCAGTGCAGCGTTGGATCGTGGTCCATTGGGTGCAATGGGACCTTCGAACCCGGCACCTGCATCTGCAGACAACAGCCGAAGCGACCCCGAGTGGGCGTTGGCCACCCACAAAGCGCCTTGTGAAGCCGCCGCTCCTTTGGGTTCGAGGTAAACAGCACCCGCCTCCGACCGAATCGCACCGGGCAGCCAGTCTCCGGTCATCTCCATCACGCCAAAAGGGGTGGTGGCCCACAGGCGAATACCATCCGAATACAACCCTGTCCACTCTTCTGAAATACCCTCGGTGGACTCGGTCCACGCATCCGTCCCGGGATTGCCCAGCCAAATGGCATCCGGACCTGCCCTCCTTTCGAGCACGGCCATCCGCCCATCGGGACCGACCACCACATTGCGGACGTCCACCACGCCCAAGGCAGCCAATTCAGCGTCCTGTTGCCAGGTGGCGGGGTCACCGGGAAATGCGGCGCCCAAGGGGGCCGACCACAGCCCGGATGAAGTCGCCAGCCACCAGCGACCGTCCCTCAAGCCCCCGGAATACACCGCCAGGGCTTGTCCATTTTCTTCGAGTTTCCAGGTGTCCCTCACCTCCAATGCCTCCAGGTCATATTCCACAACACCGATGTCCGTGCAGACCAACATGCGGTCGCCTTCCACGACAAATGCGTTGGGCCGCTTGTTGCCCGGCAGGTCCGCCTCTGACAGGTCCTTGACCGCCAACACCTGACCCAAAGTGCCATCAGCATCGAGCGCGATCAGATCAAAGGTGCCTTCGTCATATCCCACCACTGCCCAGCCCCAGTCGGGAGCCAATGCCACCGCGGCGATTTCCGCCCTGCTCAAGCCATCCGATTTGCCGAACCGCTGAACCTCTCCCGTGCTGCTTCCATCCGGTCCAAGACCCACCGAAAAAACCGCCGTCGCCCCCGCCACAAGTGCGATGGGCGCGCCGTCGACCGCAGCGATGGCGGTGCAACGGGTGTAGTTGGGCTGGTCCTGCCAGCTGCCCGTTTCAATTTGTCCCAATCCCCAAAATGGCAGGGCGCACAGTGCCAAAAGCAAGGCCACTCCACAGCCCAGAATGCGGCGACACCGCCACCGCAAAAGGGCAGGGTCACAATGAAGAATGGCCATATCGCTCGTCATCTGTGGAATCGTACAACCGTACGCGGCGGGCAGCGAAAATATTGCACGAGACAGTCCATTGTTCATGATTCTGGTGGCAATGCCCGGGGATCAACCGGACGAATGCCGCGGGGCTTCAACCTCCTGACCTTGGGTGAAGGCGGGAGAACAGAAAGGTCAAACAGGGCCGGACCGCGGGTTTCCAGATTCTCCAAGGCCTGCTCATCGGCGAGACCGTACATGAAATTCCGGTCACCCAATACCATTTCTACAATGCCCCAACCCACAAGCAGGGCCAACAACTCCTCCACGGAAGTCGGCGGACGCTTCACCGTGCGGGCCACCTGGCGAAACCCCAACAATTTCCCTTTGCGCCACGATTTAAACAGCCGCCCGACGTTGCGGTCGTACTCAAAAGCCGGGCGATCGGCCCTGAACGCGTGATTCCAGCACCGCGCGAGGACGGCGTTGACCTTGATGTTTTCATCTTCAAGACGGAGGTAGGCCTCCCAACGGCCTTCCTCCACCTCACAGCGGTGGGGCCTGTGCCGAGAGGGCTCCACCACGATTTCCACGACGCTCCGGATATCGGCCTTCCACACCTGCGACCTGAACGCTACCGCGGGACGGCAATACATCTCGGCTGCCGCTTCGACCATGTGCAATTCCTCATCGACGCGCACACCGCACACCGTGCCATTGTCCTTCACCCCGACCAGCAAACGCCCGCCGTCCGCATTGGCAAAAGCCACAAGCGTACGGGCGATTTTCCGGCTGTCGTCAATCCGCGTTTTGAAGTCCTGTTGTTGGTGCTCTCCTTCCGCGATCATTCGAAGGACATGCGACATGGGGCAAAGATGTGCCATGAAGCGGCTGTGAACTGCTGTCATAACAAGGATTTTGCCTACTTTCGCACCGTCAACAGCGGGTTGATGATGTGAAGGGGGGCCGAAAGCCCCCCTTCTTTATCGCCCGTCGCCGCGACAAAATGTACCATGATTAACGCGCAGGACATACGTCATTGGGTAGAAGATCACCTCACGAAAGAGGGGGGATTCCTTGTAGACGTGACCGTTTCAGACGGCGCGAACATCCGCGTACTGGTGGATGCCGACGACGGCATGCCCATCTCGCGGTGTGTGGCCATTTCCCGCCTCATCGAAGACCAGCTCGACCGCGATGTGCAGGATTTCGCCTTGCAGGTATCCACACCAGGGTTGGACCAGCCACTCAAATTGCGGCCCCAATACCAGAAGAATGTGGGGCGCATTGTCACCGTGCAACAGCACGACGGGCACAAAGTAGAAGGCACGTTGACCGAAGTAACCGAGGCCGGTATCGTCCTCGAGCACAAGGAAAAAAGAAGAATTGAAGGCCGAAAGGCCAAGGAGTGGGTCACAGACAGACACGAGTTGGTCTGGGACACCATCGCCTCAACCAAAGTGAAGATCTCATTCAAGCAATAATGGATACGGTGAACCTGATTGACTCCTTCAAGGAGTTCAAGGAGTTGAAGAACATCGACCGAGAGACCATGATGGGCATTCTCGAGGAAGTGTTCCGGAACATGATCATCAAGAAGTATGGTGCCGACGACAACTTCGACATCATCATCAACCCTGAAAAGGGTGACCTTGAAATTTGGCACAACCGCGAAATCGTCGAAGACGGCGAGGTCGAGGATCCAGTCGCCGAAATTGGACTTTCCGATGCGCTGAAAATTGAGGACGACTTCGAAGTTGGCGAGGAAGTTTCAGAAGAAATCAAGCTCGTTGATTTCGGCCGCAGAAATGTCCTTTCCATGCGCCAGAACCTGGCGGGCAAAATCATGGAGTTGGAAAAAGACGCGCTGTACAGGAAGTACAAGGACCGCGTCGGAGAAATCATTTCCGCAGAGGTCTATCAAATCTGGAAGCGTGAGATCCTGCTCGTCGACGACGACGACAACGAACTCATCATGCCCCGTGACCAGCAAATTCCCGGTGACTTCTTCCGCAAGGGTGATGCTGTGCGTGCAGTCGTCGCGGAAGTAGACATCCGCAACAACAACCCCCGCATCCTTCTGTCCCGCACCGCCCCAGAATTCCTGGCGCGCTTGTTCGAACAAGAAGTGCCGGAGATCTATGACGGTTTGATCACCATCAAAAAGGTCGTGCGTGCCCCCGGTGACCGTGCCAAAGTGGCCGTGGAATCTTACGATGACCGCGTGGATCCAGTGGGCGCATGTGTGGGCATGAAAGGGTCCCGCATCCACGGCATCGTGCGGGAATTGAAAAATGAGAACATCGATGTCATCAACTACACGGCCAACGAGCAGTTGCTGATCGCCCGCGCTTTGAGTCCGGCCAAGATTTCATCCATCACCATCAAGGGAGAACGCGCCGAAGTGTACCTCCAGCCTGACCAAGTTTCTTTGGCCATCGGCAAGGGAGGACACAACATCAAACTTGCGGGACGCTTGACCGGGTACGAAATCGATGTCTACCGCGAAGGAGAAACTGAAATCGACGACGTCGAACTCAAGGAGTTCAAGGACGAAATCGATGCCTGGATCATTGCGGAGCTCGAGAAGATTGGTTGCGACACTGCGCGCAGCGTGCTCAACCTCCCCGTCGAAGACCTCGCCAACCGCACCGACCTCGAAATTGAAACGATAGAAGAGGTCGTCAAAGTCCTCAAGTCCGAATTCGATTCCTGATCTCACGATCGCACCGCCAACGATAGTCCCCGCAAAGCCGCACATGTCAGAAGTTTTAAAACCGGTACGCCTCAGCAAAGTCGCCCGAGAATTCAATCTCGGTGTAGACTCGATTGTCGAATTCCTCGCCTCCCAGGGAATCGAAGTCGAACGCAAGCCCAACACCAAGTTGGAGCCGGAACAGTACGCTTTGGTGCGTTCCAACTTCGCCGACGAAAAAGCGGCCAAGGAGAAGTCGAAACAGAAGTCAAAAACACTGCTCGAGATGGAGGCCTTGGCAGTGGAATCCAAAAAGAGTGCTGAAGCCGCGCCTGTAGAAGAGCCTGCACCAGCGCCGGCTCCAGAACCCGCTCCGGAACCTGCGAAGCCAGAACCTGCGCCCGAACCGGAGGCGAAAGCAGCACCGGAACCCGCGCCTGCTCCAGCACCCGAACCCGAACCCGAACCCGAACCTGCGCCTGCGCCTGTTGAGGCTGAAGCTGAGCCCGAGGCTCCAGTAGCAAAAGAACCCGAAGTTGCCGAGGCCAAGGAGGACGCGCCTAAGGTCGAGGCTGAAAAAGCAGCAGAAGAGAAAAAACCCAAGGCTTCACCCATCAAGGTGGTCGGCAAAGTGGACCTGGATTCTGTGTCTCCGAAAAAGAAGACCAAGAAACCAGCTGCAGCAGAAAAAGCCCCGGAACCGGCCCAAAAGAAGGCCCCGGAAAAAGCAGCCAAACCAGCGCCTGTTGCTGAAGAGGCCCCGAAAAAAGCAGCCCCCACCATTCCCCCTACGGAAGTGGTGCGCGCCAAGGCTGAAAAACTCAGCGGACCCACTGTCGTGGGCAAGATTGACCTTCCAGTAGAGAAGAAGCCCACCACCGCCGGAGAAAAGCGGAAGCGGAAACGCATCACCAAGGTGGATGTCGAGGCTGCTGGAAAGCAGGCTGGCAAGCGGGGACGCACCGTCACGGGCGGACCCAAAAAAGAGATCTCCGACAAGGACATCCAAAAGGAAATCAAGGAAACGCTGGCACGCCTGAGCAAGGGCAAAAAGACCCAAGCCAGCGCCAAGACCCGCCGTGCCAAACGGGACGCCAAAGCCGAACGCGTAGAGCGCGAGCAGTTGGCCCAAATGGAAGCGGCACACACCCTCGAGCTCACCGAGTTCGTTACCGCTTCTGAACTCGCCACACTGATGGACATTTCCGTCAATGAGGTGATTTCGGCGTGCATGGCACTCGGTATGATGGTGTCCATCAACCAGCGCCTGGACAAAGAGACCATTGGCATCATCGCCGAGGAATTCGGTTATGGTGTGGACTTTGTCAGTGCAGAAGTACAGGAGGCCATTGAGGTGGAGGAGGACAGCGATGAGGACATGGCCTCACGCCCGCCCATCGTGACCGTCATGGGACACGTTGACCACGGTAAGACTTCGCTCCTCGACTACATCCGCAAGACCAACGTCATCGATGGTGAGGCCGGCGGCATCACCCAGCACATCGGTTCCTACAGCGTAGAACTGGACGATGGTGCGCGGATGACCTTTATCGATACCCCTGGACACGAGGCCTTCACGGCCATGCGTGCCCGCGGTGCGCAAGTCACAGACTTGGCCATCATCATCGTAGCCGCGGATGACGCTGTCATGCCGCAGACCAAAGAGGCCATCAGCCACGCGCAATCTGCAGAAATTCCCTTCATCGTCGCCATCAACAAATGTGACCGCGAGGAATCCAACCCGGACAAAATCAAGACGGAGTTGGCCGAATTGGGCATCCAGGTAGAAGAGTGGGGCGGCAAAACCCAAAGCCAAGAGATTTCCGCGAAGACGGGACTTGGCATTCCAGAGTTGCTCGAAAAAGTGACCTTGGAAGCGGAATTGCTCGAGTTGAAAGCCAACCCGAAGAAGCGTGCGGTAGGCACCATCATCGAATCCAGCCTCGACAAAGGGCGTGGATACGTGACCAACCTCATTGTCTCAGCCGGCACACTCTCCGTTGGAGACCCCATGCTTGCTGGACAGTACAGCGGCAAGGTCCGCGCCATGAGCAACGAGCGCGGCGAAGCCCTGCAAGAAGCGGGTCCGTCAACACCTGTCTCCATCTTGGGACTGGATGGCGCGCCCAATGCCGGTGACGAGTTCCACATTTTCGAAAACGAAAAGGAAGCCCGCACCATCGCCCAAAAGCGCCAGCAATTGCAGCGCGAGCAGGGCATTCGGACACAAAAGCAGGTCACCCTCGAAGAACTCGGGCGCCGAATTGCAGTGGGCGAATACAAGGAGCTCAACCTCATCATCAAGGGCGACGTCGACGGCTCTACCGAAGCCTTGGCCGACTCTCTGATCAAGCAGAGCACCGAGAAGGTTCAAGTCAACGTCATCCACAAAGCCGTTGGACAGATTTCAGAGAGCGATGTGCTCCTGGCCTCTGCTTCCGAAGCCATCATCATCGGATTCCAGGTCCGCCCCAGTGGCACCGCCCGGAAGCTCGCCGAAAAGGAGGGCATCCAAATCCGCCTTTACTCCATCATCTATCAGGCGATCGAGGAAATGAAGGAGGCGATGGAAGGCCTGCTTTCCGCCAAGATCGAGGAGCGCATCGTGGGAACCGCGGAGATCCGCGAGACCTTCAAGATTTCCAAGGTCGGCACCATTGCAGGTTGCTATGTCCAAGACGGCATCATCAGCAGAAACCACAACATCCGCGTCATCCGCGACGGCATTGTCGTCTACACGGGCGAACTCGGTTCACTCAAGCGCTTCAAGGACGACGCCAAAGAAGTCAAGAAGGGCCTCGAGTGCGGCTTGAACGTGGACAAGTTCAATGACATCAAAGTGGGCGACCTCATCGAAGCCTACGAAGAAGTCGAAGTGAAGCAGACCCTCGACGACTGAGCCCATGGAAGGGAAGCCCATCAGCAAGCTTCCGGACCTCGGCACGACCATCTTTACCGAGATGACCGCCCTGGCCAACCGCCATGGTGCACTCAACCTCGCCCAAGGTTTTCCCGACATTCCGCCGCCTGAAGGACTCGTGGAAGCCGCCATCAGCGCCCTGCGGGAAGGCATTCACCAATATGCCCCGATGGCCGGCCGCCCAGACCTGCGGGCGTGGATCTGTTCACACCACAGCCAACGCCACAAGGCCGTCTATGACGCCGAAAGCGAATGCACCATTGGCGCGGGAGCCTCGTCGCTGATTTTCGCTGCCATCCAAGCCCTGGTGCACCCCGGCGACCAGGTCGTTGTGCAATCCCCGGCTTACGACCTCTATGGACCGGCTGTCCAACTTGCCGGTGGCCAGCTCGTGGAGGTTCCCCTGCTCGATGCCAGCGGAAATTGGGACCTCGACGGGCTCCTCGGCGCTTGCCATGCCGGCGTTCGCATGGTGATCCTCAACACCCCGCACAACCCCACGGGTACAACCTGCCCTACAGGGTTCATGGATGCCTTGGCCCAACACCTCGAAGGATCGGACACCCTGGTTCTTTCCGATGAGGTCTATGGGCCCATGGTCCACGATGGCCGCAAGGAAGTTTCACTGGCCGCCTGCCCAAGTTTGCGCAACAGGGGCCTGGCCTTTGGCAGCTTTGGCAAGCTCCTCCAGGTCACGGGCTGGAAAATCGGTTGGGCCGTGGGGCCAGCCGCCCTTACTGCGGAATTGAGAAAGGTCCACCAATACGACGTCTTCTCCACGGGTGCACCCCTGCAGGCGGCCCTCGCCCATTTCCTCCCCACCAAAGAAGGTGTGGCCCACCTCGACGGCCTGGCCTCCATGTACCAAGCCAAGCGCGACCGCTTGCTGGCGGGCTTGGCAGGCACCCCCTGGCGGTTCACCCCCGCACAAGGCGGATTCTTCCAGGTCTTGGATGCCCGCGACATCGTTCCCGGCGACGACGGCCATTGGGCCCGCACGTGGACCCGCACCCACGGCCTGGCAACCATCCCCCTCTCGGCCTTTTGCACGCCGCCCACACCGCAAGTGCGGCTCTGCTTTGCCAAAGAGGATGTCACACTGGATGCGGCAGCGGCTTGCCTGCGCGACATTGCAACCGACCATGGCAACTGATCGGCTCCACATCATCGGCCTGCAAACCGACCTGAGGTGGCGGGACCCCCAAGCGAATCTGAACCACTTCGACGGCCTGCTCGCGCCATTGGAAAGCACACCGTGCGATGTGGTGATTTTGCCGGAGATGTTCACCACTGGGTTCAGCTGGCCCCCCGTGGACGCCGCTCCAGACGCACCGCAGCCACTGGATTGGATGCAGTCATGGGCCCGACGACTGGATGCCGCCATCGTGGGCAGCGTGGCCTGCCACGATGGCCAAGGTCACGCGCGCAACCGTTGCTGGTTTGTACCGCCCGAAGGCGCACCCACTTTCTACGACAAGCGCCACCTCTTCAGCCTGGCTGGCGAGCACAACCATTTCACGGCAGGTGAGGAACGGAGCGAAGTCGAATACAAGGGCTTCCGCATCTTGCTGCAAGTCTGCTACGACCTGCGGTTCCCCGTCTTTTCGCGAAACAACGGGGAGCACCCTTATGACATGGCCATCTTCGTCGCCAACTGGCCGGCAACACGCGCTGCTGCGTGGCGCACCCTCCTGCAGGCCCGCGCGATTGAGAACCAGTGCTACGTGGCGGGCATCAACCGCAGTGGTGCCGATGGAAATGGCCACGCCTATTCCGGCGACAGCCTGATCGTCGATTTTGCGGGAACGGTGCTCGCCGACGCAAAAAGCACAGGCCTGCCCAGCACCCTCAAAGCCGTCGCGGTGCGCGAAGAACTGTCCGCTTTTAGGGCGCGCCTGCCTTTTCTCGACGATGCCGACCGCTTTACCCTGGGGTGAGTCAGCGCAGAATGCGGTCGAGCGCCCGGCCCCGCGCCAATTCGTCCACCAGTTTGTCCAGGATGCGCACCTTTCGGGTCAAGGGGTTCTCGATGTCTTCGATGCGATAGCCGCAAATGCTCCCGGTCACTTGGTCGGCATTCTCGTGCAAGGTGGCCTCCTCAAAAAACTCCGGAAACCGGGTGGCGCGTTCAATCTGTGCCGCAATTTCCGCGTCCGAGAAGCCGGTGAGCCAGGTCAATACGGCGTGCAACTCCTCGCGCGTCCGGCCCTTCTTTTCCACCTTGGCCACATAATGGGGGTAGACCGAAGCAAAGGTCATCCCCACAATGTTCCGGTGATGGGCTTCGGTGGGCTGCATGACAAGAAAACGGAAGGGTCAGCGCCTTACTTGAACGCGTTTTCGCCGGTGATGTCCATGCCCGTGATGAGCAGGTGGATGTCGTGCGTACCCTCATAGGTGATGACCGACTCCAGGTTCATCATGTGGCGCATGATGGGGTACTCTCCCGTGATGCCCATACCTCCGAGCACCTGACGGGCTTCCCGTGCGATGTTGATGGCGATCTCCACGTTGTTGCGCTTGGCCATGGAAATCTGACCACTGGTGGCCTTGCCTTCATTGCGCAGTTGACCCAAACGCAGGGTCAACAATTGGGCCTTGGTGATCTCCGTGATCATTTCAGCCAATTTCTTCTGCTGCAATTGGAAACCCGCAATGGGACGACCGAACTGCACGCGCTGCTTGGCATACCGAAGGGCCGCGTCGTAACAATCCAAGGCGGCACCGATGGCGCCCCATGCAATGCCATAACGCGCACTGTCGAGGCAGCTCAAAGGAGCGCCGAGACCCGAGCGGCCAGGCAAAATATTGGCCTTGGGCACCTTGACATCTTCGAAAATGAGCTCACCGGTATCCGAAGCGCGCAGGCTCCACTTGCCCGTCATCTTCGGTGTGGAGAAACCTTCCATGCCGCGCTCCACCACAATGCCGTGGATGCGGCCCGTCTCGTCCTTGGCCCATACCACGGCAATGTCCGCAAATGGGGCGTTGGAAATCCAGAGCTTGGCGCCGTTCAGGATCACGTTTTCGCCGTCTCCAGCATCCTTGAAATTCGTGATCATCCCCCCCGGGTTGGACCCGTGGTCAGGCTCAGTCAAGCCAAAGCAGCCCATCATCTCACCCGTGGCGAGCTTGGGCAAATACTTCATGCGCTGCTCCTCGCTGCCATACTTCCAGATGGGGTACATCACGAGCGAGCTCTGCACGGATGCTGTGCTGCGCAATCCGCTGTCGCAGCGCTCCAGCTCCTGCATGATCAAGCCGTAGGAAATCTGGTCCAACCCCGCACCGCCGTATTGCTCAGGGATGTAGGGCCCAAAGGCACCAATCTCGCCCAATCCAGGCAGCAAGTGCTTGGGGAAAACCTGCGTTTCGGCGGCCTCCTCGATGATTGGACTGACCTCTTGCTTGACCCATGAACGGGCGGCATCGCGGATCAATTTGTGCTCCTCGGTCAAGAGGTCGTCCATCATGTAGTAGTCGTGACCTTGATAGAGGTCGGTCTTGACAGATCCCATATTCATGGTACAAAAATACAACGCCCCCGTGCGTAGACTTGAACCTCTATGGACCTGAACGCCCCTGATGCCCCTCAATTTGCCAGCGCGACCGCCCGCGTAGACGCAAAAAAGGCGGGATTGCGGATCCAAGAAGCCCTGCCCGGGATGTTTCCAGAGGTGTTGCCCAGCCGCAAATCCTGCCGCAAAGCGCTCGACCGGGGCGACATCCTACTCAACGGTGTGGTGGCCGATACGGCCCGCAGGGTGCAAATCGGCGATACCGTCACGCTCAACGTCGCGTTGCAGCCACCGACGCCGCCGGGCAAAGGCAACCCGACCCAATTTCAATGGCACCGACCCCCGGATGCCGATTACTTGTTTGTTTGGAAGCCCGCCGGCCTCAGCACCTCGGGGGTGGGCAACCGTCACCTGGCAGGCACCCTGGCCCACCTGGCGCATGCCGGCACCCCCGCCCAACGCACCGACCTCCGACCCCACCAGCCCGATGCCCTCCGCTGGCCGCAGCCCGTTCACAGGCTCGACCGGGTGACGGCTGGCTGGGTCTGCATTGCCCTCACCCTCAGCACCGCCCAATCACTTGGGCAAGCCTTTGCAGAGCGCACGGTCCACAAAAAATACCTCGCGCTGGTCGCGGGCAATCCTGAAAACGCCGGGCAGTCCACGGCACCGTTGGACGACAAGGCCGCCGCCACACGTTGGAAAGTCCTCGGGACAGGGCCTCTGCCTGTCCATGGCACCGCCGCACTCATCGAGGCCACGCCAGAAACAGGCCGCACCCATCAAATCCGGCGGCACCTTGCCCTCGCCGGACATGCCATCGTGGGTGAGCACTTGTACCAACCTGATCAAACGGATGGGCAACCTGGGGTGCGCTACACGGGCCAGGGCTTGTTTCTCAGTGCCACTTCACTCGCATTGCCCGCTGGCACCCATGGACCCGCCCGCAGCATCGCGGGACCCCCCCCGCGTAAATTCTACGCCGTCCCTTGGGTTCGGGCGCTCCTGTCTATCCACGGAGCTCAGGCCACAGAGGCCTCGTAGCCGTCGTCAATCAGCAGGCCTTTTTTCTTGTAAGCCGACACGGCCAAGTGGTCCGCGCGCTCGTTCATGGGGTTGCCGGCATGGCCCTTGACCCAATCAAACCGCACCTTGTGCTTGCGGTAGACCCTCAAAAACCGCACCCAGAGGTCGGGGTTTTTCTTGCCCTTGTACCCTTTTTTCTCCCAATTGAAGACCCACCCCTTCTGCACGGCATCAATGACATACTTGCTGTCGCTGACCACCCATGCCTCGGTGCCCTCGCGCTTCAAAGCCTCAAGCGCCACAATGACCGCGAGCAACTCCATCCGGTTGTTGGTGGTGAGGCGGTATCCCGCGGTCAGTTCCTTGCGGCGGCCACCCCATTGCAGGATGGCGCCGTAACCGCCAGGGCCGGGGTTGCCCGAAGCACCGCCGTCTGTATGGATGACAACGGGATCAGCCATGGGCTTGGAAAAGCATGGCCGCATTGGAAGAAAACAGCTTCACAGCAATCGCCAGCAGAATGATGCCGAAGACCTTTTGCAACACCGCGATGCCGCCTTCGCCCAACAGGCGCTCTATGCGCCCAGTCATGCGCAGCACGAAATAGACCAAGGCCATGTTGATGAAGATGGCCAAGGCAATATTGACCGCCGCAAATTCCGCCCGGAGCGAAATGATGGAGGTCATGCTGCCCGCCCCGGCGATCAAAGGGAAGGCCACGGGCACAATGGTGGCCGTCTTCATCGATTGGGGGGACTGCTTGAAGAGGGTGATGCCCAGGATCATTTCCAGTGCCATGAAAAACATGACGATGGACCCCGCTACGGCAAAGGAATTGACATCAATGCCCAGGAAGTTGATCACCCCCTCACCCAAAAACAGGAACGCCAGCATGATACCGAAAGCCACCAGGGACGCCTTCTCAGCATGGATGTCTCCGGCTTTTTTCTTGATGTCCAACAAAAAAGGAATGGACCCCAAAATGTCGATCACGGCAAACATCACCATGGCCGACTTCAGCAGTTCAGTCCAATTGAAAACCATATGCTCCATGCTTCTATATCAAAGGGTGCCCGACAAGGATACGGACTCCAAAATGGCGCGCAAGGCCTGCGGCGCGTAATGCGCCTTCTCCAGCGCCCGCACCTTTTCGGAAATGGTGTCCGGCGTGTCGGTGTCCACATCCAAGGCCACCCGGGCCTGAAAGAATGCCGGTCCTTCATCAAACTCGGCCGTCACCCAATGCAGGGTGATGCCGGTCTCGTGGACCCCTCCTTGCTTCAGGGCCGCGTGAACTGCGGCATGGACGCGATCCCCGTACATGCCCTTTCCGCCAAACGCAGGAAGCAAGGATGGGTGAAGGTTGAGCATCCTGCCGCCAAACGCCGCCACAAGATCAGGCGGCACCTTGAGCAGGAAACCAACCAATGCGATAAAGTCGATGCCTTCTCGGTGCAGCCTGCGCGCCACCTCACCGGAGCACAATTCCTCCTTGGTAAAGACCCACTGCGGCACGCCCAAAGATTCCGCGCGCCTCAGGGCCCCTGCAGCGGGGCGGTTGCTGCCCACAAAAGCAATGTCCACATCCGCGCGTTCTGCCGCCGCCCGAATGAGCCGTTCGGCATTCGTCCCCTCTCCACTGGCCAAGACGGCCACCTTCACCGCGCTGCCTTTCATCAACTCCCGGCGTCCGGGTTGAATACAGGGGGGTCCGAAAGCGGGCCCTGTTGACGGGCCGACTGTGCCGACCTCAGTTGGGACATCGTCTCTGCCATGGCCTGCACTTCCTCATCGTCCGGCAAGGCGTCAGAGAGAGAGCCTGAAATGCGCTGTGTCACAGCCATGGCCACTTGAATCTCACTGGAAGCCGCCGAATAATAAGCGTCGTCCAAAGCAATGTAGTAGCGGACATCATCAGAAAGCGCCTTGAAGAGTTCCGCGCCCACTTGTTTGGCCAATGTGCCAGCCAGTGATCGCTGCTCTTCGGTCAAGCCGGGGTCCTGGGCGATTTCGGAAAGCAACTCTATCGCCGGCAGCATGATGCGGTCGTACGGCACATTCCGGGATGGGGTCACGCGCACCAGCTTCTCCAGAACTTCGAGGCCACGGGCCGAAGCCCCGCTCGTCGCAAACGACTCCGCGAGGTTGGTCAGCTGCAAGCGAATGTTCGTGGTCATGCGCCGGTTGTTCTCGTCCATGTAGATCTCCCCTTCGGCGTCCACCCCGCCCCACTGGAAATTCTCCATCACATTGGTGTACATGAGGTCTCTGGCAATGCCAATGGGCTGCCCTCCGCGTGAGCCATACTTGACAGGCACCAGGCGCCAAGCCAAGCCCTCCAAACGGAAGTAATCCTGCAAACCGACATAGCTGTCTGGTCCAATGGTGACTGCGAAGTACACCGGGCGCTCCCACTTGTTGTTGTTGAGGATCTCCATCACCATGAACTGGTTCTTGAGCACATACTGCTTGGGCGTCCCTCCACCATCGGTGACCGTCCATTCGACGGCGTCCACCAAGCGGTCGCGCTCTTCGGGAAGCACCAACCCGGAAGACACGGCAAAGGCACTGTCCACTGGCACACTGAAGCTGTTGGATGGAAAGTGGGCGTATTTGCGTCCACCACCATAATCGACCATGTCGCCATCATCCAATGCCTGGCGCATCGCCGTTTCAATGTCCACATAGGGGTCATTGGTGTTGGTTGGCGGATCCATCAAGACGATGTCCCGGGTGCCCTGGCGGTACTTCTCTTCACCCATGCGGATGGGCACAGGAGCGCTGTCATACGCCCGCCGCTTCATCTGCTCCACATACCAGTCTGTGTTGAGGAGGCTGAGGTTGACAATGCGAACATCTGTCCGGTAACCTTCTACCTCTTGGACGTACCACAGTGGGAAGGTGTCGTTGTCCCCATTGGTAAACAGTATGGCATTGGGTGCCAAACTATCGAGGTAGTTCTTGGCCATGTCCACTCCCGTGCTGCGCCCAGCCCGGCTGTGGTCATTCCAACCTTCGGCACCCATGTGGAAGGGCACCAAAATCAACAGCCCAGACAACACCGCGGCGCTCAACTTCTCGTTGCCCGAACGGCCCAGTGCAAACGCCAATCCAAGCAATGCCGCCGAGAGCACGCCGAGATACAGCACGCCATAACTGAGGGCATGGCTGCCACCTCCCACCGTCTCCAGCAAAAAGAGCACAACGCCAAATGCCAATGGAGCACCCGCCGCAAGCCCGAGGTTCTTGCCTTTCAAATGTGACGCCGCGTCAAACAAGGCGTACACGCCGAGGCCAATCCAAAATGCAAACGCATAAAAAGAGCCGACATAGGCGTAGTCACGCTCTCTGGGCTGCAGCGGGTATTGGTTCAAATACACCACAATGGCCAGTCCAGTGAGGATGAACAACAATCCGATCACAGAGAAGTCTCGCCAGCTTCTGAATGCCTGGAATACCGCCCCGATTAACCCCAACAACAAGGGAAACAGAAAGAACCTGTTGTGGCTTTTGTCCGATTTCCGGTGATCCGGCACCACGGACCTGTCACCCAGCCGTTCGGCATCAATAAAATCGACACCCGTCAGCCAATTGCCGTCGATGAAATCCCCGTGGCCTTGCACATCGTTTTGGCGTCCGGAATAATTCCACATGAAATAGCGCAGGTACATCCACCCGATCTGGTACCGCGCAAAAAAGGTGAGGTTCTCAGCCTGCGAAGGCATGAGCAATTTGTGGTAGCGGTCTGCTTGGCCCTGCAGGCGCTGCACCTCTTGGATATCGGCGGATGAACGCGAGCGGTTGGCCCGGTTGGTCGCCGCCCGAATCTGCTGCTCCAATCCATTCAGTGAACGCTGAAGCGATTGGGCATAGGTCCTCCCGTGGTCCAAACCTTGGGAAAGGTCCTCCATCATCATTTTGGCCAGCGTGCGCCGCACTTCCGAGTTACCGAGGTCGGCGAGCCGGGCATCGTTTCCTTTGCCCACAATGATCTCCGTGCCACTGCGCACCTCGTAGTTGGCGCCGAAACGCTGACCAAAAGACCGGTAGAGGTTGTTCATCGTGCGGCCCAATTCCGCTTTGTCCATGTTGCCTCCCAAAATCTGGTTGGACAAATGGGATTCAAAGGATGACGCATCCCTTTCTCTTTGGTCCAAGGGGCTCACAAAGGCCGCGTCCTCATTCCACCCTTTGTAGTTGCACCATTTCTTGTATTCCCTGACGTGATTGGCCTGGCTGCTGTACAGCCTCGGAAACACCATGGTGAACCTCGGGTCATAGTTGGGCACGCCATTGCGCTTTTCACCGCTGTCGACGTACTCCTGTTTCACACTGAAGTCGCCCTCATTTTCGCTCATGTACTTCTCAGCAGCAAAGCGCTCCCGGAATGTGGCCACCCGGGTGTCCAGGGCGCCACGCTTCTTGAAGACGCTGTAACTCGGGAAATATGACGGCGCCCCATCATCATAGGGGTTCTCGGCATCATTGGGTGAATTCCAATAATGTCCTGTGCCCAAAGGCCGATCGCCGTATTGCTCGCGGTTGAGGTAAGAGAGCAAGGCAAACAGGTTCTCCGGGTTGTTCTCGTCCATGGGCGGGTTCGCTGCCGAACGCACCACGATGAGTGCAAACGTGCTGTATCCCACCAAGATCATGGCCACCGAAAGGGCGGCCACATTGAGCTGCCACCACCCCTTCTGGCGGCTCCACCACAGGGCGGCCACAATAAGGGCAATGACCATGGCCAAATACACCGCCACACCGGTATTGAACGGCAGGCCCATGCTGTTGACAAAGGCGAGCTCGAACCGCGCCGCCAGCTTCACAAAGCCCTGAATCAGACCATATTGGACAAAAAGCAACAGGGCCAAGGACAGGGCCATGGCGCCGATGAATGTGGGCCACCTAAAGGTGTTCCGCTTGAAATAGTACACCGCGACGATGGCCGGAATGGCCAACAGGTTGAGCAGGTGAACACCGATGGACAGTCCCATCAAATAGGCGATCAGCACAATCCACCGCAGGTTGCCCGGCTCTTCGGAACGCGCCTCCCACTTCAAGATCGCCCAAAACACCAGCGCGGTGAAGAGGGACGACAAACCATAGACCTCGCCCTCAACGGCAGAGAACCAAAAGCTGTCGCTGAACGTGTAGGCCAATGCCCCCACTGCTCCGCTCGCCATCACCGCAATGCGCTGGCCAGGACTCAATGCGCTGACGCCTTCCGGCAGCCTTGTGACGGCGAGTTTGCGCGCCATGTGGGTAATGCTCCAAAACAGGAAAAGGATGGTAAATGAACTCGACAAAGCGCTCATCATGTTCACCGCCGTGGCCGCGTAAATCGCCGGCACAAACATGGAGAAGAGGCGCGCGAGAAGCATGAACATGGGCGCCCCCGGAGGGTGACCGACTTCGAGCTTGTAGGCCGAAGCAATGAACTCCCCGCAATCCCAGAAGCTGGCCGTGGGTTCAATCGTGAGGAGGTAGACGACGGTCGCGACAAGCCATACAGCCCATCCCGTCAAATCATTGAGTCGCTTGTAGTTCATGCGGACGTGGATTCATCCCACATTTCGCCCTGGATTTCCCAGGGCCAAAAATTGCCGGATTCCCGCGAAAATAAGGTCTCTTCAGCGCGCAACCATCACGCGGCCCACTTGTCGGGCGGAGCCCCCCTCCACCTCGAGGAGATAGCTGCCCGTCGACAGGGGACTGAGGTCAACCTCCCAACGGGCGGAAGGCGACCTTCCCGAGCGCACGGTACGGCCCGTCGCGTCGCACAGCCGCCATGTCAATCCCCCGGCTGGGGCGGCCTCTGGCCAGGTCACAAACAACCTGGATTCCGCCGGATTGGGGTACAACTGAAGGCCTCCGATGGGCGCACCGGCCTCCAGAACTGCATTGCCGCAATCGGTCAGCACTCCAAACTCCAACTCGATCAGGTTCTCCAACACCGCCAGGTCCACCTCGATCTCGTCCTCATCTCCCACCTCAAGCGACAGGGTCATGCCGGGCAGGCCGTCCAAACCAGGTACCCCCTGAATGTCAAAAGACATTCCATAACACCCGGGAGGCAGGCAGAGCACGAGCGTACCCGGTTCATCCTCTTCTGGGTCCAAGGTCAATGCCCCGCCCAGATCGAACACCTCACCATAGAGGGTCCACACCATTTCCAGACCGTCGAGCAATTCAGCGATGGTCTCGCCATCCAAGGTCACTTCGACCTCCTCACAACCGCCTTCGCCCCCATTCTCCAAATCGATGCAGGCACTCAACACCTCATCACAGTCCCAAAAAGTCGCAGTCACACAGGCCGTTTCCAGATCCGATCCGGGGGCAAACACATGGTTGATTTCTTGTCCATTGAGGATGGAACCGTCAGACAGAAACCACATAAACCCTTCACCTTCGGAAGAATCCGTGACGGCAATGAGGGTCCAGCTTCCGTCCGGTTCCTGAACCGCCTCGATGTCAAGACTGCATTCCGCATCAGAAACGTCCTCTTCACATCCGGATTCCCCCACACCGAAGGAAAAAACCAAGGTCCCATCCTCATCGAGGAAGGGGCCATCGAAAAACGCCAAGGACCCATCCGGACCGCCGAGGGCCACCTCGAAATCCGCGGAAACACCGTTGGTGCCCGACGGCTCAATGGTCACCTCGTAGCACCCCTCCTCGAGGCAGAGTCCAAACTCGAGAATCCCCTCATTCCCTCCGTCCGCGCTGAATAAATTCCACTCTTCCGACCACGCATCACCCTCAATCGACCATTCGAAATAACCGGAAAGGTCCTCCCCTGACTCCAAGGACATGGTCACGGGCTCACATGTGCCATCGCATCCCTCCACGACCACATCAATGCACCAGGTAGACCCTTCCGGACAAGCCGGGCTGTATACCGTGGCACACGCCTCATAAGTGCCGGATTCAGCGTATTGGTGCTCGGTTCCATACCAGCTGCCCGTAGACATCAGGCCGTCTCCATAGTCCCACACGATGGAGAAATCATCCGGGGCCATCATCTCCAGAAACAGGGTGCCCGAACACGACAGGCTGTCGTCGGGAAACCACAACAGTTCCGCATCCTCCTCCTCAAGGCAAGCACAGTCCCCGACATCCACCCAAGTGCACAGCACAGTCGAGTCCGGACACGTCGGGCTCACATAAGTCGCGCAGGCCTGGTAATAGCCATTCTCCGGGAACGTATGCCAAGTGAAATGGCCCTCAGCCGTGGTGCTGTCGCTGAATTCCCAAAACACCTCCTCACCCTCGGTAAAGTCGCAGATGCTGAAGACAAACGCACACTCCGAACCGCCGACCCAGATCTCCTGAGGGCAACCCGACTCATAATCCTCGGATCCCGTGCACGCCACGACACCATCGGGACAATCCTCACTGATGTACTGCACGCAGACCTGCCAGGGTTCGTTTCCAATGCCGTAGGGCAGCGTCATGGCCAATCCCCCCTCCTGGAACACTGCCCCATTCAGGGAGTAAATCAACTCCACGCCCTCCGGAAATCCGATCGGGATCACGATGAGCACGCTGTCGTTGTCCACGCTGTCCACGAGGAGCTCGAGGGTACACTCGGTTTCGGAACACCCTTCGACCTCCACAGTGGTCTCCAAGGTGACGCCCTCCGGACAATAGTCAGACGTGAAAGTGACGGACACCGGGTACGTACCATTTCCGAGAAAGGTGTATTCCGAGTAATGTCCTCCGCTGATCACATCATCACCAAACGTCCAGGTCGCCGCCTCCCCAGGCTGAAAACCCGAGGCCTCAAAGCCCCATTCGCAGCCATTGTCCACCGTAAAAATGTTCTCCGGACAGAGGTTGGGCTCAATGAAAGCGCAAGACCCGTACAAAGGCAACTCCACCACTTCTGCCAAGGTGCCAATGCCCCCCGGCAACACCTGCATGTACAGCACCCCGGAAAGGGCACCGTCTGTCGTCAACTGAGCCAACAGCACCCTGCCGTCCTCATCGGGCAAGCCGTTGGCGAAACTGGGCACGACAAACCAGGCACTTCCGATCAGGTCATCGATGACAAAACCGCCGCCATTCTCAAATTCCGTCATGAAGGGCGAGCCCGTGCTCATGACCACTTGCGGACAATCTTCACCCTGCTCCGGGTCCGGCGGACCGTCCACGCCAATGGTCAGCCAACTGTCCCACTCGAGCTCGGGAAAGGCATCAAAGAGGATGGGGTTGTTGGCACAGGGGAACTGGCCCCCGATCTCGCTTTGATAGAAGGACGTCGTCGTCTGCAGGCTGGTCGGGTGCTCCAGATCACCAAAAACAGTGGTGACCACATCGGCCGGCCCGGGAAGGGTCGCATACAGCCTGTATGTGGACATGCCGGCAAGGTCCCCTTCTGTATGAATGGCGACCACCTCGATGTCCAAACAGATATCACCAGCCACCAAGAGGGGCTGGGCTAAGGACGGGCAGGTCAAGACCAGCAACACACCGGTCAACAAGGTGATAAATCGCATATTGTTTTATTCGTCAGGCGCTCACAAAACCCCCTTCCTCGATGAGTAGTTGCATGGTCATTCCTCCACGAATCGGGGGTCCATAGGCATGACCTCTCCACACGTGGAGCACGTCCGCAACGCTTCGCTCCCATAGAATTCCTTAAACCGCGGCAAAAAGTCCTTTTCTACGTCCAACAATTCGAAATAGGTCTCGTGCAGTTTGTCATTGCATCCGTCGCAGAACCACAGCAGGCCGTCCCGCATTTCACTGCCCGCCCGTTTGCGTTCGATCACAAGGCCCAGTGAGCCCGCTTCCCTCATGGGGCTGTGCGGCACTTTGGCCGGGTGGAGGTACATGTCACCGGGGCCGAGCTCCATGTCCACAGGCTGGCCATTCTCTTGAATGCGCACGGTGATGTTGCCCTCCAATTGGTAGAAGAGCTCCTCCGTCTCATTGTAGTGATAGTCCTTGCGCGCGTTGGGGCCCGCCACGATCATCACGATGTAGTCGCCGCTGTCGATGTACAGGTTTTTGTTTCCTACCGGGGGCTTGAGCAGGTCGCGGTGCTCATCGATCCAGGCGGTCAGGTTGAAAGGCTTGGGAATAGGCATGAGTGAAATTTAAGCCGACTTCGCTTCCGGCCGACGCACCGGCCGCCCAACGAGGTACACCCCCAGGAAAATCATGGAGCCAAAGGCCCACAGCGGCCAGCCCGTATCCACCATGTAGTCGGTTCCCCCGCGCCATGCTTGCAGCAAGCTGAAGAGGGTCGCCAGCAGCGGCTGCAGATAGATGTAGACGCTGACCACCGTCGGCTGAAGGTGGCGCATGGCGAAGATGTTGAGCAGGTAAACCAAAAATGTTGTGGCCAACACCACGTACGCCACACCCGCCCATTCCGCCGGACCAAACAACGACCAATCAATGGCCACCGCCTGCTTCCAACCGATGGGGGTGGTAAACAACCAGCCAAATACAAAGACCCACGTCACCACCGTCAGCGGCCGGTATTTGGCCATCAGCGGTTTGACCCCCACGAGGTAGAAAGCATAGCTCGTGGCATTGATCAGGATCATCAAATCCCCCTGCCAACTGGCGTGGATGCGTTGTGCCGATCCGCTCCACAGCAAGATCGCTGCCGCACCAATGCCCCCGAGGATCACACCGATCAAGCGCCGCCGCACAATGGGTTGACCCAACACCACCGCACTGGCGATGAGCACCAAGATGGGATTGACCGTCATGATGAGGCTGGCGTTGACCGGACTCGTGACATTGAGCCCATTGAAGAAGAGCAGCATGTTGATGCCCACCCCCGTCACACCGCAAAAGATCAAGCGCGGAATGTCCTGCCGGTCCACTTTTTCGCGGTTGAACGGCAACAGCAGCGAAAAAAGGGCCAAGGCCCCCGTGACACGGAGGACGATGAAGCCACTGGGCCCCACCAGATCCGGCATGAGGCCCTTGGCCACGAGGTAGTTCCCACCATAAATCAGGGAGACGACCAGCAGGGCGAGGTGGGCGAGCAGGCGCTGCACAGGCTGCTGATTCTAGCTGTTGAGGGCGGCACGTGCCCCTTCGACCACTGCCTTGGCCGAACCGGCAAACACGCCGCCTTCAGTCAACAGCACGGGGCGCTTCAAAAAGGTGTACTCGTCCAAGATGAGCTGCCGATAGTCGGCTTCGCCCAGGTTGCGGTCGGCCAACCCCATGGAACGGAACTTCATGGCGCGGCGGCTGAACAGCGCTTCATAGCTGCCGCTGTGCGCGTGCATCGCATCGAGCTCCGCAGCGGTGACAGCCTTGGATTTGATGTCGCGCACCTCAGCCCCGCACGCGGCGGGTTGAAGGTCCGCGTCGATGCGCTGGCAGGTCTTGCAATGAGGTAGGGTAAAGAACTTCATGGGTCAATTGTGATGGTCAATGAATCAAGGCGTCGATGGCGTTGTGAACATGGGCCAAGTCCACCGCGCCGCTGCGGTCGTTGTCCACGAGGACATCGGCCAGGTCGGCGACCGGCTCCAAATAGGCGCGGTCTCCGGGACGCACGTGCCGGTCCCATTGGTACTGTATCATGTCCGGCTCAAGGCTGCGCTCGGCCTGGTCGCGGGCCATGCGCCGGGCCAAACGGGTTTCCGGCGTGGCATGGATGTACACCGTGAGGTGGAGTCGGCTCCGCACGCCTTCATCGTAGAGGAGAAACAGGCCATCCAAAAAGACAACCGGGCAGGCGGGAATGTGCAGGCGCTCTGAGGACACGCCCGGTTGGTTGAAGGTGTAACTGTCGATGTGGAGGTCCCGGCCCGACCGCAAGTGGTCAAGGTCCGATGCCAAGCGCTCGAGATCCAAGGCTCCGGGTTCATCAAAATTGGGCTCACCATCCCCGTCGCGCGGCACCTCAGCCAAGGGCCGGTAATAATCGTCCATGCGCAGCACAGCCGCCCGGTCCCCATAGTGGGCCAAGAGCCGGTCCACAACCGTACCCTTGCCGGAAGCGCTCCCCCCCGCGACACCCACCAAAAGGGTATTTCCAATGTCAGTCATGTTCCAATAATTGTTGGGCCAAGGCACGGTCATTGGCCAGCCGGGGCACCTTGTTTTGTCCGCCGAGTTTTCCCCGCCGCGCCATCGCCGCATGAAAGGCGCCCGATGAAAGGGGGGTCAATACCGCCGAACGCAATACAGCACCCGAAATTAAGTCCCGATAGTAGGGATTGCGTTCTTGCAATGCGGCATCGAGGGTCGCCGCAAAGCCCGCCGCATCGTGCGGAGCTTCGGCAAATTCAACCAGCCACTCGTGGTAGGGCAATCCGCTTTCCGGACTGACCTGGGGCGCCACGTGGAACTCCACGGCCCGGGCACCGTGCGCACTCAGGGCGCGGGCCATCGCGAACTCCACTTCCTCGGCGATGACGTGCTCGCCAAAGGCGCTGGTGAAATGCTTGATCCTGCCGGTCACCAGCAAACGCGCTGGGGCCAATGAGACAAAACGAACAGTATCACCCAAGTCATAGGCCCACAATCCGGCATTCGAAGACACCACCACGGCGTAATTCACACCCAATTCCACCTCTCCGAGCCCCAAACGCCGGGCGTCCGCACGTCCGTATTCTTCGGCAGGAATAAACTCCAGGTACAGTCCATCGTGGGCATTGACGAGCAGCCCCTCCCCCGGCGCGCCATCCTGGTACGCGATGAACCCCTCACTGGCGGGATACGTTTCTACACTGTCCACCTCTCCGCCAATGAGTTCCTTGAACCGGTCGGCATAGGGCGCAAAGGCCACACCGCCGAAGACAAAGAGCGAGAATTTGGGGAAGACCTCCCGCACATTGGCCGCGCCCGTGTGCTCCAACAGGCGCTCGAAATACATCTGCACCCAAGAAGGGATCCCACTGATCAGCCGCAGGTCCTCTCCAGCTGTTTCCCGCACGATGGCATCCACTTTGGTCTCCCAATCCTCTATGCAGTTGGTCTCCCATGAAGGCAACCGGTTGCGCTGCAAGTATGAAGGGATGTGGTGCGCCACAATGCCACTCAATCGGCCCAGGGGCACCCCGCCTGGCGTGGGACTCAGCGCAGGGCTGCCTTGCAGGAAAATCATCTTGCCCCCGACAAATTCGGCATGGCCGGTATTGGCCACATGGTGCAACAGCGCCCGCCGGGCAGAACCGATGTGATTGGGCAGGCTCTCCGCTGTGAGCGGGATATACTTCGCTCCCGAGGTGGTGCCGGAGGTCTTGCAGAAATAACGAGGCAGTCCCGGCCAAAGCACATCCGCTTCGCCGGCCACAGCCCTTTCCACATAAGCCTTCAGCCCCTCGTATTCTCTCAGGGGCACCGCCTCCCGAAAAGCGGCCGCCTGTTCGGCTGATCCCGCCATGCGGGCCAACGCATCAAACCCGTGGTCCCGGCCAAAAACCGTCCCAGACGCCCGCTTGATCAGCGCCTGCAACACCTCGGCCTGCGCCACACCCGGGTCCGCATTGCGGGCGAGGTCGTCGCGGCGGACTTGGCGGGCCCAAGGGCCAGCGACCCGGCCTTTCCATCCCCCGCTACCGGGCGTGTCATTGCGTTGCGACATCGGCACCAAAAATAGCAGCCCGCCCCCAAGGAGGGAGCGGGCCGCATAAGTTCATTGTACGGTGCCGAATCAGTGCTGCACGCGCATCTTCTTTGTCACGCGCACTCCGTTGCTCACGAGCGAGAACGTGTACATGCCATCTGCCAATGGCGCAGCGTCATAAACGATGGTGTGCTCCCCTGCAGGGCGGGCACCGAGGTCCACCACATCCACCATGCGTCCCTGCAAATCGCGCAGCTCAATCATGAAGTCACCCCCCCAATCGGCGCTGAAGGTGAAACGGGTCTCCCCTGCGGTAGGGTTGGGGTAATTGTTCTGCAGGTGCATCCCGTTGTACGCACCGAGCACATCCACGCTCACCACCGGGCAGGTGATCAAGCGAATGGCCGGCGTAGCGGTTTGAGAGGTAAACCACACGAAATCCCCACTGCCTGCCTGCTGGTAGATGATGGTGCTGTTGTCCGTGTCGCTGTTGCCATTGCCCAAGACCGTCAGTTCCAGGTCCTCGTAGTCAAACTCCGTGATGACGGCCCCCGCATAGAAGCCAGGCGAAGCCAGCCCTTCCACCGAGACCTCGATTTCATCCTCAAAAGCCAACGGGTAATACACCGGGTTGTCCGCGGATCCGGCCCAATTGGGATCAGAAGTGAATTCCGCAAACTCATAAGGCGAATCGCTCAAGCCCACTTCAGGGTCCTGGTCAATCCAGCGGATTTCAAAGTCGATGCCTGGGCTGAGGCTCGGCCCAAAGGCCACTGCCAAACCGTACACCGTGGTGCCTTCGTTGTGGAACGTGTAGCGGTTTCCGTAGCCCGTGGGCTCGAAAAACTCATTTACGTCGTCAAAACGGGGACCCAACTCCACGTCCAACGTACCGGGGTTGTCGTGTCCAAACTCACAATCGGTGTATTCGATGTCCATCTCGAGCACTCCGGCATCGGCAACACTGTCACTGGCCATGGTGGCCCGCAACAGGTATTGTCCCGCGCTCTCTGGCTCCCAACCGGTAGCGATATACAGCGTGTCCTGCGGGTTGGCCGGACAGTTGTCGTTGTTGGCAAAAGACGGAGCCGTGAAGGGGTCGGTGCTCGTAGAGCTCAGCACCGTGCCCGAATTATCGAGCACATCCACCGTGACCACACAGTTCTCTTGGTCCGCGAAGCCTTCATTGCGGAACAGCACACCGGCAAGCAAACCACCGTCTGCTGCTGGAATGGCCTGGTCCATCGGGGTCACCCGGTACTCGAAAAGAAAGTACACATCGCCATTGGTCAGTTGGACCAATTCCAGGTCATTGGCTACAGGGTTTGCCTCGATGGTGATGTCATCAATGCCCCAGTAGTAGTGGCTGTATCCACCTCCGGTCACCGGGCTTTGGCGGTAGGCGAATCGGATGTCGACAGCGGGTTCACCTGCAGCGGCGCAACTGATGTCCAAACCGGTCACCAATGGGTTCGCACTCGCTGAATTGGCAGAGGGAATGAAACTCCCGCCCGCTTCAAAAGCCGTCCAATTGTCGCCCCCGTCTGTGCTGACCTCCACGAATATGGGGAGGTAGGGGTAGCAGCAATAGCGGATGTACTGGTCCCAACTAATGACCACACTCTGGAGCTCGGTCATGTCCAAGGTGGGCAGGGTCAGGAATCCTTCGGTGTCCTCCACGCCGGCACTGATGGGCGTATTGAAGTAATCGCAGTCAAAGACCATCCAGCCGTTGTCCGCAGTGAGGCTGTTGAGCGGGCCGATATTGGTGCTGAACTCGCCTGCAGGTGGCTGAACGCCAGAAGCCGTCGCATCCTGGAAGTAACCGTCTCCAGCCGCGTCGACGTACTGCCAAATGGTATTGTCAGGGCTGGTGTCCTCGACGACAAGTTGGCCGTATCCATTGTTTCCGGCAAAACCGTTGGCGAAGTCCTCGTAGAAAAAGACAATGGTGGAATCGCCACCGCCGCGCAGACCAGCTGCTTCGGCATGGGCCATCTCTTGCAGTCCCAGCAGGCGGCTGGTTTCAAGTTCTTGTTCGGTGGCCTTGCGGGGCGCTTGATCCACGAGTTGCGCGGATGCTTGGAAGGCCAGCACGCATGCGGCCAGGGTAAAAATGTGCTTCATGGTTGTGAATGGAGGGGCAAAATACTTCGCACAACCCTTTCGAAGGGCACATCTAGCATGGTAAACAAAAAAGGGGGCCCGAATGGGCCCCCTTTCTCACGTTCAGGTAAACGCGAATTACTTTACAATCAGCTTGCGGGTGGCGCGGGCGCCGTCCACAGTGATGGTGTAGGTGTACATGCCTGCGGTCAAGCCCACGAGGTCGAGGACAGCGCGCTGGTTGCCTGCGGGCTGGACACCGAGGTCCATGCTGCGCACAATGGCACCGGTCATGCTCGTCACCTCCAAGGTCACTTCGGCTGCTGCATCGAGGGTGAAGTCGATGCGGGTGTTGCCGGTGGCGGGGTTGGGGTACGCGCGGCCGAGGCTGAAGCCCTCTCCGGCGACATCCTCCACACTCATGGTGGTTTCAGCACTCGGATCGAGGTTCAAGCGGACCATGGGGCAATTCGTGGTGTAGTACCAGTCATAAGCACTGCCTGTTCCGAAAGGACCGTAGATGAAGACCGTCTGGTTGTATTGGGCCACACTCGTGCCAATCTGAACGTTGTCACCGCCGAGGTGCTCGAAGCAAGCCATCACAGCCTCTCCTGCAGCCACCTCGTATGGCTCCTCCAAGGCGAAGGTGTACCAAGAGACGTCGCCTTCACCGCTGTTCAAGAAGTTGGCCTCCAATTGGGCCTCCTCTGATGTGGTCAAGAGGCCGTCATACTGACCGCCTCCGTTGTTCCACTCGATCCAGTCAAACAAGTGACAAACCACTTCTGCGCCCACATCAGATCCGTCCATGATGGCCACATCGATGCCGTAAATGGTCATGTCGTTGACCGCGTCGTAAGGCACACCTGCGATGAAGTCCACCGTACCATCAGCAGGCGTCATACCCACGAACGTACCGTTGTCACGGCCGTACTGGTATTCGACCACCTCAATGGCCTGCTGGGCCACGTTGTCGGCAGGATACTCGTCCGTGCTGTCGGAAGCCACGACGTAATCAAAAGTGTAAGCGCCCTGTCCAGGAGCCTCCCATCCGATGACACGCAAAGTGTCCGTTTCGCCATAGGCCAAGTCGATGCCATCACTGACACCGCCGTAATCACCATTGACCGTTACCGTCAGTTGCGTGTTGGGCTGGACTGCTGTACCCAATCCGGTCACGTTCACAGCCAAGTCAAGGGCAGGCAACTGGCTCTCAGGCCAAGTTTGCGCTTCCCACAAACCGGTAGTGAAGTAGTCGGTAAAGCTCACGTAGTCTGCGATGCGCACGTCGTTTTCGGGGGTGTCGAAGACCACGAGGTCGTCCATCATCCAAGCATAGCCCCATTGGCCAACCCAACGCCAGCGGAAGTACACCGTGGCTTCGTCGCCGGCCACTTCGCCGATGTCGAAACGGGCAACGTAAGGATTGCTGGACTCATCTCCCCGCTCGTAGGTGGGGAACACCTCGTAGCGCGCGGCGACCGTGTCTCCGTCGACGACAATCAAGCCTTCCTCAACCTCAAGGGTTTCGGGGCTCGGCCAGTTCACACCATCCAAGGAAATCTCCATGTAACAACGCTCAATGTCCGTGGTGTTGTCCCAGCAACGGTAGTAGTTCTCAAACTCCACGGTCACGAATGGGTGACCCGTCAAGTCAACAGGATCATCAATTTCAAACCAGCAATTTTCTACCCAGCTCGCTGCGTAGTTCTCTTCGGCACCGAACAGGTCGGAATCGACCAGCACAAAGCCATTGTCAGCCGTGGTTGAACCGATTGCAGCGATGGGGTATGGCCCACTAGGAGCAGCAGTGGTGCACTCCCAATTGATGCCATCGATGTAATCCTCATAGCCAGCATCATTGGCGTTGGTGAACGTCATGTTCGAGCAGTCCGAGAAATCATTTGTGTAGATGATGTCGCGGGTGTAGTCCACGTGCTGACCCTGTGCAGGGCGGGCAGTGATGGCACGTCCGGCGTATTCTCTGACCGGTGTTTGTGCGAAAGCGAAGCTCACGCTGAGCATCGCGAAGACCAAAGTGTAAAGGTGCTTCATTATGTGTGTGGTGTTGGATTCGTCCGGCGAATATAACCGTGAATCACCGCCCACAGAACACCCCAACGCCTCAAGCCTCTACCTGCCCTACGAATTGTTCAATGCTGGGGCACGTGCAAATGAGGTTCCGATCGCCATGGGCATTGTCCACCCGAGACGACGAAGGCCAGAACTTGCGTTCGCGCTGGGACTGCAAAGGATACGCTGCCACTTCGCGCGAATAGACATGCGCCCATTCCGAGGCTGTCAATTCTCCTGCGGTGTGCGGCGCCATGACCAAGGGGTTGTCCTCTCGGTTCCACCGCCCCTCTTCTATGGCGCGTATTTCCTCCCGAATGGCGATCATGGCCTCGCAGAACCTGTCGAGTTCCTCCAGCGGCTCACTTTCTGTAGGCTCAATCATCAGGGTTCCAGCCACAGGCCAGCTCACTGTGGGGGCATGGAAGCCATAGTCAATCAAGCGCTTGGCGATGTCGGTCACTTCAATGCCTGCCTGAGCCTTGAATGGCCGGCAGTCCACCACCATTTCATGCGCCACATTGCCGCGGTTTCCCTTGTACAGGATGTCGAAATGCCCTTCGAGTCGGCTCCGCAAGTAATTCGCGTTGAGGATCGCCACTTCCGTGCTGCGCCGCAAGCCCTCTGGGCCAAGCAGACGGATGTAAGCGTATGAAATCAAGTGAATCAACGCGCTGCCAAACGGCGCGGCACTGACGGCCTGGATGGCTTGTTCTCCACCAACGGCATCCAATACGTGTCCCGGCAAGAATGGCACCAGATGCTCAGCCACACCAATCGGGCCCACTCCCGGGCCACCCCCTCCATGCGGGATGGCAAATGTTTTGTGCAGGTTCAAATGACAGACATCCGCACCAATGCGTCCAGGGCTGGTCAACCCCACCTGCGCATTCATGTTGGCACCATCCATGTAGATCTGGCCCCCATGGTCATGCACCACTTGCGTCACCTCGAGAATGTGCTCCTCAAATACACCATGGGTGGACGGATAAGTGATCATCAAGGCCCCCAGCCGGTCGGCGTACAACGCGGCCTTTTCCTTGAGCTCGTCCATGTTGATGTTGCCGTGCTTGTCGCAACCAATGACCACGACCTCCATGCCGCTCATCACGGCCGATGCCGGATTTGTACCATGCGCCGAAGAGGGAATCAGACAGATGTTTCTATGGGATTCCCCGCGCGAAGCGTGATATGCCCGGATCACGAGCAGCCCCGTGTATTCTCCTTGCGCACCGCTGTTGGGCTGCAAGCTCATGCCCGCAAACCCCGTGATTTCACAGAGGTAATCGGCGAGGTCGGCCACCATCCTGCGCGTGCCCTTGGCCTGCTCAGGTGGACAGAAAGGGTGCAGCTGTGCAAAGGGCGCCCATCCGATGGGCAGCAACTGCGTGGCGGCATTGAGCTTCATGGTGCATGACCCGAGGGGAATCATGGCATGCGTCAACGACAAGTCTTTGTTTTCCAATTGCTTCAAATAGCGCATCATGGCCGTCTCAGACCGGTGCGTATTGAAGACGGGGTGGTGAAGGAAGTCCACCGCTCTGACTTGATTCCCAAGGGGGGATGCAAAGGCCTCCATTGAGGGCCAAGGAATGGAAGTAAAACCGAGCACCTCACAGATGTCCTGGAAGTCTTCAGGCAGCGTGCACTCATGGAAGGACACCCCCACGTGGACACCGTCCGGGAAGTAGCGCAGGTTGATCCGTTTGCGCTCAGCGCGCGCCATCACCGCACCCACGTCCTCCATCGCAAAGACCACTGTATCAAAGAAATGGTCATGCACGGGAGCATGACCTGCCGCGCGCCCCGCATCCGCCAAAGCGCACGCCAGGGCATGAATGCGGTTGGAAATCGCACGCAGTCCTTTGGGGCCGTGATACACAGCGTACATGCTCGCCATGACCGCGAGCAAGCTCTGGGCGGTACAGATGTTGCTGGTCGCTTTGTCTCGCCGGATGTGTTGTTCCCGGGTTTGCAAGGCCATGCGATAGGCCATGCGGCCCATGCGGTCCACAGAAGCGCCAATCACCCTGCCCGGGACATTGCGCTTAAACTCCAATCGGGTGGCAAAAAATGCGGCGTGTGGGCCACCATAACCCATGGGAACGCCGAAACGCTGGCTGTTGCCCACCACCACGTCCGCGCCCATGGCTCCGGGAGAACTGACCAGGGCACAGGCCAAAAGGTCCGTGGCCACCACCACCCGTGCGTCCGCCGCGTGAGCGCGCGCAATGAATGCATCCAAGGGCTCCACACGGCCTGCGTCATTGGGGTACTGCACAAACACACCAAAGACATCCTCAGCCACATCCATGGCGTCGTCCGCACATTGTTCGATGCGGATGTCGAGGTGGTCGGCACGGCTCTTGATGACAGACCAAGTCTGCGGAAAGACGGAGTCAGAAACGATGAACCGATTCACGCCGGCCTTCGCCGCCTTGCGGCTGCGGGCATTGAAGAGCATGGTCATCGCTTCAGCCGCAGCGGTGGCCTCGTCGAGCAAACTCGCATTGGCCATTTCCATGCCGGTCAAATCACAGACCACCGTCTGGAAATTCATCAAAGCCTCGAGCCTTCCCTGCGCAATCTCAGCCTGGTATGGCGTATACGCTGTGTACCAGCCCGGGTTCTCTAAAACATTTCTGCGAATGACACTCGGGACTTCGGTGGAGTGATACCCCATTCCGATGTAATTCCTAAACAATTTATTCTCTGCTGCAATCGCATCAATGTGGTCCAAATAGGCGGACTCGGACATGGCCGCTGGAAGCTGCAGACGGTCCGATGAAAGGATGGCCTCCGGCACGGTACTGCGCACCAAATCGTCCACAGACGCATGGCCCATGACGGACAACATGGTACGGTGTTCCTCTTCCCGAGGACCCAAGTGACGCTGAACAAATGCTCCTGAAGCCATAGCGTGAGAATTCTATCAAAAATACAAGGGGACAAACAACCGCAGAAGGCCTGTGTTCATAACCGCATCGTCCTTGTGAAGTATTCTACATTTGGAGGGCATGCGCGGCGTACGGTTACTTTGGTCCAATGCCGTGATTTCACTTGGCGCAGCGGGGTGCGTCATGCGCTCTTTTTGCCTCACTGGATGGGAAGGAAATCACGCCACTCCATGGGTTTTTGCCCTCGGCTTGGCCGCCTCCACTTGGCTGGCCTACACGTGGCAGCGACACGTCAAATCCACCCGAATCGATGGGCTGAGGCCAGAGCACGCCGCTTGGCATGCGCGCCAAACCAAAAAACTGGCGGGGCTCAGCTTGATTGTGTTGCCCTTGGCGTTGTGGCCTCTGTGGCTGTCTTGGCAAAAATGGATGGGCGCTGATGCGACAGATTGGGTACCCGTTTTGGTGCTCGCAACCGCCATTTTTCTCACCGCGTTGTATGCTGGTTTGCCCGGCGATAGGGGCATTCGCTTCGCCCTGCGCCGATTGCCGCGCATGAAATTGATGTGGATCGGATTGGTCTGGGCGCTGGTTACGGCGGCCTGGCCGGCCTGGTGGCTACACGGCCAATCAGTGGGCAGCACCCTGTCGTGGGGCGCCCTCATGACCGAAAGGGCCTGCATCATCATGGCCCTGACCCTGCCCTTTGATTTGAGGGACCGGGATTGGGACCCCCCGAGCCTGCGCACCATTCCGCAACGTTGGGGTCCCATGGGCACCCGCATTGCGGCAATATTCCTCCTGATTGTCGCCTGCGCAGCCGCGCATGCCGCGGGCAACGCACTGAGGTACTGTATTGGACCCGTGCTGATGATGCCCGCTGTGTGGTGTGCTTCCAAAGACCGGGGACCGGGCTATTTCTTGCTGTTGGATGGGCTGCTCATCCTCGATGCTGTCGCGGTGATGTGCGCGCCATGAGCATCAACCAAACACCGCATCCAACGCCGCATTGAATGCCGCAGCGGCCTCGTCGATCACGGCGTCACTGTGGGCAGCCGATACAAAGCCCACTTCATAGCCCGAAGGACCCAAGTACACTCCGCGCTCCAACAAAGCCGCGTGGAGCTTGGAGAAATAGGCCATGCTGTCCGGATCGATCTCGCTGCTGCGCCGGATGTGCACCTGGTCACTAAACGCGAGCCAGAAAATGCTTCCCCGCGTAAAAATCCGCAGTGGATACCCCTTGGCTTCGGCGTGGGCCAGCACCGGGTCCACCATGCGGCGTGTGCGGCGCTCCTGATCCTGGTAAAATCCAGGCTTCAAACACTCGGTCAATTGTCCTGCGCCTGCGGCCATCGCCACAGGGTTGCCGCTCAGCGTCCCAGCCTGATAAACCGGACCTACCGGGGCCACGTGGTCCATGATGTCGGCTGCAGCGGCATACGCACCGACGGGCATGCCGCCACCGATGATCTTACCAAAGGCCATGACGTCTGGACGGATGCCATAATACTCTGCCGCACCTCCGAAGGCCACGCGAAAACCGCTGATCACTTCGTCAAACAACAGCAGCACCCCGTAACGGTCACAGAGGTCGCGCACCCCTTGCAAAAAGGCCGGGTCTTGAATCAGCAGCCCATTATTGGCTGGAATTGGCTCGATGGCCACCACCGCCAGGTCATCCGCATACTGCTTCATCGTGGTCTCCAATGCGTCGAGGTCATTGAGGGGCAACACCAAGGTCTCCCGGGCATAAGCCTCAGGCACACCTGCAGAAGTCGAAGTACCCAGCGTGGCCAGCCCACTTCCTGCCTTGACCAACAGCGCATCGACATGGCCATGATAGCAACCGTCGAACTTGAGGATTTTGGACTTTCCGGTCACCCCACGCGCCAGGCGGATGGCACTCATGGCAGCCTCCGTGCCACTGCTAACAAAACGAATGCGCTCGGCAAAAGGGTGGTTGTCCAGAATGAGCCCCCCGAGCTCGTTCTCCAAACGTGTGGGGGTACCAAACGAAGTGCCCTTGCTCACAGCCGACATGATGCGCTCCTGCACCGCGGGATGGGCATGGCCCAGAATCAGCGGTCCCCATGAGCAACAGAAATCGATGTACCGCTGGCCATCCGCATCCCAAATGTGCGGGCCTTCCCCCCTTTCCATAAACAAAGGGGTCCCGCCCACTGCGCCAAACGCCCGCACCGGAGAGTTGACCCCTCCGGGAAACTTGCGCTGCGCCTCCGCGAAGAGCGCGGCACTTTTGGACCTTGTGTGGGTAGAAGAAGGAGATGTAGTGGACATGGCTCGCGATTCCGCGCGAAATTAGCCCCCTCAGCGCGCACAGCCGCGCCGGACATCGCCCCCGATCAAACACCCATGCCCCCTGAAAACACCGATTGGTCCGACCACCGGAAATTCCTGGAAGAGGCCCGCACCCGGGACGCGCAAGATGTGCTTTCGCCTTTTCGCAGCAGGTTCCACATGCCACCGCATGGCGCAGGTGAAGCCCTTTACTTCACCGGCAACTCCCTGGGATTGCAGCCCGTGGGTGCCAAAGACATCATCGATGGGGAGCTTGAAGACTGGAAACGCCTGGGCGTTGAAGCCCACTTTGACGGTCGGCGGCCTTGGGTGAGCTACCACAAGGAGGCCACTGAGGATTTGGCGGAATTGATGGGCGCACTGCCCGTTGAAGTCGTGGCCATGAATGCCTTGACGGTCAACCTGCACCTGCTGCTGGTATCGTTCTACAGGCCGCAAGGCAGCCGAACCAAACTCATGATCGAAGCGGGGGCTTTCCCCAGCGACCGCTACGCCGCCCTTTCCCAACTCAGGCTGCACGGGCTCGATCCTGCTGAACACCTGATTGAACTGTCCCCGCGTCCAGGCGAACACGTCTTGCGCACGGAGGACATCCAAGACCGCATCGCCCAAGAAGGAGACCAATTGGCATGCGTGATGCTCTGCGGCGTGCAGTACTACACGGGGCAGTGGATGCCCATGCGCGAGATCACTCAAGCGGCCCATGCCGCTGGCGCCACTTGCGGATTCGATTTGGCCCACGCTGCGGGCAATGTCCCCCTGGCCCTGCACGACTGGGACGTGGACTTTGCCTGTTGGTGCGGATACAAATACCTCAATGGGGGGCCGGGCTGCACGGCCGGCGCTTTTGTCCACGAACGGCACGCCAACAAACCCGATCTGCAGCGCTTCGAAGGGTGGTGGGGACACGCGGAAGCCCGCCGTTTCAAGATGGAGCCCGACTTTGATTTGATGCCGGGCGCAGAGGGGTGGCAGACCTCCAATGCCCCCGTGATGAACATGGCGGCCATGCTGGCTTCACTGGCTGAATTCCGTGCTGCAGGCATGGAACGGTTGCGCGCCAAATCCTTGGATTTGACGGCCTTTCTCGAAAGCGGCATACATGCCGTTGCCGCATCCACGGGGAGCCGGCTTGAAATCCTCACACCCTCGGACCCGGCGGCTCGGGGCTGTCAGCTATCGCTGGTCGCACACGGCCATGGCAAGGCCCTGTTCGAGCACCTGACCAACCAAGGTGTCATCTTGGATTGGCGCGAACCCGCCGTCATCCGCATGGCCCCCGTTCCCCTCTACAATTCATTTTCCGATGTCGCAGAATTCCTGGGCATCCTGCATGCCGGCCTCCGGGGAGACACGTAGATTGCGCCCATGAAGAGCATGCGTTACGTCGTGATCGGGATCGGCAAATACGGATCCCGGATTGCATTGGAAATGGCCGGTCGGGGCGCCGAGGTCTACGCCATCGATTGCGTGGAAGAAAAGGTGGAAGAGGTGTCCGACGACATCGCACTGGCGATCACCATGGACGCCACCGACCCCAAGGCCCTGCGCAGCCAGAAATTGGAAGAAATGGACGCCGCCGTGGTGGCCATTGGAGACAATTTCGAGGCCACTGTATTGACCACCCTCAACCTGCTCGACTTGGGCATCCCCCGCGTCATCGTGCGGGCTTCCGGACCCCACCAAGAACGCATCCTGCGCAGCTTGGGCGTGCAAGAGATCCTCGCCCCGGAAGCCGAGTTCGCCAGCATCGTCGCAGAACGGTTGGTCAACCCCAACCTCAGGGGCTTTCTCGAACTCCCCGACGACTTCGAGATCGCGGAAATCCAAGCCCCCAATGGCATCATCGGCCGCAGCCTCGGCGACATCGATTTGACAACGCGGTACGACCTGCGCTTGATCACCATCCGCAGGACCTACGAAGAAGGCGGAGGCACGAAAGAACACCTCATCGGCATTCCGCGGCCCGATACGACGGTAGAGAAAACCGATACGCTCGTGGTTTTTGGCACCCTTGGAAACGTCAACCGTTTCCTGGAGGTCAACGAATGAGGGTCACAGACCCGACCTTCTCGCGGTAGGCGCCTGAAGAGATGCCATCATCCAACAAGGGGCGCCAAACGGCCCGGTAACCGTAGAGTCCTCCCGGCGCCAATTCACCGCTTTCCAAGCGGCCATTCCAGCGTTCCTGCAGGTCTTCTGATCGGTACACTTCGAAACCCCAGCGGTTGAAGATCACCAACTCAAAGCCCGCCACAGCTTCGGCATAGCCACCAAAGCCATCGTTGATGTCGTCTTCATTGGGCGTAAAAGCCGAAGGAAAATACACGCTGTCCTGTTGGCAGAAGTCCACCACAGCAATGCTGGCTGAATCCTGGCACCCATTGGAATTCAAAGTCAAGGTAACCGTGTAGCTGCCTTCAGCGGACAACAAAATCCCCGGGCCCGTGGACCCATCAGACCACTGGTAAGCCACATCGGGCTGGCTCACGTCCAACCAAATCGGCCCGTCTTCTTCCAAGCACAAAACCGTATCCCCTGGCAAGGCTGGCACTGGAGACGGCAAAAAGACAGGGGTGATCTCGGCCGTGCCCGTGCACCCCGTGACATCAACTGCAATGGCCTCGTAGGTGCCCGAACCCACCACCGTGATTTCACTACCGGCCTCTCCAGTAGACCAACCCACACCCGCCACCGTAGTATCGCTGGTGACCGTAGCTGTCAACAACACCGGTTGACCCTCACAAGCGGCACTGCCCGTGGTCAGCGCAATCACCGGGTTGTCCACGATGAGGATGTCCACCGTATCGGTGCGTTCGCATCCCTGCGGATTCAAAGCGGTGACCCAGTAGGTCCCCGACGTATCCGCTACAATTGACGCGATGGAATCGCCCGTGCTCCAAGTGATGTCCTCCACCGAGGCATCCAAACCGGTATTCAGCGCAGCCACTTCACCCTCACACAATTCCTGGTCGGGACCCAGTTCGATGGGGGTCACTGTGGATGTGACAAAAATGCTGTCTTCGTATTGGCACTGTCCCTGTGCACCTACTGAAGCTGTAGCGTAGTACCACTGGTCGGCATCGATCAGCAATTCCGGTGTGGCCGTATTGGCTCCATACAGCAACAAGGATGGCTCCCAGTTCCAGCTCACCCCAGCCATGGCCTGGGCTTCTGCCGAAGGCTGCAGCGTAAACCCATTCAAGTCGCACACCAGTGTATCGGCGGGCAGGTCGATGTTGACCGCAGGCGCCACCTGCACCACAATCGTGTCTTGCCAGATGCAGTTGTTTTGCAAATCCTGGGCGACGCACCAGATGGTCAGGGTGCTGTCAAAAACAGTTTCAAAACTCTGGGTTTCGGTGCCCCCGAGGATGTCAAAGGGGTACCAACTGAAGTTGAAGTTGTCGGGATTCGCATCGGTAGGGTTGGCATAACCCTGGGCCACATTGATGTAGACAAAGGTCAACTGGGCCTCACAGACATAATTGGGGTTGGTGGTGACATAAGGTTGCCCCACCCCGGTTGAGACGCAAGGGTCCTGCGTCCACAAGGGGAACATCACCGCCATGAACGACAGCAAGGCAAAAAACCGGGCACAGGGAGCAGGCACCTTCATTTCCCTCAAAATTAGCCCCTTTCAGCCTGAGCGAAAGGACCTTGAGTTCAGGATGTTCAAATCAAGGCCGTGGATGAACGGCAATGTCCAATTCAATTTCCCATCCGGCCCGCACGTCTACACCGCTCGCCCAGCGCACCACCGCCTCGGGGCCCATGCCCTGCGCAGGACGCACGCCGGACCAACGGCCATTGCCATCGCTGTCTGACACGCACACCACACCGTACTTGCCCGGAAGCAATCCCGTAAACCGGCCTTCGCTGTCCAATGGATGGTCCATCATGGGCAGGCCCGAACCATTGACCAAGAGCCACAGCGCATCCGCTTGGGCCAAAGACACCGTGTCCCGGTTCAACCGAATGGTGCCAAAGTCCGCCTCCTTCTTCACCGAAACGCGCCAATCCAACGTGTCCGGGGTGCCTCCTCCCTGCCCTGCGACCGCGCCGGGCTCCAGCACGATGTCCACCTTCGATCCCGGTGCAAATGGGCCCGCCTTCAAATGGGGACCCTCCAATCGAAATGCCCCTCCAGAGACAGCGGTAGTATCCCCTTCCAATATGACCACAGCCGAGCACAGCGATGTATCCAACGCGGTGGGTACGGGAGCAAACCGCATGGAAAACGCACCGCCTGGATGCAGCGTTCGCTCAACGGGGCCCACGGCAAACGGTGGGTCTACAGGTTCCAAGTCTTTGAACTTTAGGGTGTCCGTTCCCGCTGGGTGGCGAAGGAGCCACACCGCATTTTCGGAGGTGTCTCCGAGGTCCAACACCGCCCAAACACTGTCACCTTCCAGTGGCAAAGGCACGGAATGCACCCTTCCGGTCTCCCCGCTTGAATCGGCAAGAGTGAGGTTGAATTCCGCATCCAACCAACCGTCTGGACCCTTTCTGAGGTCGCCCAATCCTGTGATGGCCGCCCGGAAATAACCTGAAGAATCCAAGCGCACCCCTGACGTGTAGGTCAATGGAACTACCGGGGGCGCATCCATCCGCAAGGTTTCACCGTTCTGCATGGGCACCCACCCGGCACTGTCCATTGCCGAAACCAACACAGTGGATGCCCACGCCACGGCTTCTGCGTTGTCGGACCGGTAATTGCCATTGGCATCGTCTACCACCACGCACCCAAACGAATCCAGGGGCAAGTAACCCACATCAAACGCACCGCTGTCATCCAACATGCCCACATAATCCGGCAGAGGACGCACCGAATCCGGCAAAGAGGGGTCGAGGATGTCCTCTGGAATACCTCCGGAATAGAGCATGACCCGCGCTCCGGGCAACACCTCCCCCGTCCAAGCGTCGCGCACGCTGCCCATGACGCGGCCAGCGTCCAACGCCGTCCCGGTCGAGAAGACGTATTGCAAGCCCACCGCCACATTGGCTTCCCTCAAGTCGCGCACCGCATCGCCAAACTGCACGATGTACGTGCGGTCAGGCATGAGGCTGTCTCCCAATTCCACGGTCACACTGCGCCCGCGCACCGCAGCCCGCGGCGGCGCAGGCAAAGGGGGCGATACCAACATTTGCCGGCGGGCATCCTTCAGCTTTACAAACTCATCAAAGACCAAGGTGAATTCGGTACCCGTGAATCCCGTCGTTCCAAAAGCGGGCTCGGCAACCAGCACCTCCGGTGCGCTTTCATCAAACCCGCCGCCCTCGGGAGAGCCCACCTGGGCGCAGCCCGCACAGAGCATCAACACCACCGCACCGATCCAAGCTCCGCGCATCTCAATCCCGGTTTTCAAAGCCCACCAACAGGCGGCTTGACATGGCATCCAACAATGACTGCAACCGGGCCGCATCGGCTGCGTCAAAATCCCCAGCGCTTGCGCTGTCCAAATCAAACACAGCCGCGACCTCACCCTCGGCGTTGCGCACGGGCAACACCAACTCGCTCCGGCTTTCCGGGCTGCAGGCCACGTGACCGGGAAAGGCCTCCACGTCAGCCACAATCACCGCTTCATTGCGGTTCCAAGCCGCGGCACAGACGCCCTTTCCACGACTGAGCCGGGTGCAGGCCACCGGGCCTTGAAAGGGACCGAGCACCAATTCGTCTCCATCCACTGTGTAGAACCCCACCCAATGCCAGCGAAACGCCATGTGCACCAAGGCCGCAAAATTGGCCTGATTGGCCACGGGGTCCGGATCGATCAGCAATGCCGGACACTGCATGTCCAACTGGTCATACCGCTTCACCCGCGGGGACGCAAGGTCAAATGCCGAGTGGGTCACCATGGTCCGAAGTTCGATAGTCGCGGCGATACCCCGCACCTTCTCGGCGCAACAATGGTCAAAAAAGTGCCGGTGTCGGTGTGCGCACGGGGGTTCCCAAGTGCGCTTTCACAAGGCTGGCAAACAAACGGCACGTCTCCGGGGTCCGAATGCTGTCTGGCTGGTGCACCAGCAAATCGACAGACTGCAACCCCATTTCACGCCATTCAACCAGGCGCCGGCACCAATCCGCCAAGCGCTTTTCATCGCTCGGGTGCCCCTCGTATCCACCAAACCTGAGCAGCAGAAAAGGCGCGGTCATGCGCATGTGCACCGCGTCCCGCCGCAATGCCGTATCGCTGATCACCGCCCCAATGCCCCACCCGCGCATGGACTGCCACACCGACTCCACCGCTTGCTCATGCTCGGGGTCGGGCGCAAACCAACCGGGATGCCTGAATTCAACTGCCGCTTCCATAGCCCGTGGCCAATCGCGCAGGTAGTGCAACAACCGGTCGGCGTGCTTTGGACTAAAGTGCGGAGGCAATTGAATAAAGGCTGGCCCGCGCTTCTTTCCGAGCGCGTCCAGTCCCGCGATGAAGTCGTCGGTGGGCCCACCACAGTCATTGAACCGCCGGTAGTGGGTAATGATGGCCGGAAACTTGGGGCAAAACTTGAAGTTGTCCGGCATCGCACTGGCCCACTCTTGCATCCGTTCTGGAGGGTGAATCCGGTAATGCGTGGCGTTCAATTCAATCGTCCCAAAAGACTGGCCGTAATGCGCAGGCCACGTCCGTTGGGGCGCCTTTTCCGGATACACAGATCCCCGCCAGCCTTTGATGGTCCACATGGTGCCTCCCGCCCTGACTTCAAACGGCTGCATGGCACTTTCCTTGGCGCCGGGCTGCAACCCAGAGGCCGTTTCCGCATGGTCCACAGGCAGCGTGAAGTCCACTCCCGGCAACAGTGCCGCTTGCTCTTCCTCTGGAATCTTGCCGTACTTCACAGGGGCAAAGAAAGTTGGTGCGCGGGCAAAAGCACAGCCCTCCCTTTGCCAGGCCTCTCCCAAATTGGCCCTGTGCAGGCCATTCTTTCTCACATCGCCACCGCCCTTCTGCCCCGGCGTTGCGCCTCATGTGGCACGCCCTTGGCGGCCAGTGAGCCCAACTGGTGCAGCCCGTGCGATTTCAATTGGGCACGCCATGCCAAGCCATCCACTGGCCGGTTTGACGGGAGGCTCCAATGGGCTTGCGGCTGGGCTTGGCTCGCAGCAGAGGCCGAAGAGCGGAGGCTCGTCCATGCCCTGAAATACGGAGGCGACGAAAAACTGGGTGTACAACTCGGCCGAGCAATGGCCCGGGAATGGATGGCCTCAAATAACAAGGCCGGGCGCTTCAAATGGACGGTTGTGCCCATTCCGCTCCACCGCAGAAAACAAAGGAAAAGGGGGTTCAACCAAAGTGAAATGCTCGCCAAGGGGTGGGCAGAGGTCAACGAAGTATCGGTATTGCAAGCCCTCATCCGACCCCGGTCAGGGCGTTCCCTCACCCAATTGAACCGCGGACAGCGGCTGCGGCGCACAGAAGGCCTCTACCAGGTCAATCCCCTGCTCAAAGCACAGGGGGTGCATGGACCCTCCGGTCTCCTCATCATGGATGATGTGGTCACCACCGGTGCCACCCTCGAAGCGGCCTATCACGCCTTGCGGACCGCATGGTCAGGCCCCCTTGGTTTCGTCACCCTGCTCGACGCAGCGCGGTGAGTCAAAGCAGACCGAACTGATAAAAATGGTGCGCCGTGTGGTGACGAACCAACGCCTGGGCATCCTCAGCCCGCATGGAGCCATATAAACGGTGATGGACAATCCCATTTAGGGACTCCACTCCAGCCAACCCTTCCAGAAACAACCGCCGCTCTTCAGCAAAATCCAGCGTTTCTCCCTCGGACAAGCGCAAGGGCTGCATCGTTCTCATGTTGCGCGGCGTTTCTCCGAGCGGGCGGACAATGAACCTCCGCAGAAATGGCGGGCCCAACCAACGGCCAATGAGGCGGAGGGCCAGACCCACATTCATGGCGCCGAGGTACAACTCCATGAAACGCGAACAGTGGCGGAGCATGCAGGGCGCATCCAATGACCCCCATTGGGGCTCCGCATCGGGTGTCAGCTGACCGAGCGCTTCACGCAATGCATCAATCGATGGCGTATCGGCAGACGGTGGAGGAAGGGTCAGATGCCGTGGCACTTTTTGTACTTCTTGCCTGATCCGCAGGGACAGGGCTCATTGGGCAGCGTTTTCTTCTCCACGCGAACAGGCTCAGACTTGACAGGTGGAGGCGCCAACCCCGGGGCACCGCCCTGAGCACCTCCAGCTCCGGCCTGGGCACGTGCGGTTGCCAAGCGTTGCTCATTGAGGTTTTGTACGCCCTGCTTACTGGTTTGCACCCGGGGTGCTTGTTGGGGACGCGCGCCGGGGGCGCGTTTCACCTGGTCGGGCTGACTGGGCAATTGGCACTTGAGCAAGAAGCTGGCCACATCGGCATTCATCCGCTGCACCATGGCCTTGAACAGCTCGTACGACTCGAATTTGTAAATGAGCAACGGGTCCTTTTGCTCAAATCGGGCGTGCTGCACGTTGGACCGCAAATCGTCCATGTTGCGGAGGTGCTCCTTCCACAATTGGTCCAAAACCCCCAACACCACTGATTTCTCCAACTCATCCACCAAGGAAGTCCCCGAAGAATCCACGGCCTCCTGGATGTTGGTCATCACTTGCATGTTGCGCCGGCCATCGGTGAAGGGCACCGCGATGTTCACGAATTGGTTGGAGTCATCCTCATACACCCGCTGAATCACGGGATGGGCATGGGCCGCCAACGAGGTCATGCGCTCGTGATAGTGCTTCTCAGCGGATTTGTGCAACGATTGCGACTGGGCCTCAGCGGGACCAATTCCAAAATCAGCCGCTGCAAATGGCGGGTCAACCCCGAGTTCCGCCAAACTCCGAATGCGCAATCCGCTGTAGTCCTTGGTGCCCGAGAATTCCGAAATGAGCTGGTCCGACAACTCGTAGAACATGCCGGAAATGTCAAACTTGAGGCGCTCACCGTGCAAGGCATTCCTGCGGCGGCGATAGATCACCTCGCGCTGGCTGTTCATCACGTCGTCGTACTCCAACAAGCGCTTGCGGATGCCGAAGTTGTTCTCTTCAACCTTGCGTTGCGCCCGTTCGATGGACTTGGTGATCATGGAGTGCTGGATGACTTCTCCCTCCTTGTGGCCCAATCGGTCCATCATCTTGGAGACCCGCTCACTTTGGAACAGGCGCATGAGGTCGTCTTCCAAAGACACGTAGAACAAGCTGCTCCCCGGGTCACCCTGGCGGCCCGACCGGCCGCGCAACTGGCGGTCCACACGGCGGCTGTCGTGCCGTTCCGTGCCGATGATGGCAAGGCCGCCGGCTTTTTTCACCTCTTCAGACAGCTTGATGTCCGTTCCCCGACCGGCCATGTTGGTGGCAATGGTAACCGCTCCGGGCTGCCCGGCCTTGGCCACCACCTCAGCCTCGGCTTGGTGACGCTTGGCGTTGAGTACCTGGTGCTCGATTTTCCGGATGTCGAGCATGCGGCTGAGCAATTCGCTGACCTCCACCGTTGTGGTACCCACAAGCACCGGGCGCCCGGCATCGCGCAACTTCACCACGTCCTCGATGACCGCGTTGAACTTCTCCCGCTTCGTCTTGAAGACCAGGTCCTCATCATCCTTTCTGGCGATCGGCCGGTTGGTGGGAATGCTCATCACATCGAGCGCGTAGATGTCCCACAATTCTTGGGCTTCCGTCTCAGCTGTACCCGTCATGCCGGACAGCTTGTGGTACATGCGGAAATAATTCTGCAGCGTGATGGTCGCGTAAGTCTGCGTGGCCGCTTCGATGCGCACGCCCTCCTTGGCTTCGATGGCCTGGTGCAACCCGTCTGAGTAACGGCGGCCTTCCATGATCCGGCCCGTTTGCTCGTCCACGATCTTGACCTTGTTGTCCATGACCACGTAATCCACGTCTTTCTCAAAGAGCGCGTAGGACTTGAGCAGCTGGTTCATGGTGTGCAAACGCGCAGATTTAACCCCTTGCTCCCGGAACAAGGCCTCCCGCTTCTCCTGCTTGACCGTGTCCGCGTCCCCGGACGCATCGATCTCAACCAAAGTGGACGGCACATCCGGCATCGTAAAGAAGTGATCGTCCTCCATGTTGGCCGTCAGGGTCGCAATGCCCTTCTCGGTCAACTCGACCTGGTTCTGTTTTTCGTCAATGACGAAATACAACTCCTCGTCGGCCTCCGGCATCATCCGCTTGTTGTCCTGCAAATAGTAGGCTTCCGTCTTGAGCATCTGCTGGCGCATGCCCTCCTCACTGAGGAATTTGATCAGCGGTTTGGTTTTGGGCAAGCCCCGGTTGGCGCGAAACAGCGCCAAGCCTCCTGTGCGGATCGTCTCCTTGTCAGCGCCCGCAGTGCCCAATTTTTTCTTGGCCTCGGTGAGCATCCCATTCACGGTTTGGCGCTGCTTTTGCACCAGTTGAACCACCTTGGGCTTCAACTCATCAAATTCGTGCTCGTCTCCTTTTGGAGTGGGTCCGGAAATGATCAACGGGGTCCGGGCCTCATCGATGAGCACACTGTCCACCTCGTCCACAATGGCGTAGTGGTGCTTGCCCTGGACCAACTGGTCTGGACGCATGGCCATGTTGTCGCGGAGGTAATCGAAGCCAAACTCGTTGTTGGTGCCGTAAACGATGTCGCACTTGTACGCATTGCGGCGCGCTTCGGAGTTGGGCTGGTGACGGTCGATGCAATCAATGGTCAGGCCGTGAAACTGAAACAGCGGCCCCATCCACTCAGCGTCGCGTCGGGCCAGGTAGTCGTTGACCGTAACCAAATGCACACCCCGCCCCGTGAGGGCATTGAGAAACATGGGCAGCGTCGCCACGAGTGTTTTTCCCTCACCCGTTTGCATCTCCGCCACTTTGCCCCGGTGCAATGCCACGCCGCCAATGAGCTGCACGTCGTAGTGGACCATGTTCCATTCCACTTCCGTGCCTGCCGCGTTCCATTCGCGCGCCCAAAAAGCGCGGTCACCATCGATGCGCACGAAATCCCGCGCAGCAGCCAGATCGCGGTCAAAATCTTGCGCACTGACTTCCAACTCACCGGCTGCCGCAAACCGGCTGGCCGTTTCCTTGAGCAGGGCGAATGCCTCAGGCATGACCTCCTCCAAGACCTCCTCGAGTTTCTCGTCGACTTGCTGATTCAGGGTGTCTACGCGGTCGTACAAGACTTCCTTTGCCTCGAAGGACATCGTGGGGTTGGACGAAGCTTGGGCTTTCAGTTCCTCGGCCTCGGATACAGCGTCGGCGACGTAAGCGAGGATGCGCGCCTTTAATTCGGTACTGCGCGCCCTCAGGCCGTCAGCCGACAACCCCGCCATCTCCGGAGCAAACGTGTGTATGGCATCGACGGCCGGCTGGATCGCTTTGACATCCGTTGCCGCCTTGTCTCCGACGAGGCGCTTGACAATCTTATTGAAGGCTCCAATCATGGGTGCTGCATGTCCCCTGTTCGAGCGCATGCGGAATACTGCAATGCGAAGCAAGGGTTGTGGACAAAATTAAGGCCCAAGAGTGGGGCAAGCACTCCCAAACATTGTTTCAAAATCCATGCCCTGCGGGACCTACCGGTGGACGTAGGTAAAGTCTGAATCCCATACCGCAGAATCAACCGCCCAGCCCCCTTTCAACAAGGCAAAAACATGACAGACAAACAGTTGCGGCACGGAGGCAGTCCCATGTTGACAATTACATCGGGGTGTTCATGCTTTCCGATTGCCGTTCAAGAACACTCTCTGCAGTTTTGGAGTCCGCCTTTTGGTAAGACAAGAGACGGGTCAGACAGCAGTCCATTTATTCATCCACCCACCACCCCGCCAACATGATCGAAGAGCAACTCGGAAACGCAACGGAAGCCGGTAAAACGGCCATCGATACGACAGAGGAAAACACGGGGCAGATGTCCATCGACGCCGTGTTGCCCGAAAACACCAAGGTGTCGGAGCCCATTCTGGATGACAATCCCAACCGTTTCGTGCTCTTTCCGATCGAACACGACGACATCTGGAACTTCTACAAGAAGTCAGAAGCCAGCTTTTGGACGGCAGAAGAAATCGACCTCGCGGCGGACCTCGTGGACTGGAACGAGAAGCTCAACGACAACGAGCGTTACTTCATCAAGCACATCCTGGCCTTCTTCGCCGCTTCCGATGGCATTGTCAACGAAAACCTCGCTGAGAATTTCGTCGCAGAAGTGCAATACACGGAAGCCAAGTTCTTCTACGGTTTCCAGATCATGATGGAGAACATCCATTCCGAGACCTATTCCCTGCTGATCGACACCTACATCAAGGACAAAGAAGAAAAGAACCACCTCTTCAACGCCATCGAGACACTTGACTGCGTGAAGAAAAAAGCCAGCTGGGCCCTGGAGTGGATCGACAACGGCAGTTTTGCGGAGCGCATCGTCGCCTTTGCCGCCGTCGAAGGCATTTTCTTCAGCGGCAGCTTCTGCTCCATTTTCTGGCTCAAGAAGCGCGGTTTGATGCCCGGCCTGAGTTTCTCCAACGAATTGATCTCACGCGACGAAGGCATGCACTGTGACTTCGCATGCATGCTGTACACGCAGCACATCGTCAACAAGCTGCCCAAGTCCACCGTCGAGAAAATCATCACGGACGCTGTGGCCATCGAGAAAGAATTTGTCTGCGATGCATTGCCTGTGCGCCTCATCGGCATGAATGCCGACCTGATGAGCCAGTACATCGAATTTGTGGCTGACCGACTTCTTGCCGAACTCGGCAATGAGAAAGTCTACAACACAAGCAATCCGTTTGATTTCATGGAGATGATTTCGCTCCAGGGCAAAACCAACTTCTTCGAAAAGCGGGTAGCCGAGTATCAAAAAGCGGGCGTCAACAAGACCGGGTCCACGGAAAACACCCAGGGATTCAGTCTGGACGCGGATTTCTGATTTCCACGGGCAGAAAGTTCAAAACTGAACCCAACATGATGCGGATTCATCCCTTCATGTTGGCCAACTTGACAGCACCGGTTGTACATCATTTCATTTACTTGAAACCTGTGTGCAGCTTTTGACCAACCTCCTTACCAATCCATTCATTCCACTGGGGTCTTGTCATCCCAGATGTACGAACCATCGCCTCGAGTAACGGGGGCAAACCAAGTCGAGAACAACACATGTATGTCGTAAAACGCGATGGACGCCGCGAGCAAGTCCAATTCGACAAAATCACAGCACGGGTCAAAAAACTCTGCTATGGCCTTCATGAAAACGTAGACCCCGTCTCCGTTGCCATGCGCGTCATTGAGGGCGTTTATGACGGAGTCACCACCTCCGAATTGGACAACCTCGCAGCAGAAGTAGCGGCCACCAATGCGGTGAACCATCCGGATTACGCGCAACTCGCATCCCGCATCGCCGTGTCCAATCTGCACAAGACCACACAGAAGTCTTTTGCTGAGGCCATGCGCAGCTTGCACACCTACCTCGACCCTGTCACGCAAGAGCCCGCGGCCCTTGTCGCTGACGATGTCATGGAGATCATTGATGCCAACGCCGAAACCCTCGACTCGGCCATCATCTATGACCGTGACTTCAGTTACGATTACTTCGGTTTCAAGACCCTTGAAAGGTCCTACCTGCTCAAAATCGACGGCAAGGTCGCAGAGCGCCCACAGCACATGCTGATGCGGGTTTCCGTGGGCATTCACAAGGACGACATCGACAGCGCGATCAAGACCTACAACATGATGTCCGAGGGTTGGTTTACCCACGCGACACCCACCCTGTTCAACGCAGGTACACCCAAGCCTCAAATGTCGAGCTGCTTCCTGCTCACCATGCAAGAGGACAGCATCAGCGGCATCTATGACACCCTCAAGCAATGCGCCAAAATCTCGCAAAACGCGGGAGGCATTGGTTTGGCCGTCCACGATGTGCGCGCCACCGGATCCTACATCCGCGGCACCAACGGAACGTCCAACGGCATCGTCCCCATGCTCCGGGTCTTCAATGACACCGCCCGCTATGTGGACCAAGGCGGCGGAAAACGCAAAGGCTCTTTCGCTGTGTACATCGAGCCCTGGCACGCCGATGTCTTTGACTTCCTCGATCTCAAAAAGAACCACGGAAAGGAAGAGAACCGTGCACGCGACCTGTTCTACGCACTGTGGGTGCCCGATCTCTTCATGAAGCGCGTCGAAGAAGATGGCGAGTGGACCCTGATGTGCCCCAACGAGTGCCCTGGGCTTTCTGATTCCTGGGGACCCGAATTCGAAGCCCTGTATGAACAGTACGAGGCCGAAGGAAAAGGACGCAAGACCATCAAAGCACAGGAGCTCTGGTTCAAGATTGTCGAAAGCCAAATCGAGACCGGAGTGCCCTACATGCTGTACAAGGATGCTGCCAACGGCAAGTCCAATCAGCAGAACCTCGGCACCATCCGCTCCTCCAACCTCTGCACGGAGATCATCGAGTATACCGCAAAGGACGAGGTGGCGGTCTGCAACCTCGCCTCCATTGCGATCCCGAAATTTGTCAAGGAGGACCTGAGTTTCGACCACGACAAGCTGTTCGAGGTGACCTACCAGGTAACCAAGAACCTCAACCGCGTCATCGACCGGAATTACTACCCCATTCCCGAGGCGCGCAATTCCAACATGCGCCACCGCCCAGTGGGATTGGGTGTGCAAGGCCTGGCCGACGCCTTCATCATGATGCGTCATCCCTTCGATTCAGAAGAGGCGCGCCAGATCAACAAGGACGTCTTCGAGACCATCTACTACGCAGCCTGCTGTGCTTCCAAGGACTTGGCCATCGAAGAGGGCGCCTATGAGACCTTCAAGGGCTCTCCCGCGTCTGAAGGAAAGCTCCAATTCGACCTGTGGGGCGTCAAGCCAAGCGACCGGTGGGAATGGGACATTCTCAAGGAGGAAATCATGGAAAAGGGCATGCGCAACAGCTTGCTCGTCGCGCCCATGCCCACGGCATCCACCGCGCAAATCCTCGGCAACAACGAGTGCTTCGAGCCCTACACCTCCAACATCTACACCCGGCGCACACTCAGTGGTGAGTTCATCGTGGTCAACAATCACCTCCTCCGCGACCTGACCAAGTTGGGCCTCTGGAATGAGGGGATGAAGAACCAGTTGATTGCCGCCAACGGGTCGATTCAAAACATCCAGGAAATCCCTGAGAACCTCAAGGCCCTGTACCGGACCGCCTGGGAAATCTCTCAAAGGGCCATCCTCGACATGGCTGCCGATCGCGGAGCCTACATCTGTCAATCGCAGTCCCTGAATGTGTTCATGGAAAATGCCAATGCGCCGAAGTTGACCTCCATGCATTTCCACGCATGGCGCTCCGGCCTCAAAACGGGCATGTACTACCTGCGCACCAAGGCAGCGACGGATGCCATCAAGTTCACCGTGGACAAGAAGTACAAAGAACAGCCCGCTCCCGAAGCCAAGGTGGCCGCGCCTGCAGCAACCGCTGTGGCCAAAGAGGTCACCGAGATGACACACGAAGAGCAGGTTGCCGCATGTTCCATCGACAACGGTCCTGACTGCGAGATGTGCAGCGGTTGATGCTGACGTTTCAAGGCACTGAAAAAGGGCGATCCACACCGGATCGCCCTTTTTATTTGGCACCTCCCCCCTTGACCGCGCAAATCATGACCCCAACTGACATTTGACACCCGCCGTTGGACATCGTGCCCGAACTTTGTCCCACGTGCAGCACGATCACCTCCATATCGTTTCACTCAACCACCGCAATGCTCCGGTGGAAAGAATCGGCCGTTTACACGTGCCTGAGGACCGACAGCAGGACTTTCTCAGCCAGCTGAAATCACGGCTCGGCGTCCAAGGAATTGCCTACCTCACCACTTGCAACCGCGTGGAGTTCATCATGGTGGACGAAGCGTATTTCTGCATGGGCCGGTTGCAACAGTTGTTCCAAGCTTTTGAACCCGATGCCGCTGAATTGCGGTCACTCATGGGAACGGCCATGGTCTTGCACGGCGAGGAGGCCGCCCGACACCTGTTGCGCGTCAGCGCCGGCTTGGAGTCCATGGTCATCGGCGAACGTGAAATCCTCAGCCAAATGCGGTCGGCACTGGAGCGCTCCAGGCAATGGCAACTGGCAGGTGACCAGCTTCGGATCACCGAGCGCATGGCCATCGAAACCGCCAAGCGGGTCTTCACAGAAACAGACATTGCCCGGCGCAGTGTCTCTGTCAATGCCTTGGGGTGGAAGTCATTTCAAGAATTCAACCTGCCTCCAGACGCTCCAATGCTGATGATAGGTGCAGGCCAAACCAACGCCAACATCGCCAGGTTCATGGAAAAGCGCGGGCATTCCGCCGTGCACATCCTGAACCGCACCCCGGCCAAAGCCCAACTGCTCGCCGAAAAACGGGGGTGGACATGGGGAGGACTCGACGCTTTGCCAGCGGCCTTGCAAGCAGGGCCCGCTGCCATCTTTGTCTGCACCGGCAGCGACGTCCCCGTGCTGGGCGCAACAGAGGCCGATATGCTGCCAGGGGGCGCTTGCTTCGTACTGGACCTCAGCGTGCCCTCCGGCGTGGCCGATGCCTTCCGGAACCGGCCCGACATCACCGTCGTGGGCATGGCCGAACTCAAGCCCCTCGCCGACCAAAACGCGGCGGGAAGAAGGTCGGCCATGGGCGCATGTCAAAACATCATCGAAGCGGCCATGGCCGAGCTCACCTCCAGGCTACAACAGCGCGACGTGGAGCTGGCCTTGCGCGAGCTGCCCGAATTGCTGGCCGCTGTCAGAAATACCGCACTCGGCGAAGTTTTTGCAGATGAACTCGCCGGGCTCGATGGCGACACGCGCAACCTCGTAGACCGCATCGTGGCGTACCTCGAAAAGAAGTACGTATCGGTACCCATGAAGATGGCGCGTGAAGCGGTCATGGAGCACCGGGAGAAGCCCTGAGGCACCATGCCGGAAATGCCACACCTCATCATCGGTACCCGCGGAAGCGACCTCGCCCTGTGGCAGGCGCATCACGTGCACGGCCTCATCACGGCACAAGGCGGTACGGCTGAAATCAAGGTCCTCTCTACCCAAGGGGACAGGGAACAGGTCCAGTCCTTCGAAAAGCTTGAAGGCAAGGGCTTCTTCACCAAGGAAATTGAAGACGCCTTGCTTCAAGGCCTCATCGATGTCGCGGTGCATAGCCACAAAGACCTGGAGACCACACAGCCCCCTGGTTTGGTTGTCGCGGCCGTGCCGCACCGCGCCTCTGCCCGCGATGTGCTCCTGGTGCGCAAAGACGCAGAAACAGTCGCCCCATGGTTGCCTCTGCGACCCGGGGCCACCGTGGGCACCTCCTCTGTGCGGCGGCGAGACCAGCTGCTGCTGCTGCGGCCCGACGTGCACATTGCCGCCCTGCGGGGCAACGTTCCCACGCGCATTGAACGGTTGCGCGAAGGGCGCTACGATGCCATCATCCTGGCAGAAGCTGGGCTGGACAGGCTCGAGCTCAACTTGGAAGATCTGGTCCGCTGCCCCTTGCAACCCCAGTGGTTCGTCCCCGCTCCCGCTCAAGGGGCGCTGGCATTGCAAATGCGGGAGGATGACCCGCGGTGCAGCTTCATCGCCGCCCTCAGCGCCGCCGAGGACCTCCAAAATGTGGCGGCTGAAAGGACGGTCTTGCGCGGACTGGAAGGGGGGTGCCAGCTGCCCTTTGGCGCCCATTGGGACGCTGATTCAAAAAAATTGCGCTGCTTCCTGCAGACGAAGGCCGGGCCCAGGCGCTGCCTCTCTGCTTCCGCTGAGGAAGCGTTGCGACAACTCTCCGCAACGGCCACCCGGACCGTCTTGATCACCCGCCAACCCCGACCGGACAGCCTCCTTCAGCGATTGTCAACCAGCAGTGGGGTCGCCTTGATCGAACAGCCCTTGGTCGCGGCAGCGCCCATTCCTTCTCCCGCCATTCCAAATTGGACAAGCGCCCCAAACTGGGTCTGGCTGGGCAGTCCAGGAGCGGTCAAAGCCGCGGAACAGTGGATCGATGAACACCCCGAAGTGCGCTTGGCCGTTCCCGGCACCGGCACCGCCGAGGCGCTGACTGACGCGATGTTGAACAGGCTCGACCACATCGGCCAAGGCCATCCCAACGGCGCCTGGTCGGCGTTCATTGACGCCCTGACGCCCAGTGATCGCGTCGCCATTCCCCACAGCACGGCTTCATTGAAACGGTGGGAAGAACACCCCACATCAGCCACCTTGTACCCCTGGGCGCATTACCAACCCGCGCCCACTTCCATCCAGCCCCCAACGGCCGACATCGTCTGTTTCACCTCGCCTTCCAACGTAGCGGCATGGACCGGCCCTGTGCCAGACAAGGCCGTCGCTTTGGGTCAGGCCACATCCGCAGCCATGAAGGCGCGCAATTGGCCACACGCAACAGCAAAGACGCCAGATGCATTTGGAATCCTGGAATCGATTTTGTCCTGTTGACTTCCTTTGAAGCAGGCATTCCGGGGACATTTCTTGGGTCGAATGGCCTCCGGCTTTCATCCCCATCGAAATTCACGTATCTTCGCACCCCTCAAAAAAAGAGGCCATCATGTACGCCATCGTAGAAATTGCAGGGCACCAATACAAGGTACAGCAAGATCAACGGCTCTATGTGAACCGTCTGAAGCACGAGGAAGGCACCAAGGTCAGCTTTGACCGTGTTCTTCTTGTCGATGACGGCTCCAAAGTATCCGTTGGCGCCCCAGCAGTAAAAGGCGCAGCCGTGGACGCCACGGTCGAACGCCATTTGAAAGGTGACAAGGTGCTTGTCTTCAAGAAGAAGCGCCGTAAAGGTTACCAAAAGTTGAACGGGTTCCGCCCCTCCCTGACGGAGTTGGTCATCAACGGCATCGCCCTTGGGGTGAAGCCCAAGAAGGCCACAGCCAAAAAGGCAGAGGACGCTGCAGACGCGACAGCGGATGCCAAGCCCGCAGCCAAAAAGCCAGCGGCTAAAAAGCCAGCAGCCAAAAAGCCTGCGGCCGAGAAGCCCGCAGCCAAAAAGCCAGCAGCTAAGAAGCCGGCGGCCAAAAAATCAGCTGAAGACAAGGCTGAAGAATAAGAAAACCCAGAACCATGGCTCACAAAAAGGCGGCGGCCTCGACAAAGAATGGCCGCGAATCAGAAAGCAAACGACTGGGCGTCAAAATCTATGGCGGCCAAACGTGCATCGCAGGCAACATCCTCGTTCGCCAACGCGGTACCCCACACAACCCCGGACTCAACGTCGGGATCGGCAAGGACCACACCCTTTACGCTCTGACGGACGGCGTTGTGGAGTTCCGGAAAAAGAAGGGAAACAAGAGCTACGTTTCTGTGATTCCCGCAGCAGAGGCCTGACCTTCTGCACATTTGAATGCCCAACAAGGGTAAATGACGGTGCCCCCACCCTGCAAAAGGAGGGGGCACCGTCGTATTTTTACAAGCCATGCTGACCCTACAGGTTCTCCGTAACGACCGCGAAGCGCTCGAAAAGGCCTTGTCCAAACGCGGCATCAATGCCGCCACCATGCTCAACCGCATATTGGCGCTGGACGAAGAACGCCGCCACACCCAAAAGGAAGTAGACGACCTCAAAGCCAAGCAGAACGAGGCGAGCCGCGAAATCGGCGATCTGTTCAAGTCCGGAAAAAAGGAAGAAGCCGAAGCCCGCCGGACGGAGGTGAGCGCACTGAAAGAGAAGATTCACGTCTTGGATGAGCACCAGAAATCGCTGGTCCAACAACAAGAGGCGGCGCTGCTCGAAATGCCCAACCGCCCGCACGAAAGCGTGCCCACTGGCCATTCCGAAGCAGACAACGAAGTGGTCTCAGAAGAAGGAGACAAGCCACAACTCCACGGCGAAGCCAAGCCACACTGGGAGTTGGCCGATCAGTACAAACTGATTGATTTCGAGGCCGGCGTCAAAATCTCAGGTGCAGGCTTTCCAGTCTACCGAGGAAAAGGAGCCAAACTGCAACGGGCGTTGATTCAATTCTTCTTGGACCGCGCTGATGCTGCCGGCTATGAAGAATTCATCCCCCCGCATCTGGTCAACCCGGACTCGGGGCGGGGCACGGGACAACTGCCGGACAAAGAGGGCCAGATGTACCATTGTGTGGAGGACGACTTGTACCTCATTCCCACCGCCGAAGTGCCGCTGACCAACCTGTATCGCGGTGACATTTTGGCCGAGGAAGAACTGCCTGTGCAGCTGTGCGGCTACACCCCTTGCTTCAGGCGCGAAGCCGGTTCATACGGCAAGGATGTCCGGGGATTGAACCGCCTGCACCAATTTGACAAGGTTGAAATCGTCCGGTTTGAGAAGCCGGAAAACAGCTACGCCTCCCTCGACGGTATGGTGGAGCACGTGCGCGGCCTGTTGCGCGACCTGGAATTGCCCTTCCGGACGCTGCGCTTGTGTGCCGGCGACCTTGGTTTCACGGCCGCTTTGACTTTTGACCTCGAAGTGTGGTCAGCCGCCCAAGAGCGCTGGCTTGAAGTGTCGAGCGTATCCAACTTTGAGAGCTTCCAGGCCAACCGACTCCAGTGCCGGTTTCGAAATGCCGCCGGAAAGCCCGAGCTCGTCCACACATTGAATGGCAGCGCATTGGCCTTGCCGCGCATTGTAGCCGCTCTGCTGGAGAACCACCAAGGCCCCGATGGCATTCGGATTCCTGCAGCCCTGCAGCGCTACACCGGCTTTGACACCATCTCATGAGCCGCACCTGTACTCCGTCCACCAACGCACGTGCTGTTTGGCTTTTTGCCGGCGCAGTGGTCTTTTCCAGCGCTTTCATCGGCTGCGGCCCAAAGCCTGGCGCAGAACATTTGCCGGCTTTGCAAGAAGCGCTGTTGGCACTGGACAGCGCTGAGGCCGTATATCTCGCAGCACCATTGGCGTCGGCGGAACCCGCATTTGCAAAAGCCGACAGCGCGCTGCAAGCCGTCGAGGCCATGATGGTCGGCCTGGTGGTCAACCTGGAGCAAGGCAAGCCGTTTTCCACCCTGGACGAACGCATGCGCATGCTCCGCCGTCAACCCGGGCGGCACCGCCGAATCGAACAGGAACTCGACCGTACGCGGCGCCAAATCGGCCACCTCATCGAAGCCATTGTGGACCGCGCCACCGTAGATGCAGAAGGCACCCCCATTGACACCGCCTATCTCCAAAGCGTCGCCACCGATGAACTCCGCATCGCCAGCCACCTTTTGGAAGAAATGCGCATCGCCCTCAATTTCCTCGATCGCGGGACCCGCGACCTCGACCAGGTGATCGCCGAAGCAGATTCCACAGCACGCGCCCTTTCCACCATACCCAGCGCACCGTGAAGCTCCTCAAAACATACCTGCTTGCTTGCGCTGTCTTGGGCTTGTTGGCTGCTTCCTCGGGCACCTGTCGCGCGCAAAGCGATCTGGAACTCGCCACCTACTATTACAACAGCGGGGCGTTTGAACAGGCCAGGCTCTACCTGGACAACCTCTGGAAGAAGGACCCCTCAGTGTACGAGATGTACCTCAACACCTTGCTTGAGCTGGAGGATTATGACGAAGCCGAAGACATCGTCAAAGCCCGCCTGAAAAAGAGCCGGGACAAGAGCATGGCTCAGGTCGACCTCGGGTCCCTCTACCTGAGGATCGGGAGAGATGCAGAAGCCGAAACCGCCTTTCGCAAGGCGCTCCAAGAGTTGCCGGAAGGACGCGGTCCCACCAAACGGCTCGCCGAAGCGTTCATCAAATTGGACCAACTGGACCTCGCCTTCCAAACGTATGAGCGGGCCAAGGCCAACGCCAAGGACAGCTACGGGTACAATTATGAATTGGCCAACCTCCAAGGCTTGCGCGGCGACTACGAAGGCATGGTCAACAGCTTTATGGAACTGCTCCATGAGCGGCCGAACTATTTGCGGACCGTACAAAACAGCTTCAACCGCAACCTGCGCGTAGCCAGCGATACCCGGCAAGCCGACATGGTCCGCAAAAGGGTCTTGAAAGCCTCGCAGGAGCGGCCGGAAGACACCGTTTACCTGGAATTGTTGGTGTGGGTATTCAACCAACAGCGCGATTTCTTGAGCGCGCTGGCGCACGTCAAGGCGTTGGACAAACGCAACAACGAAAACGGCAAAAGGCTCATGGAATTGGCCGAAGTCGCCGCCAAAAATGGGGACCTCGAAACCGCCTATGAATGCTACGCCGCGGTCGCCGCGAAGGGGCCCAACGGCACGCGGCACGACGATGCCCGTCAAGCCATGCTCAAGGTGCGCGCCGAACAGGTGACGGGCACATTTCCCTTGGACAGCGCAGCCGCCCGGACCCTTTCAGAACAATACCGCACCACGCTGCGCGACTTGGGAGAAACCCCCAGCACCAACGGCATCATGACCGATTGGGCACAGCTGCTCGCCTTTCACCTCAACGACCCCGACCAAGCCGAAGTCCTCCTGGACCGCGCGGTCAACATGCCCGGGCTCAATTTGGACGACCGCAACCGTTCCAAGTTGATGCTGGGCGACATCTTGGTTTTTCAGGACGACATCTGGACCGCTTCCCTTCTGTTTAGCCAAGTGGACCTGGACCACAAAGAAGGCCTGCTGGGCCAACAGGCCAAGTTCCGCAATGCCCGGGTGAGCTATTTCACCGGTGACTTCAACTGGGCCCAGGCGCAGCTCGACATCCTCAAGGCCAGCACCTCCAAGCTCATCTCCAACGATGCGATCGACTTGAGTCTGCTCATCACAGACAACTTCAACATGGATACGCTGACAGCCCCCATGGAGATGTTTGCCCGCGCCGACCTGCTGCGCTACCGCAACAGGTTGGATGACGCCCTCTCGACCCTCGACTCACTGGTCACCGCCCACCCCATGCACACGCTTGAGGACGAAATCATCCTCATCCGCGCGGAAATCGCCCTGCAGCGGGGCAACTTCGACGATGCCATCAAGCATTATGAGGAAATCCTGGAACTGCACTTCATGGACATCTTGGCCGATGATGCCCTCTTTGGCCTGGCCGATTTGCACGAAAACCAACTCGGCGCACCCGATGTGGCCCAAGGGCTCTATGAGCGGCTGCTCAATGAATTCCCCGGCAGCCTGTACGCCGTAGAAGCGAGAAAGCGGTTCCGCAGTCTGCGGGGAGATGTGCTCGAGTAATTCCTCCGCGCTTAGCCCCGCGCCACGAGTCGGACGCCACTGAGTACCACCGCACCAAACAACAGGTGCGGAAGGCCGATCCACTCCCCGTCCATCCATCCCCAAAACAGGGCGACCAAGGGGATCACATACGTTACTGAACTGGAGAACAGCACATCGGTGCGTTTGATCAAGGCATTGAACAGCACAAGCGCCGCCGCCGTGCCCACCCAAGCCAAGACCAGCACCGCTGCAAAAGCCTCAGGTGCCTCTGGATGATGCGCCATCGCCGTCCACCCGCCCGTCAGGACGAAAGCCACACCCGCGGGCAAGGCGGTCATGGAAAGGGCCAGGGCGCTGATGGCCACGGCGGGAAGGTCTGACAGCCGGTTGCGCACCACATTGATGCTCAGCCCGTAGCAAGCCGTCGCCACCACAAGAAGCCCCGCCGAACCCCAATGCACGGCGCCCGCAGCATCCTTGAGCGACATCAAACCCAAAGCGCCGACAAACCCAAGCAAGAGCCCGAGCACCTGCTTCTTGCGCACCACCGTGCCATAGAGGCCCACTGCAAGGACGAGGGTCCACAAGGGACTGAGCGCGTTGAGCATGCCCGCCACGGCGCTGGGCAACCGCATTTGCGCCCAAGCAAAGAGAATGGCCGGGACCAAGCTGCCCACAAACCCATTGATGGCCAAGGCCAACCAGGTGGAACGAGACAAGCCGCGCATGTGGCGAAGCGCAACAGGCACCAGCACCAACCCCGCGAGAAAAATGCGCAGGAAGCCCAGTTGCATGCCGTTCATCACCGGAACGCCCACATCGCCGGACCACCCGAACAATCCAATCTTCATCAAGATGAAGGAACTACCCCACACCGCCGCGAGCAACAGCAACAGCACGTACGGCCACGGCCCATATCGAGAAACCGGTTCTTTCATCGCGGTTGTTAACAGCCTTTGCCCCTGTTGGTTGAATGAGGAGCGGTAAATTTGTTATGCGAATTTCGATGGCGATGACACTCATTCAACCTTCAGCATCAAATACAACAGGGACCCCAGGACTATGGGCAGTCGTATTGGGTGCCTTGTTGACCGCCGGATGCAACGATTGCCCGGTCGAACTCGTCCACGTGGACCGGGCGGGAAGCACCGAGGAAACGGTCGCCCAGCTGGCCATTTCCGGCATGATGTGTGAAATCGCCTGCGTATCCAAGGTGCGCAAGGAGCTGTACAATGTCCAGGGCGTCGCCCGGGCAGACATCCACTTCGATGCCGGCAACACTGTGGATACCGCCTACGTCGCTTACGACCCCGCCCTGGTGAAGCCCGAAGCCCTCATCGCTACGGTGCAAGACATCGGCGATGGCCTCTATGCTGTTGAGGCGGCGGAGATCGTCCATTACGCGCCCGAATCCCTTCGATAACCGTGGCCTCGGAAGACCGCCTGTCCCGATGGATTCGGCGCACAGCCCGCACCGCCTTCGTCTCGGCTTTTCTGGTGGTCCTCGCCGGCAGCATTGTGCGGATGACCGGTTCGGGCATGGGATGTCCCGATTGGCCCAAGTGCTTTGGGCTGACCATTCCCCCGACCCACGAAGCCCAAGTACGGTGGCAACCGGATGCCCCCTATGACGCCGGCCGCATGATTTTGGCGTCCGACTCCCTGTGGGTGGCCCCTGCCGACCACCGCTCCGGATCCGCCTTCGAAGCGGACCGTGCCACAGGCCTGTGGACCCACTACAAACGGCACGATTACGCCCACTTCAACCCCTTCCATACCTGGGTCGAGTTCATCAACCGGTTGCTCGGCGCATTTGCCGGACTGCCCGCCTTGCTGCTCGCAGCCCTGACGGCCACACTGGGTTGGCGGCACAAAAAATGGCGGCCCTTCGGCTTTGCCTTCGGTGCGCTGTTGGCCTTGGGCTTTGTGGCTTGGTTGGGCAAAAAAGTGGTCGATGGCAACCTCATCCCGGGGTCCATCACCTTGCACATGCTCGGCGCCCTCGCCATCCTCGGCCTGCAATTGGCTGCGCTCAAAGCCGCCGGTGCCGGAGCACCCCGCATCACCCGCGCTTCCCGAAAATGGCTGTTGTTGGTCTGCCTCCTCACCCTCGGTCAGCTCATCTTTGGCACCCAGGTCCGAGAAGCCGTCGACCACCTCGTGCACGCCGGAGTCGCTCGCCAAGATTGGCTCGAGATCCTGCCCAGCTGGTGGACGGCCCACCGCACCGCCTTCTGGGCACTACTGGCCGCCCACGGCGCGTGGCTCTGGCCCGGCCTGAAGTCTGGAAAACCCACACGCTGGGAAGTCGCGGTGCTGTTGCTGCTCGCCGGTCAATTTGCAACCGGCGTGGCTTTCGGTGCCCTCGGCATGCCCGCCATTGCCCAACCCGTTCACCTGGTGCTCGCCTTTGGCCTCGTCCTTACCGACGGTTGGCTGCTGACTGCACGGCCACTTCGGTAAATCCAAGGGTCAATGCCCACTGGGCCACGATGTAAGTGCCAATGACCCAGAAGTGGCCATGGGATATGGGCGCGTCTCCGAAGCGGCCAAAAGCCAAAATGAGGTCGCTCGCCAAGAACGCCGTCGTGCCCAGCCTCAACAAGGTGACGCCGGGTCCTGACGCCAAACGCCAACTCGCATAAGCCATCGCAGTAATGACCAAGGCATACACCACAACGGCAGGTGCCAAATCCCCAGCAGGCTCCCAAAGGCTGTACGCCACGGTCGGAAGTAGGCCACACAAGAGGGCCATTGCAATGCTGTAAACCCACTGATTGGACCGCCCCCAGCCCTGGGCGAAAAGGTGTCGGAAGGCCAACAGAAACATCACATGGCCCGCCAAGAAACTGACGATGCCAAAAAGAAAAGCCGTATCCCCAGAAAAAGTCAGGGCGATGTCCCCCACCCAGCAGCATCCCATGGCCGCCCAAACGCGGTTACGCAATGTCATGTCCAGATCGCGGCCCGCCAGCGACAGCCCCAAACGCAAGGCCAGCAGCGGCAAAATCAACCCCTTGGCCGCGTCGTGCACCCCCTTCCATTCCTTGGGCACCCATTCTGAACCGCCACCCGGCAACTCAGTCAAACCGAAAGCCGCCGCAGTAAACAATGCCAGCACCACGGTCAACAACGCCGCATCCACAGAGCGATCACCCCGCATCGATGGCTCTTGAGAAGGTCCTGATTCCATGAGACCAAGGTGCATAAAAAAGGTGGAGGGCAAACCCCGTTGGGAATGCCCTCCTTCATTGAACCAAACCAAATGTTCAAATGAAAATCGTCAAGTCACATCAATAGCAGATCTGACCGTAGTAACCAAGGATGTACAGCAGGTCGGGAGCACCGACTACGCCATCCCCATTCGTATCGTAATCCCCACAGTCCGAGAGGCACCCGTAGAATCCGAGTACATCGAGGATGTCCGTGGTGGAGACCAGGCCATCGCCATTGACGTCTCCGGGACAGGGGGTGTTGTTGTCGGGCTGGTGAAAGCCTTGCGTGAGGTACTGATCTGGGATGCTGACCGTTCCAGTGATGGATTGGCCGA